>Ga0209298_10000598_pt1 | contig 24163 bp, 16 predicted proteins | sample S_140806_EF_Meta_FD_187325 | JGI IMG/M metagenome (GOLD analysis project Ga0209298, IMG submission 187325) | Freshwater microbial communities from Lake Simoncouche, Canada to study carbon cycling - S_140806_EF_MetaG (SPAdes) (version 2) | ecosystem: Environmental > Aquatic > Freshwater > Lake ...
CCTGGGCAGGCAGCTAGAACCACTGATACAGCCTCTTGGGTATGACTGGAAAATTGGGATTTGCCTGATTACATCCTTTGCGGCACGGGAAGTTTTTGTGGGCACTTTGGCCAGTATTTATAGAGTTCATGCTGAAGAAGGAAATATTCAAGCGCTAAAAGAAGCTTTATTGAAAGAAAAACGACCTGATGGGAGTTTGCAATATTCTCCTGCATCTGCACTTTCTTTAATGTTTTTCTTTGCCTTTGCTATGCAATGTATGAGCACCCTTGCTGTAGTGAAACGTGAATCCGGCTGGAAATGGGCGATAATTATGGTCATCTATATGAATACCTTAGCCTATCTGTCTGCATGGTTGGTATATCATATTTTCAGGTAGGATTAAACCTTAGCAAAGATTATCTGTCTATTTTTAAACTGACTAACTATTCTCCTGCTTGGCCCAACAGGTACCCAGCGATACTGAACTCATTGAGCGATTTTCCGATCCGGGCAGGAGGAATATTGCTTTTAAAGATATTGTAGAAAAGTATCAGAAAAGGTTATATAAAGTAGTGAAGCGATTGGTAAATGACCATGATGACACGGAAGATGTGCTTCAAAACACTTTTATAAAAGCTTGGCAAAAATTAGAAGGGTTCAGAGGGGAATCTGCATTAAGTACTTGGTTGCATCGTATAGCCATGAATGAAGCCTTGAATCACCTTAACAGTGCGAGGGTAAAAAAAACACAAACTATTGACAATCAAATACATCAACCAATTGGTGGACAAGGTTTTTCTTCTGATGAAGGTGATGAATTGGTTTTAAAGCTTGAAAAAGCTATAAACCTGCTCCCACCGAGACAAAAAGCAGTGTTTTGTCTCAGATATTATGATGAAGTAGCGTATGAAGAAATGGCCAAAATCCTTAACCTTTCTGAAGGAGCCTTAAAAGCAACCTATCATCATGCGGTAAAAAAAATTGAGCAACACCTAACTGCCCATTAAACCTTTGGCATACTTAGCTTTCTAATAATAAAATGGAAAAGGATATAATAGAGGAACTAAAAAACAGTCCCTTACTACTAAAAATCAAGGAAAGGGGTCTTGAAGAGATACAAGCACCTGAAGGGTTTTTTGAGCAATTCCCTTTGCTCATTCTTGAAACAGCTAGGTCTACTCGTAAAAAATCTTTTGGATTTGGATTTTTATTTGAATTCACTTTTAAACAATTATCCCCGGCTCTTACTTTATTGATTCTGGCCGTTGCCTTTTTTTCGCTTAGAACTGAATATGCCGTTGCTCCTGTTTCCAGCCTTTATTCAGAAATAGAAACAGCAAGCTTTTTAACAGATATGGATGAAAGTATGTTGGCAGAATTTGTTCCTGAACAAAACCTTGTTGCAGCATCTGATTCCCTGCAAATTGAACTTCAATCCTTTACAGAAGACGAACTTTTAGAATCCCTCCTCACCAATTAATATGAATAAAACATTTATACTTTTATTTTTTCTAAACATTTTTTGCGTTGTGACTGCCTACAGTCAGCCAGAAATGTTTATGAGCGGGCCAAAAGCCGAAAAGCTGGAGGCACTAAAAATTGCCCATATCACCAAAGAAGTTGGTCTCACCTCCACAGAAGCAAAGGTTTTCTGGCCGGTTTATGACGAATTTCAGAACGAAATGAAATCCTTAAGGAAAGGAATTCTGAACGAAGCGGCTGAAGCCAAAGCCAATTTTGATGTCATGAGTGACAAAGAAGTAGAAAAGGTAACTGATGATTATGTAGCAAGCAAAATGGCAGAAGCAGAGCTTATTAAAAAATATCATTTGCAGTTTAAAACTATACTTCCTGCTAAAAAAGTAGCAAAATTGTACCGCGCAGAGTTTACTTTTAAGCGTGAACTTTTAAAGCAAATTCAAGGAAGACCCGAAGGTGGCGGACCTCCTCCAGGAGGAAAACCAGGCGGAAGGTTTTAAAAAACCAATTCTTTAGTAACCTTACAAAAGGGAATTCATTGTGTTGAACTCCCTTTTTTTTATAATTAAAATCAAATTTTTTTATCTGAATTTAACCTTATTCTAATTTTTAATGAATTTAAACCTTCCCGACCAGGTTCTATTAGAAAGATATCCAAAATAGGTCCCAACACTAAGTTCTGGTAATTGAAATGTGTTTGAATTATAATCAGATCTTAAAATCAATTTACCTACACTATCATGTATGGTAATAATATAAGGTCCATCTGATAAATTATTGTTTGGAAATGATAATTCATTACCAATAATGACAGGTACCAAAGAATTGAACTCTGATTCATTTTGCTTCTTTAGAGGCCATTTTAAGATGTCATAGGAGCCACTTTTTCTTGCACCGCCATTCCAATTATGAAAAGAAAGATATAACCCTTCTGGACCAGCAAAACAATTCTGTTCCAGATAATTTGGTTCAGGAAACATTATTTCGTCAATTACATTTAAAGCACTATCTAAAATCATAACTACAAGTGGTCTGGAAAATATCAAATTGAAATCAGTTATTGGAATATTTCCTAAGCCCTTTCTGAAAAAACGGTAATATCCATTATGAAAAGGATCATAAATCAAATGCGTATATTGATCATTTTGAATTATTGTAGTATATAAATCCTGGTATCCTTTTTCTTTACCAATTTCCACATAGGGTATGTCCGCTGTTTGGTAATTAGACTTTACCTGTAAAATTCTGGTTGAACCTTTTGAAGGATTAAAACACTGCATTTCTGTACTTGACTGATATCCATAAACAAATTCAGTACTTGTAGAATTATATACTCTTTGTGGTTGAAAAAGCGAACCATGATATCCCGACTTGTAATTTTGACCAAAACTAATTGGCAAGGTCAAACCAGAAGCAGGTGCTGAGTTTAAGAAAAATTCTAAGGTATGGGGTTGTTCATAAAAAGTAGGGACTGAAGTTGAAATATTACAAGACATTCTGCAAAGATTAATTTTATTATTAATTAACAGCGGTTCAAATGAACAGGTAGCATCCAATCTCCAATCTTTATACCATTCTGAAGCTGATTTTTTATTAATTACAATTTTCTGAATCAATTTCAACCCGGTTGGATGTATAGTTGCAATTAGGATTTGTTCAGGTAGCATAAAAATTGCTGTATCGCCATTTACGCTAAACCCGGTAAAGTATGGTTTCTTAGATTTTTCATTTTTTGAGCCATAAAAAATGGGATCCAATGAAAATTCTGATAATAACTTACCATTATTTATATCGAATAATACAATATACTTTCCTCCTTTTATTCCAATAACTCCATACCCTAAAACACCAAAATACATCATTGGATGGGCAATAAAAGATTTGGCAATACAATTAGTATCTAATTTCAAGGTTGGCATCTGGTAGTAAAAATTATTTTTAGATACCAAAGGTTCTTCTGAACGATCTTGGGCATTAGCATTTAAAGCGCTAAAAAACAGAATTACTAAGAGAATTGCACTATTTTTCATTTTATTTTACAATTAAGAGTAAAAATCAAAAATGTTACTATTATTTTCTTAGTACTAAGTTAAAATACAAAATTATTTATTCCAAATATTTAATAGCCATTGCATTATTAGGTTATAGTGAACCAAAGAATCAAATCCTGTGCTAAAATTCACTAATTTAAATGATGGTTTTACGTTTATTCTAATAATTAGACATGAGCAGAAAAAACATTTTAACCTTTGCGTTTACCTCTATTCTTTTGACTATGTTTCTTTTTTACATAGATGAAGGGTATTACAATTTCAATTGGATGTTGAAATGGTCTAACTGGTTTGCCTTTTTGCTGTATGCAGTTCCTTTATTTGGCTTTCAGGTGTTGATATCTTATGGCTTGAAAAAGATTTTTCCAAAATATCCGAAATCCAGTTTAGCAATTGGGGCAATTACCGGCATTATCCTTGCATTGGTGTTTGTAATAATGATATTAAGTTTTCCTTGATATTTATTTGAATGGGATAAAAACAAAAATTCTTTAGCTATCCGATTAAAATAAAAAAGGAAGTCCCGACTTGTCAGAACTTCCTTTTTTTGTTGAGTTACTACTCGTTACAGCCCTATGGCATAAAAGGCTTTAGAACCATCGGGGTAGATTCCACCTAAAAGCAATGCTTCTTCCCCATCTGATTTGGCTTTTGCAATTGCTTCTTGCAAAGATTCAAGTCCCTGGATGGGTTGTCTGTCAATTTGGGTGATGATAAATCCATCACGGATACCGGCAGATTTTAATTTTCCGGAATTAATGGCTGTCACTTTGATTCCATTCCTGAGATTCAATTTCTGAGCCTCCGCATTGGTTAGTTCAGAAAAAGAAGCTCCCAGTTCTTTTATTACATTGATTTCTTCCTTAGAAGCAAGTGATGTGGAGCCGCTTTGATTTTTAAGGGTAACCATTAAGGTTTTTTCTGATCCATTTCTATCAATCATCAAGCTCACTTTTTCGCCAGGTCTGTGTCTTCCGATTTGCTCTTGTAGTTCAGATACTGTTTTAACACCAACACCATCCACTTTCAGAATTACATCGCCTTTTTTAACGCCAGCTTCTTCAGAACCTGAACCAGCATTCACCTCATTCACATAGACACCGTTGAGCACTTTTAGATTTTCTGTCTCAGCAAATTTGGCATCAACATCGCGGATGCTTATTCCCAGGAATCCCCTTTGAACAGAACCATATGCCAACAAATCATCCATCACTTTTTTCACCAGATTCACTGGCACAGCAAACGAATAGCCATTATATGTTCCTGTTTGTGAGGCAATAGCAGTATTAATACCAACCAGTTCACCTGCGGTATTGAGCAATGCCCCGCCAGAATTTCCGGGATTTACGGCAGCATCTGTTTGGATAAATGCTTCTATTCTGTATTGATCTTGCAAGAGGTTAAGATTGCGGCCTTTTGCACTTACGATTCCTGCAGTAACGGTTGAGGTTAGATTAAAAGGATTGCCAACAGCAAGTACCCAATCTCCAACTTCAACAGCATCTGAATTACCAAATTTTATGAAAGGCAATGATTTTTCTTCAATTTTAAGTAGCGCTAAGTCTGTAGAAGGGTCACGTCCGATAATTTTTGCCTCATAGGTTCTTTTATCCTCCAGAATAACTTCCACTTTATCAGCTCCATTAATCACGTGGTTATTGGTAACCACATAGCCATCTTCAGCAATGATTACGCCAGAGCCAGAGGCATCCTGAGGAGCAGGAGAAGGGTACTGAAAGAAATTGCCCCCATCACCGAAGAAATCCCGAAAAGCATCCGGGATATTGGATTTAGGTTGTGCCTGCGCTATTGTTAGTTTGGATTTAATATGAACAACAGCTGGCGTTCCAAGTGCAGCAGCAGCGCGGAAATTAACTTGTTCGGGAAGTGCGCCTTCTGCAGACCCATACTTGGCAAACCAAGCTTGTTGTTTACCGTCAAAGGACTTGTAATCAGGTTGTTCCAACCAACGGTAGGCAGCAACACCAGTTACCGCTCCAAATAGGGAAAGCCCGAAAACGAGGGCTATGATTTTTGTATTGCTCATTGATTTCATATGGTGTAAAAACGTCATTTAAACTAGGTTAGTATACCAAACTTTGTGCCTGACAGGTATAAATGCCAAATTGTCAGTTTAGAAAGCTCCCTACATTTTGGAAATGAAAAGTATCTTTTTTAAGTTTATTGTTTGAACCAATTTTTCAGTATGCAAAACTTAAAGAAACTTATTTTTATTGCTCTTGCACTTCTGGCATTTATGCCGGCAGGAGTACAGGCACAGCGTCAGTGCGGCACCATGGAACATCTGGATGCGCTGATAAAAAAGAATCCTAATGTTAGGGCTAACATGGATAAAATTGAAGCTCAGACCAGTGCATTTATTGCTGGTCAACTTCAATCCGGTAACAAGACAACACAGGTTATAACTATCCCAGTGGTAGTACATGTGGTGTACAATACCACAACCGAGAATATTTCGGATCAGCAGATTCAATCTCAGATTGATGTGTTGAATGCAGATTTTCGTAAACTAAACAGTGATGCTTCAAGTGTACCGAGTGTATGGTCAGGGATTGCTGCTGATTTTGAGATAGAGTTTTGTCTTGCGCAACGCGACCCGAATGGAAATTCCACCACAGGTATCAATCGTGTATCCACCAGTTCAACTTCTTTTTCAACAAATGACAATGTAAAATACACATCATTAGGAGGATCAGATGCGTGGAGTTCAAGCAGTTATCTCAATCTTTGGGTTTGTGATTTAGGTGGAGGATTATTGGGCTACGCCCAATTTCCAGGAGGTCCTTCAGCCACAGATGGCGTGGTAATTGATTATGCCTACTTTGGTACAATTGGAACTGCTACTTCTCCATATGACTTAGGCCGGACAGCAACACACGAAATAGGTCACTGGCTAAACTTATACCATATTTGGGGAGATGATGGTACCGGATGTTCAGGAAGCGATAATTGTTCTGACACTCCTAACCAGGCAGATGAAACCTACGGTTGCTATACCCCTTCAACCATTAGAATTTCCTGCAGCAATGGTCCAGATGGCGATATGTGGATGAATTACATGGACTACACTGATGATGCCTGTATGTATATGTTTACATCCGGACAAAAAAGTCGCGCGGCATCTCTGTTCACTTCAACCGGATCCAGATATAGCTTGACAAGTTCTCAAGGATGTTCTCCAGTTACTACAACGTGCTCCACTCCTACTGGTCTTAATGCAACAGGTGTTACCAGTTCTGGTGTCACTCTTGGTTGGACTGCAGTTTCCGGAGCTTCAAGCTATAATATTCAATATAAATTAAATTCAGCGACTACTTGGACAACAACAACCTCCACGACCAACTCAAAAAGTTTGACAGGTTTAACTGCTGCTACTCAATATAACTACAAAGTTCAGGCAGTATGTTCTTCCAGTTTATCCAGTGCATATTCTACAGCGGCTGCCTTTACAACATCCTCTTCAACATCTTGCGGCACTGCCTCTGGATTAGCAGCTACTTCCATCACCAATACCTCGGCAACACTTGGCTGGAATGCAGTGAGTGGAGCAACTTCCTACACTATTCGAATTCGTCAAGTAAGCACAACGACCTGGACTACATCATCTTCAACAACCAATTCTAAAAGCGTAACCGGCTTAGCAACCAATGTTTATTATGAATTTCAGGTTCGGGCAACCTGTACATCTACAAACGGAGCATATACAGCTTCATCTACTTTTCTAACAGGTTCTTCCAGTACTACCTGTACTACGGATGCCTTTGAATCCAACAATAGTTTTTCTGCATCATATAACGCAGGAGTTTCCAGCAACAGAACCGCTTACATCTGCCCTGCAGGTGATGAAGACTGGTTTTACTTCTCGAATACCACTTCCGCTAAGAATATCAGAATTACCATTTATAGCCTGCCAAATGATTATGATTTGCAATTGTATAACTCTTCGAATACTTTGTTGAGCACCTCACAAAATGCCAGCACAATGGATGAAGTAATTATTTACAATAACGCACCGGTTGGCACTTATTATGCACGCGTTTATGGATATAACAATGCCTACCATGCTACCAACTCCTATATTTTCCGTGCACGTAAAAGTGCTACAGCCTATACTTCAAAATCTGGTGCTGACGAAAATCAGTTAGCCGAGTCTTTTGAAGTTTCCTTATATCCTAATCCTGCAAGAGAACAATTAAATCTGCAATATGAATTGGATGGAGATGCTGATGTGAAAATTGAAATCCTTGACCTTATGGGCAAAACCATTTACTCACAACAGGATGCAGGAATTCTGGGTTCCAACCGTATTGGCATTGATGTTTCATCCTTTGTCAGCGGATTCTATTTTATTAAAGTTTCCAATGGCTCAACTACTTTGGTTCGTAAGTTCCAGGTAAGCAAATAATTTCTGATTTTACAAAAAGAGAGCGCCTCGGAAAATTCCGAGGCGCTCTCTTTTTTATTTCAAAATGATTAATTCATTTCATTAAATGCCAGTGTAGGCAGATGGGTATGGCAAATTATTTTTTTAGCAATGCTTTCGCGAAACAGACTTTCAAAGAAGGATGATTTATGGGTTGAAATCATGAGCCATTGCGCCTGCAATCCTATGATATAATCGTTGATACCAAGAACAATATCCGGAAAATCAACTACCTGAAAGGAAACCCCTTCAAAGTCAGGGTTATTTCTTAAAGATTCGATTTTTTCATCCGCTGTAACTTTAAAGAATTCTTCACTAAACTGGTTAACATAAATCACAACCAGTTTAATATCTTGGGCGACAGCAAAGGCTCTTGCTTTTTTCATGACTTCCATTCTGGCATCACTTAGGTCAGTAGCCATTACTGCTATTTTAGGGGCAGACCAAACTGCATTCTGAGGCACAACTAAAACCGGAAGGCTTGATTCTTTCGCAACATTATAGGCAACGCTACCTAATACTTTTTCCTCAATTCCGGAGGCTCCTGTCGTTCCCATAATGATCAAATCGCAGGATTGATCCACAGAACCACGACAAATGGATTCTATAACGCTTCCTCCTGAAACGCTACCTCCAATTTCTCCCGAAAACGCTGTATCCTCCTTTAATTTAGCAATCAGGCGATTCAAGCGGTCAGAGGCTTCTTCTTCAGCTTTTGCTACAAGGTTCATCATGCTTTCGGAAGGCATAAAACCAATCGGAGGCATTTCAAATGTATGGTGAATGTATAACCCGGCATCATAGTGTTGGGCATACCCAATGGCATATTTTAGAGCAACATATGCGGCTTCAGAAAAGTCAGTTGGAACGAAAATTTTTCTCATACTGTTGCAAATGTACTGAGGGAACAATCATTTGGTATATGATTTTTATCAGAAACCAATCCTTAACAATTAGGTTAAAACTTTAGCTTAATTTGTTTTCTAATGTAAAGCATTTAAAATGGTGGCCTTTTTAGATTCCCTTAAGTCAAGGAACGAGCTTTTATTTTATTTTGGTATAGCCTGTCTGATAGCAGCGTTTATTTGTTTGGTATTGACTAAAATAACCGCAGTTCAGGTTTTAGGCGTAAGTGCATGGTTCAAACCCTTTAAGTTTTTTCTATCTACCTTCATTTTTTCCTGGACCATAGGCTGGATACTTGGAGACCTGTCAGATCAAAAGCATGTGGTTTCCTATAGTTGGATGGTGGTAATCATTCTGGGATTAGAAACCCTGTATATTGCTTTTCAGGCGGGGAAAGGTCAGCTTTCCCATTTTAATACTTCCACTCCCTTATATGGCCTTTTATATTCTTTAATGGCATTATGTATTACCATTTTAACACTTTGGACCGCTTATATTGGTATTTTGTTTTTTACTTCAGCGCATAATACTTTACCTGATTATTATCTATGGGGTATCCGGCTTGGCATCCTTATGTTCGTTGTATTTGCGTTCCAAGGGTTCCTGATGGGCAGTAGAATGGCACATACTGTTGGCGGAGCTGATGGCAGTAACGGAATTCCGGTTGTTAACTGGAGCACTAAATATGGAGATCTCAGGATTGCTCATTTTTTAGGCATGCATGCCTTGCAATTAATTCCGTTAGTTTCCTTTTATATTTTAAAAAATGTGCGTTTGGTTATCCTATTTGCTGTTATTTATTTTGTTTTTACAACCTGGCAAATGTTGGTTGCTCTGTCAGGCAAACCCGTTTTCCGGGGATAAAGAATCAAGGATTCAACTGTAGTTCAGGATTTCTTAATTTGCAGGTATGTTGCAATTCCAGGGCTCATTGACTCCTATGGAACAAGATGGTTCGTTTGGTATAATACTCCCGCAGGAAATACTGGAAACTATTCCCAAAACCAGAATAAGGCTTCGCGGAACCATACAGGAACAGCCTTTTGATCTAGCCATTCATAAAAGCAAATCAGGAGAAAAGTATCTAAAAATAAGTAATTTTCTAAAAAAGAAATGTAAGCTGGCCCTGGGAGGCAAGTATCAATTACAATTTGAGTTTTATTCTCCGGATATTGTATATTTACCAGAAGAACTTTTAGCTGCATTGGAATTTGATCCTGAGGCTAAGAATAAATTCAATCAACTCACTCCCGGAATACAAAGAAGTCTTGCACATTATATTAGCAGTGCGGTAAATCCTGAAGTAAAGGTCAAAAGGACTTGGGAACTTTTGGATAAAGTAAAATTTAATCAATTGTATTCGCAAAATAAACTCTCAAAAGAACAATAAAAAACGAATTATTTATCTTGAAAAACTACCTTAGAAATTTTCTGCTTGCTTCTCCATTAAAACACTATTTGGTTTTTCGGTATGAATTTAATTTTACACCAGCGCAACTTGGTTTTTTGTGTGAATGTTTGACAAAAACCGAACCTGTTCCGGGTAATATTTTAGAAATTGGATGTGCTCAAGGGAATACGACTGTTTTTCTAAATCGGCATCTAGACACTTTGAAAAGCACAAAAAGCTATACGTGTGTTGATACCTTTACCGGATTCACCGAAAGAGACATTGCATGGGAGGTGAATCAAAGGAATAAGGAGAGCAATATGTTTTCAGGTTTCCAGCTTGGAAAAAAAATGTTTGATGTTACGCTTGCTTTTAACAATGTGAAAAGAGTTACCGCGATTCAGGATGACATTTTAAATGTCAATGCAGATACATTTGGGAAAGTTTCCTTTGCCTTGCTAGATGTAGATTTGTATTATCCAATATCCGTTTTTTTGCCAAAACTTTGGGAAATTCTCAGTCCCGGAGGGATAATTGTTGTGGATGACTGTATGCAAAACAATCCATACGACGGAGCGTGTCAAGCCTACCTGGAATTTATTCAAAATACAAACCTTGAGCCTGACATTCGATTCGGCAAATTGGGAATTATTCAAAAACCCATTTAAATAAAATGGAATTATCCATACCATATGTAAGTAAAAGGAAAATCAACGCAGAAAATTTAATTAATCTGCTTAACAAAAGTGGTCTTGAAGGAAATTTTACTTTTATTCCCGAAAAACATCTTTTACATACTGACCAGTCATTTTCTTCAAAAAATATCAATTTATTCCTTCAAATTCTAAAAAACAATGGCATAGAAATCAATTTAACTACGCAACAATTTCCTGTTCTGGAAATGTCCTGTGCTTCCTGCGCAATGAGTGTGGAAAGCATTTTAAACACCTGTTCTGGTGTTGTTGAAGCTCATGTTCAATATGCCAATACTGCAGCTGAAATAACATTTTTTCCTGAAGTCATTTCCCCCGAAGCCTTAAAGCATGCTGTTCAGTCTATTGGGTATGATTTGATTATAGAATCACCCAAAGAAGCAGCAAAAATTTCACAACTGGAAAATGAACTGAGGGTTGAGCGTTATCAGAAAAATGCATTTGGAGCATTGATATTATCTATACCAATTGCAGTTATGGGTATGTTTTTCATGGGCCATACCCTGATCCATATACTGATGGCAGTACTGGCAACACCCGTAGTGTTTGTTTTTGGGAGATCCTTTTTTATTAGAGCCTGGAAACTTGGCAGGCATGGAAAAGGAAATATGGATACTCTGGTTGCTATCAGTACTGGTACTTCCTACGTGTATAGTATGTATAGTTTAATTTCTGACTTTTTATCAGAAAAAGATCATGTTCATTCTGATATATACTTTGAATCATCTGCGGTAGTTATTGCCTTTGTTTTGTTGGGTAAATGGCTTGAAGAAAAAGCAAAAAATAAAACTTCTTCTGCTATTAAGAACCTGATCAAAATGCAGCCAGATGAGGCCAACAAGTTGGAAGATGATGGTAGCGTTTCTAAAATTCCTTCAGAAATCATCAAACCTGGAGATACTATTTTAATCAAACCCGGAGAACGTATTCCAGCTGATGGCATTATTCGGAACGGGCACTCTTTTGTAGAAGAAAGTATGATAACCGGCGAGTCAATGCCTGTTGAAAAGAAAGAAGGGGATACTGTTTTTACCGGAACCTTAAATCAAAAGGGCATTTTATATCTTTCAGTTACAAAATCAGGAACGGAAACCATTTTAGCAGGTATTATTAAAATGATACAAAATGCACAAATGAGCAAAGCTCCCGTTCAGAATATTGCAGATAAAGTAGCTGGTATTTTTGTTCCTTGTGTCTTAGGAATTGCAGGACTTACCTTTTTATTATGGACTTTTTTTGGTGGCCCCGAAGGGTACCATCAGGGTTTTATAAGTATGGTAACGGTTTTGGTAATTGCTTGTCCCTGTGCTCTTGGCCTTGCAACACCTACAGCAATAATGGTTGCCCTTGGCAAAGGAGCTGAGAATGGCATTCTAATACGGAATGCTGAAAGTCTGGAAACGTTGCATAAAATCAATGCGTTGGTACTTGATAAAACCGGGACTTTAACGGAAGGCAAACCAACAGTCACAGACAGTTATTGGGAAGCCAATCAACCTTTAGAAAAGTCAGTATTATTTGCGCTTGAAAAACACTCTGAGCATCCGATAAGTAATGCCATAACAGAATTTCTTGACGAGGATACAGTTTTGAATATTTCTGATTTTACAACTACTCCCGGATCTGGCGTTAGTGGTAAGATTAATGAGACACAATACTTTGCCGGCAATGCATTGTTGATGCAAAAACAATCCATAAAAATTTCTGAAACAATTAAAGAAAAAGCTGATACCTGGAATTCTGAAGGTAAAACGCTTATTTATTTCAGTGATACTGAAAAAGCACTGGCTTTGTTTGCTGTTGCAGACCCATTAAAGGCAGGCTCAAAAGATGCTGTACGCAATTTGCAAACAGCAGGCATAGAAGTATACATGCTGACTGGAGATAGTGCAGCCGTTGCACAGCAGGTTGCGAAGCAGACAGGTATCACGCAGGTTCGCTCAGGAGTAATGCCAGAGGAGAAACTTGATTTTATCACTGCTTTGCAACAGCAAGGTAAGACCGTTGGTATGGCGGGTGATGGAATCAATGACAGTGCAGCTCTTGCAGCAGCTGATGTTGGCATAGCGATGGGTTACGGAAGCGATATTGCTATGGAAGCTGGCTCCGTGACCCTCATGGATTCTGATTTACGGAAAATTCCCAGAGCTATTCAATTATCAAAACTTACGGTAAAAGTTATTTATCAGAATCTTTTCTGGGCTTTTATTTATAATCTGATTGGGATTCCCCTTGCTGCAGGATTATTTATACCCATTTTTGGTATTTCTTTACATCCAATGTTTGCAGGGGTTGCCATGGCATTAAGTTCTTTATCTGTTGTTTTAAATAGCCTGAGTCTTAAAATAAAAATGAATTTATAAGGATAATAGCGATTTTGCTTTTTAACATGGCTTAAACAAAATATCGTAGTGTAGGTATTTGTATTTAATTTAAAAGAACAGGAATGTATTTTGTCTAGAAATTAACGCTTTTTAGGAAATAAATAGCTATGATTTGTATTTTGTTTACTAATAAGTTTTATATTAAAAGAATAATTAAACTCCATGAAAAGTACCTTTAATGCCCTCCTCACGCTTTTATTTTGCTTTCTAGCCTTTAAAAGTTCTGCACAATATTCCTTTACAGGTAAAAATGTTTACCCGGTAAACCCCTTTAATTCGATTATGCCAAAACTGGCATATGATATAGACGAATCTACCCATATCAACATCGTAATTGATACCCTTACCCAGCAATATAAATATCTGCTTTTAGATACCTCGTACGCGATTGTATTTCAGGATTACCTGCCTAATTTATATAAACCGGACAATTATCCTAATCATAGTTTATGTGGATTCACTAATGATGATCAAGGGTACTTTTATTTAGGTTTTATTGCTCATGATATGGATTCCTTGTTTTTCTATAAAATTGATACCTACTCCGGTGCACTGTTATATGACACTTATACATCAATTGATTCGAGTTTTCAACTTGGGTTTGGTACTTTCACAGCTTCACAGACCACAGGAGAATTACTTACAGTATTAACCTATGAACACAAAAGGAAACCTTATTCTATACTTATTGATAATTCCGGCGCTATTTTGAACCAACAATTTGCTGTTTTGCCGGATACCAATTTTTATACTTTATATCAATCACCAATAGCTTCAGATGCTGATTTGAATTTTTATGTGTTTGCAGATTATAGTGAAGATTTCGATTTGACATCAACCTATTGCCCTGGCGATGATTTTAAATTCACAAAATACCTATGGAAATTTGATAAAAATGGAAACCTTGTTTTTAATAGCACGCTACCGTATAACCGTACAACAACAGACATTAGTTTTACCGATTTAGACAATTTGTATCTTAAAGGAGATACGGTATTTGCCGCTGGTTACTGGAATCATGATGTCATTTCAAATTGTGGGTCAAACCTTATTTCAAAACCAATTTTAATTGCCTATGATGCAACAGGAACACTTTTAAATTCTTTTATCGAACCTAATGATTCCCTTCAAACTGGTGATGCAACAGAATATGGAGAACACCCATATAAATATCTAGGTGAAGGTATCAATGGTCAGGTAGCCTTTTTATATGAGGTTATAGATGAAAATTTGACTGCATACTACAGCAATTCCAATCCTTCAATTGTTCTTTTTGATTTAGCAACGCTACAACCTACAATTGTTATTCCAATAATGCAATACATTGATCCTACAATACCCTTTAACCTTATGGATGGAACAAATGTATATAAGTTCATTGTTGATCCTTCAGGAAATTATTCCATTTTTTGTCAGGGCGATTATTATACTAGTAATTTTGATTACCTGACTACAAGGTGCTATCTATGGATGGATCCATCTGGAAACGTATTACAGGTGGATACTTTTTCGGATTTTATTATTCCTACCTATTGGAATACTACTTTATTTAATAACAACCTTAATATTCAATCTACAATTATCTCAAGTTATAATCCATACCGGTTTTATACAGCAAACTGGTGTTTTGGTTGTTCTCCTTCTGTAACGGGCAGAGTATATATGGATTCTTTGATGGATTGTGCCGATGCAAGTGATCCTGCTTTTCCTTTGCATTTGTTATCCATTGATAGTGGTATAACCTATACCTTCAGTGATCCTAATGGTTATTATAATGCCTTTTTGGATTCAGGACCACATACCATCGAACCTGTACAACAAGCAAACGATTATTGGTATGTTTCCTGTGCAACAATGCCACTTGCAGTTAATGCCCCAGCTGCGCCAAATGTTAGTACTGGAAATGATATTGCTATAGAAGTGCTTCCCAATGTTCATGATATAAAATCAGAATTGGCAAACTCCTGTGCACGACCAGGATTTAGTTTTTCTCTTTTCGCTCAAACTTTGAATAAAGGTTCGATGATTGAATCAGGTATTGCTGAATTATTCTACGATGATACTTTGTTTACATACTTTTCTTCCTATACTTCTCCTGATTCCATTTCTGCGGGGTATCTTGCTTGGAACTATCAGAATTTGCCTATTTTATTTGGCGAAGATCACTTTGGGATTTTCTTCACAGTGCCTTCTACAATACCAATCGGAACACCATATTCCTTTACATGGCAAGGCGGAAATGTAAGTACTGACACTACTCCTGCAAATAATGTTTTTGTTCTGAATGACACTGTTAATGGTTCATATGATCCCAACGACAAGCAAGTTTGGCCAAAAGGCGATGGTCCACAAGGATACATCACTTTACAGGATAGTGTATTAAGCTATTTGATTCGATTCCAGAATACAGGTACTGATACTGCTTTTACGGTTAAAGTAACGGACATGATAGATGAGGATTTGGATATGAGTACCCTGCAGATTGGAGTTGCATCACATCCTTATACCGTTCAATTGGATGGTCGAAAATTGACTTTTACTTTTAACAATATTTTGTTGCCTGACAGTGGTACCAATGAAGTCATGAGCCATGGTTTAATTGCTTATACCATTAACCAAAAACCAGGGCTTCCATCTGGAACAGAAATCACCAATACTGCAGAAATCTACTTTGATTTTAATGCAGCTGTAGTAACCAATTCGGTACTTAATACAGTGACTTGGCCTGTAGGAAATACTGAATCTGATTTTAACAACAAAACGAATTTTATCAGTGCGCATCCAAATCCTTTCAATGGAAGTTTACAACTTACCTGGAATTGCACTGAGCCCATTCACAGCCTTACCCTCTGGAATCTTCAGGGACAAAAAGTGGGTGATTTTACCAGCTTAACTAAAGGAAATTTATCCGGAAAAGTTGACCTAGGAACACAGTCTACTAGCCTACCAAATGGTATTTATTTCCTCAAAGCGGAAACAGAAACCTCGCTGAAGATGCTGAAAGTGGTAAAACAGTAGAATTACTTCATTGTTTAATAAAAAGGCCTGAAAAGGCCTTTTTTATTTCAATATAAGTAGTAATTTTATTTTCAAATCACTTCAGTATGAAAACACTTCTTTTAAAAACCGCTTTCGTCTTTATCCTTTTTTCAGGATACTTTTCAACTGCCTTTGGACAGTACAAGTATTTGGGATATGAAGTGTATGATACTATCGGATTTCATGAAATACTAGTACCAATAGATAGTTCAAAATCATTTGGATTAAGCACAGGACCAACTAATTTTACCAACAACTGTAAAGACTTTGGTTTTACTATTTATGATGATCCACTGGTAGTGGTTCATCCTAACACGTTTCTAGTAAATGCAAATAATAATTTAACATTTGCAAAGGATTCTGCCTGTTCGGTTTTTATAGGATTCTATACAAATGCAAACCATACTCTTTCACAGTTTAAAATTGATTCAACGGGTACGATATTATGGAATGTTAATATCCCTTTAGCAACTAATAATTATATACACCCTGATTTTAATTCAGTATCGGCCTCTGGAGATTGGGTTTTAGTATACAGGGATACAAGTTATAATCTTTGCATGATAAGTATAGATCCAACTGGAAATATTTTGTTTAATGGAATTATTATGAATGCCCCGACATCAAGTTACGTTGACGTATATGATATAAATTCATTGCCAAATAAAAACGTTAAAATTGATAGTCAGGCCAATCTTTATTTTACCTCTTATAAGGTAACCGACCTTGATACAGTACCTTTTAATAGTATTGGAGAAATTATTAAAACTTCCCATAAAATTTACAAATACAATAAGTATGGAAATTTATTATGGACCTATAGTTTTCCCTTCAGTTATCCCAATCCAGGGCTGGAAGCCTCTGCCTCATATGAATTAAATTTATTAAAAGATACCATAATAATATCTGGATTTCGTGTTTTTTCACCCTGTTATAACCGATCGGATTCAGTATACTTATCTCCTGCCATTTATTTTATTGATAGTTCGGGCAATTTAATTTCTACATATATATCTCCAGATTCTACATTATATGGCGATGTAACAACTCCTCCTTATTATTCAATCAAATATTTGGGAAAGGGCATTAATGGGAATCCGATTTTTTTCGATTTAGCTAATTATTATAATGCTTCATTTTACTTGCCATATTTTCATCCACCTACTATAATTGAAATTAATATTAACACTCTTCAAATCGGCATTAATTATGATTTATTTCAAAATTTATATCCTAATTTAAACCCTGAGATGGTGGATATTGATAATTATGATATAACATATATGGAACCAGATCCCTTAGGAAATTTATCTTTTTTCCATTTTCTCAATTGCATAGATTCAACAAATAATTACATTACCTATTCAAAGTATTATTTTATGCATTTTGATTTTTCCGGAAATGTAGTTCATATAGATTCTGGAGATATGGGCAATAATTTTTATGTTCCTACTATAAATACATCTCTTCATACTTGGAAAAAATCAAGAAACAGTAATGACCTTTTAAGATGGGGATGGGGTCAATCTAATAATTATTCATTTTATAGAGTACTAGAAAAATGGTGCTTTGATTGTACGCCTACTGTAACCGGAAGGGTATATAACGATGTTTTAAATGATTGCCAGGATTTAAATGATCCTGCATTTCAATCACAATATTTATCGGTTGATAGTGGAGCAAGTTTTATTTTTTCAAACAGTGCAGGAAATTATGAGGCATTTTTGGATTCAGGGCCTCACACCATTGAGCCAGTTCCTCAATACAATACCTTTTGGTATTCACCCTGTATAACACTACCATTAAATGTAAATGCCCCTGCTTCTCCTAATGTAAGTACTGGAAATGACATACCGCTTGCACTACTACCTAATGTACACGAAATTAAAACATATGTTTCTGGTGCCTCTCCAACTCCGGGATTCCCTAATCATTCATCTGTCATTATTGAAAACCGTGGAACAATAACTGAATCTGGCTTAGTTGAATTTTGGTATACAGATTCCATATTCGATTTCACTTCAGCAAATCCTGCACCAGATTCTATTTCAGCAGGATATTTATCTTGGAATTATTATAATTTACCAATAAATGGCTATGCCTATTTTAATATTTCCTATCAGGTTCCTGCTTCAGTTTCTTTAGGCTCACCTTTTGAATTCACCGGAATCGCCGGAGACGTTTCCATAGATACCTTTCCACTAAATAATTCCCAAACATACCAAGACATAGTAACAGGTTCCTACGATCCCAACGACAAACAAGTATTTCCAAAAGGAACTGGACCAGAAGGATACATCACGCCTCAAGATAGTTTGCTTGAATACCTGATTCGTTTTCAAAATACAGGTACCGATACTGCAATAACTGTGCGGGTAGAAGACATGATTGATACCGATTTGGATTTGGCCACACTTCAAATTGAAATGGCTTCCCATCCTTACACTGTGCAATTGCAAGGAAGAAAATTGATTTTTACTTTTAACAATATCATGTTGCCGGATTCTGGTGCAAATCTTGCTGCTTCGAATGGCTTTGTACAATATACTATTGAGCAAAAACCTGGCCTCCAGATAGGAACTGAAATCAAAAATATAGCCGCCATCTACTTTGATTTCAATGCGCCAATAATCACCAATATGGTTACCAATACCATTGATTGGGCAACATCTGTTGCACACAGCAATGCAACAATTGACTCACCAATTCTCAAAGCTTATCCAAATCCGTTTGGAAACTCACTGCATCTGGAATGGAATTATGCTGAGCCTCTCCTCAGTCTAACCCTCTGGAATTTGCAGGGACAAAAAGTGGGTGATTTTACCAACCTGACCAAAGGAAATTTATCCGGCAAAGTTGACTTAGGAACGCAGTCTACAGCACTGCCAAATGGAATTTATTTCCTCAAGGCAGAAACAGCAACCTCTCTGAAGATGTTGAAAGTGGTAAAACAATAGGTCTTCCAGACTGAATTAGTATCCAAAAATTCAAGTGCCTGTTTTTGAAAATCAAAAGCAGGCACTTTTCATTTCAGAAAAATCTGGTAAATTGTATTTTTAATCTTATGAGAACACGAATTCTACTTTTTCTTTTGTCTGTTGTTGGTATTGGAAATGCCCAAACAGACACCTTGTTTTTTGCCAATTTTGAAACAGACCCGACCCTTACCTGGCCTTACCTGAACATTGGGTTTACTCCACCAGGATTGAGTCAGGATACGGCCTGGTATAGTTTTGATATGGATGGTTTGCCAGATGGCAGTGGTAGCGGACGACCTGATGAATGGTTTTGGACCACTCCCCTTTCCAGTCAGGATTCGATTGGAAATTTGGGCGTAATGGCCAGCAATTCCTGGACCAATATTTCCACCAGCCCGGTTCAAAACTGGCTGATTACCCAAAGCATAAATGTGTTAGATAATTCCTTTATGTTAAAATGGAAAAGCGCTCCTTTTCAAACGCCAAGATATTTGGATGGCTACCATATACTGGTTTCCAATACTACAAATGACCTCATGGCTTTTACAGATACCCTGTTTATTGCCTCTGAGTATGTTTCTTTGGACCTTCCAGGTATGCCAAATGATTGGGCTTCCTATACCTTTTCACCAGATCCATCAAATGGTTTTGTGCATGGTATTGATGGCACCTATATCTATTTTGACGGTGATTCAACAAGATTTCAGGGAATGCTGGAACCGCTTGAAAGAAGTCTTGCCTCATATGCTGGCCAAACCATTTTTATCGCTTTTCTGCATAGCAGTACCGATGACAATATTGTTTCCATAGACGACATTTGGGTTGAATACAGTGCTGCAACTGGTCTTGCCGATCCAATTAACAGCTTTTCTTATTCTCTGTTTCCAAACCCCGCTTCAGAACAAGTTGGCCTGGAATTGAATCTGAATTCCCAGATTGCGTTATCATTGACCATTAAAGATTTGACAGGAAAAACAGTGGTTTCTTATCCTGAAAAATTATTCCCTGCCGGAAAAACTTCTTTAACACTTTCATTGGAAGAATTAAATAATGGCGTTTATTTCGTTGAAATTTCGGGAAATAATCACAAGGAAATTAAAAAGCTCGTTTTAACTAAGTAATCAGATTTAAAATTTAGACCTTCTGGACGAATAAAATTGTTCAGGAGGTTTTTTTATGCCTTTTAAATAAATTATAGCCTAAAGTACATTAAACCTTCAGAAAGGAAAATTTTAAAAAAAAGGATCTTTGGTTAATATTTCGAAAATATTTTATTCCGAATTATGAATATTTGAATTTATTTACTTAATTGCCGGAATAATCTTACTATCAGGTTATTACAACAAAAAAAATTTAGTTCACATCAACTTTATCTTAAAGGACCCGCCTGTTCCTCAACTCAGGCAAAGCAGTACCATGAAAAACAAAATCTATCTTTCTTTTCTATTGTGTTTTCTTTTGATAAACACTCTCGTTTATGGTCAGGACTGGAATATTAACGGCAATTCCGGTATTGTACCCGCTAATTTTGTTGGAACAATAAACAATGCATCTCTGAAGTTTAAAACTGCAAATCGTCAGAGAATGATAATACGTAACGCCAGCGGAGCAACTACCGGGTTTGTAGGTATTGGAAATAACTTTTCAACTCCGAATTTCCTTTTGGATGTAAATGGTGGAGACATCAATGTCAAAACCAATACAAACGCTTATCGCTTAGGGGATTCAATTGTCCTACAACATAAAGGTGCAATTAACAATCTGTATGTTGGTGTAGGTGCTGGTCAAATAGCTACAGGAAATTTAAATGCATTTTTTGGATATAATGCTGGCTATGCAGGTTGCGGATCCGGAATATCTACCATGATAGGTGCTGAAGCTGGATTTTTGGATTCCATTGGAGATGAAAACACCTTTGTTGGTTGGAAATCTGGGTATAATTGCGTTTTCGGATACCATAATGTGTTCATTGGCAATGTTTCCGGATCAAACAATTATACCGGAGCAAACAACACTTTTGTCGGCATTGGAAGTGGTAACAGTAATGTTTCTGGCTCTGGGAATGTAAGCCTTGGGGCAGGGGCCGGACCAAATTCCGGTGCTTTAAATAACGTTGGTGCTATTGGTGCCGGTGCACAGGTAACCCAAAATGACCAAATGATTATAGGTAACAGTACCCAAACTGTTGGTATAGGATTAAGTGGTGACCCTTCAGGTCCTCAGAATTGGTTAGAAATAAATACTCCAGCCCCTTCCCCAATTCCAGGAGTGTCTGGTTTAAGATTTAGAGATCTTACTTCTGCATCTACAGCCTTGGCAACCAATCCGGGATTAGGGGTTCTTTCTGTGGATGTTAATGGAGATGTTATCTATGTTGGTGGCACATCCGGAAGTGCTTTTGGAAACTTATGTTCCACCCCGGGAGCCAATCCCTTTCTTGCAACATGGGAAGTGTCTATGGACACTTTTAACCTGATGTTTAATGAAAACCCAGCCAGCACGACTTCTCCTTCTGAAATTGGATTCGGATATTTTTATGGCACTTGCGGCAATGCTTTTGGAGGAAAATTTGAGGTTATGGACAGAGATAAACATCAATTTGCAGGCCATTTTTTCAACTCCGCCAATCTTCTTACTACTACTTATGGCTTAAGAGGAATGGGTAATTCTGTAACAGATAATTCTGTTGGGGTTAGTGGCATAGCATTAAGTGCAACTGCCAGTGGTACAGGTAGTGCTATTGGTGTAATTGGAGAATCAACAACCGGTTCGGGTTCCAGTTACAATATTGGCGTAAAAGGGGAAGCAAATAGTGGATTTACTTATGATATCGGAGGTGATTTTGAAGCATTGGTAAATACTGCAACCCTTTCTTCTGCCAGTGTAGGAGCAATTGGTTCTATAAATAGTCCTGTTCCGGGTCTTGGTGCTTTGCCATTTGGAACGCATATCGGAGTTTATGGATACAATCCGACTCCTTTAACCTCTCCGCCTTTACCTTCCAATGACTGGGCTGGTTATTTTGATGGGGATGTAAATGTGAATGGAAATGGTTTTATGACAGGTATTTGGACTACATCCGATAAAAGATATAAAAAACAAATTGAACCTCTTGAGGACGTTCTGACTAAAATAAGTAAACTTAACGGTTACACTTATTCTTACCGTCCTGAAGAATTTCCACACAAGGGCTTCGACAATCGTGCACATATTGGCTTAATTGCACAGGAACTGAAAGAAGTATATCCGGAATTGGTAAGAGAAGATACCAAGGGATATTATGCTGTCAATTATGAAGGTTTGATCCCTGTTTTACTCGAAGCTATTAAAGAATTGAAAGCTCTGGTTGAAACAAATACTCAAGCCCAACAAGGAAATGGAAATACCTCAGGATTTGAAAAGTCCATTGAACTGGGCAATTCAGAATCTATTGTGTTAAATCAAAATGTCCCTAATCCTTTTGCGGAACAAACAACCATTACCTGGTTTATTCCTACTACAACTGCTGGTGCTGCACAACTGTTGTTTTATGATAACAATGGAATCATGATTAAATCGGTTGAAATCACCGAAAAAGGTCCAGGTAAATTAAATGTATTTGCCAATGACCTTAGCAGTGGTATTTATTCCTATGCTTTGATCCTGGATGGAAAAATAATTTCTACCAAGAAAATGGACAAACAAAAATAATCTGATCCCTTTCTATTAATCAAAATGCCTCCCATGGAGGCATTTTGATTTTATTAACTTCTGCATTTTAACCCTTACATTTGATAAGGAAAATTAAACTTCCTTACCAAAAAAATTCCATCCATTTTTAAACAACAACTCTTATGATTTTTTTCCCTTTTATTATTTTCATTGCACTTTTACTACTTTCTGGGCTGAGAATAGCTCAAGAATATCAGAGAGCTGTGGTGTTCAGACTTGGTCGATTTAAGGAAATAAAAGGCCCCGGACTTTATTGGATCATACCAATCATTGATAGTCAACAAAGAGTGGACATGAGAACCAGAACTGTTGATCTGGAGCAGCAGGAAACCATAACAAAAGACAGCGTTACCATTAAAGTTAATGCTGTATTATGGTTTAAAATAACAAATCCTGAAGATGCCATCATTAAAGTTGCAGATTACAATAAGGCAGTTTATCAGTTTTCGGTAACTGCGCTGCGGAATATAATAGGTCAGCACACCCTGGATGAAGTGCTGCGTGAGAGAGAGCAAATTAATGGCACTTTGCAAAAAATCGTGGATTCAACTACTGAGCCATGGGGGATTAAAATCGAAATGGTGGAAATGAAAGATGTTGAAATTCCAGAAGCAATGCAAAGAGCGATGGCCAGAGAAGCAGAAGCCATAAGAGAAAAACGTGCCAGAATTGTTAAGGCAGAAGCTGAACTTGAAGCATCAATTAAGCTCACGCAGGGCGCAAAAGTTATGGAAGGAAGTCCTATCGCTCTTGAACTAAGACGTATGCAGATGTTATCCGAAATCGGAATTGACAATAATACGACCACGGTTATCCTAATGCCTTCTGATTTTACCAATGCAGCAAAAAGTTTTACGGAACTCGTAAATTCAAAAAAATCCGACGAATAGGGACTTAAACTTAAAGCCCTTTAATGCTCAAATGTTTGGAAATTTGTTTAGTTTCAAACAAATTTCTGCACTGTTTAATGGAATGATTTTGAAGGATTTAAGGGAAATAACCTTAAAAGGTTAGTGGTATTGGACAATTCCCTTTGCATTGACCAATCTAAGGGATATTTTTACAACAATTCCGTCACATGGCCTT
>Ga0209298_10000601_pt1 | contig 24089 bp, 20 predicted proteins | sample S_140806_EF_Meta_FD_187325 | JGI IMG/M metagenome (GOLD analysis project Ga0209298, IMG submission 187325) | Freshwater microbial communities from Lake Simoncouche, Canada to study carbon cycling - S_140806_EF_MetaG (SPAdes) (version 2) | ecosystem: Environmental > Aquatic > Freshwater > Lake ...
CATCGCGCCACGGGCTATGGTCTGATGAATTTCGTGAGCATCAGTTGTGGCGGCTTCGCCGACTGGATCTTCGGCGCCTTACGCGACCAACACATGCCACTGAACGCCATCTTCGGTGTCTTCGCCGGCATCGCCTTACTCTCCATTTTCGTCGCTCTCCGTATCAGACCACGCGATAGTTCGACCACCTAACCTCATGCCCTCCTTCAAGTTCTCCGGCCTCTGCACGGCCACCCACACGCCCTTCCATGCCGACGGTTCGCTGAACCTCGCCGTCGTCGAAAAGCAGGCCGCCTTCCTCCGGGGCCACGGCATCACTTCCGTGTTCATCGGCGGCACCACCGGCGAGAGCAGTTCGCTCACCGCAGCTGAACGTGCGGCCCTTAACGACCGGTGGGCCGCGGTAGGTCCGGCGGCGGGAATAGACGTTATCGTGCATGTCGGCGCGAACTGCCTGACCGAAGCCGCACAGCTGGCCGCACACGCGGAAAAGAACGGCGCCAAGGCCGTGTCGATGATCGCCCCCTCCTACTTCAAGCCGCGCACGTTGGCGGACCTCGTCGCCAGCTGCGCGATGGTAGCCAAAGCCGCGCCGCGCACGCCGTTCTATTATTACGACATTCCGGGCATGACCGGTATCAGCGGCTTCCCGGTCGATGAATTCCTGAAGGCGGCTGCTCCGGCCATCCCGAACCTCGCCGGCGTGAAGTATTCCAACCCTGACCTTGAGGCGATGCGTCGCGCGCAGGTGCTCGAAGGCGGCCGCTTTGACCTGCCCTTCGGCGTCGATGAACGCTTCCTATTGGCGCTCCGCGCCGGCGCGACGGCTGGCGTAGGCAGCACCTATAACTTCAACCCTGGCCCCCTCCAGAGGGTCATCGCCGCGCAGGCGAAAGGCGACGCAGCCAAAGCTGAAGCCGAACAGGCCAAGGTCCAGCCGGTCGTCGATATCCTCGCCAAGCGCGGGTACATGGGCGCCGCCAAGGCCTTGATGAGCCATCTCGGCGTGCCGCTCGGACCAGCCCGCCTGCCCAACGGCAACCCTGACGCCGCCGAAACCAAGAAGATGATCGGCGAACTCGAAGCGATCGGCTTCTTCAGCTGGAATTTCTGACCATGCGCCTCGCATCCTTCCTCTGCCTCCTCTGCCTCCACTCCTTCGCGGCGGACGGAACGGACATCATCGTCTTCGAGGCCAAGCAGAACCTATCGCACCCCTCGGTGCGGATTCCCTCCCTGCTCCGCACGCAGAAAGGTACGTTGATCGCCGTCGCGGAAGGTCGCGACAAGCCCACCGACCAAGCTGGCAACGACTTGGTGATCTCATTCTCGAAGGACGAGGGCTCCACCTGGACCAAGCCCCGCATCGCCTACGAACAAGGAGACGACAGCTGCAACAATCCCTGCCTCGTCCAGGAAACCAAGTCCGGTCGTATCTTCCTCTTCTACCAGACCTTCCCGGCCGGCGGAAAAGAGTTCGGCGGACTCCCGGTCGGCCCCGCCGACCCCAAGGGCAATCGCTCTTGTCTCATCACCTCCGATGACGATGGCGTGACATGGAGCAAGCCAACCGACGTCTCCGCGACCCTGAAGCCCGACGAAGCTATCACCACCGCTTCCGGTCCCGGCATCGGCATCCAACTCAAGTCCGGCCCCAAGGCCGGCCGACTCGTCATTCCCTTCAACTCCCAGGACGCGAAAAAGAATTTCTACAACTGGGTAGCCTATAGCGACGACGCTGGAGCCACCTGGAAACGCGGCGAGAAAGTGCCGCAGACCGAAACGATTCAACTCAATGAGGTCCAGGTGGCCGAGTCGGCGGGCGGCGGCCTTTACCTGAACTCGCGCAGCTGGAGAAAAGGCGCCAGCCTCCGCAAGGTCTCCTGGTCTCAAAACGCCGGCGAGACTTGGACTCAAGCCGCCGAGGACGCCCATCTCCCCGACCCGATCTGCCAAGGCAGCCTGCTTCGCCTGGATGACCGTACCATCGCCTTCCTCAATGCCGCCGGCCCTAAGCGCGCCAACGGCACATTGCGCCTGACGCACGATGACGGTCGCACCTGGGCGAGCTCACGCCTCACCTTCCCCGGCCCCTTCGCCTATAGCAGCATGGCGCTGCTCAAGGACGGACGCATCGGCGTGCTTTACGAGCCGGCCAGCAACACCGTCGTCAAATTCCGCGTCGTCGACCCGACGACGCGCTGAACCTCAGTCGTTGGGGATGAACGGCGTCGATACGGCCGCGGCGACAGGCTCGCCGTAATAATATTGGATGGCACCCGCGAGGAATTCCTTCACGTCATCGGCGAGGAAGGCTCCGAAGTCGATATCCTTGCCCTGAGAGGCCACCACGATTGCCGCCGAGGGCTTATCGTTCTCGCTCGAACCTCGAAAAGCCAGCGACACCTTGGCTTCGTCGCCGACCGGCAGACGCCACGTCCAGCCGATATAGGGCAGAATCCGCCAGCGCACGACGATCAGGTCGTCCGTCAGCTCGATGCGATACCGGGCGACAGTGAAGGCGAAGCCTACGAGGAAGAACGGCACGTAGAATAAGGCTAGACCGAGGTAGTGCCACCAGGCGGCCTGAGCAACAAGGGCACCACTCACCTTCACAGAGCCGCGAGAAAGCCCGTAAAACATGGCCACGCAGTGGATAGTGGTGAAGGTCAGCCAGAACCAGCCGAAACACCCGCCCATGCGGGTCTCATAGACGGTCGCCTGAAAGCCGATGATCGCAGAAACTTTCGGATGCCCCTTGGCGAGTTCCTCGGCCGTCAGCACCTTCGCCGGACGGACGGCGAGTAGCGCGGCGTTCCGCGCCGTCGCCGATTCCTTCATTGCGGCCAGCTTGGCGAGGAAGTCTTCGCGTATGCCCATGCGATGAACTTGGCCGAGCTCACCGCTACGCGCAATCCGCTATCCTATCGGCGATAAGCTAACCCAGACTTGAACCAAAGGGGATTCTGGCTGTCCATAAGACAACCCCATGCGAAACCTCCTCGCCCTGCTCCTTCTGCCCTTGGCCGCTCTGGCCGACGGCACCAAGTACTCCGTCAGCTATCCGGCTTCGGACAAGCCCGGCGAACTCATCTTCGCCTCGACCTATAATCTCTGGCTACCCGAGGGAGTGAAGACCGTCCGCGGCATCATCGTGCACCAACACGGCTGCGGCACAGGCTCCAACGTCAAGGCCGTGACCGCCGCCGATGATCTGCACTGGCAAGCCCTCGCTCGCAAATGGAACTGCGCCCTCGTTGGCCCGGTCATCGGCGAACCCGACAAGGCCAACTGCCGGATGTGGTGCGACCCCCGCAATGGCTCCGACAAGACCTACCTGCAGGCCCTCGCCGACCTCGCCACGCAAACCGGCCACCCCGAGATTGCGACCGCCCCCTGGTGCCTCTGGGGCCACAGCGGCGGCGGTTTCTGGTCGAGCATCATGCAGGCGAAATACCCTGAGCGCATCGTCGCCATCTGGTTCCGCTCCGGCACGGCCTACTCCTATTGGCAGCAGCCCGAAGACAAGACGAAGGAGCGCCAGATTCCCGAAGTCGTCCTGCCGCCCGAAGCCTATGAGATCCCGATGATGTCCAACCCGGGCATGAAGGAGAATAGCGACAAACGTTTCAACACCGCCTGGACCGGCAACCTCGCGATGTTCAAGGCCTACCGTGCCAAGGGCGCGCCGATCGGCTTCGCACCAGACCCGCTCACCTCGCACCAGACTGGCGATCAGCGCTACGCTTCCATCGCGTTCTTTGACGCGTGCCTTGAACTCCGTCTGCCTGAATCCGGCAACCAGCTCCGCAAGATCGATCAATCCAAAGGCTGGCTATCCCCTCTGCTCGGCAACGAAGCCAAGCCCGCTAGCGAATACGCCGGCGACAAGGCCGAGTCCAACTGGCTGCCCAACGCCGCCTTCGCCAAGGCCTGGACGGAATACGTGAAGACCGGCGCGACGAACGACACCACGCCTCCACCCGCGCCCTTCAATGTCGCGTCTAAAGCCACCGCCGAAGGCGTCGAACTGACCTGGGATGCGCACGCCGACTTCGAAAGCGGCCTCCGGCAGTTCCTCATCAAGAAAGACGGCCAGATCGTCGGTCGCGTACCGGAGAAACTCGTCAACCCTTTCGGCCGCCCGCTCTTCCAAGGGATGAGCTACGGGGATACGCCGGAACTGCCGCTCGCCCAGATGCGCTTCATCGACAAGGGCGCAAAGGCTGGGGCGAAGTACGAGGTCGTCTCGGTGAACTCCGCCGGTCTCGAATCGAAATAACCCCCGCCACATCGGACAACAAAAAGGGCCGCCCATCGGGCGGCCCTTCGTTTTACCTAAGACCCGGGATTATTCGCCCCAGGTGCAGGTGTTACCGGCGTAGATCGCGCGGCTGCCAAGTTCCTGCTCGATGCGGAGGAGCTGGTTGTACTTGGCGACGCGGTCGGAGCGGCAGAGGGAGCCGGTCTTGATCTGGCCGGCGTTGAGGCCGACGGCGATGTCCGCGATGGTGGCGTCTTCCGTCTCACCGGAGCGGTGCGAGATGATGGCGGAGTAACCGGCGCGCTGGGCCATGGAGACGGCGTCGAAGGTCTCGGTCAGGGAACCGATCTGGTTCACCTTCACGAGGATCGAATTGGCGGTCTTGGTCTTGATACCGCGGGAGAGGAACTCGGTGTTGGTGACGAAGAGGTCGTCGCCGACGAGCTGGGTGTTGGCGCCCATGGCGTCGGTGGCCTTCTTCCAGCCGGTCCAGTCAGCCTCGGAGAAGCCGTCTTCGATCGAGACGATCGGGTAGCGCTTCTGCAGGTCCTGGTAAAACTTGATCATCTGATCGGAGTTGCGCTGGGACTTGTCGGATTTGTGGAAGGTGTACTTGCCGGTCTTCTCGTCGAAGAACTCGGAAGCGGCGACGTCGAGGGCGAGGAAGACTTCCTTGCCGAGCTTGTAACCGGAGGCCTTGACGGCCGCGGCGATGGCTTCGAGGGCGGCTTCGTTGGAAGCGACCTTCGGGGCGAAACCGCCTTCGTCACCGACGGAGGTGGAGAGACCCTGGGCCTTCAGCACCTTCTTGAGGGCGTGGAAGATCTCGGTGCCCATGCGAAGGGCTTCGCTGAAGGACTTGGCGCCCTTCGGGACGATCATGAATTCCTGGATGTCGACCGGGGCGTCGGAGTGGGCGCCGCCGTTCATGATGTTCATGAGCGGGATCGGGAGGACCTTGGCGTTCGGGCCGCCGATATAGCGGTAGAGAGGCTGGCCGAGCGCGGCGGCGGAAGCATGGGCGGCGGCCATGGAGACGCCGAGGATGGCGTTGGCGCCGAGCTTGCTCTTGTTCTTGGTGCCATCGAGGCCGATCATCGCGGCGTCGATGCCGATCTGGTCCTGCGCGTCATGACCGACGAGGAGGGAGGCGATCTCTTCGTTCACGTTCTCGACGGCCTTGAGGACGCCCTTGCCGTTGTAGCGCTTCTTCGGGTCGATGCCCTTGGCGAAGGCCTTGGAGCTCACGTCGCTGTCGCGGAGTTCGTGGGCTTCGTAGGTGCCGGTCGAGGCGCCGGACGGGACGGCCGCGCGACCGCGGACGCCGGAGGCGAGGACGACATCGACTTCGATGGTGGGGTTGCCGCGGGAGTCGAGGATCTCGCGGGCTTTGATATCAACGATTTGGGTGCTGCTCATGATGGAAAATGAAGTCCCATAGGGCTAGGGACAAGGGGGGTGGCTGAGCGAGAAAAAAGGTGTTCCGTCCGCTCGACCTCCCCTGCGAAAAACCCAGCAAACAAGAGCCCCGGACTGGGATTTCCAGGCCGGGGCTGCGAAGTGGTGGGGTTAGATGGACTTGAACCATCGACCTCCTGAATGTCAATCAGGCGCTCTAACCAACTGAGCTATAACCCCAAGAAAGAGGAAAGTGAACAAAGGGAGCCGACCGCCCTCTGGCAAGCCTTCAATGCACGTCCCCGAGATAGGTGGCCGAACCGTCTTTGAGGGCCTTGGCGATGACCTCCCCCAAGCCCTTGGGAGAAAGGGGGTAATCCGCCAGACGAGCCAGCGGAAGCCACTCGAAGCCCACCTGCCGACGATCACGCTCCCGCCCCTCCCCGATGGGTGAAAGGTCGTCGCACAAGCAATGGAAGACAGCCTCGACCTGATGGAAGTGTCCATGGATCCGATGCATGGCGTGGTTCTTGCCGACGTATTCGCGAAGGTAGAGGAGGCCTTGCGGCGCGACCTTCAGGCCAAGTTCTTCCAGGACTTCGCGACGCACGGTATCACGTAACGTCTCGCCATGATTCTGCCCCCCGCCAGGCAGCACGAGGAACTCGCCCTCCTCCGTTCGGATACGGACCGTCAGGATATCCCCGTCACGGAGGATGACGGCGCGAGCCGCCGTCCTGACCCCGGAGGAATTACTACCGGATTGGCGACGAGGAGCGGACACGAGGCCACACTACCCGGAAGAGCCGGACAGTGAAGCCGTAAAGCGTGGGCGGAAATCCGCCCGGCTCAGGACATCAGCTTCTCGTCGATCTCCTGATTGCCATGGACGGCCTTCACGTCGTCCAAGGCTTCAAGGGCATCGATGAGCTCCAGCACCTGCTTGGCGACGGCAGCGTCGCCGACAGGCACCGGGATACTGGAGATATAGGCCAGTTCGGCCGACTCTGGCTTGATGGACTTCTCCTGCAGGGCTTTCGAGATGGCATCGAAGGCCGAGATCGGGGAAAGCACCTCGAAGTGGTCGCCGTTGTTCACGACGTCGTCGGCGCCGGCCTCGAGGACGAGCTCCATGAGCGCGTCCTCGCTGATCTGGGAGGCGCCGATGAGGAACTGGCCCTTCTTCTGGAAACTGTGGGACACGGCGCCGGTCTGGGCCATGTTGCCGCCGTTGTCGTTGAAGGCCTGACGGACTTCAGCCGCGGCGCGGTTCTTGTTGTCGGTGGTGACTTCGACGATGAGGCCGACGCCGCCAGGGGCGTAGCCTTCGTAGACGATCTCCTCGTAAACCACGCCAGGGATCTCGCCGGTGCCCTTCTGGACCGCGCGCTTGATATTGTCCGACGGCATGTTGGAGGCACGGGCCTTGTCCATCAGCGTGCGCAGGCGCACGTTGGATTCGGGGCTGCCTCCGCCGGCGCGCGCCGCGAGGGTGATTTCCTTGGCGAGCACCGAGAAGATCTTGCCGCGCTTGGCGTCAATGACGGCCTTATGCCGCTTCGTCGTGTGCCATTTGCTATGACCAGACATGATGGGGTGGGGTTAGGGAAAATCAGCCTTTGACCTTCTTCGGCGCGGGCGCGATCACCTCGACGTCGGGTTCGTCCTTGGTAAGCCAGGTCTGCAGGATGGTCAACAGGTTCTGGATAGTCATGTACAGCGTGAGCGCGGCCGGCATCGGGTAGCAGATGACGGGGAAGAGCAGCGTCATCATCAGGAAGATCGTCTTCTGCGAGCTGTCGGCCGAGGGATTCGGGGTCATGCGCATCGACTGCCACATGGAGAGGCCCATGAGAATCGGGAGCAGATTCACCGGGAAGCCGCCGAGATGGAAGATCGTGTCCGGGGCCGAAAGGTCATTGATCCAAAGGAACGAATGCAGGCGCAGCTCGACGGTGGTCTGGAAGGCGGTGTAGAGGCCGAAGAAGATCGGCATCTGGATGAGAATCGGGAGGCAGCCGGCGAACGGGTTGATCTTGTTCTCGGTGTAGAGCTTCATGAGCTCCTTCTGCATCTTCTCCGGATTGTCCTTATGCTTCTCGCGGATATCCTGCATCGGCTTCGCGAACTTCTGCATCTTCTTCGCGGCCTTCATCTGGATCGCGGTCAAGGGCCAGGTAATGACCTTGATGAGACAGGTGAGCAGCACGATGGCCCAGCCCCACGACCATGATCCGCTCCAGGCAAGGAGCCAGTGGACGCCGCCGAGGACGGCGAGCAGCAGCTTGCAGATCGCTCCGAAGGAAATGAAGCCGAGGAGCTTGGAGAACTGCAGGACGGCAACCTGGCCGTCCGGGAGCGCGGCGACGCGGGCGTATTCCTTGGGGCCGACGAAGAAGTCGCCCTCGAGCGTGCGCGAAAGGTCGGCGGCCGGGACGGTCTCCCAGGAGGCGAAGGCGTGGAGGCCGCGCTTTCCGGCTTCAAGCGGAACAGGCAGGACGATGACTTCGGTACGCGGGCCGCGGGCCGCGGCGTCGAGAGGATGCAGGATGGACGCAAAGAACTGATTGCCGGAGGCGACCCAGAGGAGCGGCTTGGCGACGGAGGCCACCGGGTGCTCGACTTGCGCCTTATGGGAGCCAAGGCCGAAGAAGCCGCTAGAGTCGGTGAAGACGTCGAGGCCGACGCGTGTCAGTTCCTCGCCGTCGTAGGCGAGCACCGAAAGGAACTGGTTGGCCGAATCCGCTTCGGTCGGCTGCCAGCAGCCGGTCGAGACCCAGATCGACGGTGCGGGCTTGCCCGCGACAGGAATCACCTTCGTGGCGAAACGGAGGGAGTAGGCTTCATTCGTCTCGCCTTGCTTGGGGACGGCAAAGGAGAACGTGCGTTCGACGCGGGCGCCATCCAGGGAGCCCACAAGGGTGATCGAGTTCGCGGAAGCGCCGGGCTGAGCGACGAATTCGGAGAGGACGGCTTCCAACTTTCCGGTCGTCTGATTCTTGACCGCGATGGCCAGCGCCGACTCGTCGTTGCCTGCGTTAAAGGTCACGATGCCGACCTTGGTGATGTCGGCGAACTCCTTCTTCAGCTCGATCTTGGAGACGGCACCCCCGCGGCTGCTCAACGTCACCTTGATTTGCTCGTTCTCGATGACGTAGAACTTGGCGTCGACGCGGGCGACCGGCTTGGCGGCTTGGGCGGAAGGCGCCAAGGAAGTGTTGGCCACGGGATTGAGCGCGGCCGGGGCGACGGCCGCAGCCGAAACATGGGCAACCGGAGCGGCCGCGGCGGGCTGCGGGGCGGGCTTGGTCAGGAAGAAAAGGGCGAAGGCGCCGACGATGCAGGCCATACCTAGGAAGAAGTTCTTGCGGTCCATGGAAAGTGAGTGATTTGGCGTAGGGAACTGCCCGCTCGTGTGCAAGGCACAAGGCGACCCCGAGCCCCGAATAAGCCGATTTCGGGCTCAAATGACGACTATCGGAGCGCCCGCCCCTCACCGACCTCAGGAACCAGGCTTGGTCGCAGGAATCTTCGCCAACTCGGCCGGCACGGCATCCGCCGCATAGGTCGGGAAGTTCAGTTCAAGGAGAGAGACGAAAGGCACGCTGAACTGGGTCTGGCCGGCCGACCGATCGACCAGCGAGACAACGGCAACGGCGGTGGCGCCGTTGGCCTTCAAGATGTCGAGGCACTCCTGCGCACGACCCCCGCGAGTCACGACGTCTTCGGCGACGATCACCCGCTCGCCCGGGCGGAAGGTGAAATTGCGGCGCAGTACCAGTTTGTCGTTTTCCTTTTCAGCGAAGACGAAGCGAGCGCCTAGCTGACGGGCCATCTCCTGGCCGACGACGAGTCCGCCCATCGCCGGCGCAAGGACGGTGTCGCAAGGATGGGCCGCAAGCTTCGGACGGAGCAGTTCGATCAGGCGCGTGACCTTGTCCATGCGCTGGCAGACCTGGGCGCACTGGAAGAAATGGCCGCTATGCAGGCCGGAGCGCAGGACGAAATGGCCGGTCAGGAGGGCCTTCGAATCGCGGAAAATCTGGAGGACTTCTTCTTGGGACGAGCTCATGCTGTCTCTGGATAAGGCAAAAAAGCCCTGCTGGGCGAGGCGATATCGGGCGGCCTCCGCAAAAGGTTCGCCCTGCCTCGGCGGAGAGCCAAGATGGTCCAGCCCTCACCCATGGACTCCGCCGTCAGCCCAAAACCTGCCAACTCTGCTAAGACTTGGATCATCCTCAGCGCCGCCATCCTGATCGCGACGCCCTTCGTGGTACTAGCCCTCAAACAGGCACCCGCGGCTCCGAGTCCGGTGACCGCCGGCATGGTCTGGATTCCGGGCGGCGAGTTCACGATGGGGAGCGATAAGGCTGATGAAAAACACGCCGAAGAGGCGCCGGGTCACGCCGTCGTCATCAAGGGCTTCTGGATGGACGTCACCGAAGTCACCAACGCGCAATTCCAGGCCTTCGTCGATGCGACCAAGTACCTCACCGACGCCGAGAAGGACCTCGACCCGCGCCAGTTCCCTGACGCTCCGCCCGAATTCCTCAAGGGCGGCTCATTGCTCTTCAAGAAGGTCTCCGGCGTGAATCCATTCCAGTGCGGCGGCGCCAACCTTCCCTGGTGGAACTTCACCGCCGGCGCCAACTGGCGCCAACCTGAAGGACCCAATTCCTCGATCAAGGACCGGGCGAACCATCCCGTGCTCTGCCTGACTTATAAAGACGTGCAAGCCTACGCCAAGTGGGCCGGCAAACGCCTGCCGACCGAAGCCGAGTGGGAATTCGCCGCCCGCGGCGGCCTCAAGGACAAACCCTACATCTGGGGCGATGAAGAACGCCCGAACGGCAAGATCATGTGCAACCATTGGCAAGGCAAGTTCCCGGAACGCGACAACGGCGTCGACGGCTTCGCCTACGTCGCCCCAGTGAAATCATTCCCGGCCAACGGCTACGGCCTCTTTGACATGGCGGGCAACGTCTGGGAAATGTGCGAAGACTGGTATGGCCTCGAATACTACAAGGTGTCGCCCAAGGATGGTCCGGTCGGGCCGGCCATCGGCCATGACCCTGAAAAGACCGGCTACGGCCAGCACGTCATCCGCGGCGGCTCCTGGCTCTGCGACGAAGGCTACTGCTTCCGCTACCGGGCGACTTCGCGCCAAGGACTGGATACGCTGACGTCGACCAACCACGTCGGCTTCCGTTGCGTCTCCGACCTGCCGGCCCCGGCGAAGCAGTAAGGCTTACTTCTTCTCCTGATAGTCCAGGTCCTTGCCGTAGGTCTCTTCCATCTTCCATAAGGCGAGGAAGGCGGAGCCGAAGCAGATCAGCGCGAGGATGCCGGCGGCCTGCGGGGCGCTAAGCCAAGGCTGCTCCTTGGACCCCGTCAGCCAAGTGAAGCCCAAGGTCAACAGGACCAGCGAGCCGCGGGCGAAATTGGGGACGGTCGTCGCCACGGTCGCGCGAAGGTTCGTGCCGAACTGCTCGGCAGCGATCGTGACGAAGATCGCCCAGTAGCCCATGCCGAGACCAAGCAGGAAGATGAGCCCGTAGAAGCTGGTCGCCGTCCAACCTGTCGTGCCCATCAGATAGACGCCGACGCAGATGGCGCTGAAGACCAAGAAGGCGAAGACGGTCTTGCGGCGCGACTTGATCAACTGGCTGCCGAAGCCGCTGCCGAAGTCGCCAAAAGTGAGGCCGAGATAAAAGAGCGCCACCGCGCGGCTGGACAGGATTGCGCCTTCGACACCCATGGCCGGAGCGAAGTGCGAACCGGCGCGCTGGACAAGGATGCCGATCATGAACCAGGTGGGCAGACCGATGAGGATGCAACGGGCGTAACGGGCGAAACGCTCACGACCGGTGAACAGGGCGAAGAAGTTGCCCCGGGATATCGAACCAGCCGACTCCGATTCCTTCGCGTGATGGAACATGCCGGACTCATGCACGCCGACGCGCATGGCCAACAGGGCCAAACCAAGGCCGCCGCCAATGAAGAAGTTGGTCCGCCAGGTCACGACCTCCGCCATCAGGCCGGCTACGACGGCGCCGAAGACGCCGACGGTGGCCACCAGCGCGGTACCATAGCCTCGTCGCTCCTTGGAGAGGGATTCCGAAACGAGCGCGATACAGCCGCCGAGCTCGCCCGCGAGCCCAACGCCGGCGATGAAGCGCCAGGTCGCATAGGCCTCGAAGCTATGCACGAAGCCATTGGCGATATTGGCCAGCGAATAGAGCAGGATGGAACCGAAGAGCGTCGTCAGGCGGCCCATACGGTCGCCGAGGATGCCGAAAAGGATGCCCCCGAGAAGCATGCCAGCCATCTGCCAAGACATCAGGTCATGGTACCACTGGCCACCCTTGATGAGATGCTCCAAGCCGAGATCGCGCAGACTCTGTTCGCGCACGGTCATGAACAAGGTCAGGTCGTAGATGTCGACGAAGTAGCCGAGCGCGCCGACGATGACGGCAGGGTGCAGGAGATCCTTCCAGAGAGGACGAGGCTGGGCCGGAAAATCAGGGGTGCTCATGAAGGCGGGGTTACGCCTTCAGACCGTGCAGATTAGCCATGGAAATGCCAGACAACATTGCCCCGGTAACCCCTAGGAAACCTTGGTCCGTCCCGATCAGGAAGAGGTTCTCGAGGTCGGTCCGGCCGTCACGGCGCTTGACAGTCGATCCGTAGATCGCGCCGTTGAGATGCCCGGTGAACTTACGGACGGTCCGCGGCGTGAAGACGTCGGTCGAGGTCAGGGCGCCATCATGGGCCGCGTCGGCGACCAAGGGCAGATGGGCTCGGGCGACGCGATTGAGGCGACCGCACCACTCCTGCTTACGGGCTTGGTACTCGGCCTCCGGCAAGGCGCACCAGGCGTCATGGTTGGCGAGAGCGGTGACCCTCAGCCAGCCTTCGTCCAGCACCCTGCCCTCTCCATACTGATAGTTGTTCGGGATACAGATCACGCCGGAGCGCGGGTCGACCAACTCCTGTGGCGACCGGTAGCTGAAACGCTCGTCGTCGCAGAAGAAGACGATCGTATCCTTCCAGCCGAAGCCGGCGAACGCAGCCGGATCGTAGGTCGCGATGGTCTCGGCGTAGCCGAGTCGGCCGATCGCTTCCGCACCGGCGGCTGGCGCCACATCGGAACGCAGGCGCATCGTCTCAACCGCTCCGGCGGAAGAATAGACCGCACCAGCGGTGACCTCGGTCCCATCGTCCAGGACGAGCGCGGTGGCGCGACCGGCACGCACTTCGATCTTCCGGACGCCGCACTTCATGCGCCGCTCGACGCCATGCTCGCGGCAACGGTCGGTGAGCAGGCGGATGACCTGGCGTACGCCGATGAACGGCCGCGCAAAACCTTCGCGGAAAAGGGAGCGCCACATCACGGCGAACTGCGAGACCTCGATATCGTCCTCGAGCGCGCTGCCATAAAAACAGGTCGGCAGGAGCAGCATGTCGCGCAACAATGGGTCGCCGAGACGGTCGTCGAGCAATGCGCGGGCCGAGCCGCCATGGGCCTCGAGGGCGGCCTCGTCGAGTCCGGCGATCCAGGCGTCAAGCGCGACGAACTTGTCGACGGACTTCGGGAATTCGCGGGCGACGTCGGCCAGCAGGGCCTCGTAGTCATTGTTCAGGCGGAGATTCTTCCCGGCCATCGTGACACGGGAGCCGAGCTGCGGGCAGAGGTCGAGTTCCTCACGGCGGATGCGGAGCTGGCGCATCAGCTTGACCAACGGTGCGCCCTTGGCGCCTTCGGGCACCCAGTTGGTCAGAGCGTGCAGGCCGACGTCATACTTTCGCTTGCCGCGCGCGTAGAAGGAATTGAGGCCGCCGGCGGCGTTATGGCGCTCGAGCACCAAGACCTTGCGACCGAACATCCCCAGCCTGACCGCGGCGGCGAGACCGGACATGCCGGCACCGATGATAACGGCATCGTAATGGGCGGCAGGGCTGGACACGGGGCTAAGGTCGCAGATGTCGCCGACAGGTCAAGCGACGCCCTCAGGGCGTCGTGATGCGGATGACCTCCTCGGCCGCATGCGTGACCTGCTGAGCCGTGATGCGGGCGAGGGCCCGGTCCATACGCGCCAGGTAATCAGCACGGAGCTCGCCTTCGTAAATGGTGGTATCGACGCGGACGACCCGATTGACCGTACCCCACGGCCGCGCCCGGGCATAATCGGAAGGCCCGAAGACGCCGACGACCGGCGTACCGACCGCGGCGGCGAGCTGCAGGACGGACGAATCGGCCCCGAGGAAGAGCCGTGATTCCTTGATGAGCCGGGCGAGCTGGGAGAAGCGGAGACGGCCGCCGGTCGACATCGCCACGGGACCGATCAGCCCGCACAGTGCTTCGGCCATGATACGCTCCGCCCCGCCAGGACCGGCCGAGATGACGATGCGCTCAACCGCACGCGACGCGACGAGCTCTCGGGCGACTACCGCCCATTTGTCGATTTCCAGGATGCGCTCCGGCCGAGTCGCGCCCGGGTGGATGACCGCGAAACGCCCTTCCTCCAGCATCATGCCATGTTCCTGCATACGCGACGGCGCGAACCACATGGCCGGCGTCTCGGCATGGAAGCCGAGGACACGTGCCATCACCTCATGGTCGCGGGCGGCCTCATGCGGATCGACGATCGCGCCGAAGACCTGCTGATGCATCAGAGGCCTGAGATAAAACGGGGCGTGACCGCCGCACGCGCGGACGGTGGCGCCGCACAAGGCCACGAGACGCGCCGCCAAGGGATGACCTCCCAGCGCGATGGCGAGGTCGAAACGCTGACGGCGAAGCCGGGAGACGAGCGCCAAGGTCGATCCTTCTTCTCCGAAACCGATGGTCTCGACGACCGCCGGGCAGCCCTCGAGGGCGACCTCGGAACCGGGCGAGGTGACGAAGGTGATCTGGGCGCCGGGATGCCGTTCGCGGATCGTACGCAAGCCAGCCGTCGCGGCCAACGCGCCGCGTAGTCCGGTGAACTTGACGACCAGCAAGCGCATCTCAGGCGAGGTTCTTGGCTTGATTGTCCCAGAGACGACGGAACAGCTCCGAGGATGCGTAGACGGATTCGCGGGTGCCGTCGGCAACAATCCGGCCGCCATCGAAGACCAGGACACGGTTCACGTCGCGGATCGTGCTGAAGCGGTGGGCCACGATGAGCGTGGTGCGCCCCTTCATCAGGAGCGCAAGCGACTGCTGGATGCTACGCTCGGTATCGGTATCGAGCGCGGAAGTGGCCTCGTCGAGAATGAGGATCGGCGCGTCCTTGAGGAAAGCACGGGCGATGGAGACGCGCTGGCGCTGGCCACCGGACAGACGGCCGCCACGCTCGCCCACCTTGGTCAGGAAACCTTCGGGTTGTGCTTCGATGAATTCCAAGGCCCCGGCGAGACGGGCGGCCTCGCGGACGTCCGCATCGGTGGCAGCCGGACGGCCTAGGCGAATGTTCTCGAGGATCGACTCATTGAAGAGGACAGGCTCCTGCGAGACCAAGGCGATGTTCGCGCGCAGATCAGCCTGACGCACGCGGCGGAGATCGTGACCGTCGATAAGAATCGAGCCTTGCTGAGGGTCGAAGAACCTTGGCACCAGGTTGACGAAGGTGCTCTTACCGGCGCCGCTCGGACCGACCAGCGCGACGGACTGCCCTGCCGCTATCTTCAACGTGACATCCACCAGCACCGGGTCGGCGCCGTAACAGAAGGTGACGCCGCTCATCTCGAGATCGCCGCGAATTCGCGCCAACGGACGAGCATCAGGCGCGTCATCCACCTCGACCTTGGCGAGGATGATCTCTTCCAGGCGCACCAGCCCGGGAGCAGCCATGCTCAGCCTGCTGCTCACGTTACCCAGACGCTTGATCGGGCCGTAGGCGAAATAGAAAGCGACGATGAGCGAAAGCAGTTCAGGCAGACTAAAGCCGTTCGCGGCGCCGACGCCGATGGCCGCGGCGATGCCCACGGCCGCGGTGAGCTCCACCAAAGGCGACAGGGCCTTTTCGTAGCGGACGAGTTTGCCTTGGATGCGGAGCCCTTCCTGGCTCGCGTGATTGAAGCGCTTGGCTTCGCGTTCCTGCAGGCCGTAAGCGCGGACCTCGCGAGCCGACTGGAGGTTTTCGACCGCAATGCTGTTCAGGTCGGAGGCGGACTCCATGCCTTGGCGTGTTCGGCGCTGGATACGCACGGCCACTCCGCGCACGAGCAAGACCGAGGCAGGCACGACCAAGAGGCAGGCCAAGAACCAGTAGCCGCCGTCGTGCGAGAGGCAGACGAAGACGACGTAGCCCAAGGAGAAGACCAAGGTCAACGGCTGGACAATCAGGTCGTTGGACACGTCGACCAGCACCAAGCGGACCGAATTGGCGTCGGCGATCAGACGAGAAAGCAGGTCGCCGATCGAAAGACGGCCGAAGAAGCCGAGGTGGAGCTGCTGCAGCTTGGCGAAGACGTCGCGACGCACAGCCTCGATGACGCGCAGACCGGCCAGATTAAGCAGGTAAGTAGCGAAGAACTCGCCAAGGCCGCGAACCAGCATGACGGCGGGGAGGAACGCCACGGCGAAAACCATCTCGTAGCCCTTCGGGAGAGTGAACGCAGGCCCGCCGCCGAGCCACCGCGGCCAGGTCAGGAGCGGCGCGGCGCGCGTCGCCTCATCGCCGAAGACCGCGGGGAGCACCTTGCCCATCAGGAACGGCAAGCCGAAGGCATTGGCGGCCGCAAAGACAATCGCCGCCAGCAGGGACAGGAAGAGCAACGAACGGCTTCCCTTCAGGTAGGGCAGGTAGAGCTTGTAGCGGCCTCGGAACACGCCAACAGCGTGGCGACGAGCCCCGCGGGTGGAAACACCAAATCTTTCCTATTTCTTCTTCGGAAAAGCGACCGAGAGGGCGATCGCGAGGGCCAGGACGAAACCGATGATAGAGAGGGAGACCGAGGTGGGAATATGCACCCGGCCTTCATGGACAAGAGCCTGCGCCCAGCCGGCGAACTGCCCTTCGGGCTGACCCACCGCGGCCGCCCACGGCAGGATCATCTTGATGCCGATGAAGACCAGGATGAAGGACAGCGCAGGCTTGAGGAAGCGGAAGAGGTGCATGAAGCCCGAGATGGCGAAGTACATCGAGCGAAGGCCCATGATGGCGAAGATGTTCGAGGTGAAGGCTATGAAGCGCTTCTCCTCGATCGGCATCTGGACCGGCAAGATGCCGAGCACGGCGGGGATCGAGTCGATCGCGAACAGCAGGTCGGTGCTTTCGATGACGACCAGCACCACGAAGAGCGGCGTGAAGACGCGGCGGCCATCCTCGCGGGCGATGAAAGCTTCGCCGTGCAGGCGATTCGTGACCGGCAAGAATCGCCGGATCATCCGCACCACGAAGTTCTCATCGACGCCCTTCCCTTCGGTCTCGTCATGTGAAAAGGCCATCTTGAGCCCCGTGAAGAGCAGGAAGGCGCCGAAGAGCGGCAGCAGGATGGTGAAGCGATCGACGGCGGCGATGCCGGCGATGATGAAGATCGCCCGCATGGCCACGGCGCCGAGGATGCCCCAGAAGAGGACGCGATGCTGGAGATGCGGAGGGATGCTGAAGTGCGCGAAGACCAGGATGAAGATGAAGAGGTTGTCGACGGACAGGGCCAGCTCCAGGACATAGCCTGCGGCGAAGAGCTCGGCGTCCTCCGGCCCGCGCCAAGCAGAGAGCAGGAAGCCGAAACCGACGGCCAATGAAACCCAGACCACGCACCAGGCGACGGCCTCCTTGAAGCTAGGCGCCTCGTTGGCCTTCTTCTTGAAGACGCCGAGATCGAGCGCGAGCATCAGCCCGACGAACCCGAGGAAAGCCGCCCAAGCCCAGTGAGGAATCATCAAAGGAGCCTCGGTAACGGCGGACAGAAGAGCGGACATGGCCTTGAAGTTAGCCCAAACGCCGGGGAGTCAAGCCTGCCTCGTTGATGCGGGCTTGCCCGCCCGACCCTCCCCCGACTTACTACCCTTCGCGTTCCCGTAGTTCAACGGATAGAACATTGGTTTCCTAAACCGAGGATGTGGGTTCGATTCCCGCCGGGGACAGCGACGCAGGCCGACGGCTACTTCTTAAGTCGATAACCTTGAATCCGCGTGGTCGGTGAACGGCGGTAGATCGAGTCCACGTCCTTGAGCTGCATGATCGTCCAGGGCGCGAGGATGCTGTCGCCGTTCTTGGTCAGGACGATGTCATCGGCGATCTGTACGCAGGTATGGAGGCCTTCGCCTTCGTCCATGAAGCAGAGCACGTCGCCGAACTGATAAGGCGCATCGATAACCTCGTAGCCATTGAGGAGATGCTCGGCCGCGAGCTTGGTGTCGAGATAGACGTCCTTGGGGACGAGGTTGAAGAAATTCAAGGACGTCCAATGGCAGTCCGGAAACCGTCCCTTGAGACCCAGGTCCATCTCCGGGAACGTGTAAACCCGCTGCCGCAGGAGCGAAGGCAGAAAATGGGTGATGTCGACGGTCTGGGCGGCGCGACGCTGCGTGATGGCCTTGATGAAGGCGCGGCGCGGCGCATCGGTCTGTCCCGCCGACCAATAGTCGATGAAGGCCTGCCGGTCGGCCTTAAGGGGTAACCGGAGCTCGACGATCAGGCTCCGCACACGGGTGATGGAACGGAAGACAGCGTTCACCTCGTCCGGCGTCTTGGCCAATGCCAGCAGAGCCTGGACGTCACTGAAGACCAAGGCGTCGCCGCGCTTCCAGAGCAGGCGACGGAACAATGCCTGCTGGGCCGGAGTCAGGGAGACGCCCTGCATCCAGTCATCCACGTCGCCCCCAAGGATGAACACTGGATCACGCTGGTATTCGTTGACCGCGTGCTTCGCCAACTCGAGGTAAAGCGTGCTACGGGAGGCCTCGCTCAGGGCGATAAGGTCGTCCGGCTCCGGCAGCAGGACGACGCTATTGCCGCTGGAAACAAGCCGGACCGGACTGAAGAGACGCTCGATGACGGCTTCCGGCACCTTGGCCGTCGTCAGCATTCCGCGCACGGAGTTAGCCGTCGTCTGCTCGAACGTCCAACGCGTGACGGTACTGGGCTTAGCGACGACGGCCAACTGGGACTCCGGAGGCTCCAGATAGACCGTGCGGACCACCAGCTCACCCCAAGGGCCCGGCTTGACGGTCCACACGGGCTCGACGACGGCCGTGGCGATGACAGCCCAGCAAACAGCGACCAAAAGGCCGAAGGAGCGAGGCAGGCGGATATTCACACCTTTTTAACATCATCGGAAATGGGAAGTTCCAGTCTAATTTAGATTAAAATATCAATACATGGCGGGGCCGACCGCGGCGCAGCACTCCGTCACGTTCCAGTAACAAATCTGTCGGCGGCGGGTCGGCGGCGGGCGTTTCGCATTGTAGCGTCCGGCGTTTCATCGCACGGATAAGGACCTTTTCCGCCGTGCCTAGACCTAAGCCCAAGAAAGCCGCCGCTCCCGCGCGCGGCCGCTCCGCCAAACCTTCCGCCCGCCGCGCCACCAAGCCGGCCCGTCGTCAAGCCGACGCCGCGTCGACCTCCACGCCCGAAGCCGCCAAGGCCCAGCCCAACCAGCGCATCGGCGTGCTGATCGACGCCGATAACGTCTCGCACCAGCACCTCCCTACCCTGCGCCGCTTCATCGGCGTGACCGAGATCTCCGCCGCCCGCGCCTATGGCGATTTCAACGGCCGCCTCAGCGGCTGGCGCGCCGCCGCCCAGGACTGGCCCGAACTCGACCTCGTCGACCAGCGCAGCTACACGCCCGGCAAGAACGCCGCCGACATGCGCCTGACCATCGACGCCGTGAAGCTGATGGCCGGACCCAATCCGCCCACGACGCTGATCTTCGTCACGAACGACAGCGATTTCACGCCGGTGGTCGAGGACGCCAAACGCCTCGGCGTCCGCATCATCGTGATGGGCGAGCGCACGCACAAGGCGCTCCGCTCCACGGCCCACCATTACCTGAATCTCTCCGAACTGCGCACGCGCCTGGATGATGAACAGTCGGCGAAGTCCGACCCGCGGATCGCCCTGAGCCTTCTCGCCCAAGCCCTTCGTGCGCTGACGCCGAAGAACAAGGAAGTCGGCGCCCTGCTCGATCAGTTCGAGAAGATGCTGCCTGAACTGCGCTTCGCCGACGCCCCGCGCCCGCAACGCGAGCCCGGCCCTCGCCGCGAAGCCCGTCCGGAACGCGCCCCGCGCGAATCCCGCCCGGCCCGCGAACCCCGCGCTCCGCGCGAAGGACGCGCCCAGCCGGACAATGCCGGCCAAGACTATCGGGATCGCCCGAACCTCACCTCGGCTCAGCAGGCCCAAGGCAAAGCCGAGGCCGACCAGCGCCGCGCCCAATTACAGCAGCGCCAGGATATCATCGAAGCGCTTGTCGACGTCGCCACGGGCCTCGCGCCCGAAGGCGAATGGTTGAAGGTCGAAGTCATCAAGAAGTTCCTGCTCCAGGAGCATCCTGGCCTCGAAGCCAACGCCCCTCGCTACGCGAAGTTCTACCGCATGCTTGAGGATACCGGCCGCTTCGACGTCCAGCTCCAGGGCTCGACGGTGATGGCCCGCCTGAAGGGATAAGCCCTACTTGCCGATCGTCCGGGTCAGGAAGGCTAAGGTGACCTCGGTAAGGTCAGCCTTATCGGAGGAACTGGATACTTCGGCCCCGGCGACGACGCCGCTCCGCTTCCAGCCCTTGCCCTTGGGGTGCAGGTCGAAGGTATGAGGCGCGCCGGCGACGACGATATATTCGTAAGAAGCCTTCGCCGCGCGCAGCGCCTTGGCCATGTCATCCGATTGCGCGATATCGACCGTTGCATCGGACGTGCCATGCAGGATCAGCACCGACGGATCCTGCGCGTCGCACTGGAGCTCCGGCAGGTAGGCCTTCTGCTCCTCCGGCGAGACGCCAGGGATGTCACCCTTGCCATGCTTGGAGAAGTTCACGACGCCATACATGTCGATGACCGCGGAAACCTTGGCGGAAAACTGCGCGGACGGATCGCCGCCGGGGCCGGTCTTATCGTCCGACAGGCCGACCATGAGCGCGAGGTAGCCGCCCGCGGAACCGCCCGCGACGGCGATTTTATCCGGATTGACGCCGAGCTCCTTCGCATGGGCGCGCACCCAGCGGACGGCATTACGGCAGTCGGCGATGTTCTGCGGCCAGACGCCCTCCTTGGTCTTGGAGCCGAGCACGTAATTGGAGCTCACGACGACATAGCCGGCACGGCAAAGATCGGCGCTGACGCTCGCGGAGCGATACTCCGCCTTATCGCCGCCGGTGAAGCCGCCGCCATGGATGAAGACCACGGCCGGGCGGTCCAGGCGCTTAGGACCGTTTGGGAAATAGAGATCGAGCTTCTCCTTGCGACCGGCGGCGAGAAAGGGGACGTCGCTCAGGCGATAGACGGGGCCAGGTATCTCCGTCGCATGCGGGCGAGCATAGGCGGCGGCGGCGAGCGAAGGCACCTTCGCGATCTCGACCGCTTCACCGGATTTGGCCAACTCGCGGATGCCTAGTTTGGAAGTATCGGCAGCGAAGACAGAAGTGGCGGCAAGGAGCAGGAGAAACGGACGCATAAAGGGCGGGGTAGAGTTTTCTACCCCGCCCTTGAAGGCAGTCAACGCGTCAGCCTGCGGCTCAGGACAGCGCGTGGGCGTAGCCGTCGACGATCGCCTGCAGGGAGGCTTCGACGAGATTTTCGCTGACGCCGACGGTACCCCAGGAGGCCTTGCCGTCGGACGAGCGGATGACCACGCGGGTCTTGGCCGCGGTGCCGTCGGCGCCGCCGAGGATGCGGACCTTGTAATCCACGAGGCTGACCTTCGCCAGCTTCGGAAAGGACTTCACGAGGGCCGAACGCAGGGCCTGGTCGAGGGCGTGGACGGGCCCGTCGCCTTCGGCCACGGTGAGGGTCTCCTTGCCGGCGATGCTCAGGCGAACCACCGCTTCGCAGTAGGCGGAGCCCTTGGCGCCGCGCGCGGTGACATGATAGGAAGCGACCTCGAAAGGAGCGGCCTTGCTCTTGCCGATATGGCGACGGAGCAGGAGCGCGAGCGACGCTTCCGCATCCTCGAAACTCCAGCCGCCGTGCTCGAGCTTCTTCAGCTCGTCGAGCGCGGTGGCGGTGGCAGGGGAATCGCGATCGAGGTCGATGCCGAGGGACTTCGCCTTGAGGACGATGTTACTGCGGCCGGACTGGTCGCTGACGAGGACGGTGCGCTCGTTGCCGACGACGGTCGGATCGATGTGCTCGTAGGCGGCGGAGAACTTGCGGACGGCGTCCACATGCGTGCCGCCCTTATGGGCGAAGGCCGCGGTGCCGACCCACGGACGACGCGGATCGGGGGCGAGGTTGGCGACGCCGTCGACGAAACGCGACAGGCCGGCGAGGCCCTTGAGCGAGGTCGAGGAGACGCACTTCCAGCCGAACTTAAGCTGGGCGCAGGGGATGACCGCGGTGAGGTCGCAGTTGCCCGTGCGTTCGCCGATGCCGTTGACGGTTCCCTGAACGTGCGAAGCGCCGGCCTCAAGCGAGGCAAGCGCGTTGGCGAGACCGAGTCCGGCATCGTCGTGCGTATGGATGCCAACAGGGGTCTTCTTCAGCGCGGCGAGGGCGGCACGGGTGGCCGCAGCGACTTCGGCCGGCAAGGATCCGCCGTTGGTATCGCACAGCACGATGCGGTCGGCGCCGCCCTCGACGGCGGCGAGCATGGAGGCGATGGCGTAGGCTGGGTCTTCCTTCCAGCCGTCGATCGCATGTTCGCAATCATAGACGACCTCACGGCGATGGGACTTCAGGAAAGCGACCGTATCGCGGATCATCTCGAGGTTCTCCTCAGGCGAGCAGCGGAGGACTTCGCGGACATGGAGGGCGGAGGTCTTGCCGTAGATCGTCACGACCGGAGTATCGACTTCGAGGAGGCCGCGCACCTGGGCGTCTTCGGAGGCGCGCACGCCCTTGCGGCGGGTCGACCCGAAGGCCGCCAGTTTGGCGTGCTTGAACTTGATCTTCTTGGCGCGGGCGAAGAACTCGACGTCGCGGGGATTGGAGCCCGGCCAGCCGCCTTCGATATAGGTCATGCCGAAGCGCTCAAGCTCGGCGGCGATGCGCAGCTTGTCATCGACGGAGAAATGAATGCCCTGCCCCTGCGAGCCGTCGCGGAGGGTGGTATCATAGATTTCGATGGAGCGTGCCATGGTCGTGTGGGTGGGAAAGAGGTGTAAAGGGAGGGGGCCGTTCCGGGCGCCGCGGAACGGGGAGTCGCCCGTCGGGCGTTCCGTTCAGCGGGCTTAGAGCCCGATGATGGTAATGATCGCCGGAATGATGGCGCGACCGTCCGCGGAGCGGAGGGAGGTCGAAGACTGGGCCAGGGATTCCATGACGAAGACCCCGACTCCAAGGGCGGAGGCTTGGAGAGTCAAAGGCAAAGGAAGCTTTGGCAGGTCGAGGCTCGCCAAAAAGCCAATATATGCCCATTAATCAGCCCATGCGCCGCCTCGCCGCCCTTCTCCTGCTCTTGGCAGGCAGCAGCTCGCTAATAGCCCAGTGGCAGATTTTTGCGGAGAAACTTCCTAAGCCTGGCACCTGGGCGCGCTACCAATACGAGACGATCCGGGATGGGAAGGTTGCCTCGAAGTCGGAGCTCAGCCTCTCGATCCGCTACGGTATGGACGTCGGCGGCAGACCCCATGTCTGGTTCACGGTCGAACCGGTCGGCTGGCTCGGCTCGCGTGAACACGCCCCGTTGCGACTCCTGCTGAGCGCCGACATGGACCGGAAGCGGGCCAGCCGCCTGATCGAAAACTCACAGGAGATCGTCTTCTCGAATCCTGTCAAAGGCGCCTACCACATGACGCGCGAGGATATCGCCTGGGTGTCGAAGTGGGCGAACCTTACCTACGCCAGCGAACTGAACCCGGACACTCCCGCGCAGGAAACCATTGAAGCAGCCGGCAAGCCCTTCGCCTGCGAGCGCATGAAGATGCTCGCGAGCACCGTGACCGATCCGCCGATGGTCACGAAGCAGACCATCGAATTCAAAGGCACCGTCTGGCGCTCGGACGCTACCCCCTTCGGCGTCGTGCGGGCGGAGTGGGCCGAGAAGACCACGAAGAAAGATAAGATCCACGAAGAGTCCCGCCGCCTTACCCTGCTGGCCAGCGGCTGGGAGACCCCGCCGGCCGAGCCCGTCGACCGAGGCAAAGACTTCTCGGTCTGGCGCCTGATCTTCAACCGCTGAGCCCCTCAAAAGGACCAGCCCACCCGGGTTAAATCGGATGGGCTGGCGTTAAATGGTGGCCTGAGTCGGAATCGAACCAACGACACGACGCTCTTCAGGCGTCTGCTCTACCAACTGAGCTATCAGGCCAATTAACTGGACGTTCAGAAGGACAAAGC
>Ga0209298_10000607_pt1 | contig 23867 bp, 29 predicted proteins | sample S_140806_EF_Meta_FD_187325 | JGI IMG/M metagenome (GOLD analysis project Ga0209298, IMG submission 187325) | Freshwater microbial communities from Lake Simoncouche, Canada to study carbon cycling - S_140806_EF_MetaG (SPAdes) (version 2) | ecosystem: Environmental > Aquatic > Freshwater > Lake ...
CCCAGTAAATTATTTAAAACATACTTTGCCTCATTAGTTACACGGTTTACTCGGGCTGCATTTACGTTTTTAGCATACCCTAAGGCAGACTTTGCTTGATCCATTACCGTAGCTTCCCCAGCCACACTGCCTCGTTGTACTAATACAGGTTTTCCTTCTTTGTATGCAATTCCTTGATTGGTGTAACGTCCATTATTGAGTACCGTGTTGCTCCTAGTATCAACAAATTGACCTTGTGGCCCTACTCGTTCTAAAGCAGATGTGTTTGTAGACTCAATAGGTCCTACAACAGCAGAAGCAGCTGCTGAGGTAGGGCTCTCCCCGAGTGCAAAGTTTATAGCTGCGTCCCCAAGCAACCCACCGGCAACATGTTTGGGTTTTATATTATGCAGCAGATCCGTTGCGCCTCTAGCTGCTGCTGTTACAGGATCGGTTGCATAATATGCTTTAGACGTAAGAGGAACTCTACTTTGCGAAACAAAAGCTTCGCCTTGATTATTAAACTTAACACTACCCGCTAAGGCCCTCTCAGGTCGCCCTTGCTGTAAGGCCAGTGCTGTTCCTTCAGGTGTCACGTATAGGTACTGATGTCTACTTTCAGAGGTTGGGCCAAAACCTGCTCGTGTGTACGCGGCCCCTCGTTTGTTGTAAGGAAGACCTGTGAAATTTTCCGCTTTGCGTACAGTAGCGCTATCCGAACCTCTCGTTAATTGTTTGTTTTCTATGTAGTCGCTGGAGGGATTAGGGCTATTAGATAGTATTGTTCCCGGTCGCAGCCCAGCCACGGCGGAACGTGATATCTCCTGCTGGAATACGTCAGAAATCTCTTTAGGAAGTTGTTTAGCTACGTAATTGTAGGATTCCGTAGGGGTTTTAGTTTGAAAGCTTATAGAGGAGGCTTCGCCGACGACGGGATTATCCCTCAAAAATTTAAGTACATTAAGTGATGCATTTTCTTCCCCACGAACACTGCGAAGTAGTTCAAAATCAGCACCCCCGGTTCTATGGATTTTAACGCCGTAAGTGCCTTTAGTGTCAAGCGGAACCTCCTCAACTTGCCTAGTCAGCGGATCAAAAGTATACCTAAACTCTGAAGGAGCGGAATCTCCTTTAAATCTTGGGTACCGTTCTTCAAGTACATCAAGGTCCAATTTTTGGACAATTCTATTTATGGTATTTGCTCGGGTCCTTATATGATCCAATATAGATTCGGCTTCGGAGTCAGTTCGGATATCGTCAAATCCTACATAGCGCTCCCCTCCAATAATAGGTTTACGAGAAGATGTAGCAGATGACCCCATAGCCCCAAGCTCATCGTACCCTTGACTGGATAACGCTAGAATTGCTTCCTGTTGCTTCGCGGTATTTCCGCTGGTGTATGCGGACTCTATACCAGAAAGCACTGAAGGTTCCAGGCCCTTCTCGTTCCTTATTCTGTTATATAGCGCTGCACGTTCTTCGGGCAGGGATACGCGTTGTTGTGTGTCAATATACTGGTCGTACCGTTTAGCTGTATCTTTTCCTGCAGCAGCGGGCCTAGCGATATCCAACGGAGAACTTTCATATAAATTTTTTACCTCGGGGTATTTTTGTAATGCCTCATCTAAGAGGACCAGAGCTTGGCGTTTTTCCTTTGAAGGAGCTTCTGAAGCTATCAACATCATTTGTTCTCTAAGCCCCGTAATTACGGGTTGCTTTACATCCCCACTCCCTTTCGTTGCAAATGCGTCGGCTACATTTAAGTCGGATTGCGGAGTGAAAACGACACTGCGCAGACTGTCCTCAGCGCGTTCCGCTTCTCGACGTGCGACAGCTTCACTAGATATTGCTCGCTGTTCATTATATTGAGCCTTTTGAAGCATAATTTTTGCATCGTGTTCTCCAAACTTATTAACAATCTCATTTAAAATTGCATCCGTACCTAGTTCCTGATTATCTAATGTTCTGTTGTACTCCCTTGTTAAATTCTTTGCTACATTACGCAGTGCTACTGTTCTATCCTCGATATCAACCCGGTTGGCAAAAGAATCGTTCTGCGTCAATAATTGGGTTGCATTTTCCGCTTCTTTAGGAATAACGTCAAAAGGTAAAGCAGGCTGCGTTGCGTGTACTACTTTACTTGATTTACCTGTACCTCTCTCATAATTGTAAGGCGCTTCATAATATAAATCGTCAGCTGTAGGGCGACCACGCCCCACTGCGTACTCTGCATTACGGGGTCTTGGTTCTCCTGTCTTGGGAGTATATGCCTTATAAGAAACATCTTTTTCCTGGATGCCCTTGGCTGCTTTTATTTTATCCACAACAACCTCTAGGTTATCTCTTGCTACGTTGTAGTCGTTAGAATCCCTAATAGCTTGATTTACAAAAGGTCCAACCTCGTCTAAAGACTCACGTACATTGCCGTATACATTCTGAATACGTGGTATCTGAGCGTTTCCGGTACCAGCTATATTAACTATATGAGCAATAGTATCGGCAGTGTGTCCCGCGCCGCTTAAAATACGAGACTCCCCAGAATCTATTAAATCAGTTAACAAAGTAGTAGAATTGTGTCTTTCCGTTGCAGGAAGTTGTTGTAGATGCCTAACAATATCTAGATGTAGTTGTTCAGGGTTAGCCAATACAAGTGGATGTTGTTCAAAAAAGTATTGGGTCTTGGGATTCTGGTTAACAGCGTTGTACACACCATAATTCTCGTTATAAACATCATGGGGCACACCTGCTATGGGAACGCTATCGAAATCATGAGGAGAAGCATTGCGGCGCAGTCCGGGTATATCTATAGGAGCATCCGATCCCTCAGAGTGCCATTGACTTAATTGCGGATCAAGATCTCCTCTCACTAGAGCCGACTCAAAAAGAAACTGATGTGCGTTCTCCGAGGAGAAAGCATCAGGTCCTTCCTGCTGTGCCCGTAAAGCTTTAGCGGCATTGAGTAAGTCCTCAACACTTAAATTTCGTGTTCCTAATGTCGGATACTCTGTTCCTGGGCCACGCTGGTCTTTAGCTCCGGCCCAACTGTTAAAGGTGTCCGGCACCACTTGCCCTCTTTAAGCTTTGATGTCACTTAACTCTAGCTAGGTAAAAACCGTACGGCAACCCGAACCTTGCGTTCTGTGCCTAGGGTCCTATATTACACCTTGTGTTCCCTCCATCAACAATGCACAACTCCATGCTCGCCCTTCAATTATACCGCAATGCCGGTACTTGGTGCTTTACAGACGAATCTAGGAATCTTACAAACGAACCTTTTGTCCTCGGAATGCCGACAATTATTGACAAGGTTATCAAGGATAACAATATAGATAGTCCAACGCCAACAGTTATTTTTTCGTCCGAAGAATTTCCGCAGTGTCAAGGGTATTTAGCCTACGAAATGTCTGAACAAGGAGGTGTGTGGTACAGCTTGCAGGAATTGCATAAATCCCTCAAGTATCCAGGTGAAACCCTGCAAGGCTGGCTGTGCCCTGCCACGCTGAAGTTTTTTGACACGCACCCGAAAAGGATTTACTTCAAGCTTGAGGACCCCTCAAAGCCGTAACTATGAAATTTTTCTAAAGGCGCCTCCCTTGCCGCCTTGGTCCTTATACACTGCCCTTGTCAATGGACTTTGCAATGAACTTCAGTTTCAACTACGGGGGTCAAACCCTGAACAAGCCCGAAGCAGATGCACTTTTTCAAGCCGCAGCTTCTTCCCAGTCTCAGCCCTTTGAGATCGATCTGAGCAAACTTATTGATGTGCGAGTGGTGGACAGCAGCAAGCTGTTTGAACTCAGCGTCTATCAACATAATCCCACGCTGGCTTCCCTAGCATTTAAGCTAGCTACCGCCACTCCGGCACCCGCAATCAAGGCTCCTATCAAGGCGCCCGCCACAAAGAAGTCTCCAGCCTCACTCCTAAAGCCTGGTAACGCAGACGACATCATTGCGGATCTTAATAAATCCGCATGCTACCGAAGTGTAGGTGCAGCACTTTTGTTGCAGTACGCAGACTTAGAAATGCCTAAGGTTATGCGGGACACCGCTGTAGAGTTTGCCAATGACTGCCTGACTACTCACAAGGTCAAGCCTTCTTCAATTGTGTACAAGGGTTTCACTCTAACCAACCTAGGCCTTGTACCTAAAGACATCTCCCCGGACGTACCTCGCCGTGCTACTTTCCACGTCAGCCCCGTTTACCTCTCTCTACGTGAGGGTCTTGCTTACTGTGAGCATAATGGTTTGCTATCTATCCGGCGGCACTACTCCAGTGGATCGCACCGCACAGACGTACATCCCATCGCTGAAAAGCTAAAACGTATGTACTACACCTTTGTTCTTACGGACAAGGGTGCAGAGGTAAAAGAAAGCTGGGGCGATATGGAAACCTTTATTGTTAAGTTCTTCAAAAATCGGCACGTTTGATCATGTTCTTTAACTCAAACATCGATCCGCTAAGGCAGCGCACCCTGGACCTAGCCGTTGAATCTTGCGTGGAAGACTTTGAATCCACGGTGGGAGATGCCCTAGACGAAAACTTGACACCCTTTGAAATCCTGGATTGTTTTAAGGCTTCATTGCTAAAAAAAGTCGACTATTACGTTGACCAAGCGACAAAGTACAGTGTCTTACTGCATGGCTTAAATGAATACAAAGATCAAGACCCAGACGCGGTATACGAAGAGGAAGACCTAGAGAAGCCTGATGAAGCACCGGACCTGAACGACATATACTAAGCTTAATGTTGACGGCGTCCTCGCCCTTCGGGCTGCGGGGGCGCTTTTACTATATACCACTGAGATTCTGATGAACATCAACTACATTGTTGACCCAGCCGAATACACCAAAGCAATTGAAGTTCTAACCGGATACAAAAAACTCTGCCTTGACTTTGAGACCACGGGGCTTCAAGCCAGCATCGCTAAACCCAGACTCCTTCAGCTCTGCGATTCAGATCCGACCGTCGAGGATCGTATAGTTTACGTCTTTGACCTATTTAAAGTACCAGCCAACGCAGCCTTAAAAGACTTAATCGAGTCACGGGAGATGCTGATCGGTCAAAACCTAAACTTCGACCTACAGTTCCTATTCACACTCGGCATTGACTTCAAAGGGAAGATCTTCGATACTTACGTGGCTGAACGAATACTTCGTGCTGGGTTTAAAGAGAAGCGAATCAGTCCTGTAGCTCAGAAGACATACTTCGCTGACGTGTCTTGCAGCTTGAAATCAATAGCCTTACGTCGCCTAGAGCTTGAACTCGACAAAGAACAACGTCGTACGGATTGGTCCCAGCCCGACCTCACTCTTGAACAAATTGCATATGCCGCCACTGATGTTGACATTCTTCCACGCATCGCGGCTGATCAGTTAGAAGAACTCCGCGAGGAATCTCTAACCCCGATCTACAGTATCGAGTCTCGGTGTATCCGACCAGTTGCTTTGATGTGTTACAACGGATTTGGTGTCGATGTTACAAAGTTAAAAGAACTACGAGTGAATCTTGAGCAAGATCTTAAAGATAAGACAGAGCAGTTTATATCCGGGCTAGATGCACAGCTGCCTGAAGACCAAAAGCTTCCTAGGGACGCAGAAGGGCTTATAGCTATAGGAAAGAAGCCTAAGAAAGAGTTTAACCCAGGAAGTCCTGTTCAGGTAATTGCGGCTTTTACTGCTTGCGGAATTGAGGTTCCCAAAGATACTATCACCGGCAAACCTACGCTGAACCAGATTGCTTTATCTGAGTTTGACAGTGAGGATCCTACGATGGCGCTGTACAGAGAACGAGCAAAGATTGAGACTCGCTTGGAGCACATAAGCAAACTTATTAATAATGTAAATCCCGTTACACATAGAATTCACTCTTCGTATAACCAAGTTGGTGCAAACTCTGGCAGATTCACATGTTCCGGGGCTCCTAAAACAAAAGCAAAAGAAAACAAATCAGTATTTGCAGTGAACATGCAACAAATCCCACGCTCGTCGGATTTCAGAGCTTGTTTTATAGCGGCACCTGGATATGTTCTAGTGATTGCTGACTACAACCAAATGGAGCTGAGGCTGCTTGCGGAATTAGCTAACATTCCGCAAATGCAGGAGGCTTACAACAGGGATATTGATCTTCATACATTGACAGCCGCGTTAATGAATAGTTGCCCTATTAGCGAAGTGACCAAGGCGCAACGCCAGATGGCGAAGGGGGCTAATTTTGGGATGATCTTTGGCATTGGGTTTAAGAAGTTTAAAACGTACGCAGCATCTTCTTTCGGATTGCATTTATCACTTTCAGAATCAAAGATTCTTCATTCTAAGTTTCACAGTTCATACCCTAGATTACGTGAATGGCATATGGAACGTTCAGCTTTAGTTCAAGATGGCTGGTGTTATACACGCACAGCTATGGGACGGAGGCGTCTATTGTCTTACGATGACTGCAAAATGACTACTGCGGCAAACACGATCATACAAGGATCGGGGGCAGATATTTTAAAGGTGGCGTTAGGTGAGTTAGGTCCAGACCTAAATCAAGATGTGCGTTTAGTTGCGGTGGTTCATGATGAAATAGTACTTGAGGTCAAGGAAGGTTTAAGCAAACAATGGGAGATAAAGCTGCCTGAAATAATGACTAGAGCAGGTTCCACGGTGTTTGAGAAAACCAAACTCACCGCAGAGCCTGGAGTCGGCCCCGATTGGTCAAGCAAATGAAACCTTTAAACATTAAGAAAACGGAAACCCTTAAAAACATGACTAAACTTGCTACGACCCCTCGTTTGTACACAGAAGTCGAAATGGCTTCCCATCCTGGACTACGCTTTAAAGAAACCTGGACCATTGTGTCCAAGGACGGGCTGTACGTACACAGTTATTTACAAAACAATAAAATAGCAGAATACTCCTCCGATGAAAAAAAAGCGGACGTTTTTACAACGTACGAGGATGCTTTAACAAGACTCAGGACACTGGATATGATAAGCCGCACTAAACACACCCTTAGACGCTTCATGATCGAAAACACAAACCCCTAGACTTGCTAAGATAGAGCAGATCTTATTTGCGGTCATGCGGTTTGCAGGAGATACTTTTAGTCGTTCGGAACCTTCTCAAACTAGAAATGACGACGAATCCGTGCTTAGTGCATACTTTCCGGATCTAAGGAAGGTGTATAAGCCTAAGTTTAAAGCTAAGGCCGCTACGACTGCCGCCACGGGGGGCAATACGCCTTCTGCTGCTGGTTGAAATCTTTAACTTGAGTGTGACGTAATGGCTTTCCAGTTAGGTGGACAAACTTTAACAAAAGATACCGCATTCAGCGCGAACGGGACAATGTTCCCAAAAAACTGGCTTGCCCTAGCTTCACCAGAAGAACGGAAAAATATAGGTATTACTGAAACACCCGATACTCCGACCATAGAAGACACCCAGGCTCCTATACGAATGGCTGGGTCCGTAGATCAGCCAGCAGATTCGACTAACACCGACACCTCTACGTCTTCGACTACTCCTACGTCTGGACCTGGAAGTGACGCAGAATGGGATAATTTTATTACAGCTCTTAACTCAGGGACAGACCTATTTGCTGGTGAACGATTTACCCCTTCCAGCGGCAGGGGTATAACCTATGACAAGCCCGTCGGTGGGCATGGGTCCGCACTACGTTTTAACAGACCGGATGCCCCTAATATTCCCGAACCGGCGACACCTACAACAACACCAGCAACAACACCAAAAACTCCTGCTGCCACCCCTCCCGCTGGGGGATCCCCCGGTGTTAACTACACACCGCCCGCAGCGTACCAAGCTCCCAGTGATTCAGGTGACGGAGGCAACGGCTCCCAACCAGACTACACTCCTTCCGAATTTACGCCTACAAAAATAAAAACAGACACCGCCGATCCTGTAACTCCTGTAACTCCTGCAGCTCCCGCAGCGACGCCGACTCCGGCCAGTACTCCTCAAACGTTTGCCATGGAGCGCTTTGTTGATCCAAAAACGGGAGGTCATTTATACACAAGTAATGTACAGGAAGGTAACTTGGCTGGACTTTCTTCGGAGGGTCAGGCATTCCAATTATTTAAAGACTCTGGTCAAGCGACGGGTGCTTCCGACGTTTATCGGTTATTCAACCCCACAACGGGCGATCATTTTTATACGGCCACGGCTGCCGAAAAAGATGCGGCGGCAGCTGCCGGCTATCGAGTTGAAGGAGCAGTCGGGGCGGCATACACAACTCCAACTGCAGGATCAGAGGCTGTTACCCGTTATCTCCAAGCAAGTACCGGCCAGCATTTCTACTCAAATAACGAAAACGAAGCAGGAAACTTAAGTGCACTAGGCTACCAAAAAGAAGGCATAGCTTTTTATTCTCCGGTAGTTCAAGCTGCCCAAGCGGCTCAGTCTTATTCCTCTTCGTCCGCAGGAGATTCTTCGCAATCATCTGGCTCATCCGATCAACCCCAAAGTAGTTATTCCGAACCCGCTCCCGCTCAGCCTTCGCAAGCTTCAGCACCAGCACCAGCACCAGCATCAGCACCAGCACCAGCATCAGCACCAGCACCAGCACCAGCACCAGCACCAGCACCAGCACCAGCACCCGCCCCTGCTCCGGTGGCGCAAAGTCCCGCCGAGCAATATTGGCAAGCGGCAAATACTACTCCAGCTGTTGAGCCTGCGCCCTCTGTTGATACCGGTTGGTATTGGAACGACGATAGCAATGGATGGTATAAAGCTACGGGAGGAAGTGGGGACGGATGAACTCCGAAAAAAACTATCAACTAGAGATAACTAAAGATAACCAAGCTGTAAAAGTACTAATTGAAGCTAATAATAATAACCACGCTGTGGCACAAGCCGAGGATATTTGTCGTGCGTTGGATGCAACTTCTTTCAACCTTCATTACACGCAATGTAAAGAAACCCCCCTCTCTTCACTTTTTAAAAAGTTAGCCACTAATGCGTACGATTATAAAAAATGTGAACCTTGGGTAGAAACATTCAGTAATAGCGTACCCTGTATCTACGTATTTAAGCAGCGATTCTACGTCCGAAACCTGATTCTTAAATACTTAGATATACCCAGAGAAGGAGTCGTAGCTCGTCCGAGCTGCAACTGTAAATCCTGCGTTAACCCGTACCACTTCTCGTACAAACCCGGAAAAAACTCAAAATTGACTGGCGCAGATACCAACATGCTGCTAGCATTCCTTGGCCAAGGCTCCGGGGTAAACCAGGCTGCCAAGGCATTAAAGGTCCACCGTTCAACAATTTACCGGAAACTCAACCGTGAATGTCTTTCTACTCGGTCTGACGATCACAGACTCAGCCCAAGAAAATGAAGGCGCACTAAACGTCTTAGCCGATTCTCTCCCATCTAACGACAAACGTGTACACACAAAGGTTCAACTGATCCAAAACAAGGAACACTACGTTGGAAAACTTCTACAGGGACTGAAAAAAGCAGACACTATACTTGCGATTGGCCCTACGAGGCCCACGCTCGACGGTGTTTTGCAAATGCAGCCCATGCTGATTGTAACGAAAGAGAACTTCGACGATTTGCTCGCCATTAACTTGTTTATTGCAACAGGTGGTCTGGGACCTAAGTCTGACGAGGTGGAGTTATCCGACACGACAGTAACAAACCGATCTTTGGCATGGCAATCTGAGAACTCAGAAACCAACTGGATTAAACTCACAGCGTGGGCAGAATTATCTAAACAGCTGTCCGAGTTAGCTCCGGGAACACCCACGATCGCTGTTGGGAAGGTCTCTACTAGCGAAAAAGACGACAAGAACTACCTAAACTACACACTGGACAAGATCCTTTACCTACCCAAGTCAACGAAGTCCGCACCCAAGAAAGCTGCCGATCCTGAAAAAGGAAGAGTAGCTGCTGCGGCTATTGGTTCTATTGATTTCTCCCTCTGATTCAGGTACAAACTATGGTATTCATCGCTGGCAATTTCTCCGAAGACGAGATTCTCGCAAACGTTCCGCCTCATACTCTACGTATTGATCTCCAGGCTCGCCGTTGGAAGTCAGACGTAGACTCGGATTCTGCGATCGTAGATGCAAACGACAACGGAATTCCCATCGAGTTTATCCTTCTAGGATTTACTCCTTACTTCGGGAACCTTGGGATGCGAAACCAAGAAGAATTTCTCCGTATCGCATACATTGGCGTCTCCCCTAACCACCGGCTTCTTCCGCCACGGTGTGTGACTACCTCGATGATTTCTGGCAAATCTAGCCAGAAGAATTTTATCGCTTACTTTCAGACCCTGTATAACAACAGGATCAACTGTGCCTCGGTAGTAACTTCTAGCAAGTTTGTAACGAAATCTTTTAACGAGAGGGATCCCGTTACAGGTGCAGACGGAAACAAGATCAACTACAACGCTCTTGAATTCAAGGACCGTCCTGCAGGCTCCGATGTAGAAAAGAAGCTTATAGACGATGTAAACGAGTGGCTACATGCCGAAGGAGCTAGCTCCACGGCGCACTGCCTCAAGTCCCATATTCCTGGGGCCAACTTGGTGGAGCTGCCTTTGGGCTCGGACCACTCGACCATCAAAGCTCAGTTTGCTGCCGAAAACCCAGCACAAGTCAGTGGTTCCTCTGGGTTCCAGCCGTCGCTGCCTTCGGCAAGCGTAGCGGACACCTCTGAAACGCCAGCTGAAGCCCCACCGCAACCCAAGCGGAAAAAGGCTGTGGAGTTGACGGAGGAACAGGCAAAAGCTCTGGGGGTCGACTTCTGAGGTACACTGTCTAGTGAAGCCAAATGAGCACCGGTCGCCCGGTGCTTTTTTTTGTCTGCGCTAGGTAGCCACGGGGGCTCGTTTAATCTCCTGTGGAGCAAGCAGCGTGTCGAACGACGGCAGTAACTGCCCATTTTTAACGTTGTGTTTTACTAACCCGGTAAACAACCTGTTACGTATAAGCGACTGCTTATGAACCATTTCAAACAACTTCAACAAATCCTCTTTAGTTAACTTTTTGGCGTCCATAAGAACTTGTTGATGTACAAAATTTTGTTCTGCGTCAAGCCATTCAAAACTTAACATGCTTTTTGTGCGAACAGTCTAAATCTAGCGACTCTCTTGTGGACAGACAAGGTGATCTGCATTACAGTGCGGATCTCGGCATGATCCTCATGAGCGACTTCTACACAACCCCTGCAGGGGTTACCCACACACTGGTAAAGCACACATTCATTACGGGAACCGTGCTAGTGCCCTACGATCCAGATAAAACACTTACTCAAGAGCTGCAAAAACACAACTACGTAGTGACCACTAACGATAATCTTGCAAATATAACGGATTCCAATTGGTGGATTCAGATGCGGGAAAAAAAGTTTGAATGGATCGTATGCTCAACGATGGGTCTAAAAGAACTGAGCGAATATATTCTGGAATACGGTATGTCCATAGCAGTCAACGGTATTGCTGTCTTAGACCGACTTTCTTTCTTAGAGCCTGTAGCTAAGCGCAGAACTTTTCTACTGAAAAATAAGCTGTCCAACATAGTGGTCTTGTCCCCACGCCCCCGATTCAGATCCATCGGCTCAGCTAAAGATTCTGTGACAGCCTGTTGGTTTGTGTTCCAAAAACCTGAAATGTGGAGGGATGGTACGATGGTCTCGTATGCTGTAAATTGGGAGGACATTGGTGCCCTTCCGGAACTACCATGAAATCACGATCAGAAAAATTTGAATCCTTTCAAAAATCTGTGTTAGACCATCTAACTAAGGTAAACGATAAACTAGATAAACTCTGTGCGCTTGCCATATCGAATCAATTACTTCAAGAGTGCGTCAGTCCTGATGGTAGTTCTAGGAGCGCAGAAGAATGTGGCGAAGTTGTAGTTGAGTCGTACATGGCGGGCATGTGTATGAGCGAAGAGTTGGAGTCCCACACAAAGGACTTTCAATACCACAAGTCAGAATTCTTTCTAGGCGACGAGGATGACGTGGATACAGAAGAAGATGGTGACGACTGTGCAGATAATTCCGGTTATACGCCTCCTAGATTACCAGTTAATGCGTTTTAACTAGTATGCGCTAGAGTTTAGTTAATTCGACACGTTGTTGTGTCTCAAACAAGGGTTACTCTAAACGGCTTACGGCACTACAACTGTCAAGGTGTTCCCCGACCACTACCATCAGTAACCAGTGTTCTTTCTGCAACTCAGACAGCAGAAACTCAGCAAAAACTTGCACACTGGAATGTAATGAACCCAGGCGTGGCCGATGCAGCGGCTGCAAGAGGTACCTGGATTCACAATGCTGTAGAAAACTATATTCGTGGATTGACGGTACGTCCGTCAGCAGAACTGATGCCATTCTGGGAAGACCTGCCAGAAAAGTTAGACGAATTATTTGAAGGTGGTAAAATTCTATGGTCTGAAAAACCCTACAATCAACCACAGTGGTCAAAGTTTGTAGGGGATGATGGCGTAGGTCGAATCCACTACTACGACGAAGTAACGGGTCATGGTTACGCTGGGTGCCCCGACATCGTTTATAAAGATTCCACCGGGGAATTAATCCTCGGAGACTTTAAGACATCTGCGGGTCCCTATAGTTATAAATTTCCAAAAGCCGGGAGTGGATTAGACGAGAAAACCCGAAAAGCTTTAGTAAGCGGAGTATTCAAACTCAAGAAAACAAAGCTGCAATTGGCTGCATACGCTATAGCAGCCGAACATTGTCTAGGAACTAAAATTGAAAAGACACGTATAATCGTAGCTACGCCAATTAAGGACTATTCAGTACAAGTATTTACGTTCGGCCCTAGTGAAGTTGAAAAAGATAAAGAAATGTGGTTGGCGGTATTGCGCAAGTTCTACGAACAAGCTTAACGGTATTTCCCTAGTAGTCCATGGCGGGGGTTCCCTTGTCGTGGCAAAATGAGTGAACGGAGTGGGTCTATGAAGTTCGTTTGTTCAATCAACGCCAGGGTACGGGAGCACGTCAGCCGCAAATCAGGGAAGATACATGCTGGTGGGAACTTTAAAGCATTCAATGAAAATTGGATACGTGCTGAGCTATCTATAGAAGAAATAGCAGCTGATATTGCTAAGGGTGCAGGTTTATGCGCGTGGCATTTAGTTAACGGTAAGCGTGTCAAAGATACGACCGGGTGCATCCAGGCTGGGTTGGTAATCATTGACATAGACAACCAGGCAGACGGTAAGACAGAAGAAGGTGATAAGATACAGAAGCAAGAGTTATCTGTTCAACAAGCATTAGATCTAGGTATATGCAAAGAGTATCTTTCGTACGCTTATTACTCTCCTAGTTCCACGCCGGAGTGGCCCCGCTTCCGTCTTGTTTTTGGATTAGAGAAGGTAATTATCGATCCAGAGTTTTTTCAGTGGTTTACTAGAAAGATCGCCGCAAACATTCCTGGCTCAGATCGTAGAGCAACTTCAATAGTAAACCTGTTTTACGGTGCTAAAGCAGACTCAGATAATATTTGCGTAACAGATAAGTTCATACCCGAAGAGAAGATAGATCAAGCTCTAGCAACATTCCTAGCGGAACCAAAAGAAGTCTCTACTGAGAGTGACCCGGAGGAAGCTCTTAATACCCAACAAGCTTACGACGGAGTTGACTTAGTTAAACTAGTCAGCAACTCAGTAAAGTCCATTCTTGAAGGGGAGCCAGTAGAGGATCGATCCTTCGCCATGGCTATGGCACTGAAGGAGATTATGGGGTGGGCCAACTGGCTAAAAGAAGCTGGACTAGCTACCAAGGAAAAACCCCTTGACATAGCACACCGTGCGTTCTATGCTCTGTATGACTACGCCCCAGAGCTAGACGGAAAATTCAACCGCATTTTAAACAGCATTACCGATTCGTTTTCACTAAAACCAGCTATTTCAATGGCTGCTGAAAACGGCGAATTGGCTCCATGGAAAAAGATAAAGATAAGCAACAAGGACATTTTTGATGCTCACTGCCCGGACGAAATTAAAGACAGTATCAGTAATTCAAAACCAAAACCAACAAATTCAATTTTAGCTTTTGACATTTTTTCATCAGAACCAAAACAAAATCAACAACCTCTAGAAGACATGGTAACCACGCCGACTACACCGACTCAACTTATTAACTTGCAACCAAATAACAAACAGTTTTCCGAGAATGACATTGCCGATGTGATTGTTAATAATTACGGCGATAGATTTTTATTTGATTCCACATTGGACGAGTTCTTTACGTACGATGAGGATCAAGGTATCTGGTACCTACAAGACGATCAACACATAAAGCGTAGGATTGTGAAGACACTAGATACGTTTATTACTGCAGGAATACTGCCTAGATATACGTCTGCGACTGTTACTTCTGTATATCAAATCTTAAAAGCAAAAATGCTTAAGTCGATTGACGGAGGACGTACCCCTATTTGGAATAAAGGGCGTCGCTTTGTGGCATTCAAAAATGGTATCTTAGATCCAGATAAGCAGCAATTTAGCGCAGGTAATCATAAGGATTTATATATGAGAACTAAGTTGGGTTACGATTACGACCCGGCGGCAAAATGCCCTCTCTTCTTGTCCTGGCTAGAGCAGGCAGTGGGTACCGAGAAAGTAATCATTTTGCAAGCATTTTTACGTGCTTTGGTTACTGGATATGTAACAGGTGAGAAATTTCTTCATTTGATTGGTCCCGGAGGAACAGGGAAATCCACGCTGCAACAAATCTTGATTGCTCTGGCTGGTTACGGTGGGACTCACACTAGTGATCTGGAAACCATCGAGACCAATAGATTTGAGACTCACAACCTTATTGGCAAACGGCTGCTTCTTCTGACAGACGAAGCGTCTTTTTCCAAGCGATTGGACACCCTCAAGAAGTTAACTTCCTCCTCCGATACACTTCGGGCTGAGCGTAAGTACGGCACACAGACAATCAATTTCAAGCCTGAGTTGATGGTCTGTATTGCGTCTAACGAACACATTTCATCATCTGATATCAGTAGTGGCTTGGAGCGCCGCAGACTGACCATTGTGATGGATAAAGTTGTGGCTCCCTCCCAACGAAGGAACCTGATAAACGTATTTGAGGATCGCATAGAAGGAGAGTTGGCGCCTGAGCTTTCCGGTATTGTCAGCTGGGCTCTGTCTATGAGCTACAGCGATATGCGAGACGTGTTAAGTAATCCGGTAAAACACTGCCCGACCCTCAACACCACGGACATTGAGGCTTTGGTCTTCAACAACCCTATTTGCGCGTGGCTGTCGGACTGTTGCCTGTTTGCTCCTAATTCCGTGACCGCTATAGGTGGAGGTGCGTTTAGACCTTCGACAGACGAGAGCGAACGAGGGCTTTACGTGAAGAACGCATACGTCGAGCTGTACGCTAGTTATGTAAATTTCTGTAAGTCAAACGGATACAAACACGCCGCTAAACAGAGGTTTGTGGATCGGCTGAAGGAGACCGCACAGAATGTCTTGAAAGTTCGTGGTGTGGAACCTAGGTTGGTTGGCGGTAAAGCGGTCGTAACTGGTCTAAGATTGAAAGCGTTCGACGTTACGACGGATCGAGCGACCTATGGCGATTCTCGCTTACCATCTCCTATAGAATGGGCATCAAACCCTTCACTTGATACTTGGAAAACTGCTTTTGAAACCCATGACGGAACATCCAACTAAGTCATTTTTCGGTGCTGCGATAGCTACGGCGTTAACTGCGAGCCTTGCATCAGCCGCCTTTGCCCCACAGGTGTTCTCGCCAGTCTTGGCAGCGTCTGGTGGGGTCTTGGCAGGTGCTGCCTTGCTAGAGGACAAAAAAAGAATTAAAGAACGCGAAGACGCGGAAGCAATACGGGTTGCAGTTTCATTTAGCCACCTTTACGAGTCCAACAAAGGTATTGTTTCTCCGGAACAACTTTCAATCCACACGGGAGTACAGTTAGATAAAATCCTAGAGTTTCTTGATAATTTAACTTCCGCACAAAACGGCCAGCGAATTACAGCAAATAGTACTGTGATTTATTCGTTCCCTCACCCAAAAAATGCTCTATCAGAGCTAACCGCAAACGCCCAAAACTGGGCTTCTGCACAAACAGAATCTCTAATGCAGCAGATCGGAGCGCTGCAACAGCGACTAACTCTTTTGGCGGCGCACCAAAGCAGTTTGCAAGCCAAAAACCAACCTCCAAGCGGGCTAACTCCGCTGCAACCATTAAGTAATGATACGAATGATCGAAATAGGATTGACCCTTGGAATAATCTGTTATGATGAAAGAACGCGGAAGCTAGGCGAACTTCTGGGCGGGCCTAATTCAAGCCCGCCTTTCGCTTAGTTGGCGTCAAATATTAAGCCAACCACGCAACGAGTGGTCGCTTTTTGCTGCAATTTTAAGTGCTTCTGTGATCATAGGAAACACATCGCTTAGTATTTTACCTATTTGAATTGCGATTAACCGGTGTTCTTTTTGAGTTTCGTGAGAAGCCCTAACACCGACGTAATGAATAAAAGACCGTAAGTTTCCCGCCATATGCAAACGAGTCGGGGTACATAATGGTAAGATATTTCTTGCACACTCCTTAGCCACGCCGTCGGCAAGCATATCCTTATACAAATTTTTAAGTAGCCAGTAAGCGTCGGATATACGCTGTTTATACTTGGCAGCAATCTCGATATCTAAATCATCTGTTGAGTTTTGACGATTCTTGGTGTCTTGTCGGCGTAAGTCAAAATCCCAACAAACCTCCTCGGCATCTTCTAAAATAGTTAACGGATCACAATACCGTTGACTTGTTTCTTGAAAACTTAAAGAACTATGCCTCAGGATCTGGGGCGAAATTGCCCGCGTGGTAATAATTTCAAAACTTACCGAAACTTGCTGGAACACGCTCCAGTGTCCTTCTTTAACACAGTAACGGAGAAGTTTTGTAAACTCCACACGATCGGGCGATAGAGTGCTAACCCGCGCATGTCTAGCAACGACCCTCTCGGCATCCGGTGTCACCCAGTCAAGTGTTACTTTGTGCACAAAAAGCAATTCAACTGAACAAGTTTACCCCACGGGAGAACTAGCTACGGGGAAAAGCTTCTTGATAGCGCAGGCGGCGGGTTACTTCCGAAGGAGTAATACCGGCCAACCGTGAGGAATCTATTCCCAAGCCCGCCCCTGCCATTCGCACAGGAAAATCATTATCCATTACCGGAAATTTGCTTCTGTGCTTTAACTTTAGCCATAGCCATCAAATTGGTTGGAGAATTATGACTCGTAACAGTCTTATTATCCGAGATTTGCTGGGTATTTAAAAAATATTGACCTTGACCTAAGGTCAAACCTCTTAAAAGCTCCCGGTGTTGGGGAGTGTTCGCGGCTAAAGAGGACATGTACTGAAGCTGACTCATATCGTCAGCACTGTCCTTGATCGGGATCTGCCGCTGGTTGTACCCGGCCACGCCGGTCAGCTCCGTGCTCTTCTTGATGTTGCCTTCAGTATACTCAACAGGGCCTATAGGCGGCCTTGTGTACACACCGCGATCGTGTTGGAGCTGGGCTGTTACCCTCCCAGAGTCATCGATAGTCATTCCCCTACGTATCCCTATGTCCCCCGGAGTATTAGTCCCCATGGCGCTAGGAGGCAGCACTTGAAGACCGCCAATAGGTTTCATTTCAGCGGGAAGTTTATTCTCGCCAGGCTTAGGTAAGATTGCCATTAATGCCGAGCCCTATTGGTGCTACGAGAGACCACCCTAATATTAGCATCGCTGTTATTAACAGGGTTATGATCTTTGTGATCTATATCTTTACCATCTCCTTTATGTACACGACCTTCTTTTTCTAACCTACGACGAGCTTTATTGCGGGCCGCCCTCCGTGTTTTTTGAGCTTCGGTTCCGTGAAAATCCTCATACTCCTTCTTATAGTCACGACTCTGGTCAGTCATACACAAAAGCGGTTACTTATAGTTTAGTCCAGGTGTGGGCTCAGAAAGAGATTCCCCACGGCAGGCTCTACACGCTTGCCTGTAGAAGAAACAGTCCGTCTTGTTGGCCGCTTCCAAAGCAGTTTTAATTTTCCGCCATTTTTCCAGTAAGTGCTCTTCCATTAATAATTAGCAATAGTTTGAATTAAGGCTCTATTTTCCCAAGTATCGAGTAAATACCCAAAGTCCCTGGGCTCCGTTACCGCTTTGTACTCTTTGCACACGCCGCAAGTCCCACTATGATATGTGCTATATCGCATAGTACCTGTATCTTTAGTGACCATTTCTGGTTGAAATAGCAGCCCAAACTCTCTTCCACAATCGTTACACACCCAATCAGGCTGGTTAACCGCAGATTCTTTTCTCATAAGTACCCAACCAGTCAAATCATAAAACTCCTGCTCTGGCAGGGACGAACGAGAGAATGCGGATGTCATGCTTTTTCTGACACAGGAGTGTCGGCAAGCTCCTTTAAAACTAAATCTCTAAAGTAATCAGCAATATCTTCTTTGAATTTTTTATAAAGTCCTGTGTATGTGTGATCTGCGGGCGCATACAACTCGTACAACCACTCCAAAAAGTCAGCTTTACGCTGTTCTTTTTGCGTGTCCCACTCAATCAAAATATTCTCGGTGCCCACGGGTGCCTTGCGTGTCTAGCGATCCTAGCGCCAACCTTGCTTAAAAAACCTAGAGCAACTGTTAAGCTAGTTTACAGATCATTGCCTAGTTTCTGGTCCTTCTTGGCTTGCTTCCGGGCTTTCCTCTCCCGCAGCCATAGATGGAAATACGTGATCTCCTCTGTTGTATAAAGCCAGAAATTACGTATAGCCTCTTTAACTAGTTTTTTGCGAGAAGCCATGGAAAACCTCATTTTTTAGCTTTAACAAACCAGCCCGTACCGGGGCCTTCGACAAGCCATCGGGGGGACAAGTTCTTCTTTGAATATACCAGATGCTTGCCGTTAGAGCTGACATACCCTCCATTAACTAGATCTAGGTCTCCGTTAGGATCGTTAACTATATAGGCAGTATTATCCTCGTTTCGTCCAATAATGAGAATCCAGTGGCCCCCTCCAGTGGGAGAGGAACTAGATCCATGGTGAAGGATTCCAATTGGTACAGGAATACCCGCCACTAATTGAGAATCAATATCAGTTAAACCTCCGTTCTGTCTAAACTCGGCCTCGACCCCGTAGTGAGCTAAAGCATTTAATTGTGTCGAAGCATCGGTCGTATCACCGTACTCAAATACCGTCTGTATGTATTCATCGTCTCCTGAAATACTATTTGGCTTTAAGTACTTCAAAAGCATCGCACACGAACTACTAAAGCATGTGCGTTCTGGACTTACTGCGTTATCTCGTTGAGAAAAGTAAGGCACATCTAGCACTAACTTTGCCGGGTGCTTAAATGCAGCCGGTTCCTCAACAACTTTTGGGTCATTAATTATTTTCCAATGGGTTGGAAAAAACCACCACTCGGCATCGGGCTGAGCCGACAGTGATACTTTATAATGAGTTTCTCCGGGCACAATACTGATGCCTTGCCACTCGTGGGCGGCTCCTTTGGGAACGAACAGCTTCTCGGTAGCTTCTAGATCGGAAGCTTGAAGGGGCTTCCGTTTAAGCCAGGTGTCGCGTTGAGCAATAATTGTATGTGCCAAAATGTCGTTTTTTGCGCCCTTTAAGAATAGCTCTTGTTCGGTTTTTCGTCGGGTAACTAAGCCTGGAAGTGTTTGATCTCCGGCTTTAACCCATTTAAGAAACTCCCCAGCAACTATTTTTTTATCAGTTTTACTATTTAACAGTTTTAATAAAGTAGATGACTGCAGAGCGCCCACGCCTACATTGTATGAAAAACTAACTAGAGCGTCGAACTGATTTTGATTTACAGGTACTTTTAAAGAAGACTGAACGCTTTCTTCAAAATACTTAAGATCCTTGCGTAGCAGCTGCTCCGCTTCACTTTCAGAAATTACCTGTTGCTCGTGTACATCCGGACCTGTGTGACCGTACCCAATGGTTAAAACGCCCACGGCGTCGTGATACGACGTAAGCTCGCACCCCTCAAACTTTTTAATAAGCTCGATACCGGTTGCGGAAGTTGTCATCACTGCTCGTAGAGGTCCACCCCAATACGATACTCGCTTCCGCTACGCCCATTTAGTTCGATGTACAGATAATGTGCACCAGATGCGGCAATACGTGTCTGGGTAGTAGAATTATTGCGGCTGCTGAACTTAGAAGGCTTGGCGTACACAACAGGAGCGCCGGTGCTGCTAAGAATTACTACATCGCGGACATTATTCTGATCTCGGATATTAACTTGAAGAATACCAGTACCATTAACAGTTAAAGGATAGTAATCAGAGAGCCCAAAATACCCATCTACCGTGTATTCCTTAGAATTGGCTGTGTCTACAACCACGCCGCTGCCGCTAACTAACCGACGTTGGTCAAAGTGAGATGATTCTGTACGTTGTAGCCCGCCAGTAGAAGTCCCACTGGCAAGAACGACATCAAGCTCTAAATTTTTTGAAAATTCAGACATGCGATTTAGTATCCGATATTCTAAGTTTAGCCTACAAAAAATCTTATGGGTGATTAGACTCTATTTGTAGATAAAAATGAGGGGCGATGGAGGCCATCGTAACTGGAGTCGCCGCCATTCTTGGCTTACTGGGATGGACATACGAACAAAGGCAACGTGTAACAGATAAGCGGTTTGAGAACATAAAAACACGCTTAAATGCAGTGGAAGAAAAAATTGAAAAACTACCGATTGACTATGTGCTTAAGAAAGATTTAAACAATGATTTAGATGAAATTAGGACATGGTTGCGTTCGATCAATGACAAAATAGACACACTGATTCTCTCCCGCTAACATAAGGGAGAACATGCAAACCTGTAATGTCTCTCTTAGCCGCCTACATTGGCCTGCATTGGGCCGAAATACTAGCTTTAGGTGCCGCCCTCCACGGGGCTGCTTTAATAATTGTAAATCTCACCCCCACCCCGAAGGATAATGAGATTTACGGTAAGCTGTACAAAATAATAGAAATTGTAGCTGGTATAGTTACAAAGCTAGCTAAGCGGTAATTAAGCTACTTGGTCAAAAGTGACAATTAATGACGGTATGTTTGCGCGGGTTGGGTTAACCAGCCCGCTGTGTGCTGCAATTTTTATAGACGCTGAAGCCGGTACCCAAGCTATTTGGATATTATCTCCCTGTTCAAGAGTTAACATATAATTCCACGCTGCTATTCCTTGCCCGTTATTACCCGTTATAGTAAATCGTGAATTAGACCAAGGAACACTTGTATTGTTTTTAACAAACCAAACGTCAACACTATCATTTCCAGTATCTGATTTTTCAAATTGAGCTGAAAATTGAAGATTATAAATACCTGAAATAGGCATAATAAAACGAGTCCCAGAAACGACAGTTACTCCGTCAGAAGTAAGCTCAGCGTTATTACACCTCATATAAGTTGTAGTCGTAATCCCCGAACTTATCTGATCTGATGTGTCGTAAAACGTACCGTACGCATGATTAACTTGTCGAAGCGTATCCTGTACTATGCCACTGATATTTTGCTGAAAAGAAGGTAGCGTAGCTAATGAAGAAGATACTCCACCAAGCGACACTTGTTTTGGTTGTGCTAGAGCTTGTATTTCGTTAGTGTCAAGAACTAAAAATATATCATCCTGTGTTACATTACTAGTAGGTACAAGATCGTTAAGAGGAAGCACAGCACGACTAAAGTCAAGTGCTTTACTAAGATTCTTGCGGGCCATGCGGCTAAAGAGAAGTACTTATACTATACCTACTACGTAGAGTCTTCGGCATCTCCCAAAGCTGCGCTCGGTAAGGAAATAGGTACTCTACAAATCTTTTCGTACTCTCTAGCAGCAATACTTTGCTCATGATTATAACTAAGCCAATCATACACGGCTTTTTCTCGTTCTTCTGTCCAGAAAGTCTGAGACCTGTACCAGAGTAACATATCTGTATCTGATTTATCTAAATTACAGGTAGGACAACAAGCCAGTAAATTACCACGCTTGGTCGAACCTCCTTTCGCCCGTGGGACAATGTGATCTAACGTATGCGCACGATCGCTGCCGCAATACGCACATAAATTAGCCCAAGCTTCTAATATATCTTTTCTAAACCGTTTTCTGGCGGTGCGTCTTTGAAGGCAATTGAGGTCAAATAAAAGCTCATTTTCCTCCGCAGCGCTCAAAATACGGCAGTTGCAGCTGCCTACAATCTAGCCGTAAAAATGCCTAAATTGAGGTTAAGGAGATTATTTAAAATATTAGAAATAACTTTAAAATTGCTATGCGCTACAAAAGATTAGTGTGGTAGACTACTCCTTTCACTTCAACATCGTGCCTACATTACTTAAAGACGCCTGGTCCCAATTCAAAGCTGAGCGGGCGATAACCCTGTGCCCAACGAGCCTGGTTGCCGATTATAGACAGGTAGAAAAATGGATAAATCGCTGCCCGGTGGTCCATTTAGAGGATGGACGGCAAGTTATGACGTGGGTTTTAGGCGAAAAACCGGTCAAATCAAGCCGCCGAGTGGCTATGTATGTAAAAAGCCTGTACCGGTGGGCATCTAACGAAGATATCGGTTTATTGCAGAAAAACCCAATATCTTCTTTTCGGATGCCCAAACCTCCGCAAGAAGACGAAGACATTATTGTGATACCTCAGACCGAAACGGCCATAGTTTTGCTGGCATTAAGTAGTAAACCCACGCGGAACGGGGCAAAATGGGGCGATTACGCCGAGTTTATGTTACAAACTGCAATGCGGACCGGAGAGGTGCGGGCACTAAAGTGGACGGATATAAAAGATGATAAAGTCTTAGTACATAGTAACTATACCCTTACACACGGGCTTAAAAACTCAACTAAGACAAATCGTAAGAGGTGGGTTCCCTTGAACGCCAGATGTAAAGAAATACTAGAAAGTACTGCAAAAGTGTCAGAATATATCTTTCCGTGGAATCGTTATGCGTTTCAAAGTTATTTTTATGACCGCATGAAGGAGTTACATAGTGCCGGATTGACCGAACACCGGTATCGCCCATATGATCTTCGTCATACCGCTATTAGTCGCTGGATCGAAGCGGAAATCCCCGTTGCTCAAGCAGCTAAATGGGCCGGTAACAGCTCAGAAGTTATTTGGAAACACTATGTGAATGTAACTAAAGAGTATGAAGTGCCTGTGTTGTGATTAGAAAATAGTACTTACATCAGAACCGAAAGCGCTTGAAGTGGAGTTAATTGAGAAGACAACATCTGAATTAACTCCACTGGGTGTTTCTACCACGGGGGCATTTAGTTGCGGCCACAACGGGTACCCGGACCCAGTTATGTAAACTGCAAGTTCGTCGGTGTTATTGGTAGTGCCGATATTCAGCACCTTGTCATTGCAAGCATACCGAATATCCTGGCGCCAAGTTTTAATGCCACTGGATACCGGGGTTCCGTTATCGACTTCACGGACAATCGCCCAATCGGTGGGGCTTAACAGAGTATTTGCGGTCGTCCGAGTTTGATCAGTCCAACCAGAAACTAAAACTCCGTGATCTTTGGGAATCAAAGTACCACTGGCTGTGTAACCCCAGTAGAACCTCTGATCATAATACGGAGTAGGTGAGTCGGGGACTTCTGTGATCCCGATAGCTGTCCGTTCTTCGGGTGATGCCAGACGAAGCCAGTTTGCGGGGAAAAGAGTATCCCCTGCTTCAAAGGGAACGTCCAAGGGTAAGGGATTTCCGTTTAAAACAAACACGGCTGAAGATTTTTACGTACCCTAATTATAACGGTTATTCCCGGAGGAAAAAACTTGGTTTGGTTTGTCATTCCAGTGTCTTGCCACACCAGCAACGATAAACAAATTAGTTAAGAA
>Ga0209298_10000608_pt1 | contig 23858 bp, 16 predicted proteins | sample S_140806_EF_Meta_FD_187325 | JGI IMG/M metagenome (GOLD analysis project Ga0209298, IMG submission 187325) | Freshwater microbial communities from Lake Simoncouche, Canada to study carbon cycling - S_140806_EF_MetaG (SPAdes) (version 2) | ecosystem: Environmental > Aquatic > Freshwater > Lake ...
GAGCGCCATGACGGACTCGACCTTCATGTGGCCGCGCTGGCTGAGGGAGACGGAGAGGAGGGCCTGGGCGAAGTGGCGCTGGCCGGGATTCATTTCCTTGATCGGGAGGCCCTTGCGGACGGCCGGGACGAAGATCCAGTTCGTACGTTCGGCGTCGTCGAACTTGAAGGTCGCCTTCGCGCGCTGGGCTTCATTGAGCGAGCCGAGGAAAGCGTTGGCGGACTTGGCCATTTCTTCGCCGGCGGTGTGGCCAAAGGCGGCGGGGACGGCGGCAGCCAGGAGGGCAAGCACGCTGAGGAGACGGGTGAGGGAACGCATGGGGGTATCAGGTAAGGACAGGGGTGTAAGGGAAGGGTTCCTTCAGAGCCAGAAAGGAATGGCGACGAAGTCGTCATTCCGTGCAAAAGTGCAAAGGTGCAAAGGTGCAAAAGTGAGAAAACAGGCCTCATAGCACCCCGTGTTGACGGGCCTCGGCTTGGGCCACGTTTGCACCTTTGCACAGCGCAACGCGCGATTTGCACCTTTGCACGCGAAGCCCGAGGGCTTCGCATCGGGGCGCTTACGTTCCCTCTGCCTCGCTCAGCTTCTGCGCGGCCTGCTCCCAGGCGGCGGTGGCGGTCTGGAGGGCGTTGATCGTGTCGCGGAGGCGGGCGTTCAATTGGGGGAGGTTCGCGCCACCGGTGTAAGTGGCCGGGTCGGCAAGTTCAGCGGTGATCTGGGCCTGCTTGGCTTCGAGGTCGGCCACCTGCTGTTCGCACTTGGTGACTTCGGATTTAAGTTTGCGGATATCGGAAGCGGACGGTTTGACGGGAGCCTTCGGCTTTTCGGCCTTCGCGGGTTCTTCCTGTTTCGGGCGGGCGTCGGTGAAGCCGGCGGTCAGCGCGGCGCGCTCGTTGCCGGACTTGGACTTCTCCAGGTAGTACGCGTAGTCGCCGGCATACTGGGTCAGTCTTCCGGAATGCACGTGCAGGACCGTCTTGGCGATCTCGCGGATGAAGTGCACGTCGTGGCTGACGAAGTAAAGCGTACCTTCGTAGGTCTTCAGGGCGGCGATGAGCGCGTCGATCGACATGATGTCGAGGTGCGTCGTCGGTTCGTCCATGAGGAGGAAGTTCGGCGGGTTGATCAGCAGCTTCACCAGCGCGAGGCGGGACTTCTCGCCGCCGGACAGGACGGAGACCTTCTTGTGGACATCGTCCTTGCGGAAGAGGAACGTGCCGAGCATGCCGCGCGCCTGCTGTTCGGTGAGGCCGTTCTCGGTCGTACGGAGCTCCATCACGTTCTCGAGGACGGTCAGCTTCGGATTGAGGTTGTCGACGCGGTTCTGGGCGAAGTAGCCCGTGATGACGTTGCCGCCTTCTTCGCGCACGCCGCCGTTGATCGGGATGACGCCGGCGAGGATCTTGAGCAGGGTGGATTTGCCGGCGCCGTTGGGGCCGACGAGCACGGTGCGCTGGCCGCGTTCGCATTCGAAATTGAGGTCTTTATAGACGACGTGTTCGCCGTAGGCCTGCTGGACGTGCTCAAGCTTCATCACCTTCAGGCCGGAGCGCGGGGGCTGCGGGAAGCGGAACTGGATCTTCTTCAGGTCGTCCTCAGGCTCGTCGATGGCGACCTCCTCGAGGCGGGCGATCTGCTTCTCCTTGGACTTCGCGCGGGAGGCCATGGAGGCCTTGGCACCGAAGCGGTCGACGAACGTCTGGAGGTGGGCGATCTCTCGCTGCTGGTTCTTGAACATCGCCTGCTGGCGATCCTTACGGGCCACGCGCTCCAGGATGAAGTCGTCGTAGTTGCCGGAATACTCGTGCAGGCGCTGGCCGCGCAACTCGATCGTTCCGGTGCAGAGCGCGTTGAGGAAGGCACGGTCGTGCGAGATGACGACGAGGCCGCCGGGGTAGCGCGTCAGGTAATCCTGGAACCAGAGCAGGGCTTCGAGGTCGAGGTGATTGGTCGGTTCGTCGAGCAGCAGGAGCGTGGGCTCGCTGACGAGGAGGCGGGCGAGGTGCGCGCGCATGACCCATCCGCCGGAGAAAGTCTTGGCGAGCTTCTCATGGTCGCTCTCGCGGAAGCCGAGGCCGGCGAGGATTTTCTTCGCGCGCGGCTCGAGGGTGTAGTCGATGTCCCAGTCGTCGTCATTCTCGGGCTCGAGCTTTCCGCCGCTCGTCGCGATCTGGAGAATCGTCTCGTCGCCGACGGGCGCGCTTTCCTGCGGGAGGAAGCCGAAGTTGGCGCCGCGTTCCCATTCGATCAGGCCTTCGTCCGGATTGTCCTTGCCGAGGATGATATTGAAGAGGGTGGACTTACCTGCGCCGTTGGCGCCGACCAGCCCGAGCCGGTCCGTGCGGGCAATATTCAACGAGACCTCCGCGAACAAGGTGCGGGGCCCGTAGGACTTGGAAATATTGGCAATCGTCAGCATCGAATGGGCGATAAAGGGCAGACAGACGCAGAGGTCAATGGGTTAGGGGTAGGGGTGGGGGTAGGCCGCCGCAGGGCGGCCGAAGGTAGGGGCGTGGCTTCGCCGCGCCCTCCGCATAGGAGTGCACGATGAATCGTGCCCCTACCTTGGTTCGCCCTGCGGCGAACCGACACGGAGAGCCCGCCAACTTGAGCCAATAAAACCTACCCCGACCCCTATCCCTACCCCTACCCCTGTGGAGTTGAGACGGGCTTCGCCCGCCTCAACTCCACTTCAGCTTGCTGCGCAGGACGTCGAAATGGGTGAGCGATTTCGGACGGAGTAGGGCGAGCTGGACCTTGGCGGTACGGATGACGAGGGGGAGCCGGCTCTGGGCCTCTAGCGTCTCGCGACCGTCGACCGAAAGGCCGAGCAGGCTGCTATCCTCGCTGCGGATTTCGAGTTCGGTCTCGCCGTCGAAGATGACCGAGCGGTTCGAGAGCGTGTGCGCGCAGATCGGCGTCAGGACGATGACTGAAGCAGCGGGGTCGACCAGCGGGCCGCCGGCGGCGAGGTTGTAGGCGGAGGTGCCGGTAGGGGAGGCAAAGATGAGTCCGTCAGCGCGGTATTCGTTCACGCGGGCGCCATCGGCAAGTACCGAGAAGCGACCCATGCGGAAGACGTCGCGGGTCTTGATGACGAGGTCGTTCAGGGCCAGGGCGAAGCTGCCGTCGGCGAAGCGGATCTCGAGGAGCGCGCGCTTCTCGACGCGGAAGTCGCCGGAGAGAATGGACTGGAGCGAGGCTCCGACGTCTTCGCTGGGGTAGGCGGCGAGGAAGCCGAGCTTGCCGCGATTGATGCCGAAGAGCGGAACGCCTTCGAGCGCGGCGGCTTCGGCTACGCCGAGGAAGGTGCCGTCGCCGCCGACCACGCCGCAGGCGTCGGCACCCTGGAGGGTGGCGCGACTGATCGGCCAGCCGTCGGCGACCGTAAGGCTCACGCTGGCTTTCTGGGCGGCCTCCTGGACCGCGCGCACGATGTCATCCACACCGGGCTTGGTGCGGTTGACGACGAGCGTGAGGCGGCGGATGGCCATGAATGACGACTAGGCGTCCCTCAGGGAAGGGCAAGGACAAGCCGGGGCGGCTGGCTTATAAAACCCTTATTTCGTGGCCTTTTGAGGCGGCGGCGCGAGGAAAGCTATCCGAGAGGGCAGATGGCTGAGTCGATGGCAGAGGACAGAATTAACCACAGAGGACTTAATGGAGGGCTGAATTGAAATGTCCCGGCACCTGCCACCTGGGGCTGCCACCCGCTACCCGAAATGAGGTGATGACTGAGTCGATGACAGATGACGGAGGGCAGATTTCCCGCCACCCAAGATAGGTCTTAGCGGATAGCGGTTGGCGGTTAGCGGTTAAAAACGAGGGAAACCGGAGACCGGATAATTGGCCGGGATTTCTTATGTTCGTAGCAAACTTTCCGGTTTCCGGTCTCACCTTGATCGCCTGTGTTCCCAACCGCCAACCGCTAACCGCCAATGCCTACCCCTATTGTGCCTTACACAACACTGCCCAAAGCTTCGGCGACTTTGGAGACATCGGTGCCGCCGCCCATCGCGGCGTCGGGCTTGCCACCACCCTTGCCGCCCAGTTTGCCGCAGGCGTCGGTGACGATCTTGCCCGCGGCTTTGCCCGCCTTCACGGCATCCGGACCGCAGTTGGCTACGAGCGAGACCTTGTCGCCGAAGACGGCGGCGAGGACGACGACGGCGGAAGGTCCGACCTTACCGGCCACCTTGGCACCGAGGTCACGGAGATCGTTAGGGGTCTCGGCGCTAACCTGGGAGATGACATACTTAAGGCCGGCGCGATCGCTCGCCTTGGCGGCGAGGGCGTCAGCGAGCTGGGAAGATTCCTTGTCGCGGTAGACCTTGAGCTTCTTCTCGAGCGCGGAGCTCTGTTCCATGATCTGCTCGAGGCGCTTGGCGAGGTCGGTGACGGGGGTGTTGGTCGAAGCGGCGAGCGACTTGAGCAGCTCGGCTTCGGACTTCGCGCGTTCGTAGGAGGCGAGGCCGGCGATGGCTTCGATGCGGCGGACGCCCGCGGCGATGGCGTTCTCGCCGACGATGCGGAAGAGGCCGATCTCGCCGGTGTGGCGGACGTGCGTGCCGGCGCAGAGTTCCATCGACCAGCCGTTCAGCGAAGCGGCCTTACCGCCGACCTGTACGACGCGCACGGAGTCGCCGTACTTGTCACCGAAGAACTGCATGATGTCCGGGCGGCCCTTGACGGAGGCGTAGGCGACTTCGCTCCAGGTCACGGCGTCGTTGGCGAGTATGCGCTCGTTGACGAGCTTCTCGATGTCGGCCAGCTGGCCCGGGGTGAGCGCCGCGCCGTTGAAGTCGAAGGTCAGCTTCGTCGGGTCGACCGCGGAACCCTTCTGGGAGGCTTCCTTGGAGACGACTTCATGGAGCGCCCAGTGGAGGATGTGCGTGACCGTGTGGTGGCGCTGGATGGCGTCGCGGCGGGCCTGGTCGACGGCGATCTCGATCGTCGCGCCGGGTTCCGGGGCGTCTTCGCCGTCGAGGAAGTGCAGCCAGGTCTGGCCGGACTTCTGGGTGTCGGTGACGTGCCACTGGCGGCCGCCGAGGGTGATGATCGCGGCGTCGCCGACTTGGCCGCCCATCTCGGCGTAGCAGGGGGACTTATCGAGGATGACGGCGGAGCGGTCCTTGATCTTGGCGATCTGGGCGACCTTGGCCTGCGTGGCGAGGGCGTCGTAGCCGACGAAGGTGGTCGGGTGGTCGGAACCGATGTCGGAAAGGGTGATGATTTCCTTCTTTTGCGCCGCGCGGGCACGGTTGCGCTGTTCTTCCATCAGCTTCTCGAAGCCGGCGCCGTCGACGGTCAGGCCGCGTTCGCGAGCCATCAGCTGCGTAAGGTCGAGCGGGAAGCCCTGCTCGTCGTAGAGGCGGAAGGCGATGGCGCCCGAGATGGCGCCGCCGGACTTGAGCTTGCTGGCTTCGTCCTCGAAGAGGGCGATGCCCTTGTCGAGGGTACGGTTGAAGGATTCTTCCTCGATGCGGATCACGTCGGCGACGACCGCGCGGCGGGTTCGGATCTCCGGGAAGACGTCGCCCATCGTCTCGGCGAGCACGCCGACGAGCTGATGGAAGAAGCCGTTCTTCAGGCCGAGCGTGCGGCCGTAGCGGACGGCGCGGCGCAGGATGCGGCGAAGGACGTAGTTACGGTCGGAGTTGCCCGGCTGGATGCCGTCGGCGATCGCGAACGAGAGGGTGCGGATGTGGTCGGCGATGACGCGGAAGGCGACGTCGTCCTTCTCCTGCTGCGTGTCGCCGATCGAGCCGGCGGCGGGCAGGGTGGAGCCGTATTTCTTGCCGGAAAGTTCCTCGAGGCGGCGGAAGAGCGGCGTGAAGACGTCGCTTTCGTAGTTGGATATCACGCCCGAGAAGTCCTTGAAGTTCTTCGTGCACTGCATGATGCCGCTGACGCGTTCGAAGCCCATGCCCGTGTCGACGTGGCGGGCCGGGAGCGGGCTGAAGGTGCCGTCGGGGTTGGCGTTGAACTGGATGAAGACCAGGTTCCAGATCTCCATGCAGCGCGCGTCGCTGCCGTTGACGAGCGTGCCCTTCGTGTCGCCTTCCGGCGTGAGGTCGACGTGGAGTTCGGTGCAAGGACCGCAGGGGCCGGTCTCGCCCATCATCCAGAAATTATCTTTCTTATTCCCGTTCACGATGTGGACCTCGGGGTCGAGGCCGGCGGCGCGGAACTTCTCGGCCCAGACGTCCCAGGCTTCCTGGTCGAATTCAGACGGGTCGCCCTTGGACTTGTCGGGCTTGTAGACGGTGGCGTAAAGGCGGTGCTTCGGGAACTTCCAGACCTCGGTGATGAGTTCCCAGGCGTAGTCGATGGCCTCGCGCTTGAAGTAGTCGCCGAAGGACCAGTTGCCCAGCATCTCGAAGAACGTGTGGTGGTAGGTGTCCAGGCCGACGTCCTCGAGGTCGTTATGCTTGCCGCCGGCGCGGATGCACTTCTGGGTGTCGGCGGCGCGGCCGGGGGTATACGGGCACTTCGTCTGGCCGAGGAAGATCGGGACGAACTGGTTCATCCCGGCGTTGGTGAAGAGGAGATTCGGGGAGTCCGGCATCAGGCTCGACGACTGGACGATCGAGTGCTGCTTCGATTTGAAGAAATCGAGGAAGGATTGGCGGACTTGGGCGGAGGTCATGGACGGAAAAGGGAAGGGGTATTTTTAAGCCCCTGTCGGGGCAAAAGGGAAGGGAAATGAAAGGCCTAAGCGGTTAGCGGTACGCGGTTGGCGGTTAGGTCTAAATCAGTGATGTGAGATAACGGGCACGGGTGTTGGTTCATAGGATGGGGCAGGGACAGGGGCACGGACACGTTTCGATGCCTAGGGGCAGACGCCGGAATAGTCGCAGGATGGTTTCATCTACCCCTGCGTCTGAATCTATCCCTAAGTCTTGGAAACTGTCCGTGCCCCTGTCCCTGTCCCATCACTGTATCAATCGAGGTAGGGCTGACCACCCTTGGTCAGCCGTGTGTTAAGGTAGGGACAGCACCACGTGCTGTCCTAGGTTGCTTCAATCCAAGACCACGGACGCGATGGTGATTGCGCCCCACCCTTAGCGTTTCCGCGCCAGGATCCAGGCTTCGAGCTCGGGTTCGGCGTAGGCTTTTTCCCAGGAGTTATGTGCTACACCGGGATAGACAGTGAACTTCACGTCGGCGCCATTCTTCTTGGCGGCCTCGGCGGCGAGCTGGCCGCGTTCGAGCGGGACGTTCTTGTCCTTGTCGCCGTGGAATGCCCAGATTGGAATGCCTTTCAGCGTGACGGTCTTCTCCGGATCAATGCCACCGCACACCGGGATTACGCCGGCAAAGCGCTCGGGGTGTTCGCACGACCAAGCCCAGCTGCCGTAGCCGCCGAGGCTGAGGCCGGTGATGACGACGCGTTTCTCGTCGATGCGATAAGATTTCAGTAAGTCGGTCAGAAGGGCATCGAGCACCTGTACGTTCCAGCGTTCATTCGCCGGGCACTGCGGTGCGATCATCACGTAGGGCGTGTCGCCGCGTCGATCGAGTTCGAAGGGCAGGCCATTCTTGCGGACGAGATTGAGCGGCGTACCGCGTTCGCCGGAGCCGTGGAGGAAGATGACCAGCGGCCACTTCTTCGCCGTGTCTTTTTCGTACGACGACGGCAGGTAGGCGAGGTAGTCCAGCGCGTGTGGCAGGCCCACTTGCGCGAAGTGCTTCGCGTCAGGCTTGAACTTCACATCAGGGGAGAGGGTGAATTCGGCGGCCGAGAGGCCGAGCGAGAGGAGGCAGGCGAGGAGGAGGCGCATGAAAGAGGAATGGAGGGTGCGAGGGCCGGAGGCAAGAGAGGGAGGATGAGAGGCCCAGAGGCCCAGAGGCCCAGGAGAGCAGGACAATTCTAATTCTGGCGGTGGTGGTAGGGTTGAGCGCCCTCGCTCAACCGTGCATCGGGGTAGGGACGTGATCACCATCGCGTCCTTTCCTTGGACTGGCGGAACTTAGGACAGCACGTGGTGCTGTCCCTACCTTGAGGCACGCTGACTAAGAGTCGTCAGCCCGCCATCGATTTCTTCCTGGTCCACCGAGCCTCTGGGCCTCTTTTTGTTACCTCACTCTCCCGCCGTCATGAGTTCGGTGTGGAGCTGGAAGAGCGCGTGTGCGCTGTCGGCGTAGAAGACGGAGAGGCGTTCGATGAGCTTCGTATCATGCCAAGAGACCACGTTGGCCTTGAAGGTCAGGCGGGCTTCACCGAGGCCGCCAGGGCGGCGATGGGAGAGCTCCTGCGAGAAGTGCAGCGTCGAGGGTAGCTTCTTCGCGTAGCGCTTCTGATTCGAGAGAAAGGCTGCGATGGCGCCGATCTCGGACTGGCCGTCGAGCGTCAGGCTGATCGTGGCTTCGCCGGGGACGTCGCCTTCGCGTGGCTGATAGAAGGCCCGGACGAGCGCCGTCGAGCCCTTGAGCGCCACGCGGGCGTTGAAGTCGTCCTTCGCGGTCAGGCGATAAGGATGTTCGTGCTTCTTGAGGTGGTCGGCGACGGCCTTCCAGAGGGCGGGTCTCATGTCTTCACTCTTGCCGAAGTCGTGCCGGAGGCAAGCGGGCGGGATGTCATATTCTGTCGAGTTATTGACAGGGACGAAAAAGGGCGTGCCGATCGGCACGCCCTTGAAGGGAAGAAAGCCTGATGATTATTTCTTCTTCTTTGCGGGTGCTGCCTTAGCCGGCGCTGACTTAGCAGGCTCGCCGAGCGGGTGCTGCTTGAGGACTTCCTCGACGGTATAAGGTGCGTTATTCTTATCCTTAATCTCAGCCCGGATCTTCTTCACCTGGGCGGCCTTGACGACCGGGAGGTTGTTGCCGAAGGACTGGCGGACGTAGGTGAGCACGGCGGCGACCTCGTCGTCGTTCATCAGCTGTCCGAGGCCAGTCATCACGGGCTGACCGGTGGTGATGTCGCCGTAGGTCTTGCCGTCGATCATCTGCGCTCCGTAGAGGCCGTTGAGGACGATCTTGATGGCGCGGTCGGGGTCGCCTTCGAGCCAGCCGTTGGAAGGATAACCCGGGGTGCGACCGAGGGGCGGGTAGGCGCCGCGTACGGGCTTACCGGCTTCCTTGGGCATCTCGGCGCCACGGCCGTCGGCCTGGTGGCAGGTCACGCAATGGGCTTCGCGGAAGTAGACTTCCTTGCCCTTGTCATAGAGCTTCTTGTCTTCCTTCGAGAGCTTCTTGTCGCTCGGTCCATAGGACGTTTCCTTGGGGTCAGCGTAGTCCTTGAGGTTCACCTTATCTTTGCCTTCGGGCAGGGAGGCGAGCTGCTTCATCGTCTGGCGGAGGCAATAGGCCAGGTACTGATCCTTGGCTCCCTTGAGGGTCGAGGCGGACGCGATGGCGCGTTCGGTGTCCTTGCCGTTGAAGAAGCTCAGGCCGCGGACGCCTTCGAGCTGGACGCGCAGGTTGGCGTCCTTGACGGCGTTCTCCATGATCTCAAGCGCTCCCGGGATGCGGTCGCGCTGGTAGATGGCGACGCGCACGGCCTGGGCGCGGGCGCGGGGCTCCGGCGACTTCAGCAGCTGGCCGAGGAGCTCGAGGTTCACGAAGTCGTGCCACTGGTGGACCCAGAGGGCTTCGAGGAGGTGGTGCGCGTCTTCGATCTTGGCGGGGTCAAACTGCTTGGCCCATTTCTGGGTGGCGGCGATGACCTTGGCGGAGTCGTGCTTATGGAGCTCGATCTTGGCGCGCTGGCGGACGTTGTCTTCGTGCTCGGTGAGGAGCGCGAGGAGGCTCTCGATGGACTCGCCGTCGATCTTCTTCGGCGTGAGCAACGGGCGGCTCGGATAGGTGATGCGATAGAGACGGCCGTGCTGGTGGTCGCGGTTCGGATCGCGCAGGTGGTGCTGCAGGTGACCGATGAGCATCTGCGACCAGTCCATCACGTAGAGCGAACCGTCAGGGGCGACGGCGACGCCGGAAGGACGGAAGTTGCCGGCCTTCTCCTTGTCGGTCTCGATCAGGTTCGGCAGCAGGGTCTCGCCCTTGATGCCGGCGCCGTCTTCGGTGATCTTCGCGCGGAAGATGCCTTGGACGGTGATCACGTTGGTGTTGAGGAACGTGCCCTGCCAGTCTTCAGGGAAGTGGCGGCTGCTGAGGATGGCCGTGCCCGGGCAGGGACGCGACGGGCGATCCCAGAACGTGGGGAACTTAGGGTGGGAACCTTCGTCGAGGTGACCGGAGAAGCCCGGGCCGAAGTAGTTGTTGTTACCGGTGGCGTCGGTGATGATGTCGTTGCCCCAGTAGTCGAAGACGCGGCCGTGCGGGTTGGCGAAGTTGTAGGGCACATGGCGGTACAGCTTGCTGGTCTGCGGCTCGAAGCGGTAGATGGCACCGTTGGTGTTGCGGAGCACGCCGTTGAAGGTCTCGACCTGGGTGCGATGGAACACGCCGTCGGAGAGGTAGAGGGCGCCTCCTGGTTCATAGCAGATGGAGTTCGTCTCGTGGTGCGAGTCGGCGGCGTCCATGCCGGTGAGCAGGCGTTCCTTCCAGTCGGCCTTGCCGTCGCCGTCGGTGTCGCGGACGTACCAGATGTCGGGCGACTGGATCAGGATGACACCGTCCTTGTAGAACTGGAAGCCGGTCGGGCAGTTGAGGCCGTCGAGGAAGGTCGTGGTCTTGATCACCTTCCCCGTCTTGGGGTCGAGGTCGAGGACGAGAAGCTTGTCGAAGACCTTCGTGGTCGGGCTGGTCTCGGGGTAGTTCGGCCAGGCGGCGATCCAGAGACGGCCCTTGGTGTCGAAGTTCATCTGCACCGGGTTGATGAGCTCGGGGATGGTGGTCTCGTCGGCGACGAACTCGACCTTGCAGCCTTCGGGGACCGTCAGGTACTTGAGCTGCTCTTCGCCACTGAGGTAGGGTACAGGTTCCTTGCGGTTTGGCGGGACGGGGATCTCGGCCTTGAGGTTGTCGTGTTTCACCTCGACGGTTTTGCCTTGGGCGGCGGCCCAGATGCCCTTGTCGTGGTTGGCGGTCTTGAGGTCGCGGTTGGCGAGCTCGGCGCCGAGCACCGTGGCGTTATCGATGCCCTCGTACTTGATGCGCGAGCGGCCGCCGAAGATATTGAACTGGTCGACCGTGCGGTAGCGGTGGTGCCACTGCGTGCTCTTCTCGTTGACCTCGGCGCGGACCTTCTCGTTCACGGCGCCGCCATCCTTGCCGAAGACGGCCTGGAACTGGACCGGGGCGAGGGCGGCGTCACCGGCGGCGTTGAGGTGGATGCCGTTGAAGGTGAGGGGGGATTTGGCGGCGGCGAAGAGCTGCTGCGAGGCGGCGAAGAGGTCGACGAACGGGACGCTGTTGGCCTTGGCGACGTCGGCCATGGCGCTGACGTAGAGCGCGAGGTTCTTATTGTTCTCGGCGGCGATCTTGGCGTCGAAGTGGGCGGACTTCAGGTCTTCGTGCGCGATGGGGGAGAAGAGGACGATGCGGACCTTGCCCTTGCCGTAATCGGCGGCGAGGGTCTTCTTCAGCCAGCCATCGAGGTTGGACTTGAAGGTGTCGAGGCCTGCCTGGCCGGCGAAGGACTCGTTAAAGCCCCAGTAAGCGAAGATCACGTTGGCGTGGAAGTGCGCCCCCGCGTGGTAGGTCACCTCGGCCTTGCCGACCTGGGTGGTCAGGGCGCCGGGCTTCATGTTCAGGAAGTAATCGAGGCCGGCGACTTCGTCGGAGCGGTGGGGGGTCACGCCGACTTCGTCGCCGGAGAAGCTGAGATTACGGACGACGAGGTTGTGGGACGGGAAGGCCTGGTGGATCAGGCTCTCGAAGTTGCCTTGATGCTGCTGACGGTCGGCCAAGCCGCTGCCGACGAAGGCGATATTGTCACCCTTCTCAAGGGCGAGGTTCTGGGCCGAGACGGAGGCGAATCCGAGCAGGGCCAGGAGGAGGGTGGACAGCTTGCGCATGGGTTTCTGGTTGTGGTAAAAGGTTCAAGGCCATGCTTTGTGGCATGGACGGTTCGGGGAAGGGAAAACCTGTCGCTCTTTCAACAACCTGCCAAGGGGAATGTTCCTCGGGCGGCCGGCCTTTGACCCTTCAAATGCGGTCAAAAGCGGCCGCCAGGGATAGGGGTTGGGGTGGCCCGAGAGTATCGAGTATGGAGTATCGAGTATCGGGGGAGTGCATGCCTTGGGGTAGGGGCAGCACTGCGTGCTGCCCTAGGTTGCCTTGGGTACGGTTGAGCGCCCTCGCTCAACCGTGCATCGAGGTAGGGACGTGATCACCATCGCGTCCTCCCATTGGACTAAAGCCACTTAGGACAGCACGTGGTGCTGTCCCTACCTTAAGGCAGGGCTGACCAACGGTGGTCAGCCCTGCCTCTCGCTCACTTCGCGATCGCGGCGTTGAGCGACTTTACGACGGCCTTGCCGAGCACTTCATAGCCCTCGTTTTTATAGAAGGGGAGCTGGTTGAATCTGCGGTGTAGCTTGGCCACTTCCGGGCCGACGTTGGTGGCTAGGTCGTTGATGGAAATGCCGTTTTCCTTCATGACCTTTACGGCGATCGCGTTATAGGAGTGGACGTCGCCTTCTGAGATGGTGGTCGTCATCGTGGCGAAGATCAGTTTCCCATGGCAATTTCTCTTGAGGTAGGCCACGCACGCCCGCACGTCCTTCTCGTATGCATCCAGTCCAATATTAGGCTGCCGTTTCTTGCCCGTTTCTTTAAAGTCGGGGAGGTATAGGCCGCAGTTAAAGTGTATCACATCAAAATAGTCTAATTCTCCCCTTCCGGCCTCCTGGAGGTCAATTCGTTCAGGACTAAACACATAGGGGGTTTCGGTTGCGCGGCCAAAGATGGTTCCGTTCCATACGTTAGCTTTGGCGATAAGTTCATGAGCGGCGATCTGGCTATAACAGTCCGCCTCGAGGTCGCCGATTATCAGGATGCACGGCCGACCATTGGACTTAGTTTTCAATGATGCGTGCGGACTAATCTCATCCATCGAGAACCCGTGCCAGTCCGTTTTACCCTTGCCCCCCATCCATAATTTGTCGTCCGGGGCCACGTACTTGAGCGCGTCCTTATCGATGGGCGCGGCCGAAAGGGAAAGGCAAACCAAGGACAGCAATAGGGGCAGCGACTTCATGGGGGTAGGACTATATTGAAGTCCCGTAACCGGTTAGCGACCCCCATCGCAGTGAGGTATCCGCTCCATGCGGGCATCGCTTCAAGGGCGCTTAAAGGCCTCTAACGCTTTTCGGTGTAGGGACGTGATCACCATCGCGTCCTCCCATTGGGCTAAGGTCACTTAGGACAGCACGTGGTGCTGTCCCTACCCGTTACCCTCACTTCCCGATCGCCGCGTTGATCGACTTCACGACGGCCTTGCCGAGGACGGCATAACCTTCGGGGTTAAAGTGGACGTCAGCCTTGTTCTGCAGCTTAGCGATGTCCGGAGCGACGGCGGCGTTGAGGTCGTCGATCGCGACACCGTTCTCCTTCATGACTTTGAGCGCGATGTCATTGTAGGTGGCGACGTCGCCAAAGGTACGCTGAGGCGTGAGCTTGCCTTCGGGCACGGGCGTCGTGGTGCCAAAGATGAGCTTCGCGCCGGTCTTCTTGAGGTCGGCCACGAGCGAGCGCAGGTTGGCCTCGTAGTCGACCGGCTCGACCTGGCGCTTGCCGTCATCCATGTGGCGGAGGTCATGCAGGCCGAAGTTGAAATGAATCACGTCCCACTTACCGGTGCCGAGCCACTTGGCGAGATTGGCGGTGCCGTTCTTGGTCGGGCCGCCGTTGGTCGGTATGCGGTGCACGTTGGCCTTGCCCGCGAGTTCCTGGCGGACGGGCAGGGTGTAGCCGATTGAGATCGAATCGCCGATGAGCAGCACGCGCGGCAGGCCGGCGACATCTTGGATCGGGGTCATGGCCGGGTTCGGCGCCTTAGCCTTGGCCTTCGCCTTCACGGCGACTTTTTCGGCGGGAGCGGCCTTGGGGGCGTCAGCGGCGAAAAGGGAAAGGGAAGCGAGGGTGAGGAGCAGGGGCAGCGTCTTCATGGGGGTGGGAATAACAGAACCCAAGTGGATGACTGAGTCGATGGCAAGGACTCCGAGAGTATCGAGGAGGAGTATCGAGTATCGGGGGAGTGCATGCCTTGGGGTAGGGGCAGCACCGCGTGCTGCCCTAGTTTACCTTGGTAGGGTCGGGACCGTGTCACGACATAGAGCTGCTGAGTGGATGGCTGGTAGAGGACAGATTTCCCGAACCCGAACCCGGGCACCCGTGCCTGGCGCCTGATGGCTGAGACCCGAGACCTGAAGACGGGTGCCCGCAGCATCCTTCCCGGTTTCCGGTCTCCCCCTGAGTTCTGTTATCGGTCCAACCGCCAACCGCTAGCCGCCAACCGCTAACACCTATCTCATCACTGCCCCAATGGCTTCGATAGATCGAACTCGGCCTTGGTCGTCCAGCGCTGCTTGAAGCCGGCCGGCGCTTCGACCTTGGTGCGGAAAATGACGGTATTATCGAGGTCGAGATTGTCGGACCAGATGAACTTCGCGCCGGCGAAGCTTTCCTTGGCCTTGGTGAAAGACTCCTTCGGGTTCACGCGTTCCTCGGTGTATTCGGTGGCGTTGGCCCATTTGCTGTCGTCGAAGTCGACCGCGAACCAATTGGCCGGGACGGGGGTATGTTCGACCTTGGGATTCTTCACGTCGCCGTTGAGCGGACCCTTGAAGTAGCTCTTGGCCTTCCATTTTGCGTTGGTGACGGTGCCGTCGGCAAATTTCAGGATGAGGCCGGCGTCGCCGATATGGTCGCCGTATTCCAGGCCGGTCTTCGGGTCGGCGTTGTCGCGACCCATGATGGCGATCGTCATCGGGTATTCCGGGAGGATGTCGACGGAGACGACGTTGTGCGGCATGTAGTCGATCGGGTCGACCAAGCGCAGCTTGCCGTTGACGTAGAGGATGAACCAGTTGTCGGCGTAGACGTTGAGCTTGATGGTGTCGTCCATCGAGGGCTTCACCATGCCGGGCTTGTCGCCCTTCTTGCCGCCTTTGCCTTTTTCGCCGCCCTTGCCCTTGCCTTCGCCGGCGGGAGGGGCGGATTGGTCGCCGGCGTCCTCGTCGACCGTGGCTTCGAGGTCCTCGCCCTTCGGCTTGGGGTCTTCGCCTTCAGGCGGGCGCTTGCCTTTCTCGCCGCCCTTGCCCTTGCCTTTGCCTTTTTCGCCGCCCTTGCCCTTTTCGCCGCCCCCGCCGCCGCCCGGAGGGCGTTCGCGCACGGTGTAGGTCTCGGTGGCGGTGGTGCCGTCGGCCTTGGAATAGAGGAAGGTCCAGGACTTGTTCTCGTTCTGGGAGAACTTCACGCTGAGGGCCTTGCCGTTGAGGGTGTAGTTCAGGGCGTATTTGCCGCCGTCTTGGGTGAAGTCCTTGATGATCGCTCCCTTGAGCGCGGACTGGGAGAAGTTTTCACCATCGCGACGGACATTGGCCGCCGAAGGCTGCGGGTCGACCTGGCCGTCGACTTCCTTCACTTCGCCATGGAAGCCTCCGTTGATGTACGGATACTTCTTCTGGGCGTGGTAGTGGTAGCCGAGCGCTTTGGTCTCGTGGCCGCCGAAGGCGTCGAGCTTGCCGACCGCAGAGCCGTCAGGCTCGGCGTATCCATAGAGCGGGTATCCGTCGAGGGCGACCGCGATGGGTTTGCCCTTGCCGAGCTGCTTCTCTAGGAAGACCGGCGCGTCATGATAGTGGTAGTCGTCCGCCCGGCCGCAGTGGCCGCCGAAGTCGTCGAGTTCGCCCGCGGTCTTGGCGTCATCGCCGCGGTTGTTCAGCGCGTTGAAGATCGGCACGCCGTTCGCGGCCAGCGCGATGGCACCGCGCATGAAGTGCGTCTTGGCGGACATCGGTTCCTTGGCTGGGACGGGCTTGAGCGGGATCCGCCAGGCGTTCGCGCCGAGGTAGTTCTGCGGGATCGGCACCTGCTGCTGCCAGGACTTGATGCCGGTCATCATCGGGTGGTCGGGCAGGCCCTTGGCTTCGACGTAGAGGTAAGTGTCGTCCCAGCGGACACTGACGTTCTTGGTGAAGGTCTGGAACGACGTGGCGATGAGCGGCGCGCTGCCGGGGGCGGCGGCGAGGTAAGTGCTGGTCATCACGTACTTGACCGTGGGCTGGACGATCGCCGGGGCTTCGAAAGCCGCGCGGTACAGGTCGGCGACTGGCGGAATATGCGCGTGCGCGGCGGCGTGGAAGCCGAGCGTGGCGAGTACGAGGACGGTGAGCAGGAGGCGCATGGCTTGGGGGTAGGGTGCTATGATACTCGAAGCGACCTTAAGGGCAGATTAAGTGCCCTCCTATGCTGGAAATCAGCCCCGGACACGGAGGAGCTCGTCGATCCGGGCGATATCGTCGGGCTTGATCGCGAACTTGCCGCCGAAGACGGTCTCCTTGATCTGACCCGGCTTGCGCGCGCCGACGATCGCCGCGGTCACGCGCGGCTCGCGGAGCACCCAGGCGATGGCGAGCTCGGCGGAGTTGCGTCCGTAGCGGTGCGCGATCTCGGCCAGGCCTTTCGCGAGCGCGATGTTCTTGGAGAGGAGCGGTTCGTTGAACTGAGGGTCGGCTCGCCGATGGTCGTCGGTCGGCAGGGCGTCGGCCCATTCCTTCGTGACCTTGCCGCTGAGCAGGCCCTTCTGCATCGGGCTGTAGGAGACGATGCCGATGCCCTCGACCTCGCAGTAGGGCAGGAGTTCCGCCTCGATGCTGCGATTCAGCATGCTGTAGGGCGGCTGGAGGAAGGTGACGCGGTGGATGGGCTGGATACGCTTCAGCTGCGCGACGCTGAAGTTGCTGACGCCGGCGTAGCGGACCTTGCCTTCCTTCACGAGCTCGGCGACCGCCGACCAGCCTTCTTCGATATCTTCATCCGGCTGCGGCCAATGGATCTGGTACATGTCGATGACGTCGACCTGCAGGCGCCGCAGGCTATCTTCGCATTCCTGCTTCACGCTCGCGCGCTTGAGGCGCGGCACGATCGTGCCATCCGGATCCCAGCAGCGTTCGCACTTCGTGGAGATGATAGGTTTGTCTTTCATCTCCTTGAGGGCTCGGCCGACGACTTCCTCGGAGCGGCCGAGACCGTAGACCGCGGCGGTGTCGATCCAGTTGATGCCCACGGCCATCGCCTCGTGGATGGTGCGGATCGAGAGGGCATCGTCCTGCGCCCCCCAGCCGAATTTCCAATCGCCGCCGCCGATGGCCCAGGTGCCCAGTCCGACCGGAGTGAGTTGGAGCGGCGAGTGGCCGAGCTTACGGGTCTTCATGGCGATTCACCTATTTCGGGCAAGGGAAGGGAGGATGTCGAGACTCGGTCGGTGACGGGTGGTAGCGGTAAGCGGTTAGCGGTAGGCGGTTAGGATAAGCTCAAGGGAAACCGGAGATCTGATGATTGGCTGGGGGTCATGATAATGTCCGCAGCAAACATTCCGGTTTCCGGTCTCCCTTTGAGTGGCGTGAATCTCCCCAACCGCCATCCGCTGACCGCCAACCGCTACCACCTTTTAAAATTCATAAACAAAAAAGGGGCCTGACGGCCCCTTTGATCGTCCGTGCTTCGCGGTGCTTACTGGACGTCCTTCAGGAACTGCTGATACTGCGCTTCCGTCTGCTCCGCAGTGAGCTTGCCGGAGTGGATCAGGATGCGGAAGCGGAAGGTCTCGGACTGGCCGGCCTTGAGCGTGAAGTTGAGCGTGGTCTTGCCCTTGGTGAATTCCTTGGCGCCGAACGGATTGGCGGCGAAGAGGCCGTAGCCGCGGTTATGCCAATAGGTCGGGTAGGTGACGTTCTTCGGGTGGTCGAAGATGCCGATGCTGACGTCCTCACCCTTCACGTTGCCGGAAAGGGTCATCCACTTGGCGCGCGTCCCCCAGGAGTCCTTCTCGCCGACCTTGCCTTCGCTGCTGAGGTATACGCCGTTGACGCCGGTGTTGTCGAGCTTGGCGACGGCGGTGGGCTTGCCCGCGGCGTCGGTGAAGATCTCGGCCTTGGTGGAAGGTTCTTCGAGCGAACGGGTCACGCGGATGGCGATGACGCCTTCCTTGGAGTCACGGAAGACGGCGTCCTTCTCCTGGGCGGTGAGGGTGACGATGCGATCGATGATGCGCAGGTCCTTGGAGGCCCTGAAGACGAGCTGCTCGTCCTGCTGCAGCACCTTGGAGCCGTCGTGCATGATCCAATCCGAGGAGACCTCGAGGGTGGCCGATCCATCGCCGCTGTTGATCGATTTGATGTTCTTATGGCGGACGGCGCCGTAGGGGACCTTGCTGGCGCGGTCGAAGCCTTCAGGCGGGGAGTTCCAGAAATCGCAGCCGTTGAGGTCGCCGTAGTTGAACCAGGAGGAGATGTGGTGCGGGTGGTCGGTGCGCTCGCCGGCGACCTTCTCGAGCGGGAACCCGCGGGTGAAGATATTACCCTGTGAGGTACGCAGAGGGGAGAGCAGGGGCTTCTTCTGGTTGGACCAGTAGACGTAGGAGGTGAAGGGCTGGCCGTCGACGAGGACGTCGATCTGCTGCTTGTCCTTCTGTTCGACGAGCTTCACTTCTTCCGCGACGGCGGCTTGGCCGAACGCGGCGAGGAGGGCGAGGAGGGCGAGAGGGTGCTTCATGGGTGTGAAGTAGGACATACCCTCGCCCCAAAGGTTGCCAATCTGAAAGGGGTCAACTTACCTGACTATAGGCATGGAGGTATCAGGATTTCGGCTAAGCTTCCCGATTTCCGGTCTCCCTTTGCTCGACTGTGTTCCCATCCGCTAACATCTTTCATGGGTAGGGTTGAGCGCCCTCGCTCAACCGTGTATCGAGGTAGGGACGTGATCACCATCGCGTCCTCGCTTGGAAGGAAGCTACTTAGGACAGCACGTGGTGCTGTCCCTACCCTCAGAACCCCGCGCCTTTGACCTTTGTCTTCACGCGCAGGAGTCGATCTTTGGACGTGATATAAAGCGTGTGGCCGTCGTCGCCCCAGGCGAGGTTCGCCGTAGGCTGGCCGCAGAGGATCGAGCCAAGGTGTTTCCCCTCGGGGGTGAGGATCAGCACTCCGCCGGGACCGGTGGTCCAGATGTTGCCGTTGGCGTCAAGCTTCAGGCCGTCACAACCCCCTGGGCGTTCCTTGCTCTTCAGCTTGGCGGCGACGAAGACGTCGCGGAGGCCGGAACCGTCGAGGCCGCAGACGGCGACGCGCGGGTTCTTGCCGTCCGAGATGGCGAGGTAGAGGGACTTCTGGTCGAGGCTCAATGCGATGCCGTTGGGCCACTGGACGTCCTTGGTCACGAGGGAGACCTTGCCGTCCGTCGCGAGCTTGTAGACGCCATGGTAAGGCGTCTCGGTCTTTTCGCTCTTCGGCACGCCGTAGGGCGGGTCAGTGAAGAAGACGCTGCCATCCTTGGCCACGCAGAGATCGTTGGGGCTGTTGAAGCGGACGCCTTCATGGTTCTTGGTCGCAAGTGGCTCGAACTTGCCGTCGCCACCGAGGCGCGCGACTCGACGACTTCCGTGCTGACAGAGGAGCAGATTGCCTTGGCCGTCCAGAGCCAGGCCATTGGAGCCTTGGTTGGGCGAGGCTGCGTCGGTGCCGCTCGGCTGCAGGAAGACCGAGGCTATCGCATCGCCTTCGATCCACTGGTAGGCGGTGTTATTCGGGACGTCGGAAAAGACGATACGTCCTTTGTACCACACCGGACCCTCGGCCCAGGTGAACCCCGTCGCGAGCGTCTCGATCCTGGCCCTACTGTCTAGGAGTGCATCCAGGGCAGGGTCGAGCTTCTCGATGGATTGTTTCGGGCCGTCGGCGGCAAAGGCGGTCAGTAACGAAAGCAAGAAGGTGGGGAGGAACTTCATGCCGAATGGGTACCCGCTCTCCAAGGGGAGGCAATATTTCCTTGGGTAGGGCTGACCGCCTCGGTCAGCCGCGGTTGAGCGAGGGCGCTCAACCCTACCCGAAGCAGCTGGTAGGGCTGACCGCCTCGGTTAGCCGTTGTCATCTCCACGAAGGTAAGCGAAGGGCCAATCGGCTTCTGTTTTAACAAGGCCAGCCCTTATCGGGTTCGCTCGCACATAGGCCGTCTTGGCGCGAAGTTCGCCTGATGAACGTATCCGATGGTCGAAGAACCCTTGCTGCCAATCGATGTCATGCCGTTTGGCGATGATGCCTTTGAAGGACTTGATCGTTTGTCCCAATCCGATCGCATGATTCCACCTGGCAATCAGGTGGATGTGGTCAGGCATGGCGGTCAGGCTGAATAACTTCAGTTTTCGGGACTCCTCGTAGATCCGAAGGGTTTGGCGGATTGTTTGAAATACGTCCGGATGTGCTATGGAATTGAGCCCACGATGCTTGCAGCAAATTGTTACGAAGATCGGATCTGAGCGGTCAACCCAGGCGGGCAGCATGTGCGGCAGACGCTTTCGTTTGGGGAGTTCTTGCATGGGTGCCATCATGGCATTTCCGGATATGGATTTCGATTTGAGATAACACCTGGTGGTTTCCGGCTGTTGACCAAGGGTGGTCAACCCTACCCGATGCCGCGGTTGAGCGAGGGCGCTCAACCCTACCCAAGGCAGCTGGTAGGGCTGACCACCTTGGTCAGCCGTCATCCATTCATCCTCCCTAGTCTTGCTCCTCCCGCCAAATCCCTCCTTCCTCACCTCTGTGAAAGCCCTGCTCCTCACCGAATATAAGAAAATGTCCTATGTGGACGTGGCCGATCCGATCTGTGGTCCGGAGGACGTGCTGATCCAAGTCCGCGCCTGCGGAATCTGCGGTTCCGACATCCATGGCTACGATGGTTCCACGGGACGCCGCATCCCGCCCCTGGTCATGGGCCATGAAGCCGCGGGCGTCATCACCGGCGTCGGCGCCCAGGTTAAAGGCTTCGCCCCCGGCGATCGCGTGACCTTCGACTCCACGGTCTTCTGCGGCGAGTGTGTTCATTGCCAGCGTGGCGACGTGAACCTTTGTGATAATCGCCAAGTCCTCGGCGTCTCGTGCGGCGACTATCGCCGCCACGGCGCCTTCGCCGAATTCGTCACCGTCCCGGCCCGCATCCTCCATAAGCTTCCCGCCGAGCTCGGTTTCGCTGAAGCCGCGATGATCGAGGCCGTCTCGGTGGGCGTGCATGCCGTCCGTCTCACCCCCGTCGCGCCAGGCGATACCGCCGTCGTCGTGGGCACCGGCATGATCGGTCTCCTGACGCTCCAGGCTGCCAAGATCGCGGGTTTCGCGCAGGTCATCGCCGTCGACACGGAGGACTCGCGCCTCGCTGTTGCCATGGAGCTGGGCGCGACACACAGCTTCAATCCCAAGACCGGCGGTGACCTCACCGAGTATGTGAAGTCGCTCACCAAAGGGCAGGGCGCCGACGCCGCGTTCGAGTGTGTCGGCCTCAACGCCTCCGTGCTCTCCGCGATTCACGCCGTGCGCAAGGGCGGCACGGTGACGCTCGTCGGTAATCTTACGCCGAAGACCGAACTTCCGCTCCAGATTGTCGTCACCCGCCAGCTTCGCCTGCAGGGTTCCTGCGCCTCCGCCGGCGAGATCCCGCGCTGCATCGAGCTGCTCGCCACCAAGCAGATCAAGGTCGACAAGATCATCTCCGCCGTCGCGCCGCTTGCGCAGGGTGCCGATTGGTTTGCGAAGCTCTACGCCGGGGCTCCTGGCGTGATGAAGGTCATCCTCGCACCTCAGGTCTGACCCATAGAATCCATGGCTTTCTTCGATCTCACCGGCAAGGTCGCCTTCATCACCGGCACCAGCCGCGGCCTCGGCCAATACTTCGCCCGCGCCCTCGCGCAGGCCGGCGCCGACATCGCGATGTCGAGTCGCGATGCGTCTAAACTCGCCCCGTTCCGCAAAGAAATCGAGGCGCTTGGTCGCCGCACGTGCGGTGTTGATCTCGATGTCCGCGATCACGCCAGCATCCAAGCCGCCGTGGCTTCGGTGGAGAAGCAGATGGGGCGCATCGACATCCTCGTGAACAATGCTGGCTGCAATGCGCGTAAGCCCGCCCTCGAGGTCACGTGGGAGGATTGGAACATGGTCCTCGATACCAATCTCCGCGGCACGTTCTTCACCTCGCAGGCCGTCGCGCCGGGCATGATTGCCCGCGGCTACGGACGTATCGTCAATATCGGCTCCGTCACCTGCGTTGCCGGTTACGCGGGTCTCGCGCCCTATGGCGCCAGCCGCGGCGGCGTGAAGCAGCTCACCATGAGCCTTGCCGATGATTGGGGGCGCCACGGCGTCACCGTCAATTGCCTCGCGCCGGGTTGGTTCAAGACCGCCCAGAACGCCGTCCTTTACGAGAACCGCGAGTGGGTCGACTACCTCTGCGACCGCATTCCACTCAAGCGCCCGGGTGCGCCCGACGACCTTGCCGGACCGGTGGTGTTCCTGTCTTCCGAAGAGAGCCGCTACGTGACCGGCCAGACCTTGTTGGTTGACGGGGGCATCAGCACGGGTGCTACTCGTGCCACGGTCGCCCCGCCGAAACCCTGATTCTCCTGTGCCATGCTTTACGCCCTGCTCGCCATCGCCGTCCTGGTCCTGTTGGTGACCTGGCTGAAGCTCAATCCCTTCATCGCGCTGCTCATCAGCTCGCTGACGCTCGGCGCCATGGTCGTGGCCACGCAGGGCGCGCTTACCATGACGGAGGTCCTGAAGGCCTTCCAGACGGGCTTCGGGAACACCTTGGCCAGCACGGGCTCAATCATCGTGCTCGGTGTCGTCTTCGGTAAATTGCTCGCCGAATCGGGCGGGGCAGGGGTGCTCGCCAAGCAGTTCATACGCACGCTCGGGCCATCGCGGATTGGACTCTGTATCATCCTACTCGCCCTTTGCGTGGGCATGACGACTTGGTTCGCCGTCGGCCTGCTACTCATCCTGCCGATCGTCATCACCCTCGCCAAGGAGACCGGCCAGCCGTTCCTGCGCCTCGTCTTGCCGCTGTTGTCTTTCCTCTCCGTCATGCACGGCCTCATGCCGCCGCACCCTGGTCCCGTCATCGCGATCGAGGCGCTGCATGCGGACATGGGTAAGGTCATCCTGTGGGCGCTTGTGCTCGGGATTCCCGTCGCCGCCATCGCTGGTCCGTTCTTTGCGAAACTCGCCGTCAAGCGGGTCGAAGTCGCCACCCCCGAGTTCACGCCGTCGGTCTCCGAGAATCAGACTTTACCGACTTTCGGTCTCACCATCTTCACCGTATTATTGCCGGTGATGTTGCTCCTCGCGGGCACGTTGGTCGAACTCCTGCAGGCCAAGGAAGCTTTGTGGGGTAAGGTCGGGCTCTTTATCGGTAACCCCGTTATCGCCCTGCTTTTATCGGTGCTTTTCGCCATGTGGGCCTTTGGTAAGCGCTGCGGTCGCTCCCCTAGCGAGCTCCTGAAATTCTCCGAGCAGAGCGTCTCCGGTATCGGCATGACGCTCATCCTCGTCGGCGCCGGCGGCGGCTTCGCGCTCGTCATGCGTACGGCGGGCGTGGACAAGGAACTCGCCGAATTGGCGGCCTCCGCCGGTCTGCCGTTACTGGTCTACGGCTGGCTCGTCTCAGCTTTCATCCGCGTCGCCACCGGTTCGGCGACCGTCGCCATCACCGTCGCTTCGGGCTTCATCGCACCCGTGCTGGCGGCCCATCCGGGTACCAGTCCCGAGCTCATGGTGATCTCCATCGGTTGTGGCTCGCTCTTCCTTTCGCACCTCAACGACAGCGGCTTCTGGATGGTCAAGGAATGCCTCGGCCTCACTGTAGGTCAGACCCTGCGCACCTGGACGATCACCGAGACCCTCATCGGTTTTTCCGGTCTCGGGATGGCGTTGATCGCGGAGCAGGTGTTGAAGTTTTTT
>Ga0209298_10000609_pt1 | contig 23847 bp, 49 predicted proteins | sample S_140806_EF_Meta_FD_187325 | JGI IMG/M metagenome (GOLD analysis project Ga0209298, IMG submission 187325) | Freshwater microbial communities from Lake Simoncouche, Canada to study carbon cycling - S_140806_EF_MetaG (SPAdes) (version 2) | ecosystem: Environmental > Aquatic > Freshwater > Lake ...
AATTTGATTAAAAAAGATAAAATAGAGACAAAATGGCACAAAACGACACAAAATAGAGACAAAATGGCACACTTTTTATGGTATTTATATTTAGTGTGTTGGAGATATCACCTAACAAACCAATTCATCTTCCCATATCCTCCCATACTCTCCCTTATTTCCTATCTTATCTTATATCTTACCCTATATACTCTATACTATCTTCTATCTTATCAGTATACTCTTTCTTCTATCATTCTATTACAATAGAAACAATAATCCTCTATTGTTCCTAAACAATTTTCGCATACTGAATCGGCTGGAACCCTTGATATATAAGGGTTTGCAGGTTTTTCTTCGTTAATAAAATCTTTCTCATTATGAGGAAAAGGACTTTCTTCAGATAGAATTTTCTCCATCAAATTTTTGGTATATTCACTTCCAAAAACACTCTTCATTTCATAAAGCTTAACGATAAAACGCCACTTAATTAAATCCCTATCTACTGATCCTAATAAGTTGCTTAATTCACTCATAATTATTTCTTAATTTGTAATTTAAAGAAGAAAGGTATTTGATAATTATAGCCCCAAAATCTTAAGATTCTCTTAGAATTTCATCAATAGTCTTCTCATCTTCTCCAAAAGGGATATAATTCAAAGTCCATCCTGTTGATTCATCGAAGTTATCTGTCGTTGCTTCTGTTGCTTTATATTTCCACAAGGAACCAGTTCCCTCGCTAAGAGCAACTTGCATTGCTTCTTCTTCCGATTCTGCCATTACATATACGATGTCTTCGACTTCTACTTTATATAGTTTTCTCATAATTTTAGCGTTTCTTTTATTTACTTAACATTAAACGTTTTCAAGGACAAACTCTGACCCTTTAATAGACTTGCCCCAAACCTTGATTGTTCCATTGGTTTTGATAACATAGTCAACCTTAGAGGGGAACCTCTTGAATTCTGCTGCAACTTCACCAGAACGATGCACAAGTCTATAGGTCTTGAATGATTGTCTTTTATTCTTAGTCTCTTCTTTAAAAACGAAAGTTGGGCTATTATCTTCGCCCTTTTGGATTTGGTAGAATTTCTTAATTCTGAGACAACGACCTTCACTCCAATCGTGAATTTTCCCGTCTCTTACTCCAGCAAAATGACCAGTGGCAAAAATAAGAAAGGAACCTTTTGGCGGCAAATTCCTTCCCAACGATCTCATTCCACCATATGGGCATTTTACTTCAACAACTTTAAAACCAAAATTATTTAAGGCAGAGAACATAGAAGAAACAAATGTCCCTTTTCCTTTCTTTCTTCCATATCTAGACAAAGCCTTATGGCATTCAACATAATTAAATCCAGTAATAACTGAAAGGGCTTTAACCCCACAATCATTCTTTTCTCCTAATTTGGAAGATTCGCCAACGAGTTCTTGGTAGATGTTCATGGCGAAAGGTAACACAAACTTAGCCAAAGTCAAAGACTTTTTTCATTCATCATCGACCAAATAATCAGTAGCATAATAATCTAAAGCTTCCCAAGCTTTGTATGAATTCTTATATGGGCCAAAAGGATCTCCTAGCCAATCATAAAAATACCAACCGTCTTTTTCGAAATATACTCCCCAAGACTTTTCGTAGTTTCTTTGTAGCTTATTTAATGTCTGGATAAACATGTGGATAACTTTGTTTATTCTTTCTTAAAAGAAGATTGGAATCGATCATTTACAAGGACTAACAATCCTATTGGATGTGTTATTAATTTCATTAAATGTTAATTTAGATAAATAATCAACCTCTATATAATTAGTTAATTCTTGCCCATTGTTCCAATAATATTTGTCATCTTCTTTATAAAATCTATTGGTATAATCATCTTTTCCAACGATATAGCAAGGTCTAATTATTGAATAGTTGTTAACATTATTTACTATAAAATCTTCGCACTCCTTTTTATTGTAAGCATATCTAGCCATTTCATACATATCTGGACCTACGTTTTTAAATGGCATGGCTCCAACTGCGCTAGTTGATATAAATATGTATTTATTGAAATTTAAAAATTGATAAGTGTTTTTAAATTGATTTAAATTGTAACAAGAAAAATCAATAACAACATCGTATTCTTTATCTTTTAAATTAACGCAATCTTTTTCATTATCTCTATCTATAATAATATCTGGAGTTTTTGAAAGCCCTCTATTAGCTAAAATTAAATTAAAATCACTATTAATAGAGGCATAGTCCACGAAATTCTTGCCTACAAATTTACTGCCACCTAATATTAGAATATTCATTTTATATCTATAGATACGGATGGGTAGCTTTTAAATGTAGAGGGTTTTGTTTTGAAAAAAAATGTTTGATACAATCTTCCTTCCTCAAGGGTATTAGAAAATCCATCTGATCCGCTATGGGGCTTGCTCCCTCTACATAATATTAATCTATTAAAAACTGCTCCTAAAGAATCTATTAATTTCCAATTCTCTTCTGGAGTCATCCAGTCATAATTTTTTTGTTGATCTTTATTTTCCCAAAGAAATAGTCCTGTATCAATTGGGGCTTCGGGATTTAAATATATTAACCCTACCCAACCGTTTTCTTCAACTGAATTCCAAGTATCAGTTACATGATTATGAACTCCTTGCCCTAATTTTTGCCCAATTAATGGTTTATTATGAAAAGAGCAATTCCATTTACAACTTTTATCTCCTCTAATAGAATCTTCCTTACTTCCATGAGGAGGATAGCTTTTTCTCCAAAAATCTAAATCAATTTCTTCGTTAGTTATATCATTTAATCTATTTATTAGAAATTCAGAAGATTTAAATGGGCATTCATTCCATTCTTTGAATTTAGACGCATACCATGTAGAATTTCCATATGGAGCATAATAATTGTTTTTTAACTCATTTAAAGCATATTCTCTAACTTTTAATGGGTCTTCGTAAAAATTTTCTACAATAATAATATCTTTTTTCATTTTTTAAAAATCTCATTTAATGGTTTATCAAAAAATTTATCATAATCAGGATCTTTATCCAGAGTCCATTTATTATCTTTTGTCCAATATTCAAATATTTCGCCCTTTTGCAAGAATTTTTCTTTGTATGCGTCTAAATTTTTCTTTACTATATAGCTAGGAGAGCTGTGAAACCAAGAAACGATAGCTGCTCTATCAAATTTAGCTCCAACAAATCCATGATAAGATTTTGGACTCACCTCAAACGCAAATAATCTATTATTATTTGGCTTGACTTCCTTAACTAAGGAATCCTTATCATAATTTTTAAATATAGCAGTTCCCCCTCCATCTCCTTGTTGTTGATCGTTTTTATTATTAAAATAATATAACATCGCAACGCTTCTTAGTGTCTTGCTTACATTAGGTTGTAAATTAAAAGTATCATCAGCGTAATTACACTCTCCAGTAAGTTTAATTGGTTTTTCTAAATCATCTATTACTGAACACACATTTAAATCTAAGTGAGGCCAACCGTCTCTAGAGGGTTTTTCTGGAGATCCTTTATGAAAATGCAAACTATAAGCCATATGTTGATTAAATTCTAGATCAAAAATATTAGATATAAAATTTTGCCAAAGTTTCAATTTAAAAAAATCATATCCTTCGATACAATCTTCTTCTCCCATTCCACATATTAATGCATCATAGGTATTTCCAGAATCACCAACTTGTCCATAAGGCTTTTCAACTCTTGAAATATAAGCGTGAAATTTATCGCACATTTTTTGATAAATTTCTGGTTTAAATAAATTGTCAATAACAATATGTGGATATGGATCAGTAAATTTTTCTATTTTTATGTCTGGAGAAATATACGGATGAGATTTGAGAATATCTAAATTCATATGGATTATCTATTTTAAAGTTATTACACTCCGATCATTAAATAATTGGTTTATTCTTAATCTACCGTTCCAACATATGTATAACCCAACTCTTCAGCAATTTCTTCTTTAGTCATATCGCACTCAAGATCATTAAGGAGCATCTTAACAAGTCCACAAGTAAAGTGACAACAACCTTGCCAAGCATCAATTGCTTTAATTAGATTCCTTGCTTGTTCTGGGTTTAGAGCTTTTGCCAATTCTTCTTCTTTAATTTCTATATTCATATGTATCAAATTTCATTTCACAAAATAATGCCAGACTTCTTGATAAAGAATGAGGATTTTGATTTCATTTCCTTCTATAATTAATTGAATTAGTTTCATTTGATTAAATCGGGATCGACTCTGGAATATTTGTCAAGTTAAATCCTTCGTTTACCGACAAAGTATCATCATAAAATCCTCCAGAAGGAAAAACCTCTTCTCCACAATTTGGGCAAGTATCTAAAGAAGGAGAGAAGCAATCTCTGCTGGCATTTAAAAACTCAGCACCACAACCTTGTTGAGATTCTTCATCATTATAAATGTGGCATTTAAACTTTCTCCAACCCTGCCTAGATTTTTGATCGAAAAAGTTATTCGCTTTAAGCAAATAAGAAAAATGAACAGCATCGGAATAGTCTTTTTCATAAATGGCTTGTTTTAAAAGACCATAGAGAGAAACATTTGGGTCCATAATATAAAAGTAATTTTAATAATTAAAGAAGGTAAGATTAAACATTAACTTTGGAAATTCTTCTAAATAAATACTCACCCAACTAGAGTTAACAGAAACTTGTTTTGCCACATATTCTTTGCCGATTTCCAAAACTTCAGCATCCTTTTTCATGTTTAAGAACATGGGATAATAAAATTCTGGAACACCTTTAAAGGTTAGTTTGTCTCCTGCTTTTGGGAACTCTTGTCTTGTGTCGTTCATGATTATTTTGAAAGTTCTTTATTCCAAATTGGACAATTAGAATGAGGGATAAGAGTCCCTTCTCCATCTTTTCTCCGAAACAGGGGTAACGGTTTGCCTACGCCATAATCTAGAAAATAACAAGTTTCTCCAGAACCCATTGTATACGTCATATAAAATGGACAAACTTGCCCAAGGGTAAAATCTTTAGCACAACAAGGGTTGCCCTCGCTATCGCGATACGCTTCGATTTCAATTGTTCTTTTTTCTGTCATATTAATATCCGGCCAATTGGAGAATCTTTGCCTCTTCTGGAGAGAGTTCAGAAGAGATTTCTAAGACATCATCTTCTTCAAGTTCTCCAATTTCCTTGAGAATTTTCTGCAAACTTCTTACAAAAGATCCAACATCAGAAGTCTTATATTCGTAAACAAATTCTTCGGTCGCGATCTTGTAGCTCATGGTATTTTTCATACCCCAATATAACACAAAATAGACTTGTGTCAAGAGCTTTTTGAGAATTTAAGAAAGGAGTTAGATAAAGTCTTTCTTTTCTTCTTTTAACTGCAAGAGTTGAAACACCGTTCCTCCTCTTTTGATTATCAATACAACTTTATTTTCAAGAAGTTTTCTATATTCATCACTCCATTCTTCGGCAAATGTAACCATTGAAACAATTTCAATAGAACCATCAATTAAGCAAATAAGAACCAACCTACCTTCTTTTATTTCTGCAACGGTCTTTTCGACTCCAGCAATAATTTCTTTTGCCGCTTCTTCTGGTTTTTGGTTTTGACCAAAGGATAAAGAAGTGAGAAAAATAAAACCAAAGAATAAAGAAAGAAGATTTCTGCGAGAGATTTTCATGATGTTTTAGTGGGGTTTTTGTTTTCTGTTTTTATTTGATAGAAAAAGTTGTCATCATCAGACGTTGCCCACTTGTCATGAGACTCGCAATGATATTTTTTCATATTAAGTTTATAATCTGGAATATTCTTAAATGGTTCAGAAACCATGCTTGGTTCCGCCCAAAGGATTCTATTATTTGGATAGGCACAAAAATATCCATCAGCTAATTCAATAACATGGGCGCATTTATGCTGAGAAGGTTCTTCTGAAAAAGAAGTAGAGATAGAACCAGACATATCGGCGTCCCAATCAATTGTAAAACGATAAATCCCCTCTCTCTTTGTTCCATCTTTTAAAAGAACTAAGCAACGCTTGCCTTTTAAAAACATGAACTGAGCAACATGAGGAGAATAACTAAAACAATCCCACAATTGAAGAACATGAAAATCTAAATGAGGAGCATCTGGCTTTTCGAAAGGAACCAAAGCACTGATCGGAATTTTATCATATACAGCACCAATGTCTGTCATGACCAAGAACAGCAATGCCGTTCCTTGTAGACTCTTTATCGCAAATGCCGTTCCTTCGACAAGCTCGCCATGATGGGCTTCTAAATTGTAAAGGTATTCTTTACGAATATAGCATTCAATTGGTGGAATGTTTATAATCATTTTTCTTTAAGTGAATTTAGGTAAAAGAAAACATTAATAAAAGAATCTACAACCCAACAAATCAACCAATAAAAACAAGCAACAGACATAAACCATTCTTGCCATTTCATATTGATTGGAATTAGATCATAATAATCCATCACTACTGGAACCCAAAAACTCCAAGTAGTAAGAAGAATTGATGCAATAAAAAACCTAATTTGATTATAGAATATTTTCATTCACTCAACAACTTTTCCATTTACATCCATATACTCTCCCGACATTTCATCAATACAATAAAGAAAATCGAAATCTTTAAACTTTTCACATACGATCTTCATTGTTTTTGGCTTTGCGATAGGTTGTCCCGGCAAGCTGAAGAAGAACTTCCTACCAGAAGCCTTAAGAGTTCCATCTGGAAACACTTTAGATTTTTCGGCAAAGAAACTTTCCTTTACGGAATTATTAACGTGACGCTCAACATACACCCAACCATTTTCGAAATCGCAAATATATGTTTTATATCTAATTGTTTTATCAAGAACTAATTGCATATTATTCCTTCCAAGAAATTAAGTAATCGTGAATTATCTCTCTATTCGCTTTATCGAGGATTCTTCCGTTTTCATCTTTAACAGATTCTTCAACAAGGACTCCTTCTGGTAGGTCGAAAAGATATTCTAGCATTTCAAGTTTCTTCTTAATTCCAAGACCATCTTGTCTTTTGAGAACGCACCATGCTAGATTTATTTCGCCCAATTCTGCTGTGTCAATTTGTTGCTTTAAGGTATTCATAAATTAATCAACAAAAGTTATTACACGCTTTTATTAATAAATTTATGCCAAAAATCATCGAAATCAGAACCGTTAAATACCGTATCATAAAGATAAGGTTCTAACCCCTCTCCTTCTTGAATGTCTGTTTCAATCTGTTCCTTGAAGTCATTTAGAATTGATTGATAAATTTCTAATTCAACAGCTTGTAAGCTATTAATGTGTTCAATCTTTTGTTTAATCTTTTCTTTAATTGGATTCATTTTTTAAGTAGGCTTAAGAGTTTAATGACGCTTTGATCGATTTCTGTTACTGAACCATGTTTCACATAACTAATAACAGATTTCCCGTATCCATCGAAGATTTTTGCAAACCAATATTTCTTACCACCTTCTTCTTTAATTTCATAATCTGAATTAGGAATAAGATCTTCAAGATAAGAAATAGCAATTCTCTTTTTTTCTTCTTCTGGAATTTGTAATTCAATTTCTGCTTTAATTTTCATTAGTAACAGTAATTTTTGCAAGAGGTTGTTCTGATGTTTTCATAGGTTCGCCATAATTAACTCCCGACATTTCTTTCCAGTTTCTCTCATCATTCTTGGAAGAGACATAACCCTGTTTAATGGCGTGTTCCCATGAGAGTTCCTTTCGGAGGACTTGATACAAGTCCCATGCAATGTTGCCTTTTGAGTCTGGATAGGAGTTGAATGGAGGTTTCTTTAGATGTTTGTTAAGAATTGTTTCAATTGCCAATTGATCGTCGTGATAACCTTCGTAATCGATGTTATTGTAGTCAATGGGAAGATGATTAAAAATCTCTTTTATCTGAGTCCTTGTTAGACGAGCAAGCAATTCGCAAGCCTGACTTAAAATAGCGGCTTGTTTTTCTGTTAGTTCAATGTTGTAGGTCTTCATCTTCTAAATTATAACATACTTATTACCAATGTCAAGATCTTTTTAAGAAAAAGGGGGCTTGGGAACCAAAACCCAAACCCCCTCAGATCGTCTAACCTAACTATTACCAATTATGACAGAAAAACCCTTTCGTTTTCAACCGTTTCTCCAAGTTCTTGGAGAGCGGCAAGAACCTTAGTTCTCGACGGATAATCTGGAGAGAAGGAATTCTGAATCTGCTTGATAGAGACAGAGGCTTCGTCAATCACTCCAAGTTCTCCTGCTTGGTTCCACTTCTTATCCAAGTAGTTGGCGATTTTGTTAACAAACTTATCCCACTCCCTTTCGTTTTCTTTTACTTCTCCGTTTTCAACAGAGACTACAGGAGATTCAATTTCTTGTTTGATTTCTTGAATCACCTCGTATCTAGAAACTCGACACTTGCAAGCCTCACGTTCTGGAACAGAAACAACGTCTTTTGGATCGATCTTTACAATCATAACTTTTCCATTTTCTCCTGCCCAATTTTTGGCATATTCCAAAGATCCAACATGAAGACCATGAGTAGAACAAGCGTGTCGGCTTGAATCAACATCTCCTCGATGACATTCGACAACATGACCGGGACCGTTATAAACATGACCTCCAGAATCGGTTTGTCCTCTTAGAATTCGGGTTTTGGTATTTCCATTGATCGACCAATAATTTCCTTGAACACCTTTATAAGCAAGGAAGCAACCATCTTCAGTAATCGGAAGTTCCCTCACCGAAAGGAAATCAAACAATCCAAATTGATTACTTGAAATATTTTCCAGTTGAACAAGTTCGAACGATGGGTTTTCCGAATACCGTTGGAAGAATTCCTTAATGCAATGAGTAGGATATCCATCGTCATACAGTCTACGAAGTTTTTCAACGAAAACTGGATGCATTTTAATTCCCTCAAATTCGGAAAGGTCTTCCGAAAAGCCTTCTTCAATTACTGGAGAAGAGTCAAGAATTTCTTCAATAGATTCCTTGAGAGTTTCTCCTGTCCAACCGTGATCAAATAGTTCCAAAATTTCAGAGAACTTATTAGACGATTTCTTTACATTTACAACCCTATCTCCAAGAAAAAGAGTCATTCCGTTGTTATTGATAATATGTGCGATCATGCGATGTTTTTGATTAGATATTTGATTTCTTTTCTGTCGAAGCCATTATAACATAGGTGAGAGCTTCTGTCAACAAGTTTTTTGTGTAGGACGCTTTTTTCTGAGATTTTTTGCAAACCGTTTTGTAATTTATTCACATAAAAGTTTGCCATATTAATATTTTCAACATTCAAAGAATCATTAATAAGTCTATTCAAAATCCTTTTCGACCTATTTGAAATTACAGCATTAGAGCAAATAAAACTTACTTCTGTTTTCTTATTTTTCAAATCTGATTCCAGACGCAAAAGTTTGTTATAAATATTTTTAACCCTTTCGTCGTTCCAGCTATAGTAGCCTTGTTTAATAAGAATATTAAAAGCCGTCTTACAACAATGATTAAGATCCGTTTGAGTAATGCTACGATCTAAAGAGATGGTAATACAAACTCTTTTAAGTTCTTTAATATTAGAAACCTTTTGAAGATCAAAGTTTTCTGGAATTGGGTTTTGTTTTATGTATTCTTCAATAGAATACTTTTCTGCGCGAGTTCTACTATATTCGTATTCTTTTTTGATAAAAGAAAATTCTTGTTTAAGAGAACTCTTTTCTTTCGGAATGCGAAACTGACTATTTTTTTCTGTAATGCATTCAATAGAATCATCGATAGATTTGATTTTATCAATATGTTCTTTAAAATCCTTTGGATTTACATAAGCGTAAATAAAAGCACAATCTGAATTATTTGCTATAAAATAATCAATCTTTCTACGGCTCCAATGAGGTAGCCTACGTGTTTCAAAGAGGGCAACGACCTTTTTAGTTTTTCCAATTAAAGATGCTTGAGAGAAACAACGTGGAATTTTAAAATCCTCTGTAATTCTAAAGTTAAAACATTCAGCCTCAAGATACTTAGAAGTCAAATCTTCGTAATTTAATTTAATCAAGGCTTTTGTTTTATCGTAAAAGTCTTGAAGCTGAGAAGAAATTTGATTCCATTTCTTAATATTTTCTGGAACATCGGACAATGTTTCTCGCGAAGGAGGCATTGAAAACGTTCCAATTGGAACATCGATTAAAGTTCTTGAGTTATTAAATAAATTATTGTTTAGATCGAAAAAGTCAGGCAGTCGATAGACAATAGAACCCATTCGAATAGATATAGAATAATCTTTTTGAACATCTTTTTGGCAAACTTTAAAGTTGCCAATATTCCAAACCTTTTCTTTTAATGGGCGAATGGTTGAACTAAAATTTGAACTAAAATGATTAACATATACAACTTTACTTTCTTCAGAAAGGTCTTGAACAAAGTTTTTAGTAATGGTATTGGCTTTTTCAACATCTGCACTTTGAATGGGGATTCGAACTTCAATACCAGAAGGTTCATTTGTTTCTTCTTCATTAAATTTCGCGATCTTAGTAATTGACGAACCTGTTACTCCTCGATCACGATAGAAAACAAATGACGTTTTCTTCTTATTAAAGAAGGAAGTGACAATGAAGCTTTCTGCATAACAAATCGGACTCTTTGCACCAATTCCAAAACCTCCAGTAGCAGAGTTCGTAAGATTTTTAGTAGAACAAAAAAGACCACCAAATACTTCCCTCAAATCTTTTTCATCTAGACCCTTGGCAAAATCGCGAACAGATAACCAAGTTTCATTTTTTACGGTTTCAAGATTGATCTCAACATCTCGATCAATATTATATTTGATATGCTCATCAATTGCATTGGCAGTTGTTTCGCGAATTGCTGCTTCTAACTTGTTAGAATAAATGTCGTTTTGAAACATTTGAGAGACAATTTCCAAAGCATCAGCATTAACGCTGACAACGGAAACATCTTTAGATTCAAAACCCTGCGAGAGAGTGCCGATTGAGTTGTTTTGTAACTTCATGGAGACAATATAAGACGTTTTGTGAAAAAGTCAAGAGCTTTTTGAAAGAAAAAGTTGGGGCTTTTATGTGCTTACCCCAAAGGTGATGAAACTAACCAGCACTTATGCCGACACAATACCTATAGAAAATCAATGGAAGGGGTGGGATTCGAACCCACGGTAGGTTTCCCTACGTTCGATTTCAAGTCGAAAGCCTTAAACCAGACTCAGCCACCCTTCCTCATGTGGACAACATACCACAAATTCTACCATTGTCAAACGCTTTCTTCTTGAATTTGATTCATTTTCAGCCAAAGCCAATTAGGAATTTCAATAACACAAGAATCCTTTTTCTTTTTAATGTTTATTTGGCTTTTAGGTAGCCAATTTTCGCTATCATTATATTTAAAAAGGATAGCTTTTTCTGTTTCTCTTGAGATGGAACCTTCAAGAGAGGTTACTTCTGGTTGCTCTTTTTTATCTGTCATTGTTTTTTGTAAGATTATATTTTTCTACTAATTCATAACCATCATCTTTCTTTACTTCAATCCAAACAAAATAATCTATTAAATTTTCAATTCCATTAGCGCAGAATTCCCAATAGTTCTTTTTTCCAAAAGGATTAAAAAAAGCATCTGACTTTCTTAAAACAAAAGAAAAGAATTTATAATTAGATTTGTAAATCTTATTTAAAGCTTCTTCAATACTTATATCATTGCAAACTTCTCTTGTATAAGATTTTTTACAGTCTAAAGTTTCAATTAAAGCTTTGTGTTTAAAACTTAAACAATCTTGAATAAAAGAACCAACTTGATCAAATTCAATTTGATAAATGTGATCGTGTCTAATTGGACCAGTTTCTTTTTTAATTAGTCTCTTTGCCATTTTCTATATTGATGTTAGATCTTATTTCCTTTTCTTGTTCATGAATTTTAGATTCGGCTTCATCAATTAATGAATTAACCTTTTCGATTATTTTTACTGTTGCTCCTTCAAGGTAATCAACATAAACTCTTAATTCAGACCACTTTTCCTTTATTTGTGAAAACTCCACACAATCTTCGGCAATTTCATTAATATCCTCTGCTAATTTTTCTATTACAGGAAACCAGTGATAAGGAGTTTCAATGCCCCAATACATGCAACTTCCCTCTGGAGGAAGAGTAGCCTGTCGAAAAAGCTTAGGAAATCGATTAAAGATTTTTGCCTCTGCTTGATCAAATTGATCATGAATTCCTTGTATCATCTTTTGAATTTAAGATTATCTCTGCCAAGTCTTTAGTGTTGCAAATCTTTTTTAACTTTTTCATATTTGCGGTTTTTGCTTTTAGCTGATTGTCTCCGCATTTATTTTCATAGATATACCAACCGATCCAACCAGAAGCTTCAAAACAATCCTCTAGAGAGGAGAGCATACCTTCAAATGCAAGAAATATTGCATTGAATAGCGGCCCATCAATTTCAAGGCATCCTGCTTCGTTGGCTTTATCTACTGCTGAAATCAGCTTTTGATAAAGATTAACGATCTTATCTAGTTTTTTAATTAGCTCTTGTTTTTTCATTTAAAAAATCAGTAATTATTTCTTCAAATTTTTCGTTTGCCACTCCGTAATAATCTGGAACCTTACAATAATTGCCAACATCAATTCCTAAGATTGACATCTTTTCTTCATTATGTCTATGAGTAAGATTGTCAATTAAAACATTGTTTTTGTTTTTGTATGGATTGATGAATTCGGGATCAAATCGAATATGATCAATCATAGCATAAATATCTTCTCTTGCCAAGATTTGATTTGAAGGAAATCCAAAATCACAAACGTTTACAACGTTTTCTGCATAATCCCTTGTTCCAGTTGTTATCATCCAAACATTTTCTGCACCAACTAACTTGCGAGAAAATTCCAAAATCTTCCATGCGTAAGGATTGATTTTGAGATTATAAACTTCGTTTTCTACTTTTATTCCTACGTCAAAATCAAATCTTTCATTTTCAGAAAAAACTTGATAGGCACTAACGAGACACTCATCATTATCCCAAAAGATTTTATTTATCATTTTTCTTTACCTTTTTCTTATCAAAGATTCGGCTCCACCTTTTTGCCATTTCTTGTTCAGAAATTTGTTGAGGTCTTCTTTTGTCTCCCTTACCTGCACTCATAATTAAAGAACCCATTCCCAACTGGTTGAAAATTCATCAGTGTGAAGAGTCGCAACAATATTGAACTCCTTCAACATTCTTGGAACTTCATATAAAGACTCTTCGTTTTCAATGAGGTTTTTTTCATTTAAGTAAGCGACCATCACGGTATATCCGTAATCGGTTGTTGCTTCAGAGGTATGAAAGACTGAAGGCAGTTCTTTGATCCTATCAATTATATCTGTAGTTTGCATATCTATTAAGAAATAGTTGTTTTGCTTGTTTTGCTGATTTGGGTTTTATTCTTTCATTTAGTGGTTTTATTTTTAAAAGCTTATTATCGCAGACGCTCATTAAATCTCGCATCTCTGTTGATAAAGCTATCAAATCATACTCTTTTACGATTTGTCCATATGGAAATTTGAATTGGAATTTATTTGCCAAAAACTTTTCCATTCTTGTTTCGGCTTTCTTAAAGCCGGGAAAGAACTTTTTGAATGGAGAAGGAACATCTGAAATAAAAGCCTCTGCTGCATCATGCATTAGTGCTGAATAAATTTCTTCTTGTGTTCCTCCGTTTTCCTTTACTTTATCTGCGACGAAGACAGAATGTTGAGCAACGCTATAAAATTCTTTAGTTGCTCCGTTGAATCTACAAATTAAAGAAAGAGCATGGGCAATATCTTCTATTTCTATTTTAGACTTCTCTGGATGGAAGTAATATAACTTTCCTCCTGTATACGTTCTAATCCAAGCATCTTCTTTTTGCATCTTATTTATCGAAAATGATTTCAAATTTTTGCATTACTTGCATATCAATATTCCAGAAGTTTTTTAATGGAATAAGTTTTTCTGGCATTATGTCAACGAACTCTTCGTAAAGTTTTTGATTTTGTTTGAGAGAAAACCATTTTCCCTTTAAAAAACAAAACTGTTGAAAATATAGATAAGCATTTGCCTCCTTCGCATAAGGCGCAGAATCAAACATTTGATATTTGTTAATATATTTGATCGCTCTTTTTTCGCAGTCTCTTTCTAAGGCTATTACCGACATTACATTTTCATAGGCAAATGGGTCAAATTTGTTAGAGAAATCAAACCATCGCCAGTTTTTCCATTCATCTGAATCTTCAGCCTCCTGTTCTAAATGGCAAAATTCATGAATAAAAGTTTCAAAAGCTTTCCAGATTGAATTTTTATCAGATTGATAGGCTACAACCAAACCTTCTTCATCTGCATATCCCGTGCAAGCTTCCTTTCTATTTATAAGAAGATACTTGACATTTCTAAATTCAATCTTTTTATTATACTTTTCTGCAAAATCTAGAGCGTAGTCTAAAAAAGACATGCACTCTTTATTTGTATTTTTAAAAGTAAAAGGTGTTTTGACTTTTTTCATGCAACCAGTTTAGTGCATTGTTTGATAATGTCAAGAGAAATTTTCAACCAAAAACTTTTGCTCCATCGCGTAAAGTTTACCTCGACCAAGGTTAATAATATTCTCTTCTTTTTTTACATCACTTGCTTTAGCAAAGCCTTTGAATTCATAACGAGGAAACTCTCCAACCATAAGAGCATAATAATCAACCTCATCATTCTTCCATAAAGCACAAATTAATTTTCCAGTTTTATATTTGGTGGTTTTGATGTCGATCCTTTTGCCATTTAAAATGCAATCTCCAGAATCGGTTTCTTGTGATGTTACTTTTACTTCTAAATCGGGATAAAGATTAAACAATTTACAAAAAGCAAATTCCCCACCAAATCCATCAAGGTCAGTCAAGTGATCACTCTGTTTTCCTTTTCTAGCATTCTTTACACCGTTTTGGCGATTTATTTCAAATCGTGATCTAGCAATATATTGAACGATTTTTTGTTCAATATCATTTAAAATAATACTTTTCATTTCCACCAAGGACTTTTTAGTTTATGAGCAAAATAAGTATTTTCTTTTTCTAAAGCTTCAATGGTCGTTGCTACTTCAACAGTCTTGCCTTCCATAGCTTCCCAACACTTCTTTCTGAACTTATTATGCTCTGCTCTCTTTGTCAAGTCTAAATATCCAAGATGGATAATATGAGGCATTGAAGTATTCAAATATTCTGCTTCTTTATTTGTAAATGGTTGAGAAAATCTTGGATCAACAAAATAAGGAATAAGATTTCCAATTTCATCAATCAGTTCACAAGAATCGCTTTTGTTAATATCCAGAGAACCATCTTCTCTTTTTGCAAAATTAACAGGTCCACGGTTACTTCCTTCTTTAAGATGTAAATACCATTTTCCATTTATACTTTTATAATGATTATAGTCTTTGTAAAGATCAATAACTGGAACCATTACAGCAAGCGGGGCTTTTCTATTTTTTAAAACGTATTTTAAAGTGTCCCACTGTTCTGTGTCTCCACCAATTCTTTCGTCCATGTCTTGTTGAATAACGAATTCATTTGAACAGGCTTGAAGAGCGGCGTTTTTAAGTTTGCCATCAAAAAGAGGATCGTCTAATGCTGTATCGGGGCAAGAAACTATCTGAAATTCGGGAATATCCCAAAATCCACACATTTCAGACCCTACAATTGCTGAAATATCTTTAGCCTGATCCTCAAAAGTAGCAATTACAATTTCATCAGCATATTGTGACCAATTTTTAAACGCCTCAAAAAGATCAAATTTATCAGGATCATAATTAAATAAGGAAGTATAAATAGAAGTTTTCATAAGTTGTTCTCAATCTTCTCTCTTTATTATAAGAATTTAGATATCGTTATCAAGTTCTTTCTTTTTTTTCTTACTATGTCTTTCGTTATTGCAGACACTACATGCTAAGGCTAGATTGTCAAGGTCATTTGTTGCCCCGCCCTCACATCTTCTTTTTAAGTGTTCAATCGTGCAGTATCTTGGATCAGATGGACAAAGCGAAAAATCAAAGGGAGCCTTGCACCAGCAACAAAGATTTCCATCTCGTTCAAGTAGATACTCTCTTAAAACCTTCTTTCCAGAAGAGGATTTCCAAGAAGGATGGAACTTAACAATTTTCTTTTTCGATGTATTTTTGGGGAAGAAGTCTTTTAACTTATCTTCAATTTCTTTTTGGGAAACTCCCCAAATATTAAGCGTCACAGTAAATGCGTCTAACTTCATTAGTCTTTAGTAGGTGTTGAATACAATATCCCCTTTCCTTCTTTTGTCAAATAAAAAAGTTGACATCAGCAAAAATTGGTTTATATTGGCTCATGAACATCTTTGTTACATCAGAAAATCCAATTCAATCCGCCCACAACCTGTGCGATAAACATGTCCCCAAGCTTATTGTTGAGGACTTTCAGATGCTTTCTTGTGCCGTGATTCGTCACGATGCACCTACTGAAAGTCTTCCTCTCACTAAATCTGGACAACCCGCTAAAGGAGGTTATCATAGGCATCCCTGTTCTATCTGGGCTGGCGATACGCGAGCTAATTTTGATTGGCTTTGCGAACATGCTAAAGAAACCTGTAAAGAATATACTTTTAGATTTGGCAAAACTCATTTCTGTGAAAAAGGTATTTATACTTTATCTTCTTTGAATTATCTTGTTCCAGACGGTCCTCTTCAAGAATTTGCGGTAGCCATTAGTGATCATATGAATTGTCGTAAATTGCCTGATTTTAATATTATGTCTGTTGCTGACAAATATCGTGCGTATTATTGCTTGGATAAACCCTTTGCAAAATGGGAGAAGGGTAGGGCTAAACCTGAGTGGTTTTAATATGCAAAAAATTAAACTTGAATATTTTGATGATCTTTCTGTTGGAGTAAGGGTTCTTTATGGAAAAGATTTTCTGGAATTTGAAGATATTCCTTATGAATGTCGGGACGCAAGTTCTGTATTGAAGCTTTTAGCTTTTTTGATAAATAGAGATTTGATTAAAATTTCTTGTAAAGATAAAGAAGTTTTAGAGTGGATAGAAAAGCAGAGATAACGTGATAATAACCAGTAATAATTTATGAAAAAAAACTATATTGAACTACCAAAAAAAGTTCTCTATCCTTATTTGACAGAAAGCGGATTCGCGACGTTCGCAAGAACAACAAAAGATGTTCGTAAAGAAAATTACGAAACAATTTATCTTCCTGATTGGCTTGTTGAAGCTATTAAAGAAAGAATTGAACTAGAATCAGAACGAAAAGTTAATGAATTTAAAAATCAAGTAAAAAACTTATTTTCATGAAAATACTACCAAAGACATTTAAAAAGTGGGGCGCAAATTGGACGATCATTAATCGCAATGATGATTGGTGTTTAGTTCGTCAAGATTGGCCATTGGGAGGCTTTAATATGAATGTTTGTAAAATCAAAAAAACAAACGATTGTTTAATGCCTAATGGCAAAACCATTCCTGCTAAAGAGACTCTGCCTTGTGCAGAAGAGTATGGCAGGATTGCTTGGAACTTTGGTAAAGATATCGAAGGTGCTGAAAAGAAATTTGAAGAGTTGACAAAACAATAATACATATTTACATATGAATAAATACGATACATTAGCTATTCCAAAAGCATATGAAAAATTTGGAGTTCCTTATCTGTTAAAGTCTCCAAGTGGTTTTATTTTCAGATCTGAAAAAGATGGGAGCATTCAGATCCTATCTCAAAATCAAGAAGTCATTTTTGATATTCCAAAAAGCGATGCAAATATTTTATCGCTTTGGATTATGAACAGGAATATGAACTTAGACAGTTAAGATTCCTTTTCTTCTATCAACTTCTTCGATTAAGATATAAGGGATTGCACGAACCTCTTGTCCCCAATCGTTTTTCATCTTTGGATTATTAAATTCTTCCATCTTCTGATAAATATAATCACGAAGAACGATGTAATCGTTTGGTTTATTTGTTTGACATCCTAACGAAGATGTTGAACTTTGTCCACCAGAGTGCCAATTAATTGCATGATATCCCGTATCTTCATACGAAGGATTTCCATCCCTAATCACTGTAAATGGACAACACTGTCTAAATGCAGGAGTTCCCTTATGTGTTCCCTTTCCAAAGAACCAAACGCCCTTCTTCAAACAAGCCATTCCCTTGTTTGATCCGGTCCCGTATCCTTTTCTAAATCCATTTGGGTCAGTGTTCCCATCAAAGGATTTAACTCCTTTTGGGGTAACAATAAAATGTTTGTCGTCATAAATACGACGATCATTTTTTCCTTTTTCTCCTGCGTCAAGATTGAATCCACGAATTGCTACTGCAATAACGTGTTTTTCTGGATCAAATCCGTTACTGATAAGTTTTGCGGAATTCTTGTAAATAATTTGAACAAGATCCGTTTCGGAAAAAGAAGAAGAGGGACTCAATTCATTCCCTTCTTTCTGGAATCCTAATTCAATAAACTTTTCATAAGTTTTTGAACCAACAACTCCATCTGCTTTAAGATTAAATTGCTTTTGAAAAGTGATTATAGATTCTTCAGTATTTTTACCGAAAATACCATCAATTAAACCTTTGTAAAAACCTTCGTCATCCAAAAATTCTTGCACAAGTCTAACTGCACTACCTGAGTCTTCTTTTCTTAAAACCTGCATACTTACAGATACACGATTTTATTATTGAGTGTAATTAAATTCATGCAGAAAAGACATTTTCTTTTTGGTTTGTCTACATTAACTCTTCCCTCTCTGCTTAAGGCGCAATACGGAGCAAAAAAGGCAAAGGCAAAAAATATTATTTATGTTTTTTTGGAAGGAGGGATTTCGGCGCAAGAAACATTTAATCCAAAACCATTAGCACCTGTTGAATACAGGGGTCCGTTCGGGGCTATAAAAACAAAGACGGATGGGCTTTTATTTTCTGAGCAGTTTCCCCTTCTCTCTCTACAGACGGACAAGTTTTCTGTAATTCAATCCATGACTCATGGTTCTGCGGCACATGAGTTAGGAACAAGCTATATGTATACTGGTTACAAGTCAAGTCCAGCAATTCAATACGCTTCTATGGGGTCTGTTGTATCTGAGGAACTTGGCGTTAGAAATAGCCTTCCTGCTTATGTAACGGTTCCAAAAACTCCTAATCCTTCAGCTAACGCAGGATTTCTATCGTCTCAATTTAATCCTTTTTCATTGGGAGCCGATCCTTTTGACGCTAATTTTAAAGTCCAAGACCTTAACTTAACCGTAGAAAATCAAAGATTTAATCGTAGAAGATTTATTTTAGAAGCTGTTGACGCAAAGTTTAAAGCAGAAATAAGTTCTGATAATACCAAAGCAATCGACAAATTTTATGAACAAGCTTTTGATTTAATTTCTTCACAAAAAGCAAAAGAAGCTTTCGATATAACCAAGGAGAATCAGAAAGTTAGAGACAATTATGGAGTTAGTCAAATCGGAGCTAGATTATTAATGGCTCGTAGATTAATTGAAGCAGGAGTTAGAATCGTTAAAGTTAATTATGGATCTTTTGATCATCATGATAACATTGGTCCAGCTATGTCTAGACAACTTCCTCAATTAGACAAGGCTTTGGCTAGTTTATTCGAAGATCTTGAAGAACGAGGCTTGTTAAATGAAACTTTAGTTATAGTAACTAGCGAGTTTGGAAGAACGCCTAAAATTAATAGAAACGGAGGAAGAGATCATGAATCGAGACTCTTTTCAACTCTTGTCGGAGGAGCAGGAATTCAGAATGGAATAGTCTATGGAGAGACTAACGAAATTAGTTCAGAGGTCTCTAGAGATCCTGTGTCGCCAGAAGACTTATTTGCAACTATATTTCATTTAGCAGGTATAGATCCAAAAAAAGAACTTTTTACGAACGACAGTCGGCCAATTCAAATATCTAAAGGAACAATTCTTACAAAAGTTTTATCCTGATGAACGATTTCCTTTTTTACAATTATCTTTCGCCCATAAAGGTTGTAAATTATTTAGAGACCAGCATTTTCTAAACTCGGGATCTTTTTCGTCTTTAAATTTAAACCAAGACTTTGGAATAATATGGTCAATATGCCATTCACCTGAGTTTGCCCAAGACATTCCTTCCAAAAAATTAGATTCCAAATGTTCTTTTAGTTCTTCAACTGTCCAGTCTACATATTTTATCCATGAAGAGTTTTTTTTACCTCCTAAAACTTTTCTCATTGCTCCACCCATTCTTTCATTCAAGACAAAACAGGGATCGGTGTTTCTTTTGTGTTCTCGATATTGTTTTAAATAAGCTCGTCTATAAGACCTACGCTTTTCTAGATTATCTTTAAGCCATTGTTTGTTTTTAGCGTTCATGCTTTCTTTATTTCGAGCATAATAGTCTAGATTTGTCTTTCTTCGACAGCTAAGACATTGTTTTCGATCTTTACAAAATTCTTCTTCAAATCCTTCTTTTTTACATTTGTTACAAATCATGACTATTTTATTGGTGTAGTATTAGTTAATAAGACTCGTCAACTAATTACACATATTTTGTTGAAACCACTAGCCGCAGAAATTTATTGAAGATTTAAGGCCAATTTTTATTTCACAAGGAAATGTTTTGCCCATTATATAATGAAGAGTAATAATATTTATAAAGCCAAGATTCTTAATGTTTTTGGTTCTTCTTCTTTTTGTCTTTTGATAGATTTGGGATTTAATGTTTTTGTTATACAAGAAGTTGAATTATTTGGCGTAAAGCCGCTCGAAATTGATGATGAGACTAAAAACTCTTTAAAGAATCTTCTTATTAATAAAGAAGTTCGTATAAAAAGCTATAAGAATGAAGACAAATATCTTGTAGAGATTTCCGCAGAAATGCTAGGTTCAATAATTAATATCTCTTCTTATCTTTCATCTTTAGGATATGTTAAGAAGATTTAGTAACCTCGACGCTCTAATTCTCTAAATCTTTTATCTGAATGCCAAACTTCTTCAGTTTGAGGGATATAAAATCCTTCTTTTGTTTCAATTTGTTTTCCCTCTTCCAATACGATAATTGATGGTTGATAAATATTTAATTTACCAATGACTTGAGTTGGAGAAGGTTTTGAAGAACAAGAACAAAGAAAGAGACTAAAGACGGCTAAGTATTTTTTCATATTTGATCTTTTCTTTTTGAAGTTGTAAAAATATGAAATCGGCTTTTTGGGTAGCCTCTTCTGTTTTTTTACTTCTATTAAATTCAATTTCTTTAATAAGACTAGATTGCTTGTTTTCAGACTCATCAAGCATATCATAAACTAACTTCTCTTTTTTGAGAGACCAGAAAGAGGATAATGCCTCAAAAAGTCCTGTAAGTGCTGCTATCAAAAGTTTATTACGTTAAGAAGCTCTAGGATGACCCTTTGGCAAAAGATCGTTGTCTTGTTTGTAATTCGGATTTGAAGGTCTTCCGCTTCTAAGAAGATAAAGGAAAGCGTTAACTCTTGCTATTGCCCAACCGTGTCTTGACATATTTGGGGCGTGACTTGTTGAAAATGCACCAGAACCTCTTCTATAAACGGCTTTTAACATTGACAAAGAAGCTTTTGAACCCTTGTCTTTTTTATTATGTTCTTGAGCTAAGTTCTTTAATTGATCTTCTGTTTCTTTGCTAAATTGAATGCTTTGATTAGCTTTTTCGGCACTCTTCTCTGGATTTTTTTCTGATCCTTTCTTTTGGTCCTTTTTTGGTGCAGGAGTTTTTCTAGGATCATCCTTAGTGGGTTTGCCGTATTGAAGTGCTTCAGATTCTTCAAAGAAGAGTTGAGTATCATCCCCTTGTCCAATAACAATAGAGGCTTCAGATTCCTTCTTTTTAAAGATATCATAACAAACAGCAACTCTCTGTTTGGAATCTTTGAATTCTTCTTCGGTTGTTAATTCAGAAACGCATCTACTAACAAATTCGCTTCTCTTTTCTTTCTTTTTTGGACTAGGCAAGGGCATGGCTTATTGTATTTCTTCTATTTGATCTTGAGAGAATAAATGTGACACATCTTCTTCATTTAAAAAAGTTTCTCCATCCCATTCTGTTAAATCAACTTCATAAGTAAAGTTGTTGCTGGCAGTCATTTTGCTGACGGGTTTTTGCGACCACATTTTGCAAGACCAATAACCGGGAGTAGTTTTCTCTTTTTGTTGATCACAGTTATGTCTTGCGCGGAAAGACTTTCTTCTTTCTGGATCGTCTCTCTTAATTTCCATATTTGGATCACCAAATCTTACGATTTTAACATTGCCACTTTTTGGATCTTTAACATAAACAGCAAATTTCTTAGGACCACTTGGAGTTCTAAAGGGCTTGTTGAGAGCTTTGTTCTTCTCTGCTTCAGAATATTTTTTCATTTATCAATACTTTTTATTTATTGTAAAGTTGGAAGATTTTCGATTCCTAACTTCATAGCTATTTTCGTAGAATTAAAAACATTAAGTTGTTCAGTTGTGAACGAGGTTGGAGCTTCAGAATATTCAATCATAGCGATTGCAGCTTCGTCGTCTCCTTCGTCTAACAATTTATTAGCTACCTCAAATTTTTCACGAAATGGGCCGCGAATATAGGCGGGAAGGGCATCCCATGCCACCCTTAGTGATGTTCGTCCTAATTCTCTAGACTCGCGATCTGCTATTTTTGCGCTTATTATAGATTCTACAAATGAACGTTGTGCCTCAATTTCCTCCATTGTAGGGATGGGACCACCATCGCCAGCAGTTATCTGATTTCCGTAAACCGTCCAGCCTCTATTTGGCCATGCATAAAAAAGAATGTCGTGTATTGTAATCATTGTTAAGGTATTCTACTCACGCGCATAATAGCTCCCGAAATATGAACTGTAGTGCTTGAGTTTTCTGAAGTAGCTTGAAACTGAACCATTCCAGTATTATTTCCGTTTACTAAAATTAAAGGACATCTAAATGGAGCATTATCCACCATTCCTGCTGAATCTGTAAGAACTGTCGAAAATGCTGTAGCTGTAGCAGTTGGTGAGAATTGCGTAGCACTTCTGTAATGTTCTAAACTGTATCTAACAAACGCAGGATTAGCTGGACCAGTAAAGTTAATACTCATACCTGCTCCAGCCGCTGTTCCATTTTGAAATCCTATCACTTCGATAAAAACTTTTTCACCAGATGCAATAGGGTAAGCAAGATTGTCAACATTTACGGGAGTAGCGGGATTGCCAGCTACGGAGGTGCTTATAAAAGTGCCTGTTGCAATAAAACATTTATCAATATCCAAAGAATTTCTTGCGCCAGTTTTATTTGACGCTTGCATGAAACTATGAATGTCGCTACTTACAGTTACGTTTGGCATAACAAATTTAATTACACAAAAAAAAGGTTTTTACTTATATAAATCTTTCATAACTTTTAATAGTTTTCGCAAATACCGGGGGCCGCGACTCCATTAGTATAGCTAAGAGTTAAGATTCCATTATATATAATAAGTCCATCAAAAGGTATTGTTAAACCAGTATTATAATAAGCAAAGTCTGTTTGATTAAATGTTGAATTTGTAGTATAAATTGTTACAGGATTTAGTTCACAATCCTTTCCTATATGAGCGTAAGCTGCATATTCATAATAGTATTGACCATCTGGTTGTAAATAGTAACTAACTCCATCTGGTTGAAGATATGCGTTTGCTGGGGGAGAAATTGGCGCGACTGTCGTCGTTGGCGCGACTGTCGTCGTTGGCGCAACCGTAGTCGTTGGCGCAACTGTCGTCGTTGGCGCAACTGTCGTCGTTGGCGCAACCGTAGTCGTTGGCGCAACCGTAGTCGTCGGCGCAACCGTAGTCGTTGGCGCAACGG
>Ga0209298_10000610_pt1 | contig 23806 bp, 29 predicted proteins | sample S_140806_EF_Meta_FD_187325 | JGI IMG/M metagenome (GOLD analysis project Ga0209298, IMG submission 187325) | Freshwater microbial communities from Lake Simoncouche, Canada to study carbon cycling - S_140806_EF_MetaG (SPAdes) (version 2) | ecosystem: Environmental > Aquatic > Freshwater > Lake ...
TCCCTTGAGGGTGTATTCGATCGGATCTTCCACCGTGGAGATGTTGATCGCCGGGTCGTTCCGCTCCGCCAGCAGGGCGTAGAGCGTGGTGGATTTGCCGGATCCGGTCGGACCGGTCACCAGAATCATGCCGAAGGGTTTGCCGCCGATGTCGCGCAGGCCGGCCCGGGCTAAGGGGTCGGTGATCAGGGTGTCAAGTCCGAGCTGGGTGGCGCCGCTGTCAAGCAGCCGGAGCACCACCTTTTCGCCGTGGCGGCTCGGCAGGGTGCTCACCCGGAAATCCATGGTGCGGCCTCGGAACGCCCGCCGGATCCGTCCGTCCTGGGGCAGTCGGCGTTCGGCGATGTCCAGGTCGGCCATGATCTTCAGCCGCGAGGTCACTGCCGGAATCAGGGTCTTGGGCAGGGTCTCGATCGAGCGGAGCACGCCGTCCTGGCGGAAGCGGATCAGCAGGCCGTTTTCCTGGGGTTCCACGTGGATGTCGCTCACGCTGTTGGTGAGCGCCTCAATCAGGATCCGATCGACCAGGCTCAGCACCGGGGAGAGCGTTTCCTGGCGGCTGCTGGCTTCGAGATCCTCGTTGCCGATCGGATCTTCGGAGGCGTTGGCCGCCGCACTCAGATCAATGCCCGCGAAGAGTGAGGTTTCTCGATCGTTGGCGCGGGCCTGCATCTCGGTGCCGTTGGTGGTGGGGGATTGGGCTGATCGTGCCTGGGGTTCGCCGGTGGCTGGCTTGAGATCGGAACGGGACTTGGCCTGGAGGGGCTGTGGGTCTTGCGGGCAGTCGTGGGCGGATTGGAGCCGGAGCCCGTCTGTTCGGAGTGATCCAGAACACTATTCTGGGTCATCTTGCAGTGGACGGCGCCGGCGTCACTGTGTTGTGTCGCGCAATCCCGGTGCCGACGCCGCGTTGCCGAGGTGCGGGCTTCCGCAGCTTGTGGGGGGGCGGCCCGGCGCAGCAACATGACTGAATCGAAACGCATGTCCTGCAAGCATGAGCGGCGACCCCACCCAGGCCGGCGGTGCCGGTAATGAAGTCCAGGAGCCTTCCGGGCAGGCCCCGGCGGCCGGAAACCCGGCTGCGGCAGAGGCGGTTCCATCCCAGGAGATTGGAGGGGTGGCCGGCTCTGTTCAAGGTGGCGCCTCCCCGGAGTCCCCGGTGGCAGCTGCCGATCCGGTGGCTGCGGCGGCCACGGCGGAGCTCGGGGCTGAGGCCGGAGCTCCCTCTCGCCTGAAGGAACTGGAGGCCGAGCTGGCTTCGCTGCGGCTGGAGCACCAGACCGTGCGTGATCAGTACATGCGGATCGCCGCCGATTTCGACAACTTCCGCAAGCGCCAGAGCCGCGACCAGGAGGATCTGCGCATCCAGATCGCCTGCAACACCCTCAGCGAGATCCTGCCGGTGGTCGACAACTTCGATCGGGCCCGCCAGCAGCTCAATCCCGAGAGCGAGGAAGCCCAGAGCCTGCATCGCAGCTACCAGGGCCTCTACCGACAGCTCGTGGATGTGTTCAAGCAGCTGGGGGTTTCGCCGATGCGGGTGGAGGGCGAACCGTTCGATCCGAGCCTGCATGAGGCCGTGCTGCGCGAACCCAGCCAGCTCCATCTCGAGGATGTGGTAATCGAGGAGCTCCAGCGCGGTTATCACCTCCATGGCCGCGTCCTGCGGCACGCCTTGGTGAAGGTGTCGATGGGTCCGGGGCCTGGGGGCACGGTTGCTTCCGGCGAGGAGCAGGCCGGCTGATGGCCGACTACTACGCCCAGCTGGGGGTCGGCCGCGACGCCGACGCGGACACCATCAAGCGGGCCTACCGCCGTCTGGCCCGCCAGTACCACCCGGATGTGAACAAGGATCCCGGGGCGGAGGACCGCTTCAAGGAGATCGGACGGGCCTACGAGGTGCTCAGCGACCCCCAGACCAAGGGCCGCTACGACCAGTTCGGTGAGGCCGGCCTCGGTGGTGGGGGTGGCATGCCCGACATGGGCGATATGGGCGGCTTCGCCGACCTGTTCGAAACCTTTTTCAGCGGTTTCGGTGGTGCCGCTGCCGGCGGCCCCCGCCGCCGTGGCCCGCGTCAGGGCGACGATCTCCGCCTTGATCTCACGATCGACTTCAGCGAGGCCGTGTTCGGGGTGGAGAAGGAGGTGCAGCTGCGCCACCTGGAAACCTGCGGCACCTGCAGCGGCTCCGGCGCTAAGGCCGGCAGCGGTCCCACCACCTGCGGCACCTGTTCCGGCGCCGGCCAGGTGCGACGGGCCACCCGCACCCCCTTCGGCAGCTTCACCCAAGTGGCCCCCTGCCCCACCTGCGAGGGCAGCGGCCAGACCATCGCCGACCCCTGCACCGCTTGCCAGGGCCAGGGTCTGCAGCAGGTGACCAAGAAGCTGCGCATCAACATTCCCGGCGGCGTTGACACCGGCACCCGCCTGCGGGTGGCCAGCGAGGGCAATGCCGGCCAGCGGGGTGGCCCTCCCGGCGACCTTTACGTGTTCCTCGGGGTGCGGGCCCACCCTGAACTGCGTCGGGAGGGCACCACTATCCTCTCGGAGCTGAACCTGAGCTATCTGCAGGCGATCCTGGGCGACACCATCGAGGTGGAGACTGTGGACGGCAAGGAATCCCTGGAGATTCCGCCCGGCACCCAGCCCGGTGCGCTGCTCACCCTCAAGGGCAAGGGGGTGCCGCGGCTGGGCAATCCCGTGGCCCGCGGTAACCACCAGTTCACCGTGAAGGTGCACCTGCCCACCCGGCTCAACGGCGAGGAGCGCCAATTGTTGGAGCAGCTCGCCGGCCATCACAGTCGCAAGGATCAGAAGCCTCCCCACAAGAGCGGTCTGTTCGGCGGCTTGTTCGGCGGTTGAGCGCGATGCAGGAGCCGCACCTCGATCTGCGCGGCACCCCCTGCCCGCTCAACTATGTGCGTGCCCGCCTAGCCCTGGAGAAGGTGCCCGAGGGGGGGCATCTTGTCTTGGATCTCGACGCCGGAGAGCCCGAGCGCATGGTGGCGGAGGGACTGCGCGGCGACGGTCACGGGGTGGAGCGGATCGAGGTCGGGGATAGCGGCTCGGCAGGGGTGCGGTTCCGGATCCGTCGTGGTTGAGTCCCCAGGGGCCTCCGGTCGGGTGGTGGCTCTGCAGGCCAACTATTGCCGGGTCGAGCTCGATGCTCCTGGCCCTGGCGGCTGCCGCCGGCTTCTCTGCACGCGCCGCAGTCGCCTCGAACACGAGGGCCTTCAGGTGTGGGTGGGGGATCGGGTGCGGCTGGAGGGCATCGACTGGACCGCCGGCCGGGCCGCCGTGGCCCAGGTGGAGCCACGCCACAATCTGCTGCAACGCCCCGCCGTGGCCAATGTGGACCGCGTGATCGTGGTCACCGCGTTGGCGGAACCCGACCTCGATTCGCTGCAGCTTACCCGTTTCCTGGTGTCCGCCGAGGGCAGCGGCGCCGTGGTGGACCTGGTGCTCGGCAAGGCGGATCTGGTGGCGGAGCCGGCCCTGCAGGAGGTTTGCCGTGACTTCGAAGCCTGGGGCTATCCGGTCTTTCCCCTTTCGACCCGCACCGGTCTGGGGCTAGACACCCTCCGGCGTCACCTGCGGACTGCGGCGGGCATCACGGTGCTGTGCGGACCCTCCGGGGCCGGCAAGAGCAGCCTGCTGAATGCCCTGGTTCCTGATCTGGATCTGAGGGTGGCGGCCGTCTCCGGAAGGCTGCAGCGCGGGCGTCACACCACCCGCCATGTGGAGCTGTTTCCGCTGCCGTCCGAGGCGGCGGCCGAGGATTCGTTCGCCCTGGTTCCTAACGCCCCGGCCTTGGTGGCCGACACCCCCGGATTCAACCGCCCGGAGCTTCCCGCCGACCCGGTCGTGCTTGCGCAGGCGTTCCCTGAGATCAGGCAGCGTCTGGCCCTTGGCCCCTGCCGTTTCCGGAATTGTCGCCATCTGGAGGATCCGGGCTGTGCCATGGGCACCGACTGGCCCCGCTTTTCCCTCTATCGCCAGTGTCTGGAGGAGGTGGAAGCCATCGCTTCTGTCCCTTCTCGCCTGGCCACAACCACCCGGCGCCGGACGTCCCGACGCCAGACCAGCCAGGGCATCAGCCGCCTAGGCCGGGAAGATTCAGATCCAGACCTCCCGTGAGGTCATCCATCCGCTCCCGCATGGTGCTGGTGGAGGTTTCGTAGGCGTTCTTGAGGGCTTCGAACACGGCCGTTTCCACAACGTTCGCCGGCTGGCTGAGCAGGGCGGGATCCAGCGTCACCTTGAGGGGTTGCTGGTTCCCGGAGAGCCACACCTTGGCTAGGCCGTCGGCGCTGCTGCCCTCGATCTCCATCGCATCGAGGTCTTCCTGCAGTTTCTGGGCGTCCTGCTGGATCTGCTGGGCCTTGCGGAAGGCCTCGGTGAGCTGACCAAAGTTGGGAAGTCCGAAGCCGGCCACGTCGCGTTGCGGAGGATGTGGGGAAAGGCTAGTCCCCGTCGGGTGGGAATCCCAGCCTTTTGACCTCCGGATGCAGGTCGATGCCAGTGGATTCCCGCACCCGTTGCTGCACCAGGTTGATGAGGGCGTCGATGTCGGCGGCGGTGGCGCCACCGGTGTTCACGATGAAGTTGGCATGGAGCGGCGACACCTCGGCCCCGCCGATGCGGGTGCCCTTCAGCCCCAGGTTCTCCACCAGCCGGCCGGCCTTTTCGGGTTCGGGGTTGCGAAACACACTGCCGCAGCTGGGCTGCTGGTAGGGCTGGGTGCTGGTGCGGCTGTGCAGATTGGCGCTGGTGCGGGCGGTGACCGCTGCGGGTTCGTGGCCGGGCTCGAGCATGAAGCGGGCGGAGAGCACCAGCAGGGGCTCCTGCTGCAGCCGGCTGTGCCGGTAGTCGAAGTCGAGATCGGCGGCGCGGATGCGATGGGGTTCGCCCGGTCCGCTGGGGTCGAGCACCAGCACTGAGTCGAGCCATTCGGCGGTGCAGCCCCCCTGAGCGCCGGCATTCATCACGGCGGCCCCACCCACGGTGCCAGGGATGCCCACCGCCCACTCAAGGCCGTGCAGGCCGGCCCTGGCCACCTTGCGGGCCAGGGTGGGGATCGGTTCGCCGGCCTCCGCCTCCACCACCCCGCTCTCGCCATCCACCCGGCTGCCCTGCAGTCGCCGGATGCAGAGGGTGAGGCCCGGTAGCCCCCGGTCGGCGATCAGCAGGTTGGAGCCCGCGCCGATCACCCGCAGGGGAAGCTCACACTCCCGGGCCCAGCGGGCCAGGGCAACCAGCTGGGCGCCATCGGCGGGTTCGGCGAACCACTCCGCCGGACCACCCACCCGCCAGGTGGTGAACTCCTGGAGAGGCACTCCCTGTCGCAGGCCCTGCGGGGGATTGGGGCTGGACCCCATCTCAGGCCACCAGTGGAGCCGGGGCCGCAGTGAGCCACGAACCCTCGAGCTGTTGCAGGCGATCCCAGAGGCCGTTCACATCACCCGCTCCCATCGCCAGCACCAGATCGCCCGCCTCGGTGCAGGCTGCCACCCGCTGGGCCAGGGCCGTGAGATCCGGGCTGGCTTCCACGGTGCTGGAGGGGATGCGCGCCTGCACGGCGGCGGCCAGGGCCTCGCTCGACACGCCCTCGATCGGGGCTTCCCCGGCGGCATAGAGGGGGGCCACCAGCACCAGGTCGGCGGCGGCGAGTGCGTCGGCGAATTCCTCGAGGAACTGGGCCGTGCGGCTGTAGCGATGGGGCTGGAACACCGCCACCAGGCGGCGGGGCTGGCTGGGCAGGGTGCTGCGGCCGCTCTCCACCATCAGCCGGGCCATCTGCAGGGTGGCGGCCACTTCGCTCGGATGGTGCGCGTAGTCGTCGACCACGATCCGGCCACCCCAGATCCCGCGGCAGTCGAAGCGGCGCCCAGGGGGCTGGAGTTGCGCCACCGCCTCCTTCAGCGCCGCGAAGGGAACCCCCTCCAGCCGGCAGGCGGCCATGGCGGCGGTGGCGTTGCTGAGGTTGTGGCGGCCCGGCAGGGGAAGTTCAAAACTGCCCACCAGTTCGCCGTTCTCGAAGAAATCGGCCCGGGTGCCATCGCCCCGCTCCTCACTGGCGATGGCGGCGAAGGCCACCCCATCGGCCCGCTCGGTCGACCACCAGCTGTCCGCCGCGAAGGACTCCCGCAGAATCGGGCAGTCGCGGTTGGCCAGAAGGCGGCGGCAGCCGGCGGCGAAGCGTTGGAGGGTGGCCACCAGGGCGGCCAGGTCGGGGTAGTGGTCGGTGTGGTCGAGTTCGAGGTTGGTGATCACGCCCAGCTCGGCGGCGAACTTCACCAAGGAGCCATCGGATTCATCAGCCTCCGCCACCAGAAGGCGGCCATCGCCATGGCGGCCGTTGCTGCCGAAGGCGGGCACAATGCCGCCGATCACCGCGGTGGGGTCGTGGCCGGTGGCCTCCAGCAAGGTAGCCACCAGGGTGCTGGTGGTGGTCTTGCCGTGGCTGCCGGCCACGGCGATTGATGGCTGACCGGCGATCAGGGCGGCGAGCACATCGGAGCGGTGGCAGAGGGGAAAGCCCAGCCTGCGGGCTTCCTGCACTTCCGGGTTGCTCTCCGGCACAGCCGAGCTGAGCACCACCAGGGGGAGCGGGGTTGCCGTGGCGGCCCCGCCGGTCGGCACGGCTCCGATGGCGTGGATGGTGGCGGCGTTCTGTTCGTGGAAGATGCGAACGCCGGCCTTGCCCAGGGCCGAGGTCACGGCGTTGTCACGGGGGTCGGAGCCGCTGACACGGAAGCCGCGGCTGGCGAGGATCCCGGCCAGGGCCGACATGCCGATCCCACCCACGCCGATGAAATGGAGCGGCTGCTGGAGGTCGAGCTGCAGGCCCAAGGGCGTCTCCGGAGGTCTGCCGAAAATACGGCGCCGGATGGCTGCTGTCGCGCCCCAATGTCTTACGAATTTCATCTCTCCCTGCGCTCTCCCCACCTTGGTTCGGTTCGGGGGTCCGGTTGGGGCTCCGGCAGGGCGGTTGGGGTGAGGGGCCATCTTCAGGAGCCTGCCCTGGATTAAGTGGCGCAGATTCAGCCCCGGGGTGCGGACCGGGCTGGACCGACGGTTGCCATTGGGGCCGGAGCCTCCTCAGCCGGCTCTCAGGGGAATTTCATCGGGTCTTCACCGCGTGGGAGGCTTTGGGTGCCCCTTTGGCAGTCCCGACCACCCCCCAATGGGCTCGGAGCCTTGCCGAAGGAGCCGAACCGCTATTTCTGTATGATCAGCGGCCAAATCACCCTTACTAGCGGATCCCGCCGCTTTCTGCCATGACCCTGCGTGTAGCGATCAATGGATTCGGCCGCATCGGCCGCAACTTCATGCGCTGCTGGCTGAGCCGCGGGGCCAATACCGGCATCGAGGTGGTGGGTCTGAACGACACCTCTGATCCGAAGACCAACGCCCACCTGCTCCAGTACGACACGATGCTCGGCCACATCCGCAATGCGGAGGTGAGCCACACCGACGACACAATCGTGGTGAATGGCAAGCACATCAAGTGTTTCTCTGATCGCAATCCCCTCAACCTGCCCTGGAAGGAATGGGGCGTGGATCTGGTGATCGAGGCTACCGGGGTGTTCATTGACCAGAAGGGCGCCGGTAAGCACATCGAAGCTGGCGCGAAAAAAGTTTTGATCACAGCCCCCGGCAAGGGCGAGGGTGTGGGCACCTTCGTCGTGGGCGTCAACGCCGACCAGTACCGCCACGAAGATTTCGACATCATCAGCAACGCCAGCTGCACCACCAACTGCATGGCGCCGCTGGTGAAGGTGCTCGACCAATCCCTCGGGATCGTGAAGGGCATGATGACCACCACCCACAGCTACACGGGTGATCAGCGCATCCTTGATGCCTCTCACCGCGACCTGCGCCGGGCCCGCGCCGCCGCTGTGAACATCGTGCCCACCTCCACCGGTGCTGCCACCGCCGTGGCTCTGGTGTATCCCCCGATGAAGGGCAAGCTCAACGGCATCGCCCTGCGGGTGCCCACCCCCAATGTGTCGGTGGTGGACATGGTGCTGGAAGTGAGCCGCGCCACCACCAAGGAAGAGGTGAATAGCATCTTCAAGGCCGCTTCTGAGAATGGCATGAAGGGGATCATCAAATATTGCGATCTTCCCCTGGTTTCCACCGACCACGCCGGCACCGATGAATCCACGATCGTGGATGCCGACCTCACCTTGGTGATGGACGGCAACATGGTGAAGGTGATCTCCTGGTACGACAACGAGTGGGGCTACAGCCAGCGCGTGGTGGATCTCGCCGAGGTGGTGGCGAAGAACTGGAAGTGAGATTCGGCTGGCCGGGTCTCGGGTTCGCCTTGTTGTTATCTCTGCGAATCGGCTGATTCTTGTTTGCCTCCCCGCCTTGCGTCAGGGTTCCAGGGCCGCCGCAAGGCGGCCTTTTTTTGTCCGTGCCCTTGGCCAGCGCCTCTCCCGGTTAGTGGCGAGGCTGTGGCGGGCGAGGGATTTGTGATCTGCAAGGCGGGCAAGCCGCTGGTGCAGGTCACCCGGCTGACAAGCGCTGAGGACGCCTCCACTCCCCCCCCGGCGTCGCCTCGGTCTGCTGGCGGGTCAGTGCTCGGTGCCCGACGACTTCGACCAGATCGCCGCTGAGGAGATCGCCGATCTGGTCGAGGGGCTGTCCGCTTCTGCACTCGACTCCGGCGGGCTGTGAAGCTGCTGCTCGACACGCACCTCCTGGTCAGGGCCATGGGCGAACCGGCCTGGCTGGGGCCTGCCCTGCGGGAGCTGCTGGAGGATCCGCAGCACACCCTCTGCTTCAGCGTCGCCTCCCTCTGGGAGCTGGTGATCAAGGCGGCCCTGGGGCGCGGGGGGGTTCAGGTGCAACCGTCGGTGTTGCGGCGCACGCTGCTGGATGGGGGCTTTGTGGGGCTGCCGATCGAGGCCGCCCATGTCCTGGCGGTGGCCCAGCTGCCGCCGCTGCACCGCGATCCTTTGATCGCCTGCTGCTGGCCCAGGCCGAAGCGCGAAGGCTTGTTGTTGCTCACCGCCGATGCGCTGCTGGCCCGCTATCCGGGTCCGGTGCGCCATCAGGGCAGCTTCTGAGGGGTTCAGGACGGATGGCGGGGGTCATGCCCCGGGTCAACAATCACCCCACAGGCCAGAGCGGGACTACCTGGCTGCGGCGAATGGTGCTGTCGAAGGTCGCCAGTGGCAGACCGTGGGCCAGGGCGGTGGCCACGATCAGGCGATCGGCTGGGTCGCCGTGGAAATCGGCGGGCAGGGAGTTCACGCAGATCACCACCTCGCAGTCGAGAGGCAGCACCGTGATCACGTCCGCGTCCGCGGCTCGGCGCAACCAGTGTTCGAAGGGCCGATTCAGCTGCAGTCGCCCCTTCGCCTGCAGCATCTGCGCTTCCCACAGGCTGATCGCCGCCAGCCTCAGCTGGCGGGCCTGGGCTGATTGATCGATGGCCTGCCGTTCCTGCTCTGCTAGTTGGGGTGAACCGAGCAGCCACCACAGCCAAAGGTGGGTGTCGAGCAGAACGCTCACCGCAGGGCTTCAAAATCGTTTTCCTGCAGCACCGATTCCTCCGCGGAGGCCAGCAGAGAGCCACTGCCGCGCAGCTGCTCCCATGGTCTGGCTTCTGGTTCGGCTGGCCCCGGGGGTGGCGACAGCCGCGCCACGGCCTTGCCGTGTCGGCGGATGGTGATCGGTTCGCCACCGGCCTCGATCTGCCGGATCAGCTCCAGGCATTGGGCGCGGAAGGTCGTGACCGAAATGTCCATTTTTTTATGTTACTGCCCATTTTCAAGCAGGCGGCTATCGGGGGTGGCCTCCCTGGCTTTGCGGGAGCCCGCCTCCGCCTCAGCTGAAGTGGCTGTAGCCGCTCGATGCCGTCCCCCCATCGCCTGCGCTCCAGGGGGCGCCATCGCTCCAGCCCAGGGCCCCTGCCTCCCCCGACACCAGCTCGCCGATCCGCGTCGTGCCCGGCAGGGCTGCGATCAGGGCCTCGGCCCAGACGGGTTCGAGGGCCAGCACGAGCTCGAAATCCTCGCCGCCCCCCAGGCACCAGGCTTCCGCCTGGGGGAGTCCGGCCATGGCGGGATCCAGGGGTAGCGCCGTGCGCACCAGTTGGGCCTCGCAGCCGCTGCAGGCAGCAATCGCCGCCGCCGCCGCCGCCAGCCCATCGCTGCTGTCGCAGCCGCCAACCCGCCAGCCCAGGCCGCCGGGCTGGCAGGCGATCAGGGCCCGCACGGCGTCGAAGCGGGGCACCGGCCGGCGGTGGGCTGCGATCGCCCGCTCCCTCAGGCCTGGATCCAGCAAGGCTCCCAGCGGCGCTCCAGGGGATGCGGTTGGAATAGGGGGCGATGGGACGGGCGTTGACCCCAATGCTCCGGCCGCGGCCGGGGTCGTGCCTTGCGAAGGGGCCAGCGAGGCTGCCGATTCCCCCTGGGACTCGCCTTGCAGGAGGGCCAGCCCCAGCCGGCTCAGGCCGTGGGGCCCTGAGCACACCAGCCAGTCGCCTGGGCGGCCGTCGCCGCGTCGGATCGGGCCGGAGCTGGCGCTGGCGCCCGGCTGGCCGGTAGCGGTTGGCGGCCCTCCCAGCCGCCCGATCGCCGTGATCGCCAGGAGCCGCTGAGCGCCGCCGCTGCAGTCACCCCCCAGCAGCACCCCCCCATAGGTGTCCAGGGCCTCCCGAAGGCCGCCATACACCCCGTTCACCCAGACCCACGGCGTGGAGGCCGGCGCCACCAGCCCCACCGTGAGCCCCACCACCTCGGTGCAGCCCATTGCGGCCAGATCGGAGAGGTTGGCCGCGGCGGCCCTCCAGCCCACGTCGGCCGAGTCCGTGGTGGTGTCGCTGAAGTGGATCCCTTCCACCAGCACATCGGTGTTCACCACCAGGGCGCCGCCCTGGGCGATGGGCTCGAGCAGGGCAGCGTCATCGGCGAACTGCCCCGCTGGCGCGAAGGCCCCAAGCCGCCGGATCAGCTCCCATTCCCCTAGGTCGGCGAGGGTCTGCGGTGGCGGTTGGGAGGGGCGCTGCCGAGTTTTGGCGCCGGCCTCGCCGGGTCCGCCGTTGTTCTGGTCTGTCTGGATCTCGCCGGGGTTGGAGTTCCTGTTCCCCATGGGCTCTTGGGGGTGCTGATCAGGAGTGCTCACAGCGTCACCTCCGCGCCAGCCACCCAGCTGGAGGCTTTTCCCAGGCTGCCACGTCAAGCTGGCTGCTTGGGCCTCAGGCGTGGGGCTGAAGGTTTTCGGCGCCGTCGATCACCCGCGCTGACACGATCCGGTCGTCCACGCCCAGTTCATGCAGCACGTCCATACCCTCCACCACATAGCCGAAGGCGGCATTGCGGCCATCTACCAGGTTGAGGCCCGCCGGCGTGAGCTCGGCCTCGTAGAGGAAAAAGAAAAACTGGGAGGAGCCGTCATCGAGCCGGCCATCGGAATGGGCCAGTCCCAGGGTTCCGAAGGTGGCGAAGGGCAGCACCGGTTCGGCCTTGAAGCGGCCGATGTCCTCGAAGGTTTCGTTGTAGATCGGTTCGGCGTCGCCGCTGATCAGGATCTCGAGGGGCACATGCCGCTCCTGGCCGGTGTTGGGGTCCACGAAGCCCACGGCGTCGCCCTTGGGATCGCCACTCTGCAGCACGTAGAAGTCTTCGGCTCGGTTGAAGGGAAGGCCGTCGTAGAACTTTCGCTGCACCAGATCCACAAAGGCGCCGCCGGTGAGGGGGGCGTTGTAGCCGTCGATTACGGCGGTGAGATCGCCCTTGGTGGTGGTGATCTGAACCGTGGCCCGGCCGAGCAACCTGGGCAGGGCATCGAATTCAGCCGGGATGGTGAACGGAAAGTCCCCCACCAGCAGGGCTTCAGCGTCTCCGATCGTGGCCAGGGCCGTGCGTCGGCTGTCCAGGAAGGCATCCCGGTCACGGGATTCGGCGGCGACGGCCACCTCCTGGAGCTGGGTTTCGAGCCCATCCAGCAGGGCCGTGGCGCGGGGCAGGGCCTCCGGCGGGAAGCTGGCGAGGATGACGGCTCGCTGGCCCGTGAGCTGCGACTGGCTGCGGGTCACAACGCTGGCCAAGGGCTTCCAGCGCTTGGCCCGCAGGTCGTCGCTGGTGGATTCCAGCTGGTGCTGCAGATCCTGCAGCTGGGATGCCTTGATCGGCAGGGCGTTGCGCAGGATCGCCTCGGGATCCTTCACGGCATTGCCCTGGGGCAATTCCGCCAGGGCCGCGGGCGGAGCGGTCAGCAGGGCGGCGCCCAGGACCAAGGCCATGGCCAGCATCAGGCTGGTGAGACGGCGGCGGAGGCCGCTACGGTCGCCGCTTCGACCAGCTGCGCGCATGGCGTAAGTCACTGTTCTGACCGGACTCTGGCACAACCGCCAGGACCCCCGGTGGTGGGTTCCCGGAGTCCCTCGGTAGCCAGACGTACAATCGTCCGGATTCGAACCGCCGGGATGATCTCCAGCAACGACTTCCGCACCGGCACCTCGATCGAGATTGATGGACAGGTATGGCGTGTCGTCGAGTTTCTGCACGTCAAGCCCGGCAAGGGCTCGGCCTTCGTGCGCACCAAGCTCAAGGCCGTGCAGAGCGGCAACGTGGTGGAGAAGACCTTCCGCGCAGGAGAGTCGCTGGCCCAGGCCGTGCTCGAGAAGGCCACCCTCCAGCACACCTACATGGAGGGCGACGACTTCGTGTTCATGGACATGGCCACCTACGAGGAGACCCGCCTCACCGCCAAGCAGATCGGTGACCAGCGCAAGTACCTCAAGGAGGGTATGGAGGTGAGCGTGGTGTCGTGGAACGGCAAGCCCCTCGAGGTGGAGCTGCCCAATTCCGTGGTGCTGGAGATCACCCAGACCGATCCTGGCGTGAAGGGCGACACCGCCACCGGCGGCACCAAGCCCGCGATCGTGGAGACCGGTGCTCAGGTGATGGTGCCCCTCTTCCTTTCGATCGGCGAGAAGATCAAGATCGACACCCGCAACGACAGCTACCTCGGCCGGGAGTCCTGATCCATGCAGCTCGACCACGACCAGCTCCAGCAACTCCTGGCCCTGCTCGGTGAGAGCGACATCCAGGAGTTCTCCCTCGAAGGGGAGGATTTCCGACTCGAAGTGCGCCGCAACCTCCCTTCTGCGGCACCGGTCACCCTGGTGCAGGCGCCGACCGCTCCGGCCGCTCCAGTGGCTCCCGCCGCCGCTGCTCCGGCGCCCTCCCCTTCGGCTCCGCCTCCGCCGGCCGCGGCCGCTCGCAGTGATCTCCAGGCGATCAGCGCGCCGATGGTCGGCACTTTTTATCGCTCCCCTGCCCCCGGCGATCCCGCCTTTGTGGAGGTGGGCAGCCGCATCACCACGGGCCAGCCGGTGTGCATCCTGGAGGCCATGAAGCTGATGAACGAACTGGAGTCGGACATCAGCGGGGAGGTGGTGGAGATCCTGGTGGAGAACGGCACCCCCGTGGAATTCGGCCAGGTGCTGATGCGGATCAAGCCGGGCTGAGCCGATCGTTTCCGGTCCGGGTTGTTGCGGCCGATGCGCTTCCCAGCTCCAGGGCCGCCGTGATTGCGGCCTCCATGCTGTCCGGCCGGGCCTTGCCCTGGCCGGCAATCGCAAACGCCGTTCCATGGTCCGGCGAGGTGCGCAGGAAGGGCAGCCCGAGGGTGGTGTTCACTGCGGCATCGAAGGCCAGCAGCTTCACCGGAATCAGGCCCTGGTCGTGATAGAGGGCCAGGTAGCCGTCGGCTCCCTTCCCCTCATCCCGCCAGGCCGCGGCCGCCTCCAGCCAGCAGGTGTCGGGCGGCAGGGGCCCGTCCACCACCACGGTTGGATGGCGCAGGCGCCAGGCCCGTAGGCAGGGCTCTAGCCACTCCACTTCCTCGCGGCCGAGGTGGCCCGCCTCACCGGCGTGGGGATTCAGCCCCGCCACCACCAGCCGGGGGTGCGGTTCAAACCGCTGGCTGAACGCCAGAAGCCGATCCAGCTGGCGCTCCACAAGCGCCGGATTCAGCCGCTGCGGCACCTCGGCCAGGGGGATGTGCGTGGTGGCGAGCAGGGTATTCAGGCGCCAGCGGCCGTGCGGAGCCCGGGCGGTGAAGAGCATCGAGGCCTCCTCCACGCCGCAGAGCTCCGCCAGACGTTCGGTTTGGCCGGGATAGCGATGGCCCGCCGCCTGCCAGCTGGCCTTGGCGATCGGCGCGGTCACCAGGGCCCGGCAGCGGCCCTCCAGCACAAGCTGCGTGGCTTGGGTGAGCCAGGCGAAGCTGGCGGCTCCCGCCGCCGCCCCCGTCTGTCCCGGGGCGATCGGCTCGGCGAGCGGCACATCCACCATGCTGATCCCGGCCGGATCGGCCAGGGCGGTGTAGCCCGCCTCCCGCAGCAGCCGGTGCTGCTCTTCCAGCCAGCGGCGGCAGCCCACCAGCACCACGGGCGCGTTCAACCCAGCACGGGCCAGGGCCTTCAGCACGATTTCGGCGCCGATGCCAGCCGGGTCCCCCAATGACACGGCCAGGGGGCCAGAATCAAGATGTAGCCGGTGCTCCATACTCCCGAATGCTTGGATAGCCATGCTCCGCTTCCTGTTCTTTGGGTTGATCGTCACGGGCTTGGGCCTTGGTCTCCAGCGCGGCTGGATTCAGCTGAACTGGGATCTGTTCTACCGGGATCTGGGCATCCGCCTCGACCGTTCCGGCCAACCTGACCTGTTGCGCTCCTATCCCAAGCCCAGGCAGTCTTTGTAGCCCTCCCGGTAGGTGGGGAATTGCAGTCGATATCCCAGGCCCTCCCGCAGCAGAAGGCTGCTCACTCGGCGATTCTCGCTCCAGAAACTGCGGGCCATTGGGCTCATGGCGGTTTCGATTGCCCCCCACGCCTGAACCTCGGGCAGCCTGCAGCCGAGCAGATGGGCGGCGTAGCCCAGGGTTTCGCTGGAGGAGCAGGGGGCCTCGTCCGCCAGGATCAGGGTGGGCGGACGCCGCTGGGCCGGCAGCCCGATGCAGTGCAGCAGAGCTCCCACGATGTCATCCACATGGATGCGGCAGAACACCTGCCCGGGTTTGTGGATCAGCCGGGCCTTGCCTTGGCGGAGATCCCGGAAGGGGGTGCGATCGGGGCCGTAGATCGCTGGCAACCGGAACACCTGAAGGGGCAGTTCCTGGCGCCGCCAGGCCATTTCGCAGGCCAGGCGGGCGCGGCTGCGCTCCAGGCCGGGGGCCTCCGGCGTGGCTTCATCCACCCAGCCCCCCCCGCGATCCCCATAGACGCCGGTGGTGGAGAGGTAGCCCACCCAGGTGAGCGGCAGGGTCTGCAGCAGGCTGGCTAGGTGGGTCAGCACGGGATCGGCGCCGCTGCCATCCGGGGGAATCGTGATCAGCACATGGGTGGTGCCGGCCAGATCCTCGGCAGGGGGCACCACACCGGCGGCGGGATCAAAGCGCACCCAGCGCGGACCACCCGGATCGCCCTCATGGCCAGCGGGGGAGGCCCTGCGCGTCAGGGTCACCGCCAGCCCGCGTCCGGCCAGGGTTTGGCCGAAGCGCTGGCCGGTGTAGCCGCCGCCCAGCACCAGCAGCCGTCCCTCTGGAAGCGGTGGTGCCTCCTCCTCCCTGTTGACAGACCCGTTGACAGAAGCCGTAACCATGAGTACACCTGTATCAGTGCTTTGCCAGCCAGCCCATGGCCGCCTCGCTTCTGTTTACTTCACGCCTTTCCTCCCGCGCCCTGCCGGCCGCCTGGACGTTGCGGGGCCCTGCCGGCGGACCCGCCGGCTCCACCCGTCCCGCTTCCGTCCTGGATGCGGCCATTCCGCAGCGGGTCGGCCGGGATCTGCGGGCTGCCAGACCGGCCAGCGTGGAGGCGCCCGAGTCGGCGATGCCCACCCTTCCGCTGTTGCTGGTGGGGGTGCTGGTGCTGCTGGCGGTGCTGGTGGCTCCGGAGCGTCCCCGGGATCAGGCGGCCATCTGCCAGCGCCACGCCGGGCCGGTGGCTTGTCGCGTCTGGTGATGGCGGTCGGCGCCTGGGGTCTCCCGGGGCGCCGCGTCCGTGATCTCCTCGGGGGAGGCCCAGGCGAGCAGGCGCAGCGCCAGGCGAAGATCTCCCTCAGTCCAGGCCCTCAGAGCCATGGCCCGCCGCGGGTCGTAGAAGCGCTGGCGTCGATACCAGTCAAAGGCATCCGCATCCCCTTTCTGACCGTTGCAGGCCAGGCAGGCTGGAACGCAGTTCTCGGTCACGCTCAGCCCCCCCCGGCTCAGGGGGTGCACATGGTCGATCGATTCCGAGCGGTCGCCGCAATAGATGCAGCGTCCCTGGGTCACCCCATGAAGCGACTGTCGCCATCGCCTCGCACGAAACTTGGGGCAGAGATCCTCAAGGAAAACTCCATCCCTGGCCTGCATGCGACAGCCTCAGTTGGCGGCAGTTTGCCTGTGGCAGCAAGGATGTCAATGTAGTCTCCGCTGCTTTCCGGCTTCTTGGCCGCGTCTTCGGTCGCGATGCGGTTGGGCCCCACCGGCCTGATCGAGGTGGTCTCCCCCTACGACGCCGTGACCCAGGCCCAGCTGCGTGCGATCCGTCCCGCCGGTATCTGGCTCACCCGGCGCCATTGCTGGCAGTTTCCGCTGGAGGCTGCGGCGATCCTGGAGCGCCAGCTGGCTGGCCGCATTCCGCCCACGCCGGAGCTGCAGGAGTGGCTTGCCTGGTTGCGGCAGCCCCTGCCGCCCCTGCCTCCTCATCGGGAGCTGGTGGTGGCGGCCGCTCCGGCCGAGGTACTGCCGGATGGCCGCAGCTTGCTGGCCCATCAGCGGACCGCCGTGCGCTGGCTGCTGGCCCGCCGTGGTGCGGTGCTCGCCGATGCCATGGGCCTGGGCAAGACCCTCACTGCCCTGGTGGCCGCCCGGGCCCTCGTGCGACTGGCGGATTGCCGCATCCTGGTGATCGCCCCGGTGGGTCTCCATCCCCACTGGCGGCAAGAGGCGGCATCCCTAGGCCTGCGGCTTGAGTTGCACAGCTGGGCCCGGATCCCTGCCGCCCTGCCCGAAGCCGGCACCGTGGTGATCGCCGATGAGGCCCACTACGCCCAGAACAGCGCCTCCCGCCGCACCCAGGCCTTCGTGCGCCTGGCGCGTCATCCCCGCCTGCGAGTGATCTGGTTGCTTACCGGCACACCGATGAAGAACGGCAGGCCGGTGCAGCTCCTGCCGCTCTTGGAGGCGATCGGCCACCCCCTCGCCCGCGATCGGCGGAGCTTTGAGGAGCGCTACTGCCAGGGACACTGGCGGGACCAGGGCGGGAGGCGGATCTGGCAGGCCAATGGTGCCACCCAGCTGGAGGAGCTGCAGCGGCTACTGCGGCCCCTGGTGCTGCACCGCCGCAAGGACCAGTGCCTCGACTTGCCCCCCAAGCAGCGTCGTCTCATCCCGGTCGACCTGTCGGCAGCGGCGGCGGTACGTTTCGAGACCCGGCTGCAGGCCTGCGTCGACGACTACCGCCGCCGGGCGCGACGGGGTGAGGTGTGCCGCGATGCCGAGGCCCTGGCGGTGCTCACCGCCCTGCGCCGCATCGGGTCCCGCGAGAAGCTGCCGTGGGCCCGCGACCTGGTGGTGGATTTGCTGGCCCGCGACGGGCCGGTGGTGGTGTTCACCGCCTTCGTGCCCACAGCCCGCTTGCTGCATCGGGTCTTGGGGGGAGATCGGCAGGGGGCGCTGCTCACCGGCGCCGTGCCCGCCGCCCGACGCCAGGCGCTGGTGGATCGCTTCCAGGCCGGCACCGTCCCCCTGCTGATCGCCACCTACGGCACGGGCGGCCTCGGGTTCACCCTGCACCGGGCGCGGCATGTGGTGTTGCTGGAGCGCCCCTGGACCCCGGGGGATGCGGAGCAGGCGGAGGATCGCTGCCATCGCATCGGCATGGGCGCCATGCTCACCACCCACTGGCTCCAGCTCGGTGTGGCCGACCAGCTGGTGGATGACCTGATCGCCAGCAAGCAGGAGCGGATCAGCCGTGTGCTTCACGGGCACCAGGCCCGCGGCCGTCGGGCCTCCTTACCGGGTCTTGTGCGGGAGCTGCTGCAGCGCTGGTGAGGGCGCCATCCCAGCACCCAGGCCGGCGGAGATGCAGTCCGCCCGGCGGATCTCGAGGTCGTGGCGGAGGATCGGATCTAGCCGTCCTGCAGGAATCCGGCCGGTCAGTTCTAGGGCCTTGGCCAGGTCGCGGCAGGCGGCCTTGTCGTCTTCGGCAAGGGTGTGGAGCACGTAGCGCTCGTTGAGGGGCAGCGGATCGTTGGGGTAGGCCGCCACCACCTTGTTGCAGTTCTCGAGCGCCTCCTTGAGCTTCTCCATCCGCACCTCGCTGAGGCAGTCGTCGTTGCTGATGCGCCGCTGGGGCAGGGGTTCCTCGGCGCAGCCCGTGAGCAGCCCCGCCACCGCCAGCGCCAGAACAATGGCGGGCCCCCTGGAGCTTTGGTGCCGGCCTATTTGGTCGGGAGGATGCGTTGCCGGAGCGCTCACCAGCGGCTCTGGCTGCCGCCTACGGCCGTTCCCGCGGCTGGGGCTGCCGCTGCGGGAGCTGCTGTCGCGCTTGGGGTGATCACCACGGTGCGCCGGCGGGTGTAGAGGTCCCCCAGGTAGCGCCCACAATCGGGAAAGGCATTGGGGTTCTGCACCACCGCTTCCGTGATCATCACAGCGGCATGCTCCGGTGAGGTCTTGAACAGGCTGGCGCTCTGCCGCTTGACCAGGGCATAGGCGGCGGCCCAGCTCACCTCGTGGATATTGCCGTTGTTGCGCATGTAGCAGTAGACCTGCGCGCCCTTGTTGCCGGCGATCGAGGCCTCCGAGGCCTGGGCCGCAACCTGGGCCGGCCCGGGGGCGGGGGCTCCGAGTTCCAGGGCAGCGGCCAGGCCCATTCCGGCGATCAGGGCTGTGGCCAGTCCACCCCAGAGACGGCGGTGGGCTAGGCGAACACGAGGAAACATCGCTGAAAGCGCCGGACGGGTCGGGGGCAAACCTTATCGAGCCTCGGCCGTCTGTCCAGCCGCGGACCGTGGGGGAGAGCTCAGCCAGAGGGGCCGGGGCCGCCACCCGGCAGCACCAGCTTCACCACTAGGGGCAACACCAGCAGCACGGTGATCAGCCGCACGGCGTGCAGGGCAGCCACGGCGGCCCCCACCCCGAATTCGGCTCCCACCAGGCTCATGCCGCTGATGCCGCCGGGTGCCGCTCCCAGCAGTGCCACCACCGGATCGACGCCCAGCATCCGGCTGCACCACAGACCCACCACCAGTCCGGTGAGCACCAGGCTGAGGGTGATCAACAGGGCCGGTCGCCAGAGCTGACGCAGTTCGCCCAGGGCTGCCGCCGTGAGGCCGCTGCCGATCACGGTGCCGATCGCGATCTCCAGGATGGTGCGGGTTCCGTGGGGCCACTGGGCCGGTTCGACCCGGCCGCTCACGCTTACCAACGTCGCTCCGATCAGGGCCCCCGCCAGGGGGGCGGCCGGGATGCCGGTGCCCAACGCCACCAGCCCCCCGGCGAGGCCGGCAAGGGCCAGCATCACGAGCTGCCAGGGGTGCGTCATTGGCGGGAACAAGCTGGCAACAGTCTGCGTGGTGTGTTGTCATGCAGACCATCCGTGTCCGCAGCCATGGCCTCCCCTTCGGTTTCATTCCGGATCAGCCGCAGCGCCGAGGATCTTGCCGGCACCCTCCATCTGCTTTCCCAGCGTCTGGTGAAGTTGGAACGGCGGCTCGAGGCCCTGGAAGTGCAGCGCCAGGCCTCCCAGCAGGAGGATCCAGGTCTGGAGGAGAGCCTTGGCAACGCCGAGCGCCTGCTGCTGGATTGCCGCTCCCTTCTGGGGGGCGCCCTTGATCTGGAGCCTGGGTCCGTCGATGGGCACGCGGTGGTGGCTGACTTCCAGTTGGAAGGGGAGCTCGATAACGAGCCGGCCTTCGATGGCGAGGTTCCGGAGCACCTAGCCGATGCTGTTGAAGCGGATGCTGCAGAGACGGAGATTTCCCTGTTTTCGAACGAAGCGATCGACCGCGCCGCCGCTTGAGGCAGCTCCCCCTGGTCAGAGGTGGCAGAATGGGAAGAAAGTGAGCGATGGCCTACCCCTCCTCCCACGCTTCCGGTCATGCCTCGGGTCCCTCCTCGGGAACGCCCGGCAATCAGGGGTACCGGCGCTGTCAGACCTCCAGCCCATCGGAGGGTGAACATCAGCTCGAAAAACTGGAATTCGCCCTAGCGGTGGCCCTCACCCGCGGTGATCTGCAGCGTTCGGAGCAGCTGAGGCATGCCATCGCTGCATTGGGCGGCAACCAGGAGGAGCCAGGCACCTGAAAGGTGAGCGGAGATTGACAGCGAGTGCCGCGTGAATATGAGTTGTTGATCGCCGGCACCTGGCCCACCTCAAAGGTCAGGGAGTTCAGCTAAGATTAGTTGAAGTTGTCTATGGATTGAATCGGAGCAACGATTCAGAGTCGAAATTTCCGTCATCGTCACCGTTGACTTGTCTGGATTCGGACCAGCCTGACCACTTCCCCAGCCCTCCATCCTGGATCTTTCCGGTGATGGTGTTGGCGAACCCGTTGATGCTCCTGGCCCCTCACGATTTCAATCCTCCCCAGGTCCTGCTTCCATCGCACCCCGTTCTCTCGCTCCGCTGGCATACGCGTGCAACCCATGACTGGCACGAGATCCCTGCCCCTTTCCTTTCCCCTCAATTCTGGCCGAGGGGCCGCGCGGCCAACTCCGGCCCGCTCCCTGGTGGAGGGTGACCGTGACACCCTCCTGGCCCAGGCTTCCCGGCTGCAGGATCGGGCCCGGCTCAGCGCCCAGGCCGGTGACATCACCACCTCGGCTCAGTTCATCCTCCAGGCGCTTGATCACGAGCGCCGTGCCGGTGGCCTGGGTCCTCAGGTGCTCCAGCTGATCAAGCCCCGTTAAGGGGTTCGGGCTCGGGGGGCGTCTCTGGCTTCGGCAGCGGTTGGGCTGGTTGTTTACCCAGGGATTCCCGGAGCAGTTCCGAGGGTTTCACGTGAAACCGCTGCTGGAAATCCATCGAAAACAGATTCAGTGATCGGTAGCCACAGGCCTGGGCGATACGGGTCACCGTTTCTCCGGGCTGGGGCTGCTGCAGCCAGCGGCGGGCCCGCTCCAAACGCATGCTGCGGATCCATTGGGTGGGACTGCAGCCGAGCCGCTCTAGGAAGGCGTATTGGAGGGCACGGCGCGAGTAGTGGCTCCTGGCCTCCAGCTGGTGGAGGCTCAGGGGTTCATGGAGGTGTTCCTCGAGATAGGCGATCAGTTCTTCGAAGCGGTCGCCACCTTCGCGCTGGCGAGAGCGCAGCCGGCCCAGGGAATCGCTTTCCCGCAGCTCCGGCACCACCAGCGCCGCCAAGAGGCGGTAGATCAGCAGATCCAGCTCAAGGCGCTCCAACAGGGCCTCGCTCTGCTCGATCAGTTGGCTGGCCATGGCCAGCACTTCCCTCAAGCTGGTGAGCAGTGCCTGGCTGGCGCTGCTGCTGTCGGGTTGCCAGGGCCCCCGGGGTTCAAGGCGTTCCCGCCAGCCCTCCGGCAGGGATCGTTGCTCGCCCATGGCCATCGCCACACGCTGCAGCCGTTCCCGCTGCAGGTGGAGGATCACGAGGCTGCAGCTGCTGCTCTCACAGCTCCATGCCGCCCCTGGAAGGATGAGCAGCTCCTGCTCGGAGCAGGAAAGCTGGCAAGCTCCTTGCTCCACGTTGAGGATGCCGGCGTAGATCAGAATGGCCGTGAGGTCGTTCTGCCCGTTGATCGCCAGCCGCATCGGCGCCAGCACGGAAGCCTGGCTCTCCAGGGCACCAATGCGGGGGTTGTCGTGGTGGTGCCACCAGGGTTCCGTACTGTCCGCGGCCGCGATTGAGGCGATCGGAAGAACAGTTTGAAGCGACGCTTTGCTCTGCTCCAGGCTGTTGGTGAGGCGCAGGCGCTGCTGGAACGGGTTCGGCAGCGGAGGTTGGCCTGGCATCGGATCCAGCGCGATCCATTGAACTTAGGACTAAGGAAGGCCCGTCAATCCTTCAGGGCGTTCTCCAGGATGTAGGCGGCCAGGTTGGACAGGGAGCGGCCCTCTTCATCGCTGCGATCCGCTAGGGCTAAATGGGTGCTGTGGGGCACGGTGATGGTGATCCGCACTGGTTTGCGGAAAGAGACTTGCAGATCGGTGGAAAGCATCGTTGTCGCTGGCAGCTAATGCAATCAGGTTACTGTTTTCGCGGCGCGGTTTTGCTGCTTTCCTCAGAGGATGTGCCTTTATGTGCGCCATCCTGATCCTGCTGCGCGATCGGGAGTTGACATGGACGGGGAGAGGTGGTTTAGGCTAAACGTTGCCCTCAATGTTTAAACTTTTTTGTCGAGATTGATTGCGATGGGCTGGTTCGTGGGCTCCTTCGCAAAGCAGCCGATGCCAGTTGAATTGGCGAGCCACAATTTTGCCGGGATGCGAAAAGTTTCAGGTAATCTTTTTCGAAACATCCCTGGCGGTACGGCACGGTGAAGCAACCGCCTGAAACGGCTCCGGCCCCTCGCTCCGATCCCGATCCCTCCGGGCCGGGAGATTCCCAGTCGTCCGGTGCGGCGGGGCTCCGGCATGTGGTGGGCATCGGCGCCTCTGCCGGAGGTCTGGAGGCGTTGCAGCAGCTGGTGGGCCAGCTGACGCCCACCGGTGCGGTGAGCTACGTGGTGGCCCAGCACCTCTCCCCCGACCATCCCAGCCTGATCGTGGATCTTCTGGCCCATGCCACCACCCTGCCGGTGGTGGCGGCAGCCGAGGGCGATCTCCTGGCCCCAGGCGTGATCGTGGTGGGGCCTCCCAACCGGGACCTTCGGGTGGAAGGCGAACGGCTGCGGCTTTTGGATCCCGAGCCCCGCTTCGCCCCCAGCCCCTGCATCGACTTGCTGTTCGAGTCGATTGCCGAGCACTGGGGCGAAAACGGCGTGGCGGTGGTGCTCTCCGGCACCGGCTCCGATGGTGCCCGGGGTCTGCTCTCGGTGCGGGCCTGCGGTGGCCTCACCCTGGTGCAGGCTCCGGAAACGGCCCGCTTCGATGGCATGCCCCGCTCGGCCATCCACCTCGGCGGAGCTGACCTGGTGCTCGATCCGGCCGCGATCGGCAAGTTGCTCGCCAGCCGGGTGGCGGATGGGGGCGAGTGGATGGCCAGGGCCGTGCAAGAGGAGGGCCTCCCCCTGACGCCGATTCTCCAGGGGCTGCGGCAGCTCTGTGGCATCGACTTCAGCCAGTACAAGGATTCGACCGTGCAGCGTCAGTTGCGGCGGCGCATGGCGATCCGCCAGGTGGTGGATCTGGATGCCTATCGCGAATTGCTGTTTCAGGATCCCCAGGAGCCGGCGGCCCTGGTGCGCAACCTGCTGGTCACGGTGACCTCCTTCTTTCGCGATCCGGCCGCCTTCGATCGGTTGGCGACGCGGCTGAGTGATGACCTTCAACACCGCGGGGATTGGTCATCGCTGCGGGTGTGGGTGCCCGGCTGTGCCACCGGCGAAGAGGCCTACAGCATCGCCATGCTGGTGAGTCAGGTGCTTGGCCATCCCGTCGATCTGGCCAGCCGGCTGCGCATCTTCGCCACCGACCTGGATGAGGAGAGTCTGGCAATCGCCCGCCGGGGTGAGTATCCCCTCTCCGCCGCCACGGCGATTCCGCCGGAGCTGCGCGACCGTTTTGTGACCGTGGGGCCCGGTGGGATCACGGTGTCCAAGGGGCTGCGCAGCTGCGTGGTGTTCGCCCGGCACAACGTGGGCGAAGACCCCCCCTTCCCCAGCCTGG
>Ga0209298_10000615_pt1 | contig 23726 bp, 28 predicted proteins | sample S_140806_EF_Meta_FD_187325 | JGI IMG/M metagenome (GOLD analysis project Ga0209298, IMG submission 187325) | Freshwater microbial communities from Lake Simoncouche, Canada to study carbon cycling - S_140806_EF_MetaG (SPAdes) (version 2) | ecosystem: Environmental > Aquatic > Freshwater > Lake ...
TTTCTGAACCACGGCGAAAACGAACTCGGCATCGTCGGCACCAGCGATCCCGAGATGGATGCCATCTGTGCCTACATTGATGCCCACGCCGCCCAGTGCCCGGACATCGGCTACCATCGCAACGGCATCTACTTGCGCTTCTCCCACTCCGGCTACAGCAAAGGCACCGCCTTGAGCGAACTCGCCCGCCTCCTCGGCCTCACCTCGGCTCAATGCTTTGCCGCCGGGGACAATTACAACGACCTCAGCATGCTCGATCAGCGTCATGCCCGCATGATCGCCTGCCCCGGCAATGCCCTCGATCCTATCAAGCACATCGTCCACGCCCGCGGCGGCTTCGTGGCCACCCGCCCCGCCAGCGAAGGCATGATGGAAGCCCTCACGCACTACTTTGGCGGTGCCCCGGCATGACCCGAAGGGTCTATATTTGGGCCTCCAGGCCCCAGGCTCCAAGCTCCCTGCTTTTTTAGCTTGCCGAACCGGACCACTTGTGGAAGTCTCCGCCCCCCTCGCTCCCAGCGTGGGTCAAATCACTCCCTCTTTCAGGCTATGGCATACGCAATCATCCAAACTGGTGGCAAGCAATACAAGGTCTCCGTCGGCGATAAGCTCGACGTGGAGAAACTCGTCATTGCCGAAGGCGACACCGCTACCTTCGATCAAGTTCTCGCTGCCGGTGAAGGCTCCAACATCCGCGTCGGTGCCCCCACCGTGGCAGGTGCCAGCGTCAGCGCCAAGGTGCTCAAGCAGCACAAGGCCGACAAAGCGACCACCTTCAAATTCCGCAAGCGCAAGGGCTTCCACAAGACTCGCGGCCATCGCCAGCCTCTCACGCTCGTCCAGATCACCGCGATCAACGCCTGATTTTTTAACCCCCCATCCCCCTCACTCGTCATGGCACATAAGAAAGGTCAAGGCAGCGTCAAAAACGGACGCGACTCCAACAGCAAGCGCCTCGGCGTGAAAAAATTTGGCGGTGAATCCGTCATCGCCGGCAACATCATCCTCCGTCAGCGTGGCACCAAGTGGATCACTGGTAGCAACGTCGGCCTCGGCAAGGATCACACCATCTTCGCTCTCGTGGACGGCAACGTCCGCTTCGACAAAGACGGCCGCCGCGTCAACGTCGTCCCCGTCGCCCTTCAGGCGTAATCGACTTCGACATCAATTTCTCAAAAGGGCGTGGATCATCTCCACGCCCTTTTTTGCGCCCACAGCCTCACAAACGTCCATTCTAAGCCGTGACCGCCCTCGAAACCCTCCTCCGCGAGCAAATCAGCACCGCCCCGAGCGGTCTGCTGCCCTTCGCAGCGGTGATGGAACTGGCGCTCTACCATCCTCAACACGGCTACTACGGCCCCGGCCCGCGCCGCCTCGGCCGCAGCGGCGATTTCTACACCAGCGTCAGCACCGGGCCGCTGTTTGGAAAGCTCCTCGCCATGCTCGCTCGCCACGAATGGGACAAGCTCGGCCAGCCCGCCGATTTCGCTCTCATTGAGCAGGGTGCCCACGACGGTCAGCTCGCCGAGGACATCCTCACCGCGCTCGACATCCCCGCCACCCGCTACCTCCTGCTCGAACCCAATCCACGCTACCGCGAGGCCCAGCGCCAGCGCCTCGGCGACCGCGTGACGTGGATCGAAAGCCTCGCCGAAGCCCCCGCGCATGCCTTTTACCTCTGCAACGAGCTGCCCGATGCCTTCCCCGTCCATCTCGTGCGTTGGGACGGCCAAAACTGGCTCGAACTCCACGTCGATGCCGCTTTGAACCTCGTTCCTGCCCCGCCCAGCAGCCCCGAACTCGCCGCCGAGGTCGAAAAACTCCCCCGCGACCTCGATCCCGGGCACACGATGGAAATCTCCCTCGCCATGCTCACCTGGGTGCGGCAGCTCGCTCAGGTCCCCTTTTGCGGCAGCTTCTTCATCGCCGATTACGGCCTCGACGCCGAGGAGTTCCTCGCCCGGCCCACCGGCACCCTGCGCCGCTACCGCCAGCATCAGACCGATGATCAAATCCTCGCCGAACTCGGCGAATCAGATCTGACCACGTCCATCAACTTCACCCGCCTCATCACCGAAGCCGAATCCCACGGCCTCCGCGTCCTCGACTACGATCACCAGGGCCGCTTCCTCACCCGCCTCGCCGCCCCCTGGCTCGCCAGCCTCGAAGGCCGAGGCCTCAATGCCGCCACCCTCCGCCAATTCCAATCCCTCACCCATCCCGCCATCATGGGGCGGTCGTTCCGGTGCTTGTGGATGGGGAAAGAAACTCGCTAAGCCTCACCGAGCTTTTCCAACGCTGCTTCCGCCAAAGCTGGGGCAAGCCAGAAGCCAGCTTGATTATCGAGATCGTCCAAAACAGGTTTGATCGCCGATAAGAGCCCTGAGCGCTTCGCCTGCATCAGGACACCAAGCACACCGATGGCTTGCATGCCGAGGAGATGGGCCGCTTTTCGGCCTGCGGATTCATCCATGAGCACAGCTTGAGCTTCCAACTGCATCGCCAGTGCAAGCGCCGCCGTTTCCCCAGCGTGCAAATTCGGCATCACCGCAATCGAATCGGGAACCGCATCCACCGACATCACCTTCAGCCAGCTCGGCACACGCAGGCCTTGAAACCTCGGCTGTTGCTTACTCAATCTCTCAAATTCCGACCTGACTTCTTCAGGAATGCTAACCTCTCGAAACAAAGCGAGAAGCAAGTGCTCCTGCCTCACGCAGCAGAGGTTCAGAATCACCGACGTGTCCGCTACGACGATCATGCCGGGAATAGCTTATCGAGCGCATCCAGATCATCCGTCAGATCATCTGCTGAATACTGCCGTGGTATCTGCCGGTCTCTTAGAACCGACTGAAAACCCACCAAATCTAGGCCTGACAAGTCAGCACCTGTCACAGCACTAATGCGCCCCCGAGCATACAACGCACAAGCCAGTTCCAAACGCAGATCATCCGCGCTGAACCGCCGGATGGCGCTGATTTCAGGTAGTTCCAAGGTCATGCGAGAGTGTATCCAGTCCGTCATTGCCTGACAAGCCTCCATTTACCTCGGCACGACCGCGATACCGTTTCGAACGATCCAGCCGGGCTTTTCGAGATTTTCACGGCCGTCGGCTGTTTTGAACCACAAACCCGTCGAAGGGCCGCCATCGAGGTTCAGCGCTCGTTTCACCGAGAACTTAGGAATGACTCCAGGCGTAGTCAAAAGCCGTGCCAGTTCCATAAGGCCGATCTCTTGCGCTGTGCCGATGGCCCAATGTCCCGCGCTGTCGGTCAGAATGAAGGTGCGGGCGTTCTTCGGCTCAGGCTTGCCATCGGAAGGCGGCGACCAAGGTTTGCCATCGCTCACCAGCCATGGGCTGCACTGCAACATCTCCGTGATCTTCGGATCATCGCGAAACTCCAGGTCCCAGACGAGCTCTGCTTTGCCATTCCTTACGATGAAGCTGCCGCCATACTCACCACGATTCAAGAATGTCCCGCTGCGCATCCCAGCGGCGATCTCCAGGCCCGAAGGCTCGCGTTTGCCAACCTCGAAGTAGCCTCCATTGCAGACGGCGAGAGCTTTGTGCTCGCGTCCCCAGGCGTCGAGCTGCTTCTCGGACTGCCTTCCAGGGTTCGCCAGCACGCGGAGGGCGGTCTCGGCCTCGTCAAAGAAGACTAGATGCAGCATCACGCCATGAACTCGCCTCGGGACATATCGTGCTCCGTTTCCCAGCTCCGAAGGCTGTGCATAGAGATCAAGCCGCCACGCCGTGAAACCCACGACGAGCAGCAAAGCGATCCAGAAGGGCGGGCGGGCTTTCACAAGTGCATGATGCCAGCAAACGATGAAAGGTGTCAACACCGGGGTCTTGAATGGCCATGGCTTCAAAACTCGAACCATGGATTGGGATGTGCAAACCATGTGACAGTCCGATTGCCCAAGTTTAAGCAATCAGCCAACTCAATTCATCATGCGCATCGGCATCACAGGAGCGACGGGATTTCTCGGCAGGCATGTCATCCGGCAGGCTCAGGGGGGCGGGCATGACCTCATCGCTTACTCGCGAAGCCAGCTCGGGCTGCCAGTGCTGCTCGCCAAAGAAACTCTCACGCAGCCGAAAACGGCTCCTCATGAGCTACCGGAAACCCAACTCGATGCGCTCGTGCATCTGGCGGGTGAATCGCTGATGGGACTCTGGACGAAAACGAAACGCGAACGCATCTGGAAGAGCCGTGTGGAATTCACCCAGGGCCTCGTGAAGCATCTCGGCACCTGGAAGGCGGAGAACCGACCTCGGGTACTCGTGTGTGCTTCGGGAGCTGGTTATTACGGCCAGCGGGGTGATGAGGTGCTCGATGAGCGTTCGCCCTCCGGCGCGGGTTTTCTGGCGGAGCTCTGTGTGGAATGGGAAAAGGCCGCGAAGGAAGCGGAGCAGCTCGGCATGCGGGTCGTGATGCTGCGCACGGGCATGGTGCTCGGGCCAGATGGCGGGGCGTTTCCGTTGTTGAAGCGTGTGTTTGGCTTCGGGCTCGGCGGGAGGCTTGGAAATGGCCGCCAGTGGATGCCGTGGATTCACGTCGAAGATGCGGCAGGGCTGATTTTGCGGGCCGTGAATCACGATGACCTTCGCGGGCCGATCAATCTCACCGCGCCTAGAGCGGTAACGAATGCCGAGTTCACTGCGACGCTGGCGAAAACCTTGCACCGCCCGGCTTTCTTCCACGCACCGGCCTTTGCCATGCGGCTGCTGCTTCGCGGCATGGCTGATGAGATGCTGCTGGGCAGCCAGCGAGTGAGTCCTCGCGCCGCCACCGATTCAGGCTACACTTTTGCCCATCCGAACCTTCAGGAGGCACTCGCCTCGCTACTTGGAACCTGAAACTTGAAACCTGACACCCAGATGGCCTCCCAACAAACCACCATCGGCCTCATCTACGATTACGATCAGACGCTGAGCCCGACGTACATGCAGGATGAGACGCTCTTCCCGCACTTCGGCATCAACTCAACGCAGTTTTGGAAGCGCAGTCGCGAGCTGGTGGATCAGGAAGGCTACGATGGTGAGCTGGCCTACCTCAAATGCATGCTCGACTACCTCGACATGGATCGCCCCACCAACGAGGACCTGCGCCAGCTCGGTGCGAAACTGCGTTTTTACAAAGGCGTGCCGGAGATCTTCTCGGAACTCGACAACGTGCTCAACGACCAGCACCGCCTGCTCGGCGTGAAGATCGAGCACTACATCGTCTCCAGCGGCCTGAAGGCCCTGCTCGATGGCTCCACGCTCGCACCTTACATCAAGCGCATCTTCGGCTGCGAGTTCGGCGAGGACAAAAACGGCCGCATCACCTTCCCGAAGCGTGTCATCAGCCACACGACGAAGACGCAGTACATCTTCCGCATCAACAAAGGCATGCTCGAGCCGCACGAGGACGTGAACGACCACATGGCTCCTGAGTTGCGCCCCATTCCCTTTCAAAACATGATCTATGTGGGCGATGGCCCCACCGATGTGCCCTGCTTTACCCTGATGAAACGCTACGGCGGCAACGCCATCGCCGTGTACAACCCTGATGAGGCCAATCGCGCCAGCTTCCGCAAATGCTTCCAGCTCACCGGGCTCGCTGAACGCGTGAAGCACATCGCCCCAGCGGATTATCGCCCGGGCAGCCACCTGCGGCTGTTGATTGAAGAGATGGTGCGGGAGATCGCCGACACGATCGTGCGGAAGAAGAAGCAGGAGATCGAGGACGGCACGGTCTCCGCGCCGCATTTTTGAGGTCTTGAAGTGATGCGGGCACTCTTGCCCGCATAAACGGTTTTCTTGCGGGCAGGAGTGCCCGCATCACTCTCCACCATCCACCAGCAGCGGCTCCACGCTGGCCTGGATCAGCTCGATGAGAGCCGGACTCATGAATTCGTAGTCATCGGGAATGTCGAGCACCTCGACGCGGAGGTCGTGAAACACCTCCGTGAAGTCCTCCCGCAGCTTCTTTTTGTGCGAAGCCTCCATCACGAGCACGAGATCCGCCCAGCGCAGCAGCTTCTCCGAAACACGACGCCTCGCCGAGGCACTCACCCCGGCGCTGCGCACCTCGACTCGCGGATCATTTTGATACAACGCCTCCGCCGTCGGGCTGCGCCAATGGTTGCGGGAGCAGAGGAAGAGGAGGCGCATGATGTTTGGAGTGATGCGGGCACTCCTGCCCGCACCTCGAATGTCGCCAGAACATCGTTGCGGGCAAGAGTGCCCGCATCACTTTTGGGGTGTGAAGACCATCACTGCACAAGATTTTTGGCCCTTTGACTGGGAGGCGGTTGGAAAGTCGTATCGAAGACGCCTGCCCCATCTCACGCAGCCGGGTGCGATTTACTTCGTGACCTTCCGCTTGGCGGATTCGGTGCCGAGCGAAGTTGCTGCTCAATGGAATGACGAGAAGACATGCTGGATTGCCATGCATCCGCCGCCCTGGGCAGCCGAGATCGAGCGTGAGTATCACCGACGCTTCACCATGCGTATGGAGCGCTGGCTGGATGCGGGCCATGGAACCTGTGTTTTGTGTCACTCGGACCTGCGGGCTGAGGTCGTGCGCAGCTTGCAGCACGACGACGGAGTTTCCTTTGAGCTCGGTGACTGGGTGATCATGCCCAATCACGTCCACCTGCTGCTCAAGCCGCTCATCGAAGTTCCGATTTCAAAGCTCCTGGGGCCCGTGAAGGGTGCCAGCGCACGACGAATCAACGAGCAACTCGGAAGCGGAGGCCCCCTTTGGATGGACGAGTCGTTCGACCACATCGTGCGTGGCATGGACTCGCTGAGAAAGTTTCAGAAGTATATCGCGGAGAATCCGGCGAAGGCAGGCCTCAAACCGGAATCATTCAGCCACGAACAACGATGGCTTTTGAAGTGATGCGGGCACTCTTGCCCGCACCGTGAATCGGGAGACGTTCGTTATGCGGGCAGGAGTGCCCGCATCATTTCCTCACCAACAAACTCTTCCCCGTCATCTCCGCCGGTTGCTTCACGCCGAGCATGTCGAGCAGCGTGGGCGCGATGTCGGCGAGCTTGCCGTTGGCGACGGTGTAGTTCGCGGAATCCGCTGCGACGTAGATGCCGTGGACGAGGTTCGTGGTGTGGGCGGTGTGCGGGGAGCCGTCGGCGTTGCGCATTTGCTCGCAATTGCCGTGATCGGCGGTGATGAAAAGCTTGCCACCGAGTTCGAGCACTTTTTCCACGATCATGCGCACGCCGAGGTCGATGGTCTCGCAGGCATGCACGCCTGCCTCCACGACGCCGGTGTGGCCGACCATGTCGGGATTGGCGTAGTTCATGATGACGGCGTCATACTTTTCCAAACGACGCAGCACCTCAAACGTGAGGTCCGGAGCGCTCATCTGCGGCTTTTTGTCGTAGGTGGGCACTTCTTTGGGCGAAATGGCCAAATAACGGTCTTCGCCCACATTGGGCTCTTCGATGCCGCTGTTGAAGAAGAAGGTGACGTGCGGGTATTTTTCCGTCTCAGCGGCGCGGAGCTGCGTGAGGCCTGCGGCGGCGATGATTTGGCCGAGGTTGTTGCTGAGGCTCTCGGGGCCGAAGATGACGCGGGCACCGAGGTCGGTGTAGGTGGCGTCGTATTCGGTGAGCGTGTAGTAGCCGGTCTTCGGTGTCACTTCGCGGTCGAAACCGGCGAAGTCGGCCTTCAAGAAGGCCTCGCTGAGCTGGCGAGCACGGTCGGCACGGAAATTGAACCACAGGATGACATCGCCATCGCGGATGCGCTGCTCGTTGGCATTGGAAAAAATCATCGGCTGCATGAATTCATCGCCACGCGGATCGCTCGGATAGGCCGCCTTCACCGCGGCACTCGGCGCATCGCTGCGCACTTCACCACGACCGAGCACGATGGCATCCCAGGCGAGTTTGTTGCGCTCCCAGCGCTTGTCGCGGTCCATGGCGTAGTAGCGGCCGATCACGGTGGCGATTTGAGCACCGCTAGGTTTCAAATCGGCCTCCAGCTTGGCCATGTAGGCCGCACCGCCGGTCGGTGACGTATCACGACCATCGGTGATGGCATGCACCATCAAATCGGTGACGCCGGCGGCCTTCGCGGCATTGCAGAGCGCGGCGAGATGGTCCTGGTGCGAATGTACGCCGCCATCGCTGATGAGGCCGAGGAAGTGGAGGCGCTTGCCCTTGGCCTTCTCGAAGGCCTCGACGAGCACGGGCATCTTCGCCAGTTCGCCGTCACGGATGCTCTTGTTGATGCGGGTGAGGTCTTGATAAACGATGCGGCCCGCACCGAGGTTGAGGTGCCCCACTTCGCTGTTGCCCATCTGGCCTTCCGGCAGCCCCACGTCCTCGCCGCTGGCGCTCACGGTGCCACGCGGGTAGGTGGCGTAAAGGTGGTCATGGAAAGGCGTCTTCGCGAGCAGCGTGGCATCGCCATTGGCTTGTGCTTGAGCTTTGCCGCCGGGATTGATGCCCCAGCCGTCGCGGATGATGAGAACAACGGGTTTTTTAGTCATGGATACGGGTCAATGGGTCAGAGCAGCGGGGCCGTCAAGGTGGTCAAGGGGTCAAGAGCGGTGAAAAGCACCTTCCCGACCATTTGCAGGCGCAAACTCCATCTGGTCGAGCACGTCGCGTTGAACCTCGAAGCCCGGAGCCACTTCGAGGAGTCGGAGGCCGTTTGAGGTGAGCTCGAAGACCGCTCGCTCGGTGACGTAAAGCACCTTTTGGCCGCGGGCGAGAGCGGAGGGGCCGTGGAAGCACACATGCTGGATGTGCTTCACAAATTTGGCGTTCCCCTTTGCCTGAAACGTGCAGCAAAAGACAAGGCGGCGAGCGGCCTGGGCGATGTTGACGAAGCCACCGACGCCGGCAAAGCGATCGCCGAGGCTGGCGACGTTGACACTGCCCTCGGGGTCGATTTCCACCGCGCCGAGGATGGCGATGTCGAGGCCGCCTCCATCGTAAAAATCGAATTGGGCCGGTTGATCGATGATGGCCTCGGGAAAGTGGCTGCATCCAAAACTGAGGCCGGAGGCCGGCACGCCGCCGATGGGGCCGCTCTCGACGGTGAGCGTGAATTCACTCAAGCGGCCTGTTTCCGCCGCGACCATCGCCACGGCCTCAGGAAGGCCGATGCCGAGGTTCACGATGTCGCCGGGCCGGATCTCCTGCAAGGCACGGGCGCCGATGCGTTTGCGATCGGACTCGGGCATGACAGGCAGGTCGAAGCCGCTGGCATTCGTGACGACGAAATCTTCGTTGAAGACCTCGCCAAAGGTCTGGTCGTGCATCACACCACCGCTGGTGACGAGGTGATCGACGAGGATGCCTGGCACGCGGACGGCTTTCGGGTCCGGCAGCGCATCCACGACGCTCTCCACCTGGGCGATGACGAAGCCGCCGTGGTTTTTCGCCGCTTGGGCCAGCGAGAGCACCTCGCCGATGAGGCCCTCGCCTTCCATGCTGAGATTGCCACGAGCATCAGCGTAGGTCGCCCGGATGAGGGCGACGTGGATGGGCACCGGTTTGTAGCGCAGCCACGTCTGCCCATCGAGTTCCAGACGCTCAACGAGCGGCTCGGTGGTGCGAGCGTTGAGTTTTCCGCCGCTGTAGATGGGGTCGATGAAGGTGTTCAGGCCCACCTGGGTGATGAGCCCCGGGCGTTTCGCCGCGATTTCCCGCGTGAGCACGCTCAGCACGCCTTGGGGCAGGTTGTAAGCCTCGACTTCGTTCGCCAACGCGAGGGTACCGAGCTTCGGCGCGAGGTTCCAGTGGCCGCCGATGATGCGCTTGAGCAGGCCGCGATGGGCGAGGTGGTTCAGGCCGCGTTCGCCGCGATCCCCCTGGCCGGCGCAGTAAAAAAGCGTGAGATCCGTCGGCGTGCCCGTTTCCAAAAAGCGCCGTTCCAGCGCTGCGGTGAGCATTTCGGGATGCCCGGCCCCCACAAAGCCGCCCACAGCAATCGTAACGCCCGATGGAATGGCGGCGATGGCTTCATCAGCAGTGGAAAGGCGGGCCGGGGAACGCATGGGCGGCCCGCTTTGTAGTGGGCCGAGCCTCCGGCGGCAAGAGTCCTCATCGGGAGGCCCGCAAATCGCTATTTCCTACTTTACACATCGGGAATCAGGTGAATAAATCGCGCCCCGCTCATGAATCCCGAACAAATCGCCGCCCTCAATGATGAAGCCAAAGGCAAATCGCCCTCGGAAATCATCGAAATCGCCCTCGCTCATGCCGACGGCCAGGCGGCCGTGACGACGAATTTCCGCCCTTATGAGGCCGTGATCCTGCATTTGGTCACGAAGGCCAATGCCGACGTTCCGGTGCTCTGGATCGACCACGGCACGAATCTGCCGGAAACCTACCGTTTCGCCGAAAAGTGCCGCGCCCAGCTCACGCTTAATTTGAAGCCCTACCTGCCGCTCATGACCGCTGCCCACTGGCTGGCGCTGAATGGCGGCCAGGTGCCGATGCCGGACGAAGTGGAGCGTGTGGAGTCCTTCAGCCGCATCATGAAGCTGGAGCCCTTCGAGCGCGGCATGCGTGAACTGGCCCCGAAAGTGTGGATCACCGCGCTGCGCCGCGAGCAGAACCCGCAGCGTGCCGCCACGCTGGCTCCTTTCATGTGGGACGCGAAGTTCAACTGCCTCAAAGTGAACCCCATCCTCGACTGGACCCCTGTCGAGATGGACGCCTATCTCCTGGAGCATGCGCTGCCGAACGAGCGCACCTACTACGATCCTGCCAAGGGCGATGAAAAACACGAATGCGGCCTGCACGCGAAGCTCGTCACTGATAAAGCGTAAGCGCCCATGCCCGATCTCCCTCCAGATTTCCTGCTCTACATCGCCGCGGGTTTTGTCGCCCAGCTCATCGATGGTGCGCTCGGCATGGCCTACGGCGTCAGCGCTTCATCGCTGCTCATGGCCTTCGGCGTGCCTCCGGCGGCCACGAGTGCCACGGTGCATGCCGCAGAGTGCTTCACGACCGGTGCGTCGGCCATTTCGCATCACGCCTTTGGCAATGTGGACCGCTTTTTGTTTCGCCGACTGCTCATCCCGGCGGTCATCGGTGCCATCATTGGGGCGTATCTACTCTCCAGCATCGGTGACGTGCTAAAGCCCTGGGTTTCTGGCTATTTGATCCTCATGGGCATCGTCATCGTCATCAAAGCCTTCGTTCGCGTGGCTCCCAAAAATGTGACCACGCACCTCACGCCTCTGGGTTTTTTTGGAGCGCTCGTCGATGCCATGGGTGGTGGTGGCTGGGGCCCGATTGTCGCCTCGAACCTCATCGTGCGGGGCAATGACGTGCGCATCACCGTCGGCAGCGTGAATGCGGTCGAATTCTTCGTCACGCTCGCCGCCAGCATCACCTTTTTCCTCACCATCGGCCTCACGCATTGGAGCATCATCCTCGGCCTCGCCATCGGTGGCGTGATCGCCGCCCCGCTCGGAGCCTGGGCCGCCAAGCGCATCCCGCACAAGCCCTTCATGATTTTTGTCGGTCTTCTTGTCATCGCCGTGAGCACTCGCAATCTCCTCAAAGCCTTCGCCGTCATTTAATCCGTTATGTCCGCCATCACGCATCTTCAATTCCTCGAATCCGAGGCCATCTACATCCTCCGCGAAACCGCCGCGCAGTTTGAAAAGCCCGCGCTGCTTTTCTCCGGCGGCAAAGACTCCATCGTGATGGCCTGGCTCGCTCGGAAGGCGTTTTATCCTTCCCGTTTGCCCTTCAAGCTCCTGCATGTCGATACCGGCCACAACTTCCCTGAGGCCATGGAATACCGCGACTGGTTCGTGCAGGAAATCGGCGCGGATCTCGTCGTCGGCCTCGTGCAGAAATCCATCGACGAAGGTCGCGTGCAGGAAGAAAAAGGCCACAACGCCTCCCGCAACAAGCTGCAGACCGTCACACTGCTCGACACCATCGAGGAGCATCAGTTCGACGCCTGCCTCGGTGGCGGTCGCCGCGATGAAGAGAAGGCCCGCGCCAAGGAACGCTTCTTCTCCCACCGCAACGAATTCGGCCAGTGGGATCCGAAGAATCAGCGCCCCGAGCTTTGGAACATCTTCAACGGCCGCAAACACTTCGGTGAGCACTTCCGCGTCTTCCCGCTCTCGAATTGGACCGAAATGGACATCTGGCAATACATCCGCCAGGAAAACATCCCGCTTCCGAGTCTCTACTTCAGCCACCAGCGCAAGATCATCGAGCGCCACGGCCAGCTTCTCGACGCCAGCACCGGCATCATCCCTCTGCTCGACGAAGAAAAACCCCGCGTGAAGGAAATGACCATCCGCTTCCGCACCGTCGGCGATGCCACCTGCACCGGCGCCGTCGAATCCACCGCTAGCACCATCGACGACATCGTCGCCGAAGTCGCCGCCGCCCGCCAAACCGAACGCGGCACCCGCGCCGACGACAAACGCAGCGAAACGGCCATGGAGGACCGCAAGAAGGAAGGGTACTTCTAAATCATTCCGAGAACCGCAGCACCCAACACCCACACCACTTTCCCCAGATCATGGACGTTCTCGTCAATCCTACCGAATCCTCTCTTCTTCGTTTCACCACCGCTGGCAGCGTGGACGACGGCAAAAGCACGCTCATCGGCCGCTTGCTGTATGATTCCAAATCCATCTTCGAAGACCAGCTCCTCGCTGTCGAAGAATCCTCGAAGCGTCGCGGCGATGCGCATGTGAATCTCGCGTTGCTCACCGACGGCCTTCGCGCCGAACGCGAGCAGGGCATCACCATCGACGTGGCCTATCGTTACTTCGCCACGCCGAAGCGCAAATTCATCATCGCCGACACGCCGGGGCACATTCAATACACCCGCAACATGGTCACCGGCGCCTCCACGGCCGATTTGGCCATCATTTTGATCGATGCCCGTCTCGGCGTCATCGAGCAGACGATGCGTCACACCTACCTCGCCAGCTTGCTGCGCATTGGGCACATCGTTTTGGCAGTGAACAAGATGGACCTCGTGAACTTCGACCAAGCCGTCTATGACAAGATCGTGGGCGAGTACATGAAGTTCGCCAGCGGCCTCGAAAACCTGCCGCAAGTCACGCCAATCCCGATGAGCGCTCTCAATGGCGACAACGTGGTCGAGAAATCCGAGGCCACACCTTGGTACACCGGCCCGTCCTTGCTCCAGCACCTCGAAACCGTGCAGGTGCACAGCGAAACCGCCGCCGATGCGGCCCGTTTCCCCGTGCAGTGGGTCGTGCGACCCATCTCGGACCGCGAAGACGCCAAACTCGGCAATTTGCACGACTACCGTGGCTTCGCAGGTCGCATGGCCAGCGGCACCTTCCGCGTAGGCGATGACGTGCTCGTCTATCCGTCCGAGATGAAGACGAAGATCACCGGCATCCACACTTTCGATGGCGAGCAGCAGGAAGCCATCCCCCAACTCAGCTACAGCATCACCGTCGCCGACGAGATCGACACCTCCCGCGGCGGCATGATCGTGAAAGCCAATGAACCCGTGCAATCTACGGAAGAATTCGATGCCATGATCTGCTGGTTCGCCGACAAAAAGACCCTCAAACCGCGTGGTCGCTTCCATCTGCGCCACACGACGAATGACGTCCGCGCCGTCGTCACCGAGGTGCATTACAAAGTGAACATCAGCACCCTCGAAAAGAGCGGCGAGAACAAAGAGTTCCACCTCAACGACATCGGCTGCGTGCGCATCCGCTGCGCCACGCCCATCTTCTTTGATTCTTATTCGAAGAACCGCACCACGGGCAGCTTCGTCCTCGTGGATGAGCAGACGAACAACACCGTCGCAGCAGGCATGATCCTCAAAGCCCTAAGCGATGCAGGCGACGACGATTCCGAGGTCTCGATTTAAAGAACGATCATTCCAGAAACAACTTGGAAGCGGTGCTGACGCTAGACTCGCGATGTCTCGCTCGTTCCAGCGCCATGCCGCGACTTCTTTTCATCTTCCTTTTCGTCTCCACCAGCATCGCTTTCGAGCCGATTCACGAAACCTTCGGGCCGGATTTCGATGCGAAGGGTTTTCTGACGCCGATCCCAAATAAGAACACGAGTGTTCGCGAGGGCGTGCTGTGGACGCGTGGCTCCAGCGGCGGGAAATATCCGCCGATGGTCTATCTGCCCGTCGATGGGAAGGACCTCACGATCTCCTTTCGCTACCGTCACCTCACGGCAGGTGGGTGGTTGTGGTTCTTCGTCGATGGGAACGACGGCTTTGGCAGCGAGGACCACATGCTGCGCGTGAAATTGCTGCGCGAAGGCGTACAATTGCAGGTCGATGCGCATTCGAAGGACGCGAATCATCCACTGCGGCAAAACACCGGCCGCCCGGCAGATCCGAAAAGCGGCGCTTTCCGCCTGAATGAGTTCCTTCCGCTCGAAAAAGTCGATCTAAGCGCCAACACCTGGCGTGTGGTGAAACTCATTTTCCGTGGCGAGGAGGTCATCCTCACGCTCGATGGCAAAACATGGTCCAAAACCCTCAAGCGAGCCAATTTCAATGCCACCAAGCGCAAACTCCTCTGGATGCAAAACGGCGGCGAAGCCGGCATCGAACTGGATGACATCCAAGTGACCTCAACGACACCATGAAGCTCCTCGCTTTCTTTCTCTTCGCCCTTTGCCCTGCGCTCTTCGCCGCACCGAACATCATCCTCATGATGGGCGATGACCAAGGCTGGGAGGAGACGGGCTACCACGAGCATCCACATGTGAAGACGCCCACACTCGATGAAATGGCGGCGCAGGGGCTGAGGCTTGAGCGGTTTCACTCGGCGCATCCGAGCTGCTCGCCCACACGCGCGAGCTTTCTCACGGGACGGCATCCGAACCGCATGGGCACCTTCGCGCCCGGCTGGTCGTTCCGACCGGAGGAGATCACCGCGGCGCATGTGCTTTCGAAAGCGGGCTTCCAGTGTGCGCATTTCGGCAAATGGCATGTCGGCACGGTCAAAGCAGGCTCGCCGACAAATCCGGGCGCGATGGGCTTTCATGAGTGGCTCTCGCACGACAACTTCTTCGAGTTGAACCCCTCGCTCTCGCGCAACGGCGGGCCGCCGCAGGTCTTTGAAGGTGAAAGCTCCGAGATTCTCGTGCGCGAGGCGATGCAATTCATCGACCGCGTGAAGAAGGACGCGAAGCCGTTCTTCACCGTCATCTGGTTCGGCTCGCCGCACGAGCCCTACAGCGGCCTGCCACAGGATCTGGCGCTCTACGACGACCTGCCTGCGAAATACGCGAAGAACAAAGTACGCCTCACCTCGAACGAAACCGGCGCTCCCGTCACACGACCGCAGGGCGAGGTGCTGCGCGAGCGCTACGCCGAGATCACCGCGATGGACCGCGCCATCGGACAATTGAGAAAACATCTCGCCGCCACCGGCCTGCGTGAGGACACGCTGCTCTTTTACTGCGGCGACAACGGCACCTCGCCCGATGGATCGCTCGTGCGGCCTCATCGCGGAGTGAAGGGTCAGATGTATGAAGGCGGCACGCTCGTCCCCGGCCTCATCGAATGGCCGGCACGCATCCAAGCACCGCGCACGAGCCAGGTCGTCGCGCACACCAGCGATCTGCTGCCCACGCTCGCCGCGCTCACCGGCCAGCCTTTGCCCAAACGACCGCTCGACGGCATCGACCTCACGCCCGTGCTCGATGGCACGATGACCGAGCGCCCATCGCCGATCTTTCTCTGGGACTACAACACCGCTCGCTTCAACGGCCTCCAAACCGAGCCCTACATCGACCCGAAGCAGCAGGAAGGCACCACCCCGCTCGCCAAGCTCTCCGGCGGCAAGGCCACGCGCGACTTCAAAAACATCCGCCACCCCGGCGAGATCATCGAAGCCGACTTCCTCGGCCCCCGCGCCATCCTCGACGGCCACCACAAGCTCGTCATCCACGACGGCAAAAAAGCCGCCCATGCCAAAACCGAACTCTTCGATCTCGAAGCCGACCCCGAAGAGAAAAACGATCTCACCAACCAGCAGCGGGAGCGAGTCCAACAACTGCAAACCAAGCTCCGCACGTGGCAGAAGTCCGTTTTGAAGAGCCTCACGGGTGGGGACTATGTGAAGTGAGAGGCGATTTAATCCGCCGTGGTCGCGGTGAGACCACTCTAATCACAGCGTGAATTTCTCACACTGCCCCATGAAGGCGCGGGGATTGTCCCAGGCGACGCGTTGGATCATTTCGGGGGTCCAGCCGCGGTGGCGCATGGCTTGCATGGTCTTGGGGACGGCGAGGGGATCGCTGATGCCCCAGTCACAGGCGCTGTTCATCCAGATGCGCTCAGCGTGGCGGTGCTCCAGCATGTCGATGGCGCGGTTCGGGGTGCATTTGCTCTCGGGATAGAGCGTGATGCCGGCCCAGAAGCCGTGATCGAGCACATGATCAATGGTGTGCTCCTCGACGTGGTCGATGATGACTCGCTCGGGCTTGATCTTGGGGAAGTTTTTCAGCGCCTCGACGATGAGGCGCGTGCCTTTGAGCTTGTCTTCCAAGTGCGGGGTGTGGATGAGCACGAGCTGGTCGTGATCCTGCGCCACCTGCACATGCTGCTCGAAGATTTTCAGCTCGTTGCGGCTGTTTTTGTTCAAACCGATCTCGCCGATGCCGAGCACGCCGGGCTTGTCGATGAACTGCGGGATGAGGGCGATGACTTCTTCGGCGAGTTTGGTGTCCTCGGCCTCCTTGGGATTGATGCAGAGCCAGCAGAAGTGCTTGATGCCGAACTTGGCGGCACGCTTCGGCTCATACTCGGTGATCTGGCGGAAGTAGTCGTAGAAGCCGTCGGCGCTGGCGCGGTCAAAACCGGCCCAGAAGGCAGGCTCGCAAATGGCCTGGCAACCGGCGAGCGCCATGCGCTCGTAGTCGTCCGTGGTGCGGCTGACCATGTGGCCGTGGGGTTCGATGTAGTTCATCGGGGAAGTTCTTGGTTCCTCGTTCTTGGTTGTTGGTTCAGGCTTTGAAGGCTCCGATGGCGCCTTGCATGGTGGCTTGGGCGATGGGTTCGGTGCTGGGGTCGCTGAAGCTGAGGAGGACGTCCTTGGCACGCTGCGGTTTGTCTTGAGAAAGTAGCGTGAGGGCGTTTTTCAGCGCTTGTACGCGGAAATCACCGTCCTGGCCGGCGCGTTGCACGCGGTCGAGGAAGGCGGCGAGGTCGATGAGCTTCGAACGCGAGTCCATAAAGCCGAGATCGACCAGATTGACAGGGGTTGGGGGAGTCCAATCAGGCATGAGGGGAGATTAGGCGGCGCGGGGTGAGCCTGCAAGCTGGCGCTTTACCGGGGGCGGTTCATCCGTTAAAAAGCCGCATGCCCACCAAATCCTCCAAAGCCGAGCTGATTACACGCGGCGGCAAGCCGATGTCCATCATCCTGCCGCTGCGGGAGTATGAACGGCTGATCGAACGCCTGGAGGACGCCGAGAATCGAGCGGCGATGCGTGAGGCCCGCCAGCGCAAGCTGTCCTTCCGCCCCTTCTCGGCTTATCTGGCTGATAACCGTCCTGCGAGCCGTGTTTGAGGTTTTCATCGAGCGAACGGCTGAAAAAGACCTGCGAAGGCTGGCACCATCGGTGCGACTGCGGGCGGAGGACGCTATCCTCGGGCTGGCCCGCAATCCTCGGCCGACGGGAGCCAAAAAACTCTCGGGGAGCAAGGCAGACTGGCGCATTCGCGTCGGAGACTACCGGGTGCTGTATGAAATCGCCGAAACCATTCGTGTGGTGAGAGTCTTCCGTGTTCGCCATCGCGGAGATGTGTATCGTTAAACCATCATGCCCGACCTCAACCCTGACGAACTGCGCCGCTATGCCCGGCACCTCGCGATTCCCGAATTCGGGATCGAGGGCCAGCGGAAGCTGAAGGCGGCGCGGGTGCTGTGCATCGGCGCGGGCGGTCTGGGATCGCCGATCACGATGTACCTGGCCGCGGCGGGCATCGGCGGGCTGGGCCTCGTGGACCCGGATGTCGTCGAAGTGACCAATTTGCAGCGGCAGATCCTCTTTGGGCAAAAAGACCTCGGCCGGAAGAAGCTCGATGCGGCCCGCGAGCGCCTGCTGGACATCAATCCGCATCTCGACGTGCAGCTTTATCCCGAGCGCTTCACCGCCAAGAACGCCCTGCGCATCGCCGCCGATTACGATGTGATCATCGATGGCACGGATAACTTCCCCACTCGCTACCTGAGCAACGACGTGGCCGTGTGGCTGAAGAAGCCGAATGTGTATGGCAGCATCCTGCGCTTTGACGGGCAGGTGGGCGTCTTCGCGCCGCATCTCGGTGCCCCGTGCTATCGCTGCATGTGCCCGCAGCCTCCGCCGCCCGGCCTCGTGCCATCATGTGCGGAAGGCGGCGTGCTCGGCGTGCTGCCAGGCCTCATCGGCACGATGCAGGCGCTGGAGGCCATCAAACTGATCACCGGCATCGGCCAGCCGCTGCTGGGCAAGCTTCTTCATCTCGACACGCTGAGCATGCGCTTCCGCACGCTCACCCTGCGCCGAGATCCGGACTGTCCGGTCTGCGGCGACCAACCCACCATCACCCAACCCATCGATTACGAGGGCTTCTGCGGCATCCCCAAATCCCCCGCAGCATCCCCCGACCTCCCAGCCATGACCGTTCACGAACTCAAAGAGCTCCGCGATGCCGGAGACAACCACTTCCTCCTCGATGTGCGCGAGCCACACGAGCAAGCCATCTGCCGCATCGCAGGGGCCACGCTCATCCCCCTCGGCGAACTGGAGAACCGCACCGGCGAGCTGCCGAAGGACAAACGCATCCTTGTTCACTGCAAAAGCGGCGGCCGCAGCGCCCGCGCCGTGAGCCGGTTGCGCGAGCTGGGCTTCAACGACGTCTGGAACATCTCCGGCGGCATCATCGCCTGGGCGCGGGAGATTGATCCTTCCATGGCTGAATACTGATGAGCGATACCTCCTGGCTCGAAGACTTCCTCCCGCTGATGCGCTGCCCAGACACGCATCAGCCGCTGCGGCGTGCGACTGCGGAGGAATGCACGAAGCATGGCGTCAAAGCCGCGCTCATCAGCGAAGATGGCGCACGTGTTTTCGTCATCGACGACGGTATTCCGATCCTGCTGCCGACGGAGACAACTTGAGGCGGCTAGGGCATTTTAAAGCCATCTAGAGACAACGAGACGCGCCAGCAGAGTAGCCATCTTGCTCCGCAAGATGAGCAAAGGGCTTTCGCCAACATGAAGGATGCCTGGACTTCGTGAACCGTTGAGTGCGCCCAACGTCCCGCTCATTTCGCGGAGCGAGATGGCCACTTTGCTTCGCCACATCGTCGCTGCAGGTTTACAAACGCGGCTTAGACCTTTCTCAGCACGAGAAGCACGTCCGCGTAGCTGTCATCGAGCTGGCGCGGCTCGGTGAGGTCGTAGGTGAAATCGTAGCATTCGATGAACTCAAGCTCCGGCACCTTGCGCAGGAGGTTCTTGAGCTGGGCGGCACTGTAGGTACGGAACTGCCAGCGGGTCTCTTGGAGATGCGTGCGGCCTGAATCGGTGATTTTCAGCCGCGTGCGGAGGTCTTCGAGGCGTGTCTTGCGATCGGCTTGCCAGGTGTGGGTGTTGCAGACGACTTCGATGGAACCACGGCGTGCCACCCAGCGTTCATGCTCCGGCCCGCTGCGGTCGTAATCGGTCAAATGCAGGCCGAGGAAGAAAAGACCGCCTTTTCGCAGGCAGGCAACCACACGGCGCAAGCACTCGACCGCATGGTTTTCCGTGTGGAGATATTTGAAGGTACTGACGAGGCAATGCGCCATATCAAAGCTGCCACGGACACCTTTCGGTAGCGTGAAGCTCTGCATCCAATCTTCCCACAAAGCGGCCTTCAGACCTGCCTTGGCGATCCGTTCCTTCGCAAAGGCGATCATGTGTGCATTGCCATCGAAGCCGCTCACGTCCCAGCCCCGACCAGCCATCTCCAGCGCCAGGCGGCCGCTGCCGCAGGCAGGTTCGAGAAGGCGCTTCCCTTTGCCGCCGTGCTTCACGAGGGCACCTTCGAGGAAATCAGCTTCCTGCTTCGTGCCGTCGTCGAAGATGATGTCGTAATAGAGGGGCGTGTCATACCAATCGCGTTGCTCAGTGGCCATGGGCAGCATCTTGGCGGCGGGCCGGTTATTTGCACGGAAAATGGTGGAAGCATGCCTTGCAATACCTGAGCCGGGCGCTAGTCTCATCGCCGCTTGCGATTCGAAGGAGAGGTGGCTGAGTGGTTGAAGGCACCTGACTCGAAATCAGACGTTGTCGAAAGGCAACCGAGGGTTCGAATCCCTCCCTCTCCGCCATCGCTAGCCGGTCAAAAAATCAAATGACCGGTCACTCTAAGGACAACAAGGTCTCCAGATCGAGCGGCCCCGTTCTCATGGCGAGTTCGCCGTTGGCATCACGCGGCCATTCGGAAGGATCGCGGTCCACGTAGAGTTCGAGGCCGTTGCCGTCGGGGTCTTTGAGGTAGAGGGCTTCGCTGACGCCGTGATCGGCGGCACCGTCGAGGGGGATTTGATGCTCGATGAGGCGTCGCAGGGCATCGGCGAGAGCTTTGCGATCAGGATAAAGAAGGGCGACGTGATAGAGGCCAGTGGTGCCGGGCGGCGGAGCTTTGCCGCCACGGCTTTCCCATGTGTTGAGGCCGATGTGATGATGGTAGCCGCCAGCAGAGACGAAGGCCGCGCCGAGTCCGTAGCGCTGCGTGAGCTGAAAGCCGAGCACGCCGCAGTAAAAGGCGAGCGAGCGCTCCAGATCGGCCACCTTCAGGTGAACGTGGCCGATGCGGACGCCGGGATGGATGGGCGTACTCACGACATCGCGGGGTAGTCGGTGTAGCCCTCGGGGCCGGGCGAGTAGAATTTCGCGGGGTTCGGCGCATTGAGCGGTGCTTTGGCGGCGATGCGGGCGGGTAGATCGGGATTGGCGAGGAAGCTGGTGCCAAAGGCGACGGCGTCGAGTTTGCCTTCGGTAATGGCTTGTTCGGCTTCGTCGGCGGTGTAGCCCATGTTGCTGATGAGCGTGCCTTTGAAATGCTGGCGGGCGGGCGTCATGACATCGCCTTGCTGGGCTTGGAAGAAGTCGGCACGCATCATGTGCAAGTAAGCGATGCCACGCGTGCTGCATTGCTGGGCGATGTGGGTGGTGACGCCGACAGGATCACTGTCGATCATGCTGTTGTAGCTGTTGAGCGGCGAGATGCGCAATCCGACGCGATCCGCGCCCCAGACGCTGATGACGGCATCGAGCACTTCGAGCATCAAACGAGCGCGATTTTCCAAAGGACCGCCGTAGGGACCGCTGCGCTTGTTGGCACCGTCGCGGAGAAATTCGTCGAGCAGGTAGCCATTGGCTCCGTGGACCTCCACACCGTCAAAACCGGCCACTTTGGCATTTTCGGCAGCTTTTTTGAAACCAGCGATGATGCCGGGGATCTCGTCTTCGCGGAGTTCACGCGGCGTGACGTAGGGTTTCTTGCCTTCGGGTGTGTGAACTTCATCGCCGGTGATCGGAATGGCGCTCGGGGCGACGGGTTGGGCACCGCCATTGAGCAACGGATGACAAGCGCGACCGCCATGCCAGAGCTGGAGCACAATTTGACCGCCTTTGGCGTGCACGGCATCGGTGACGGCTTTCCAGCCTTGGACTTGCGCGTCGGAGTAAATGCCGGGTTCCATCCAGAAGGAGGAATTGCCCTCCATGACCATCGTGGCCTCGGCGATGATCAAACCGGCGCTGGCACGCTGCGCGTAGTATTCGGCCATGAGCGGCGTGGGATTGTGATCGGCATCGGCACGGCAACGCGTGAGCGGGGCCATGAGGACGCGGTTGGGGAGATGGAGGGCACCGGCGGTGAGTGGGGAGAGGAGTTTCATGGAGTGGTGGAGTTTTGGAGTGATGATGGGGAGAGCAGTGAAACAGGCACTCTTGCCTTTTTTTATTGGGCACAGACAGGAGTGTCTGTGTCACGGTTGGAGATCGGCGTGGAGCTTGATGTGAAGGTGGATGTGGTCGTTGACGATGTGTTTGCCGAGGAAGCGGAAGAGTCGTCCGGAGCCGTAAACGCTGCCAAACTGGGTGCGGTCGAGGTCGAGCACGCCCTGTGCGGTGAGGCGCTGGCCATCGGCGGTGGCGACGAGGATAGGGAACTCGATCTCGCGGGTGATGCCGCGCAGCGTGAACTGGCCGCGCAGGAGGTAGTTCGGTGTGCCGTCGGTGCAGGTGGCGAGCGGCGTGATGCTTTCGGCGATGAACTCGGCCACGGGATGATGGGCGACATCGAAGAAGTCATCGCTGTGCAGATGCGCGATGAGCATCTGGTTCATCGCGGAGTCGCTGATGTCTTCGCAGGCGATGCTGTCCATCGCGATGCGGAAGCGGGCGGCCACGAGCGCGTTGTCGCGCAGCGTAATCTCGCCCTCGGCGAGGCGCACGGTGCCGCTGTGATGGTTGAAGAGATTGCGCCCGGTCCAGCGGATGAGGCTTTGCTCCGTATCCGCACGGAAGGTGCCGCTGAGTGAAGGCGCGGCGGGCAATGCGCCCTCGCCTTCGAGTGGCAATCCGGTGGCACTCCACGCATCGAGACCACCTTCAAAGGCCGTCACGCTCGTAAAACCGGCCGCAGTCAGCTTTTCAGCCGCCACCTTGGCATCGAGTGAGCCACCACCCGCGCCATACACGATGATGGCGCGGGCTTTGTCGGCGGTGAGAGAGGCGATTTGATCGAAGAAGGCCACTTCATACACACAAGCCTGCTTTGAGCCGGGAATGCGGCGTGCGACGAAGATTTCCTCGGGCAGCACTTGAACAAGAATCGGCGCGTTGGTTGCGGCGAGGAGGGTTTGGAGTTCGGAGGTGGTCATGGGGGATTTATGTTTTACGATTTTTGATTTATGATTTGATGTGGCGTGTTACGAATGGGGCATGACCAAGCGCGAACTTGTACACAACCACCGCGACGCGATCCTCGGGGCCGCCTCGGCCCTTGGGGCGGATCGTATCCGGTTGTTTGGCTCGGTGGCGCGGGGGGATGACCGCGAGGACAGCGACATCGATTTCATCGTGCGGATGAGGCCCGAGATGGATGTCTTTAACCTGGTGGAACTGCAAGACCGGCTCCAAAACATCTTAGGATGCTCGGTGGATGTGCTTACCGAGCACCGCTGGATGCGCGACCGCCTGAAACGCGAGATCGAGGAGGCGGCCGTGGAGCCATGAAAGGGCCGCGAGGAGATGCTGCGCGGCTTCAGGACATCCTGGATGCCATCGCCGCGATCGAAAGGCATCCGCTGGACGACCGGGGCGCTTTCGACGCGGACGAGCTCCTGCGATTCTTCGTGTTGAAGCATATCGAGATCCTCGGCGAGGCGGTTTTCAAGCTCAGCGATGATTTGCAGCAACGCCATCCCCAAGTGCCCTGGGCGAAGGTGGAGAAAACGCGGCATATCCTGGTGCATGACTATTTCGATGTGAACTGGGACATTGTCTGGCGCATCGCCACCACGCATCTGGTTGAGTTAAAGCCGCAGATTGAGTCGGTGATCGAGCGTGAGGGATATGGATGATGGAGGTCACTTCACGAGGCCGAGCCAGGCTTTGCGCTCGGTGAAGAGGAGGAAGGCGGAGAGGACGCCGATGACGAGGATGGGAGGATCGGTGAGGCCGGCGCCTTTGGTGAGGAAGACGTGGAAGGCGAC
>Ga0209298_10000618_pt1 | contig 23663 bp, 28 predicted proteins | sample S_140806_EF_Meta_FD_187325 | JGI IMG/M metagenome (GOLD analysis project Ga0209298, IMG submission 187325) | Freshwater microbial communities from Lake Simoncouche, Canada to study carbon cycling - S_140806_EF_MetaG (SPAdes) (version 2) | ecosystem: Environmental > Aquatic > Freshwater > Lake ...
CCCAGGCCGGTGCGGACGGCGATCCGTTCGCGGCCTATCCCAACCTGCTGGTGCTGCGTTCCCTCTCCAAAACCGCCGGGATCGCTGGCCTGCGCATCGGTTTCGCCTGGGGTGCCCCCGCCCTGGTGGATCGGGTCAGCCGGGTCACCGGTCCCTACGACGTCAATAGTTTTGCTGTCTGCGCCGCCTATGCCGCCCTGGCGGATCAGGCCTATGTGGACACCTACGTGGCCGAGGTGCGGGCGGCCCGGGATTGGCTGGTGGAGCAATGCCTCGCCCATCAGGTGCGCCACCACGCCGCCGGTGGCAACTATTTGCTGATCTGGCCGGACGGGGCCGTGGCGGCGGTGGACCGACGGCTGCGGCAGGAGGCCGGCATCCTGGTGCGGGCGATGACGGGCAAACCGTTGATCGATGGCGCCCTGCGGGTGAGCGTGGGCACCGGTGAGCAGATGCGACGCTTCTGGCAGGCCTATCGCCTGATTGAAGGGCGCTGAAGGGGGCGATCTGGGGCTGGTGCGGGTGGAGAATCCCGCCCTTCCCTCGCAATCATGACCATATCTTTGCCGCGACTCGCTGAATCGTTCGCTCAATTCTTGCTTCGTGAGAAGCTGAGCCGATTCGTGAATCGTCTTCGAAGGTGTCCCAACACGCTCTGTGTCAAGGGCTGCCGCTGTTCAGGGAGGTGCCACACCAGCTTTTGACGAGCCTATTAGCGGATCACCGTCCCTTTGAGGCGGCGGCTGATCACCCATTGATCGTTCAGGGGGATTGGAGCGATAGCGTCTTTCTGCTTCTGAATGGACTGGCCAAGGTCCGTCGCTTTTCGTTCAGTGGCCAGGAGGTCACGGTGGCCCTGCTCGGACCCGGAGACTTGTTCGGGGAGTTGGCCATGTTGTTCCGCCAAGACCAACGCACCGCCGATGTGGTGGCGCTCGTCCCCTCGTCGGGCCTCAAGCTGCGGCGCTCGACCTTCGAGGGCCTGTTGCGCACCTCTCCGGAATTGTCCTTTGCGTTGGCGGTCCATCTGGGGCGGCGCCTCATGGCTCAGGGCCACCGTCTTGGCCTGGCCCAGGAGGCCGCCACCACCCGGGTGCTGGCGGCCCTGATGGAGTTGGCCCGATCCGCCAGCCTGGAGCACGATCCCCTGGCGGTGATCCCGCCGCTCCCCCAGCGGGAGATCGCCATCCTGGCCGGTCTGGCTCGGGCCACAACCAGCTCGATCCTGTCGCGCCTGCGGGCCAAGGGGGTGGTGCTGGAGACTAAGGAAGGTCTGCGGATTGCCAGCCTGGATCCCTTGCAAACTCTGGGTTTGCTCAGTTGAAGCTTGGCTTGGGGGCGTGGCCCCGGCCCTCATCGAAAGCGGATCGCGAAGTCCAGTCGGTTCCCGTCCCGTCCAGGCCAGGCCATCCCGCGCAGATCAGGCAAGTGGAACTGCAGGGTGCTGCCCCCGAAGCCTTTGCCGCTCACCGCAAACAGCTCTTGATCGGCAGGATCGAGCACCGCCAAGCGCTCGCCGCGGCAGGGAAGCCAGCCGCTTTGGATCAGCTGCAGCTGGTTGCCGATGAGGCCAAGATCCGTTGCGATCGGCAGGATGGTGCCGATTGGCAGGCTGATCGCCAGGGATTCACTCAACACCCAGTGGCGCAGGGCCGCTGCTCGTCGAGGGGGCTGGCTCCGGCCCGGAGTTCCGTGGGGCTGTAGATCCGGCACGCCAAAGTTCAGTAATTCATCCCCGCCGAAGCGATGGCCGAGCCTCCGACTGAGGCTCCCGTAGGCCGTCACGGTGTGCAGGGCACCATCGCAGGGCAGCCACTCAGGGCCTGGGGATGGCGCCGCACCGGCCTGGGTCAGGATCGAGCCCACCGGCAGCTGACCGCCACCGGCGTGGCCGGTCCGCTGGTGGTCAGGCTGGTTCTGGGCCAGCACTTCGAGCTGCCTGGAGAGGCTGCCCAGGGCCAGCTGCTGGAGGACCACCGGGTCGGAGAGGGGACTGCCGTGGTGATTCCAGGGCAGCCAGCCGCCGCGGCGGAGTTCCTGGCGCAGGGTGTTGGCCCCAAGGGGGGTGGGGAACAGGATCAGGCTGCCGGCCGGCAGCGTTGAGGCTGCGATGGCAGGTTGTGCTGCGCTCCGGTTGGCGGGATTCAGCCTCAGCACGGTGCCCTAACCCCGCAGCCCTCGGGGTTTGATGTGCCGCAACTGTCTTCGGAGGCCCCTGCCCTTGGCAGTCATCTCCTTGAACGGAGCCTGGCCGATTGCGGACAGGTCGGTGTCAGCTGGATGACACCGACCTGTCAGCGCATCACGGTGATCACGGTGCCCTCCCCGAGGGGGGCGGACAGGCTCAGGCTGGTTCCAGGTCGGGTCACCGTTGTGCCGGCCATGGCCTCCAGGAAGGGTTGGAGCGGACCCTGATCACACCCCGGACCGGCGGGACCGCCGTACTGCACCGGGATCACCCGCCGGGGCTGCAGCTCCTGGACCACCGCCGCAGCCTCCTTGCCGGAATACACCTTGGCCCCGCCGCCCACCCCCAGGATCAGCACGTCCGGGCGCCCCAGCAGCACCCGATCCGCTGGGGCCAGCTGGCCCGCGGTGCCCCCCAGATGGGCGAAGTCCAAGCCGCCCTGCTTCCAGCGCCACACCGTGGACTGCCCGAAGCGACGGCCATTGAAACGATCATGGGGCAGGGAGATGCCTTCGAAACGCAGGCCCGCCACCCGATACGACCCCGGTTTCACCAGCAACCGCCCCGCCGCCACCGGCGCCCCCTCATCCTTGAGCCGACTGCTGGCCAGAATCACATCGGCACTGAGGCGCGGTTCGGCCAGGCCGGCGGCGCAGCCCACCGCCTGGAAGGGGTTCAGCAGCACCCGCGCTCCGCCCCCCTGGATCAACAGGGCACTGTGGCCGTAGCTGGTGATGCTGACGCCGCCGCCAGCCAGGGCCGGAGGACTGGCGGAGAGGGCCAGCAGGGCGGCGCTCAGGCCGAGTCGTGCCAGGCGGACGGGTCCGTGGACGGTACGGGCGGGAGCGGGACGCCGGACGGGGGCCATGGGCGGAACGGGGTGGGCCCGGGGCCCTGGCATTGGCGCGAAACTAGCAGTGGCGTTCCGGGTGTCCCGTTCAGCTGGACGCCTCCCGCAGGAAATTGGCCAGTAGCTGGTGGCCGGATTGGGTGAGCACGCTCTCCGGATGGAACTGAACCCCCTGGAGGTGGCCATAGTCCCGGTGGCGCAGGCCCATGATCGTGCCGTCCTCCAGCCAGGCGGTCACCTCCAGGCAGGCGGGCAGGCTGGCGCGGTCCGCGATCAGGCTGTGATAGCGGGTGGCGGTGAGGGGATCGGGTAGGCCGGCGAACACCCCCTGGCCGCCGTGGCGCACCGGGGAGGTTTTGCCATGCATCAGCTCCGCAGCCCGCACCACCTTGCCGCCATACACCTGGGCCAGACATTGGTGCCCCAGGCAGACCCCCAGGATCGGCACGGTGGGTCCCAGCTCCCGCAGCACCTCCAGGCAGACCCCCGATTGATCGGGATCCCCAGGACCGGGAGAGATCAGGATCGCCGCCGGCTGCAGGTCCCGGATCTGCTCCAGGCTGAGGGCGTCATTGCGCTCCACCCGCAGATCGGCCGCCAGGGGAAAGTCCGTGGCCAGTTCGCCCAGGTACTGCACCAGGTTGAAGGTGAAGCTGTCGTAGTTGTCGAGAACCAGAAACATGGCGGCCGCTGCTGCTGCTGCCGCCATTCAAAGACCGAGGCGTTCCAGCAGCGGCGGCACCAGCAGCAGGGTGGCGATCAGCAGCGAGGCCATGGCGGCCACCAGCACGGCGGCGGCGGCGCAATCCTTGGCGATCCGGGCCAGGGGGTGAAACTGGCGGCCGATCGCCAGATCCACCACCGCCTCCGTTGCGGTGTTGAGCAGTTCCAGCACCAGCACCGCCGCCACGGTCAGCACCAGCACCGCCAGTCGATCCACCGTTAACCCCAGCCACAGGCCCAGGCTGAAGGCCACCCCACCAGTGACCACATGAATCCGGAAGTTGCGCTGGCTGGCAAAGCTGTAGGCCAGCCCCTGGGCGGCATAGCGGAAGCTGGCGGGCAGATCCCCCGCCACTTTCCAAGCGCTCACCCGCATTTGTCTGCCGCGCCGATGGACGTCCACGTTCCCTCGATGATCCGGGGGGATCGGCTCAACGGGCCGTGGCAGATCCTCGGGAACCAACAGAGCCATCGACGCCGTAGGCGCAGTGAGGCTCTAAAACCCTACCCCCTTCCTCGATGGACGTATCAGCCCGGCCGGTTCATCGGGCCAGCAGCCGCTCCTGGCGCGCCAGCATGGCCTTGAGGCTGGCGTCATCCGGATGGTCCCAACCGAGCAGATGGAGCAGCCCATGGCTGGCCAGGAACAACACTTCCTGCTCGAGGCTGTGGTCCGCCTCGATCGCCTGCTGCGCCGCCGTGTCCAGGGAGATCACGATGTCGCCCAGCTCCAGGTCGCCCAGGTCGGCCGCGCCCCATTCGGGACTGAGCTGAGCCTCGCTGTCCTGCAGCGGTGGCAGCGGTGGCCCCCCTTCCTGGGCGGCGAAGGCCAGCACATCGGTGGGGCCGGAGCGGTGCCGCCAGCTCTGGTTGAGCTCGGCCATCTCCCCATCGCTCACCAACTGCAGGCCCAGGCTGTAGCCCTCCGCCTGCAGGGCCTTGGGTAACTCCGCCTGCAGGGCCGTGAGCCAGTCCCGCAGCCGCTCCCCCCAGAGGGTCTCGGCCTGGTCTGGATCCGCCATGGCGCCAACCTGCACCCGCAGGGCCGGGTCGAGGGCATCGCTCAGATCAAAGGCCAGATCCAGGGTGAGGGTCATTGCGGCAGCTGGGGACGGCCGAGCCAGGCGATCAACACCAGAAACCCGGTGAGGCCCAGGGCGGTGAGGCCGAAGTGCACCAGGCTCTGGCGGCCCTTGCGCACCATGTTGCGCATGGCCAGCTTGACAAAACCGGGCGAGGCAGTCGGGGGCTCGGTCGTCATCCGGGGAGCCTGGGAACGGGGCAAGATCCCGATCCTGCCACCGGCCCGGTCAGGGCTCCACCGCGGCTCCCACCTCCACCCCCTGCCGCAGCAGGCTTTGGATGAAGGGATCGAGGTCGCCGTCCATCACCCCCTGCACATCGGTGGTTTCCTCACTGGTGCGCAGATCCTTCACCATCTGATAGGGGTGAAAGACGTAATTGCGGATCTGATTACCCCAGGCGGCTTCCACGATGTCGCCGCGGATGTCGGCGATTTCCGAGGCCCGTTGCTCCTGGGCAATCACCAGCAGCTTGGCCATCAGCAGGGCCATGGCCTTTTCCTTGTTCTGCAGCTGGGAGCGTTCCTGGGTGCAGCGCACGGCGAGGCCGGTGGGGATGTGCAGGATCCGCACGGCCGTTTCCACCTTGTTCACGTTCTGACCGCCGGCGCCGCCGGAGCGGGACGTGGTGATCTCCAGGTCCTTGTCGGGGATGTCGAGCTTCACCTCCTCCTCCAGTTTCGGCATCACCTCCACGCCGGCAAAGCTGGTCTGGCGCTTGTCGTTGGCGTTGAAGGGGGAGATGCGCACCAGGCGATGGGTGCCTTTCTCATTGCGCAGGTAGCCGTAGGCGTAGCGGCCCTCGATTTCGATCGTGCAACTTTTGATCCCCGCTTCTTCCCCTTCGGAGAGTTCCGCCACGGTCACCTTCATGCGGTGGTCCTCGGCCCAACGGGTGTACATCCGCATCAGCATCAGCGCCCAATCCTGGGCATCGGTGCCACCGGCACCGGCGTTGATGCTGATCACGGCGCCCTCCTTGTCGTAGGGGCCACTGAGCAGGCGTTCCAGCTCCCAGCGGTCGAGGTCGGCCTTCAGGGTCTGCAGGCCACTGTTGGCCTCCGTGAGCAGATCCAGGTCGGGCTCCAGGTCGTAGAGCTCCAGGGTGGCCTGGCCATCGTTCACGGCCCCACGCCAGGTATCCAGCTGTTCCAGCTGGGCCTTCACCTCATCCAGCAGGCGCATCTGCTTCTGGGCCTGCTGCTGGTCGTCCCAGAAGTCGGGCTGGGAGGCCAGTTGTTCGAGATCCCGTTGGCGGGCTTTCAGGGCAGGGACGTCAAAGACAGTCCTGGGCATGGCCCAGGCGGTCGGTGAGTTCGGAAAGATCGCGCTTGAAGTCGGTGAGGTCGAGCACCGGAGCTGCTGGAAGAATGGTCCCGACCGTATCAGTCCAGGCCCTGAGCCCTTCCTTTGCCCCACCTAGGATGCCAGCCGTGGGCTGGCAACAGGGACTCGATGGCGAACCAGGGAAACCCCGCCAAGGTGGAGATCTACACCTGGCGCTTCTGTCCCTTCTGCATCCGCGCCAAGGGGCTGCTGGATCGCAAGGGGGTCATCTACAGCGAATACCTCATCGACGGCGATGACATGGGCCGCCAGACCATGATGCGTCGGGCCAACGGCCGCAACACCTTGCCCCAGATCTTCGTCGACGATCGCGGGATTGGCGGTTGCGACGATCTCCACGCCCTTGAGGCCCGGGGCGAGCTCGATCGTCTGTTGCGACTGACGGCGTGACCATCCCCTTGCTGGAACGGGACAGCCCCCTGGAGCGTGACAGCCACCTGTTTGTGATCGATCCGATCACCCGGCTCAATCCCGCCAAGGATTCGAGCGTGGCCTTGATGCAGGCGGCCCAGCGGGCGGGCCAGGGGGTGTGGGTTTGCACCCCAGCCGATCTCAGCGCAGTTCTCACGCCCGACGATCGGGCTGCGGGCGGGAGTGGGGGCCATGGGGCCTGGGCCCAGGTCCAGGCCGCCACCTTGGAGCTGATCGCGCTCGGCCCCGGGGGCTGGCAGGTGCCCAGCCCCTGGGTGCGGCTTGGGGAGCCCCGGCTGCTGCCCCTCGACCACTTCCGCTGGTTGTGGATGCGGAAGGATCCGCCGGTGGACGAGGCCTACCTCTACGCCACCCATCTGCTGGAGCTGGCGGAACGGCGCGGCGTCACCGTGCTCAACCGCCCCGCCGCCCTGCGGGCTTGGAATGAGAAGCTCGGCGCCCTGCGCTTCAGCCATCTGATGGCGCCCACGCTGGTGAGCAGCCGGGTGGCCCAGTTGGCCGCCTTCACCGCAGACCATGGCGAGGTGGTGCTCAAGCCCCTCGGTGGTAAAGCCGGCCAGGGGGTGGTGTTCGCCTCCAGCAAGGCCCCCGGACTGCGGGCTTTGTTGGAGCTGGTCACCGCCCAGGAACAGTTGCCGGTGATGGTGCAGGCCTTCCTGCCGGGCGTGAGCGCCGGCGATAAGCGCATCCTGCTGGTGGACGGGGAGCCCCTGGGCGCGGTCAATCGGGTGCCCACTGGGGGTGAATTCCGAAGCAATCTGGCGGTGGGGGGTGCCCCGGAAGCCACCGACCTCACCGAGGCCGAACGGCGCATCTGCGCCGAATTGGCGCCGGCCCTGAAGGCCGAGGGCCTGTTCTTCGTGGGCATCGATGTGATCGACGGCCGCCTCAGTGAAATCAACGTCACCAGCCCCACGGGGGTGCGGGAGGTGGAACGGCTGGGGGGGATTCCGTTGGCGGATCAGACGATGGCCCGGCTGTTGGCCCGCTGAACCCCGGCCGCCAGGGGCAGGTTCAGCTGTTGCTGCAGCACCCCCAGCTTGAGGCCCACCTCCTGCAGTTCCCGTTCCGGCTGGGAGCCCCGCACCAGTCCGGCCCCGGCCGTGAGTTCCAGCTGGCGGCCCCGCAGGATGCCGCTGCGGATCGCCACCCGTAGATCCAGATCCCCCTCGCTGTCGATCCAGCCGATCGGCGCCGCGTAGGGTCCGCGTTCGAACCCCTCCAGGCTGCGCAGCCAGCCCATCGCTTCGCGACGGGGCAGGCCCGCCACGGCCGGGGTGGGGTGCAGCGCCTCCGCCAGGGCCAGGGGCAACTGGCCCGTCAGGCGGGCGGTGATGGGGGTGTGCAGATGCACCAGGGCGCCATGGCGCGCCAGCCGTGGGTGGCGCGGCCGCCGCGGCTGCACCCCCGCCTGGTGCAGCACCGCCGTGATCGTTTCGACCACCAGCTCGTGTTCATGCCGATCCTTGCCGGACTGCAGCAGGGTGCTGGCCGGCTCGCCGATCGGCGCCGTGCCGGCCAGGGCATCGCTGCGCAGTTGACCCTGCCGCACGGTGAGCAGCCGCTCCGGGGAGGCGCCGAGCAGGGCCTGCTGGGGGGATCGCTGCCAGAGGAAGCGGCAGCTGCCCGGCTGGCTTTGCCGAAGGTGGGCCAGCAGGGTGAGGGGATCCAGGGCCGCGCTGAGCTGGAGCTGCTGACGCACCGCTAGCACCAGTTTCTGCAGCCTTCCCTCTTCCACCAGCTCCAGGGTCCGCTCCACCGCCGTGCGGTAGCCGTCCTGCCAGTTGGAGCGCGTGAGGATGTGCACCGGCGACGGGCCGGGGAGCCGCTCCGCCCTCGCCGCACTCAGTTGCTCCAGGAGGCGGGCCATCTCCCACAGTTCCTCGGCCACGCTGCGGGGGGTGATGGCACCGCCCAGGCTGCGCTGCAGTCGCAACCAGCAATGGCGCCCCTGGCGACTCAGTTGCCAGCGGGGCAGCACCGCCTCGACCCCGGCGACGCCCTGGTCGCCCTGTAGAGGGCTGTCGAAGAAGGCGAAGGCCAGCAGCACCCGCGGTCGGGCCAGGGGCGGGCAGGGGGTGGCGGTAACCACCAGCCGGCTCAGGCTCACACTGCTGAACCGTTGGGCCAGCTCGAAGCGGCGGGGACCGCTCAACTCCAGGCTGTGGCAGCGACCGCAGGCGGCCAGCGACAGGCCCGGGGCCCCATCCCAGAGGAAGCGGAAGCCGGAGCCCCCCTCGTGGTCTGGGCCGGCCAGGTGGGGCAGCATCGCCAGGGGATCCAGGCTCGCCAGCGGCATCGCCAGGCTGAGCACGGGGTCGTCGTCGGGGCGCCGGCCGGCGCTAGGGACGGAGCCAGCGACGCTGGCAGCAGCAGCAGCGCCGGCAGCGGCCGTCAACAGCGCAGGGAAGGTGACGGGAGCCTGCACCAACCGGAACCTCGAACCCTGCACGGAAAGCTGCTCAAATGTATGGGCCTTTCCCCGCCCTACGGCTGCACCGGCCATGACGGAGCATCAGGTCGTCGCAAGCCGTTACGCCGTGCCTGGGGTTGCTGATCGTCGTCGTCTCTGGCAAGCCGCCATCAAGTGGCCGATGTATGCGGTGGCGGTGATGCCGGTCCTGTTGGCAGCCGGCTGGCGGTTGGGCCGTCACCTGCCGATTCGCCCGGATCAACTGGGGGTGTTTCTGCTGGCGGCGGTGCTGCTGCTGGCCTGGGAAAACCTGGCCAATGATGTCTTCGACGCCGACACCGGCGTGGACACCCTGGGCAAGCCCCACTCCCTGGTGAACCTCACGGGCCGCCGCGATCGGGTGGCCTGGCTGGCCCATGGCTGCCTGCTGGTGGGGCTGGCCCTGATGGGCCTGGTGGCCCTGCGCAGCACGCCGTTGGTGTTGGCGCTGGTGCTGGCCTGCTGCGGGCTTGGTTATCTCTATCAGGGCCCCCCGTTCCGCCTGGGCTACCGCGGACTGGGGGAACCCCTCTGCTGGCTGGCCTTCGGTCCCTGTGCCACCGCCGCTGCCCTGCTGGCGCTGGCGCCGGCGGAGCCCGCCGCCACGGTGCCCTGGGCCGATGCCGTGGTGCTGGGTGGTGGGCCAGCCCTGGCCACCACCCTGGTGTTGTTCTGCTCCCATTTCCATCAGGTGGAGGACGACGCCGCCCACGGCAAGCGCTCGCCGGTGGTGCGCCTGGGCACCGGGGCGGCGGCCCGACTGGTGCCCTGGTTCGTGGCCGGCAGCCTGGCCCTGCAGGGGGCCCCCGTGCTGCTGGGCTGGTGGCCATGGACGGCGCTGCTCGGGGTGATTGGCCTGCTCCCGGCTCGCCAGTTGATCCGGTTGCTGGGGGACCAGCACGACCAGCCGGAGCGGATCGTGGGCAGCAAATTCCTGGCGCTGCGTTTTCAGGCCCTCAGTGGGGTGGGTCTGGCCATTGGTCTGGCCTGCGGTGCCTGGTTGACGGGGCCGTGATCGCGTCGATGCTGCGCCTGCGTTGGCGGCGTTTTGCCTTCCCGCTGCCGCAGCCGCTGGTCACCGCCCGTGGGGTGGTGAGCGGAAAACGGGGTTGGCTGCTGCGGCTCGAGGACGGGGACGGCCGGCTGGGGTGGGGCGAAGCGGCGGCCCTCGAGCCAGGGGCCATGGCCCAGGCGATCGATGCCGCCATCGCCGGCCTCAGCGGCCACCAGCCCCGTGCCGCCCTGGAGGCCCGATTGGCACCCCTGCCGTCTCCCTTGCCGTCTCCTCTGCCGCCGCCGCTGGCCTTCGCCCTGGGGCAGGCCTTGACGGAGTTGGAGGGCCTGGGGTCGCCGCAGCGCGGGGGGTGGCTGGCGCCGCCGCCCTCGGCCCAATTGCTGCCGGCCGGGGCCGCGGCGCTGCCGGCCCTGGAGCGGCTCCTGAGCGCAGGGGAGAGCGCTCCAGCTTCTGGCTCCGGCCCTGCGGCAGGCCCCACCGTGAAATGGAAGGTGGCGGCCCTGGCGGATGGCCTGGAGCGGCGGCTGCTGGAGGCGATCCTGGAGCGGCTGCCGGCCCGGGCCCGGTTGCGGTTGGATGCCAACGGCGGTTGGGATCGGGCCACGGCCTGGGCCTGGGCGGAGCGGTTGCGGCAGGAGCCGCGGTTGCAGTGGTTGGAGCAGCCCCTCGCCCCCACCGATCCCGCGGGCCTGGCGGCCCTGGCGGCCCTGCTACCGGTGGCCCTGGATGAATCGCTGCGTTGGGACCCCCGGCTGCGGGGGCGGTGGACCGGCTGGCAGGTGCGCCGGCCGGCGCTGGAGGGAGATCCACGGCCCCTGCTGGCGGCCCTGGAGCGGGGGCAGCCCCGGTGGATGGTGAGCACCGCGTTCGAGACCGGCATCGGCGGACGGTTGCTGGGCCATCTGGCGGCCCTGCAGTGGCGTGGCCCCACCCCAACGGCCCCGGGTCTGGCCCCGGGGTGGGGTCCGTCCCTGCCGCTGCTGGCGACGGATCCGGCCCTGGTCTGGGAGGCTGCCGGATGAGGCCGCTGCTGCTGGAGACCGACACCGCCCCAGCGCGCCTGGTCGAGGCCCTTGAGGACGCCTGGCACCAGGATCGATGGGTGGGGCTGGCATCGCCCGAGGAGCGACAGCAACTTGCCGTCCACCTGGGCGATGGACGATCCCTGGCCTCCCTGGCGCTTGGACCGGGGGTGGTGATCGGCAGTGGCGGCAGCAGCGGCGGGCGGCAATGGTGCCTGCAGCCCCAGGCCCATCTGGCAGCGTCGGCGCTGGCCACAGGGCAGTGGTTGGCCGCCCAAGGGATCGATCCAGGGGCCTGCCTGCACCTCAACCCCCTGCCGCTCCACCACGTCAGCGGTCTGATGCCGTGGGTGCGATGCCGCCAATGGGGGGCCAGCCTGCGTTGGCTGCCGCCCGCCCTGCTCCGCGACCCCGACCAGCTGGTGCAGGAGCTGGCGCCGGAGGGGGATCGGCCCTGGCTGCTGTCGTTGGTGCCCACCCAGTTGCAGAGGCTGATGGCCACTGCGGCGGGGCTGGCCTGGCTGCGGCACTGTCAGGTGATCTGGGTGGGGGGGGCGGCCCTGGCGCCCTGCCTGGCCGCGGCGGCCCGCCAGGCGGGGCTGCGGCTGGCCCCCTGCTACGGCGCCACCGAAACGGCGGCGATGGTCTGTGCCTTGCCGCCGGAGGCGTTCCTGGCCGGAGCTCATGGTTGCGGCCCCCCCTTGGGGGATGTGGAGCTGCGGCTGGCCAGCGATGGGGCCGTGGAGGTGCGCAGCGCCCGGCTCAGTCCCGGCATGGTGCGGGAGGGTCAGCTGATTCCCCTGCCCCGCAGCGCCGATGGCTGGTGGCGCAGTGGGGACGGGGGCCTCTGGTCGGACCGTGCGCTGGTGGTGATGGGGCGCCTGGATGGGGCCCTGCTCAGCGGTGGGGAGACCGTGTTCCCGGAGGAGCTGGAGGGGCGGCTGCTGGGGGCCGTGGCCGACCAGCACCTGCCGCTGGAGGCGCTGCTGCTCTTGGGCGAGCCGGATCCGGAGTGGGGAGAACGGCTGGTGGCGCTGGTGAGGCCCCGGCCTGGGGCGGATCCCCGGGCCTTGGTGGATCGGCTGGTGGCGCTCACGGCGGCTTGGCCGCCCGCCCAGCGACCCCGGCGCTGGGTGCTCTGTCCCCCACTGGCCCCCAACGTCGCGGGCAAATGGGAGCGGGCTCGCTGGCGGTATTGGCTTGGCCCCCGCGGATCGGGGGCAGACCAGGTGGAGAGCTGAGCCGGATCGGCGGCAAGCGCCCCTGCGGTCGCGAACGGTGGTGACCCTAGGTCGATGGCCTGTCTCAGGAGCTCCCCATGCGATCGACGCTCAAGCCAACCCCCCCGACGCCCACCGTTTGTGCGTCCGATCAGCCGTTGGCGCCGGCCCAGCTGACCCCGGGCCGCGGCGTGGAGGGCCCCGTCACCAGAACCATGGCGGCCCTGTTGAATGCGGCCCAGATGGGGTTGGCTGAGGCCTATGTGAATGGAGCGGAAATCCCCGATGATTGGATGCGCGGCTTGGTGCGCACCACGCTGCCGCCCCTGTTCCGCCATTGGCCGGGCCTGCTGGCGCCCTACCCCTGGGTGCTGCAGGAATCGGAGCAGCTGGCCGAATCGGCCTCCGATTTGATGAGGGTGCAATACAACCTGCCCCAGCCCATGCTCAATCGGATGTTGGGTGATTGGCCCACGATCTATCCGAAATACAGCATGGGCCTCTGGGAAACCGGTGCGGAGGACCTGCGGCAGTCCCAGGCCCTGATGATCGATCAATTGATCGATCGCCTGGAGATTAACGATGGCGATTCGATTCTGGATTTTGGCTGTGGCTGGGGATGTATCCCGAACTACATCCTGGCCCGCTTCCCCAATGTCCGCGTGACCGGACTGAACCTGAGCAGCCAGCAATGTGATTATGTGCGTGCCAAGATGAATGATCCGGAAAGCCTGTTGAGTTCAGGGCGCTTTGAGCTGATCGAAGGCGATATGAATGCAGTTGACTTCCAACATCAATTTGATAAAATCCTTTCGGTTGGTGTGTTCTGCCATGTGGGCAACCTTTCGGGGGCGCTCCAGAAGTTGGCCAGCGCCCTCAAGCCTAAAGGGCAAGCGCTGATCCATATCATCACGGTGCGCATTTCCAATAACATGTCGTCAGGCTTCACTCATAAGTACATCTTTCCCCATGGAAGGTACTGGAGCCATGACGCGATCCCCAGCCGCGCCAACCATCTTAAAACCGTCAAGCGTTGGTATCTCAACGGCAGAAACTATGAGCGCACGTTTGCGACTTGGCTGGACCGGTTTGATGCCAGCCAGGAGCTTGTGAGCACATTGGACTACGGGATGGATTACGAGCGCTTCCGCCGTATCTGGCGCTTTTATATGCTTCTTCTTGGCACGAACTTCGGCGCTGCCGATGGGGAATTCAACGGCAATGGTCAATATCTTCTCGTTCATGCCTGAGCCCTTGTGGTTGCTCTGCAGGCGCCAACTCAGCTCCATCCATCGCCCTTCCGATCAGCCCCGCGAGGGCCATTCGCCCCATCAGCCTCAGGAAGGAGGTCGGTGAGGGATCACAGCCGCAATCCACCTCTGTTGGCTCGGCTGACCCTCGGCGAAGGCGGGCACAATCTGCACGATGCCTTTCCCCGCTTGGCCCGCCATGGTTTCGGCCTGCGCGACAACGGCCTGACAGGCCCGGCGTTCCGGGCTACAACCGGATCTGGTTCCTAGGTGCCGAGTGATGTCTGGTCAATCCCACCGCTCGCAGCCGGCGGCAGCCATGGCCACGGGCGAGCTGATGCGGGCCAGCGGCCAACGTCCGGCCCTGCTGTTCACGCTGATGTTGGCCGGGCTGGCCAGCTTCAGCTCCATCGCCGGCCTTCCCCAGGACGGCCCCCATCCGTTCGCCCTGCTGGCCAGCCTGATGCCCTTGGGGCTGGTGGCGATCCTCTGGAGCCTGAATCGACCGCGCTGACGGCGTCGCAGCACCTCAAGAATTGGCGGTGGTGCTCGTGGCGGTGGCCTCAGGTGTGGGCTGTGCAGGTTGCGGCGCGTTGGAGGTGATGCCAGCCTGGCGGATCATGGGCTGAAAGACAGATGAGAATTTGTTGGCCACGTAGGGGGCGAATAGGGTGAGTCCGGAATAAAGAAATCCCGTGACTGCTCCACTCGATGCAGGCATTGAACAGGTGAATCCATAGTTAAATAGACTGAATATGCCGAAACCCAAATACATCAGCAGGATAACGATCATTCCTGCCAGGGCGATCAACCGACTGGTGCTGGCTTCAAGAACGGTGACAGTTACCAGCGGAGTACTGGTTTGGGGCTTGGCATCACCAGCGTTATCAATGTCAGCCTTATCACCGATGGAATCGAGCCAGCGGGGATCCATCGGCGCCTGCAGTTGGGTGGGTTCCGATAGGGCATTGGCCAGCGACCAGCCCTCCTGCTTCAATCGGCGATCCACATGGGAGAGTGCCACGAAACAGCCGATCAACACCAAGGCGGTGATGCCATAGATGGCCTCAGGGGCCATGGGCCGGCAGGTATCAGTAGTGGCCTGGGACAGCTCTTGGGCCGAGGCCGGAAGAAAGGCTGTGAATAGGAGCAGGGCAAGGGGGCGTGAGTGGCGCAAGCCCGCCAGGAGAGGGTGGTGCATTTGATGGCACATTGCGGCGTTTCAGCGTAGCCAGAGCCGTAGCGGTTGGCCCCTCAAGGGGCCGGCGGGGCAGGGGCGGCAGAGCCTGCCGGAGGATCTGAGATGGAATGTTTAACGACGGAGTCATCAATACTGAGATGAAAGAAGGCGATGGGTTCGATCGCATTGTCAATGTCATGAATAATTTTTTCTATCATTTCTGGCCCGCCTGACGAGATCTTTGTATCTGTTAATTTTGTGGCTAACTTGTTGGTAACCGCAAGAGCCTGGTTGTATACTTGGCGAGAATTTGTTATGTTGCTGGTTCCATTCAGAAACGTTAACATCGCCGCCGTGGTTGTGAGCAAAATCAGGGATGAACCGCCAAGATTTAGCACCAATGGATTGCTCTGTTGCACACCTTTTGGGACCGCAATGCTAAAGGTTATCGTTAGTGCAATTGTGGCAATCGAGCCCAATCCCACTCCGGCAAACCGCTCGGCGGTGTAAAATAAATTAATTTGACAGGATGTGTCCACGATCTTAAATATTTCCGATATTTGCTGTCGCATGCGTATTTTTTGCATCGCTGTTGCGCTGGTCTGGCCGTCGATCATGGCCTTGAGTTCTTGATGCCGTTCTGCTAGGGTAATTGTTGGACCATTGGTTTTTGTTTTAAAATTCTGACAGAGCTGCCATTGACTAATTTGCCGGGAGGATAATTGGTGAAATGTTGTATAGAGGCATGCGCCGAGCAGTAATACTATAATATTGAGCCCGATATGGGCAAGTATGGCTAATTGTTTTTCATGGCGAAGGAGGTTGTCGTCATTCTCGGCGAGAAGTTTGAATGCCAATTTAATTGCGTCCCGCTTGGTTCGTCGAGGCTCCACGGCAAGTGAATTCAGCAAACAACCTTGTCGAGTTATCGCCCGGTAGGGGCCTCGTTTTAACTGCGTTGGAGGTTAAGCCCCTATCTTCCCAATCTCTCCCCTGGGAGGAAAGGGGGGACCAGCCGACCTGAAAACTGGGCCAGCCGCACGGTCCGACTGGGTCTGATCCCCCGCCGGGGCTGGTCGAGCCTGCCGGCCACCGATACCATCGGGTCCCCCTGTCCCTCCCCGTGACAGCCGTAACCTCAGTGGCCAGCGCCGAGCAGGAGCTCCAGCTGCAGCGTCGCCTCCAGCAGGACAGCATCCTGCTGGCCGGCAAAACCATCTATCTCAATCCCTTCCTCTATTGGCGCCGCTTCGACGCCAATACCGATCGCTGGCTGCGGGAGCCCGGCCAGCTCCTTGAGGATCAGATCCTTGCCAACCGGCTGCGGTTCTATCCCGAGGTGGACTGGACCTCGATCGACAGCGAGGAGCAGGCCGTCAAGGACGGGGCCGTGGAGATGTTCCTCAAAAGTCTGGAGTTGATCAGCACCTTCAACCCCGAGCTCAGCGCCGGCCACCTGCTGGAGGTGGAGCGCAAGATGGCCGTCACCAAGAAACTTGCCTTTGAGCGCTGGGTGGCCCGGGCCCTGCGGCGCCGCGAGCAGGAGGAGGTGCGGGAGCGCCGTCGCTTCGATCGGGAACGTTTCCTGCGCCGTTGGAGTGAATGGCTCGCCATCGATACCACCCGTCAGGCCCTGCTTCCCTTCACCACCCTTCTCGTGCTGGCCATGGTCGGTGGCTGGTGGTTCGGCAGTCAGCACAGCGTCCGTCAGCAGGTGGTGGATCCCGGGGTGCAGCGCACCCTGCCCTGACTCCGGTCTCGGTTCGCACGACGGTTCCCTGGCCAGCACGGCACACTGGATCCATTCCTGTCACCTTGGCCGTCTGCGATGAGCGCCGATCCCCTCGATGCCCTGCGGCTCACCCTGATGCAGGACGTGCTGCCGGTGGGATTGGCGATGGCGGAACGGGCCCGCCAGGGGGGGCCAGCCCAGGTGCTGCGCGCCTTTGATGGCAGTAACCCCGATCCCCTCGGGCGTTTGCGGCAGGAAGGGGAGCCCGCGGCCAGTCAGGTGCGGGACAACCTGGATCGACTGCAACCGGGCCTGGGCAACCCGGTGCTCAAGGTGGAGGTGCGAGATCTGCCAGACGACGAACCCTCGTTCAGCACGGCTCCTGTGGAACTGGAGTGCGCCGATCCTGAGGAGTTGCGGACGGCCCTGGCCCGAATCGCCGCCCGCCTCGATCAGCTGGAGCAGCGCCTGCAGCCGGTCGGAACCGTTGGCCAGGAGTCGGCTCCTGGGGCTTGACCCCGTTCAGGGGCTCGGCAGCAGTTCCCGTTGGCCCAGCACCTGGCGGTAGTAGCCCCGTAGTTGTTCGGTGGCACCGGCCCAGCCCCAGCGCTCGGCCTCTTGGCGGGCATTGTGGCGCAGCTGCTCCCGCTGGCTGGAGTCCCCCAGGAGTCGCAGGGTGGCGGCGGTGAGACTGCCGGCTCCGCCATCGGGGCCATTTGGCTCGTAGAGGCAGCCATTCACCCCATCGGTGACGATGTCCGGAATGCCACCCCGGTTGGCACCGACCACAGGACAGCCGGCGGCCATGGCCTCGAGTAGCACCAGGCCCAGGGTTTCGGTGCTGGAGGGGAATAGGAAGGCATCGGCGCTGGCATAGGCGGAGGCCAGTGCCTCCCCCGAGAGGTAGCCCACGAACTGGGCGGCACTGCCCGCAAACAGGCTTTCCAGCTGCTGGCGATAGGGACCATCCCCCACTAGGGCCAGCCGCGTGTTCGGCAGGGCATCGAGCACGGGGCGAATGCGTTCGATCTGCTTCTCGGCGGACAGGCGGCCGATATAGAGCAGTAATTGTCCGGTATCGCTGTGGTGCCCCAGCAGTTGGCGGCGCATGCTGGGGCTGCGTAGCTCTGGCCGGAACAGGTCCGTATCCACCCCGCGCTGCCAGAGGGCCGTGTGCTGGATGCCCTTTTCGCTCAGTTCGGCCACCATTGCCGTGGAGGTGCACAGGTTCAGCTGGGCCTGGTTGTGGGCGGCTTTCAGCAGTTCCCAGAGCAACGGCTCCAGCATGCCCATGCCGTAGTGCTCGAGATATTTGGGGAGATGGGTGTGGTAACTAGCCACCAGGGGCAGGTTGCGGGTCTTGGCCAACCAGATGCCCCCTAGACCGAGCACGGCGGGGTTCACCACATGCACCAGATCGGGCCTGAACCGCTCCAGCGCCTCCGAAACCGCCGGCCGCGGCAGGGCCAGTTTCAGCTCGGGGTAGAGCGGCAGGGGCATGGCCGGAACCCCGACCACCTCGGCGCCCATGTAGCTGTCTGGGGCGCCTTCCGGGCAGAAGATCACCACCTCGTCGCCCGCCTCCACCAGGTGCTGCACGGTCTTGGTGAGCCGTGTGACGATGCCGTCCACCTTCGGCAGAAAGGTTTCGGTGAAAAAAGCGATTTTCACGGAGGTAGGGTTCGGCCTCAGGCGGCGGTTTTGATGGCTTCGGCCTGCCTGGTGGTCCAGGCCGACACACAGGGAATCCTTGAGCGGTCACAACGGTCGGCCCAGCGTCGGGCGACATTCACCACTTCCGTGAGCAGGCCGTCGTCGAGGGTGGTGGGCTTGAGGCCCAGCTCGATGAAGCAACGGTTATCGACGATCAAATCATTTTCAATGGCTTCCTTACGGGGGTTGGGCAGCAGGTTGACTTCGGCACCGGTGAGGTCAGCCACCTTGCGTGCCAGTTCGCCAACCTGATGACTTTCAGTCATCTGGTTGAAGATTTTCACCTTCTCTCCAGCGGCCGGAGGGTTCTCCAGTGCCAGCTGGACACAGCGGACCGAGTCGCGGATGTGGATGAAGGCGCGGGTCTGACCCCCCGTCCCATGGACAGTGAGGGGGTAGCCGATGGCGGCCTGCATCAGGAATCGATTGAGCACCGTGCCGTAGTCGCCGTCGTAGTCGAAACGATTGGTGAGACGGGGATCCTTTTCGGTGAGGCTTGTGTTGGTTCCCCAGACGATGCCTTGGTGAAGGTCAGTGACGCGAATTGCGTCATTTTTATTGTAATAAAAGAAGAGTAGTTGGTCCAGGGTCTTGGTCATGTGATAAACGCTGCCTGGATCCGTTGGATGCAGGATCTTCTCGGTAAAGCGGCTGCCGTCCGATTGGGGCACTTCCACGGTGAGGTAGCCCTCAGGGATGGTGGCGCCGCGGTGGGATCCGTACCCGTACACCCCCATTGTGCCGAGATGGACAATGTGGATGTCCAGGCCGCTTTCCACAATCGCGGCCAGAAGATTGTGGGTGCCGTTAACGTTGTTATCGACGGTGTAGCGCTTGGTGGCGCTGCTTTTCATCGAATAGGGCGCTGCGCGCTGCTCGGCGAAGTGCACCACCGCATCCGGCCGCTCGCTGCGCAGCAGCGCCAGCAGGATTTCGTAATCGCGGGCAATATCGAGATGGACAAAGCGCATGGGTTGACCGCCTACCTGAACCCAGGCCCGTAGACGGTCCTGGATGGTGGCGATCGGGGTGAGGGACTCAACACCCAAGTCGATGTCGATCTTGCGGCGACTGAGGTTGTCCACGATCACGACCTCGTGACCGGCGTCTGCCAGGTTGACCGCACAGGGCCACCCACAAAAGCCGTCGCCGCCAAGAACGAAAACCTTCACCCCAGACTCCTGAACGAGCGGTTGCTCAGGGGGCAAGCTACTACAGGCGTTCGGCGGGATCGCCGCGTCGGGTCAGCTGATCCGCGCCGCCACGGCCACCAGGGCCAGCACCAGCCCCACGCCGCCCATCAGCAGCAGCTTGTTGCTGCTGGCGCTGCGCTCGCCGGCTTCCATCACCACCATGCGTGGCTCCTTGGCGAAGGCGTTGAGCCTGCCGCCGTCTTCCTGGGTGACCTGCATGGAGATGAAAACTTGGGATTTCAAACCCTATGGATGGGCCTGCAAGCCACCTGGGATCCGGAACGCTTCGTCACATTGGCCCCACCCGCCCCTCCTGGGGCGAACTGGGGCTGGCGTCGCTGCGCAGGGGCAGCCGCCCGGCCAGGAAGGCGGCGCGCCCGGCCTCGGTGGCCTGGGCCATGGCCCGGGCCATCAGCGCTGGATCACCGGCCAGGGCGATGGCGCTGTTGATCAGCAGGGCATCGGCCCCCATCTCCAGGGCCTGGGCGGCCTCACTGGGCACCCCGATTCCGGCATCCACCACCACCGGCACGGTGGCGTTCGCGATGATCAGAGCGATATTGGCGGCATTGCGGATCCCCTGGCCCGAGCCGATCGGAGAGCCCAGGGGCATCACCGTGGCACAGCCCGCCTCCTCCAGCCGTTTGGCCAGCAGCGGATCGGCGTTGATGTACGGCAGCACCGTGAAGCCTTCCTTGACGAGCTGCTCGGCCGCGGCGAGGGTGCCGAAGGGATCGGGAAGCAGGTGCCGGCTGTCGGGAATCACTTCCAGCTTCACGAAGGTGTTGTCCTCCTGGCCCGCCAGCTTGGCCAGTTCCCGTCCCAGTCGGGCCACGCGGATCGCCTCCTCGGCGGTGGCGCAACCGGCGGTGTTGGGCAGCATCCAGAGGCGGCTCCAATCGATCGCCTCCATCAGGCCCTGGTGACCCTCCGCCTGGCTCTGAATCCGCCGCACCGCCACGGTGACGATCTCGCAGTCACTGGCCGCCAGGCTGGCCTGCATGGCCGCCAGGCTGGGGTATTTGCCGGTGCCGGTCATCAGTCGGCTGCGGAACGCACGGCCGCCGATCCAGAGGGGATCCGCCAGATGGGGGCCAGGGGCGGTCGAGGTCACGGACGGCTTCGTGGAGAGGGGGATTTCGCCATTAGTCTGCGACCTTGACTTGCACGCCTTCACCATGCCGCTGCCCCTGGTTGCTCCCCCGGTGCCGCAGCTGATCGCAGCCCAGCCGGCCCAGGCTCCGCGGGCGTTCGTGCCCTTCTCCCAGCCCAGCGTCAGCATCGAGGATCAAATCGACGCCTCCATGGCGCCCGAGTCCTTTGATGCCATTGCTCGCGCCAGTCGCGTGGCCAGCCTGATGCCGCGCGACTGGCGTGGCACTTACCAGTCGTTCCAATCGGGTCCCATCCTGCCGGTGCAGCTAGCCATCGACACCGCGGAGCCGATCGGTCAGATGATCGACCTGCGGGGTCGCCTGCGCATTGGCGAGGTGGAGATGCCGGTGCAGGGCAATCTCAACGCCAAATCGGACCAACTGGACTTGCTGGTGTTGGGGGAGTCCGGACTGAAGGTGGGCCTGGAACCCGGTGGTGAGTTTCAGGGAGTGCAGGGCCTCTCCCTGAACGGGTGGTATGGCCCGCGCATGACGGCCATTGGCGGCAGGCTGCAATTGATTCCCGGTGCCCCTTCCGCGCCCGCCGCGACCTCTGGAGTGCCTAGCAAGGCCGGTGACCGTACGGTGCGCGGTCTCTGGTGAAAGGCGCCTGAATTAATGGGCCGTCGGGTCATCGCCAGTCGATGGTCCCGATCAGGCGGTTTTGTCAGCGCCGATGCCGCTGCGGCGATCGAGCATTTTCAAGCGTTTCCGTGCCGTTTTGTTGTTGGGATCAAGGCTCAGAACTTGGTCGTAGGTGCTACGTGCTTCGTCGGGCTTGGCCTGCTTTTCGAGGGCAAAGGCGAGGTTATTGAGTGCCACGGGGTAATCCCCTTTGATCTTCAGGGCCGTCCGGTAGTGCCGGATGGCGGCCGGATAATTGGACTGGGCCGCCAGGGCAAATCCGAGTGCGTTTTGGATCAGCGCTCGGGCTTCGAGGGGGGCAGGCTCGGCGTCAGCGCGCTTGAGGGCGACTTTGAGGGTGTCCGCCGCCTGGTTGTACAGCCGCTTCCGCAGCTGCACCGAGGCCAGTTCATACAGGCCGGCGGCATCGTCCGGTGTCGACGACGCTTTGCCCTGGCCGTCCAGACGGGCCAGGGTGAGTTCATCCCTTCGTACCCGCAGGATCTGGCGAGCCACCAACACGGCGGCTCCTCCCAGAAGCACGATCAGGCCAATCAGATAGGCCTGGGGCAGCAGGTCGTTCATGGGCGCGCCGGAGCAGAGCTCACTTTGTGGCAGCGCTGACGACGGCGGTGAAGCTGGCGGAGTCGGCGATGGCCAGGTGGGCCAGCATCTTGCGGTTCAGACGCACATCGGCCTTTTTGAGGCCACCAATCAACTTGCTGTAGCTCAGGCCATTCATGCGGGCCGCGGCGTTGATGCGCGCGATCCACAGGCGGCGGAAATCACGCTTGCGGCGGCGGCGGTCCCGATAGGCGTTGCACAACGCCTTCATCACCCGCTGATTGGCGGTGCGGAACAGGCTGCCACTGCTACCACGGAAGCCGCGCGCTAGGCGAAGGATCTTGTTACGGCGTTTACGGGCGACATTGCCCCTTTTGACGCGAGACATGGGAAAGGTTCAGGGAGGAGAAACGGGGCGGACGGGCTGGCCGGAAACCGGCTCAGGCGTAGGGCAGCATCAGACATACATTGTCGTGATCCCGGTCATCAACGACGGCCATGGTGCCGAGGTAGCGCTTGCGCTTGGGGCTCTTGTGATCCAGCAGGTGGTTCAGAAAGGCACGCCGGCGCATGAACTTGCCGCTACCTGTGATCTTGAACCGCTTGGCGGCAGCTTTGCGGGTCTTGAGCTTCGGCATCACGGGTAGCGCAGGCACAGCAGAGCAGAGTACGACGTGACCTCACCCTCCACCAAGTCAGTCGCCTCGCGCCCATGCCTGTCCGACCCCATGTCCTGTTTTGCCGTACCGGACTGAGCGCCGTGGTCCTGCTCGCTGGCGGTTGCCGTGCCCAGGAGTCGCCCCCGCCGCCCCTGCCCGTGGCGCCGCTGCCCGTGGCGCCACTGCACTGGCCCGTGCCGCCGTTGCCGGTCTGGAATCCGACGGCTCCGGTGCTGGAGGTGGCCCTGGCCGCCCAGCTCCATCCCGCCGGCGATCCGACCGCCAGTGCGCCGCTGCGGCTTCAGGCCGCCGCCGGGGATCTCACCCTCACCGATGCGGCCGGTCACCGCGTCTCCGCACCCCAGCTGCTGCTGCACTGGCGCCAGCAGCCCCTGGCCACACCGCTGCGCTGGCGCCGACGGGTGCTGGGTCCCTTTGCCAGCTTCGAGAGTGCGGAGCAGGCAGCCACGGTTTGGCGTCAGTTGGGAGCCACGCCGGTGATCGCCCACCCCCGGGAATGGGAGGTCTGGGCCCATCCAGACGCCGTCGCGCCCGAGGGGGTGGCCTCCCGCCTCGAGGAGGGGCAGCAACGCCAGGCCCTTGGCTTGGAATTGCGCCGACCTGGCGGCTCGCTGGCGTTGGTGGCACCGGTGCAGATCACCGCGAAGGGCGGCCTGCTGTGGAAGGGAGGGCGTTATGGCGGTCCCTTTCGCCTGCTGCCCGATGCCTACGGACGCTGGAGCCTGGTGGAGGAGGTTCCCCTGGAGCGCTATTTGGAGGGGGTGGTGCCCCATGAGATCGGCGGCGGGTCCCCGCCCGCGGCCCTGGCAGCCCAGGCCGTGCTGGCCCGCACCTGGGCCCTCCGCAACCGCCATCGCTTCGCGGTGGATGGCTACCACCTCTGCGCCGACACCCAGTGCCAGGTGTACAGCGATCCTCGCCAGGCCAGTCCGGCGGTTCGCCAGGCGATTGCCGCCAGCCGTCATCAAGTGTTGGCCCTGGAGGGCCAACCCATCCACGCCGTCTATCACGCCAGCAATGGCGGTGTGATGGCGGGTTTCGAGGAAGTCTGGTCGGGGCAGGCGTTGCCCTATCTGCGTCCAACGGTGGATGGGCCCGCCACCCTGCAGGGCCGCCTCCCCCTACCGCTCACCGGACCGGGCCTGGTCGCCCTATTGCGGGGCGGCGGCGAGGCCTACGGCAGCGACCACCCCGTGTATCGCTGGCAGCGGCGACTCACTGCCCCGCAGATTGCCTTGGCCC
>Ga0209298_10000620_pt1 | contig 23630 bp, 26 predicted proteins | sample S_140806_EF_Meta_FD_187325 | JGI IMG/M metagenome (GOLD analysis project Ga0209298, IMG submission 187325) | Freshwater microbial communities from Lake Simoncouche, Canada to study carbon cycling - S_140806_EF_MetaG (SPAdes) (version 2) | ecosystem: Environmental > Aquatic > Freshwater > Lake ...
TTCAGGAAATTATACGAGATAGACATTGTGAAGGTAGAGGTGACAGTGCAGAACTTAACAAATGATAGTCAAGAGGGGATAGTCACGACAAAGAAAGAAATCACAAGTGCGATAAAGAAGTATGGTTTTGTAAATGACCAAGTAATAAAGTTTGAACGCACATGCGATAAGGTATTGACAAATACAAAGAAAGACTTGAAGCAGTACGAATCAGTCCTTGCTGCTAATGCCTATTTAGAACTTGGCAACTACCGAAAGGTGTCGGTGCATACAGGAGTGAATAAGATGACTATTCATAGAATGGTAAAAGATTTCAAAGAGATTGCAAACGACAACTTGAAAATAAAATGATTAAGATCGGAATCGTAAAGTACAAAGGCAACGCACAATCAGAAACAGGCATGGAGCTGTACAGACTTGTGATTCCTTATGGTGGCATATCTAATGACACGGCCAACTACGCTGTCAATGCGTGGAGCATGGATGAGGTACGAAACTGCGAAGACAAAGATATTGATTCCGACATCTATGTATTTAATAGACTGCACTACATTGAGATAGCAGAAAAGATTAAGAGGTGCAACAAGAAGTTAGTCATTGACATTGATGACATCTGGACATTGGACAAAACACACCTGCTATTCAATGATCCACGCACAACAAACTACCTTGAAGAACTTCGCAAGTGCTTTGAACTTGCTGACCTTATCACCACATCAACACCATTACTTGCAGAAAAGATATTTGAGGAGTTTGGCAAGGTGGCACAGGTGGTCAAGAACACGATACCAGAGAACTTCATTAATTTCAACAGCGAGAAAGTACCACATGACAGACTTCGATTTGGGTGGGTGGGTGGCATCTTCCACACCAAAGACATCGAACTGATGAAGCAAGGCATTGAGAAAATCTATGCGACAAACAACATCCAAAAGAAGTACCAATTTATTTTAGGTGGCTTTAATTTCAATCAAGAGTACATCGACTATGAGAAAATATTTACATCGAACTACAAGCTCAACGCTACATGGGATGGGGATTACATGGACTACCTGAAAGAGTTCACACAGATGGGTGAGCATATCGGACAGGACAAGCAATACAGAAGATTGTGGGGGAGAGATGTGGACACTTATGGAAGATTGTACAGGCACATCGATGTGGCATTGATACCATTGCAGGACACACTATTTTCTAACTGCAAGTCAGAGCTGAAATTGATTGAGGCAGGGATGACTGGCTGTGCTGCGATAGTGTCCAATGTTCTTCCATACTCAAACTACCTAACACACGACAACTGTTACCGAGTGAACACAGCAAATGATTGGCACATGGCTATTCGTACCTTGCTTAATGACAAAGAATATCGACAAGACTTGGTTGACAATCTTGCAGACGATGTGCGTGAACATTTCAATCACGAAAAAGAAGTTGAGAAACTGAAAACACATATAAACAAACTATGAGAATTGGCATAGGAATTACTTCGACACCGAGCAGACCTGCACATCTTGAACTTTGTTTGTCACAGATGAACAAGTACATGCCAGAAGATGCAATGCTATTTGTGGCACACGACACGAACAAGATGGGTGTAGCACATCAGAAGAACAAATGTCTGGAAGCATTGAAAGAGTGCGACTATGTATTCCTGTTTGATGACGATTGCTTTCCGATAGAAGATGGATGGGCGGATGCGTATATATCCGAATATATCCGAACAGGCAACCATCACTTCTTGAAGATTAACGAAACACCGAGCATTGAAATCAAAGAGGTAATTGATGGAATCACTTCGTGGACCAACTGTGCAGGGTGCATGATGTTCCTGACAAGGTCAGCCATTCAGACTGTTGGAATGTTTGATGAATCATTTGGAAGGTATGGTTACGAACACGCAGAATACACAAATAGAATTTACCAAAACAAGTTTAATTTGTTTGGACAATATTTGTCCTGCACAGGCAATGACAAAGTATATGCGATAGACTTGCAGGGTGTCGGCTCATTTAACATCAAGCACAAGTCATCGATGCCATTCAAAGAAATGTTGGAATCAGTAAAGAAAGCAGAGGCAGTATATAAAAATAAACTATGAAAATTTTAATTAAATATCCATCACGCAATCGTAAAGAAAAATTCTACGAAACATTGAACAAGATGAAAGCAATGGCGAATAATCTTAACGACATTATGTTTCACTTTACCATTGATGACGATGAAGTTGATTTGTACTTTATCGAAACATTGGGAGGCAAGAGCAACAATAAGATTCATGCAGTCAACAGGGATGTGCCTGAATCAGATTGGGATATTCTGGTTGTTATGTCCGATGACATGGTATGCGTCACTCATGGGTGGGATGACATCATTCGTCAAGACATGAATGAGAACTTTCCAGATACCGATGGGGTGCTACACTACAACGATGGAAATCAGAAAGCAAATGTGATGACAATGTCAATCATTGGCAGGAAATATTATCAGAGGGATGGGTACATCTACAATCCAGAGTACCAATCTTTGTGGTGCGATGTGGAAGCGACAGAAGTAGCACACATGAGAGGGAAGTATAAATACATGGGTGATGACATTGTACTATTCGCACATCACCATCCTGCATGGGGTTTCTGCCTACACGATGAACAGTATCGCAAGACTGAATCACCATACTATTGGCAAAAGGACAGGCAAGTTATAGAAAATAATCGTGCAAAAAACTACGGATTGAAAGAAAATGAAATAATAAATCAATTTAAGTATCAACAATTATGATAGATTACACACAACAGCTTGAACAGGATGTCATTTTGAACTACTTTGAAAACAAAGAGCATGGCATACTGCTTGACATCGGAGCAAACGATGGAGAAACATTCAGCAATTCAAGAGCATTGATTCTGAACGGATGGACAGGTGCATTGGTTGAGCCAGATCCACAGCCATTGTATAAACTTGAAAAATTGTATTATCACAATCCAAGCATTCAGATAATAGACAATGCCATTGATAACTACAACGAGAAGATAACGATGCACTGTTCAGGCACACACTTGAACATGGGTGACATGGGGTTGCTGTCAACGATCAACGAGAAAGAGAAAGAAAGGTGGCACAAAGAAATATTCACAGAGGTAGAAGTTGATGTGATTGACTTTAAGACATTGCTTGACATCACAAAATTCACAACGATTGACTTCATCAGCATTGATGCAGAGGGAAGCGACTATCGGATACTTGAACAGATAGACTTGAAGGCATTGAATTGCCAAATGGTATGCGTGGAATACAACAACATTGATGGGATGAAGTATGTCAAGTACATGGAGCAATTTGGCTTTAAAATTATCATGATGAACGGATGCAATATAATAATGGGACTATGAGATTATCAATCTTAATTTGCTCGATTGAAAAAAGACAAGAACAACTTGCTGAATTGTTAACAGAAATTAACTTGCAAATAACAAGTTGCGATGCGAGTGATATTGTGGAGGTGCTGACAGAAGTTGACAACAAACAAATCACGACAGGAACAAAAAGAAACAACTTGCTAAACAAAGCATCTGGCAAGTACATTTGTTTCATTGATGATGATGACCACATCTATCCTAATTACATTAAATTAATTTTAGAGGCAATAGAATCAGATGCGGACTGCATTGCAACAACAGGAATATACACAGTTGACAATGGCAGGAAAGTAAGATGGAAATTATCAAAAGACTATCAAGATGAAAATAAGTATAGTGAGGAGTTCAATCAAATAGTTTATTTTAGAAGGGCAAACCATTTGACACCAGTCAAAAGAGAACTTGCACTACAAGCAATGTTCCCTGACAAATCAAATGCAGAGGATAAAGAATATTCATCACGATTGAATCCATTTTTGCAGTCAGAAGTTGAAATAAAAGAATTGGTTTACCATTACGATTACAGAAGCTATGATAAAGAATACACCTGAATGTAAAAAGATAATTGTTTCCTATGCTTCAAAAGGTCGTGCAGACTACAACATAGGACAACAAAAGTTATATGAATCTATTCTTGAACATTGGGATGGGGACTATTGGTTGCATTCAAAGGAAAAAGATGGAATACTTCCCGATCCATTGCTATTCAAACATCGTGAACATAATGATGTGCCATACTTCTTCAAGTTTACAATGATTCAACTTGCAAGAGAAAAAGGATATACAGAAATATATTGGCTTGATTCATCTTTGGTGTTACACAAGGACATCACAGGACTTGCATCACCAATAATGGCATTCGATAATTTAGGACATCCATTGTCCAAATACATTTCAGATCAGGCAGTTGTTAATCTAAATTGCATTACCTACCTTTCGGACATCAAACAGATTTGGGGTGGTGCTATCGCATTTAACTTTGAGAATCCTATAACATTGGTAATCTATAAAGAGATTTTGGAACAGGTAGAACTTGGATCATTCAACGAAGGCACAAGCAACAGAAATGAGTTTGTGGCACATCGACATGATCAAGCTGTGATGTCTGTCATATTTCATCAACATAAAATATACTTATTGCCTTATGGCAATATTGTAATTAACGCACACAGCTTACCACCATACGAGTACGGACAAGATTTTTATATTATTTACGGATGAAAATAGAATCATTACAAAAAATTAAAGACATTCACAAAGGCAAGACAATCCTTGTGTGTGGAAGCGGTGGCTCATTGCTTGATATTGATACAAAAAAATTACACCATAACATCATTGTGATGTGTTGCAATTCAGCAACCTATCATTTTAAGAAATTTGACTATGGAGTGTTCACCGATGGCACAGCAAACTATTCAAATTGGTATTTGAATTTAACTAAAAAAAAGTGTACAATAATTAATTGCAATCAAGAAATACCTAAAATAAAACGAAACACAATATATTTTGAAAAGGATTTTGACAACTGGAAGTTTGAAGAAACAAACACGAAGGTAATTGGAGGGTATGATGTTATTCATTGTGCAGTTCATATTGCTTGGATGATGGGAGCATCACAAATTATTTTAGCAGGAGTAGATTTGAAACACATGACAGCATCAAGGAAATATGCTTATGACCAGTCTGTGAATGAAAACATACCACAAGCATTGTTAGAAACATTACAACAATCATTACACGCAAATGATAGTTTGTTTGATGGGTATCTGGGTGCATCATTAGGAGGGTGGGAAAAAATTGATAAATGGAATACACAACTAAGAATTAAGACAATAAGTAAAGACACTAACTTAAAAATATATGACTATACAGATGTTAATTCACTTTATTGAAATTATTTGCTTTTCTGTATTCTTTGCAGAGCTGTCGAATGTACCACAACAACTGATGTACCTACTTTGTAAGTACAATCTATCTTACAAGATAGACATCTACAATTCCAAACAACCACGCAGGTGCAGACCATTTGATTGTGCGATGTGTCTTGCAAGTTGGATAGGATTCGTTTACCAATTAGTCAACTTCACAAATGTGTTTCATCTGGTAGCATACTGCTCCATCTGTTCTGTTGGTGCAGTCTTGCTTATTTGTATCTTAAACAAATTAAAGTCGTTAAACCTATGAGGTTTCTAATAATTAAAAATACTATGAAATTAAGAGATGACCAGTACCAAGAATTAGTTAACCACAGGGGTGTGATTAAGATGGTAGCAGAGCAGAAACTAAATGTGAGCAATTCACCACACGACACAATGGCGAGGGTGTGGATGCAGTTAGGACAAGCACCAGTTAACACCAACTGCAATGCGTGTGTGTTGCAACTGTATGCAGATATAAATAATTTAATGATACAATACGAGAATGGCACAGATTAAAGCAACGACATCAAAGAAGAACTTTGGTGTGCGTAAAAAGGGCAAAGCAAAGAAGTCTAAAAATAAACATTGTCGCAAGACAAAAAAAACAAGAGGACAAGGATGAAAATAGTCAAGGTAAAAATATCAGAGATAAAGCTCAACGAATCAAATCCACGATTTATCAAGGATGACAAGTTCAAGAAGTTGGTGAAGTCAATCAAAGACCTACCACAAATGCTTGACATCAGACCTATCGTAGTCAACAAAGACATGATGGTGCTTGGTGGTAACATGAGATTGAAGGCATGTGTTGAAGCAGGACTTGTTGAAGTACCGATTATCATTGCCGACAACTTAACAAAGGAGCAAGAGAAAGAGTTCCTAATAAAAGACAATGTTAGTGGTGGTGAGTGGGACTGGGATATGATTGCAAATGAGTGGAATGAGGTTGAGTTAATTGAGTGGGGGTTGGATATTCCTTTGGACTTCCAAACAGAACTTGAAGCGGAAGAAGATGAGTTTGATGTGCCTGAGGGTGGAATTGAAACGGACATAGTATTAGGAGATTTGTTTGAGATTGGTGAGCATAGATTACTTTGTGGAGATTCAACGGATAGCGATTCAGTAGCTAAACTTATGAATGGTGAGAAAGCGGAAATAAGTTTTACATCTCCACCGTATAATGCAGGAACAACACCAACTGAAATAAAAATGGGCAAAACCTCAAAATATGCAAATGATTCAGATAATAAAACAGAAAGTGAATATCTTAATTTATTAGTTGATTTTACAAATAACACTCTATTATTTTCTGATTATTCATTTTTAAATATACAGAGTTTATCAGGAAATAAAACCGCTTTAATTGACTTTTTGTATAATATGAAGTCTTATTATGCTGACACTTTAATTTGGCAAAAACAAAATGCACAACCAGCAATGGCAGAAAATGTTTTGAATAGTCAATTTGAATACATTCATGTTTTTAGTCATAAAGCAAATAGAGCTATTGGAACGAAAAAGTTCAGAGGTACATTAAGCAATGTTTTAGATATAAGCAAACAAAATAAAAACGGAGTTAAAGAACACAATGCGACTTTTCCGATAGATTTTGCAGCTCACTTTGTACAAAACTTTTGCGAAAATTCTGTTTTAGATTTATTCTTAGGCAGCGGGACCACAATGGTAGCATCACACCAACTTAAACGTAAATGTTACGGAATGGAACTTGACCCAAAGTATTGCCAAGTAATTATTGACAGAATGAAGAAGTTAGATAGCACATTAGTTATTAAAAGAAACGGAATAAAAATATGAACAACATAACGAAAACGAACACTATAAAGGAGCTTGATTTAAGGCAGTTGGCAATGGTTGAGGCATTAGAGAAACATCTTGGCATCGTAACCACTGCATGTAGAACAGTTGACATCGCAAGGACAACGCACTACGAATGGCTCAAAACAAACAAGACATATAGAAAGCTGTGCAACGACATCGACAATGTAGCACTTGACTTTGCAGAATCTTGTCTGCACAAACAGATTGCAAAAGGTAATCCATTGTCAACTATATTCTATCTAAAATGTAAAGCAAAGAAACGAGGGTATATCGAGCAAAGCACAATCGAGATAAAAGGTAACATGAAATTCAGAGCAGACTTTGGCACAAGCAATCTTATACAACCCACATCCGAATCAGCAGAAGATACACAATAGCATCAATGACGAGGAATACAAATACTATGTGATTTGTATCGGTCGGCAGTTTGGCAAGACAATGATGGCTACCAACCAGATGATGTATTGGGCATTGAATAATCCACGCAGTAAGATTGCATGGGTATCGCCTGTGTATAAACAAGCGAAGAAAGTATTTGCCGACACTTACAAAGCATTCATCAAAAGACCAGAGATTTACAAGAACATCAACAAGGGTGATCTGATTGTCGAATATCGCAATGGCTCAACTATCCAATTCTTTTCATCCGAGAGATACGACAACATTCGTGGTTACACCTTTGACTATCTGATATGCGATGAGTTTGCATTCATGGATGCAGAGGCATGGACAGAAGTATTGAGGGCAACGGTACTGGTGAAAGGCAAGAAGGTGATATTGATAAGCACACCGAGAGGTAAGAATCACTTCTACCACTTGCATCAATTAGATTCAGTCAATCCACAATACAAATCATTCAGCATGTCATCCTACGACAATCCAATGATTCAGAGATCAGAGATTGACGATGCGAAGCTCACACTACCGGAACATATCTTCAAGCAGGAGTACATGGCTGAATTTCTCGATGGGGGTAGTGGTCTGTTCCTGCACATAAACTACTCAACACAGGTGGACACATCACCAAAGTATTATGCAGGTCTTGACTTGGGAAGGGCAGACGATTACACAGTCCTTACTATCTTCAATCAACAAGGGCAAATGGTATTCGCAGACAGGTGGAGGCAAACGACATGGAGCAACATTGTCGCAGAGGTATGCAAACACATCAACACATACCAAGCATTCACGTTTGTTGAGGTCAATAGTATTGGTGATGCTATCTTTGAGCAGGTACAAAAGGGTGTGATGCACAGGGATAGAATCTACCCATTTGTCACCACATCAAAATCAAAGCAAGACATCATTGAAGCTCTCATAGTAGCCAACAACAACAAAGAGGTGCAGTTCCTACCAATAGATTGGCTAAAAAAAGAGTTTGAAGTGTTCACCTACGAATACAATCCTGCTTCCAAGTCAGTCAAGTATTCTGCACCATCAGGATTCCACGATGACGGTGTCATGGCTACCTGCATCGCATACTACTCATTGAAGTCAAACAAGAATTCAGGCATCTACAATGTTAGGTGATGCCTATACAAACCAAACTAAACTACTTATATTATTATGAAGAAATTCTCATGGGGTAACCTTACATTAGGTCAATATGCTGATTTTGAAACAGCAAGGAAGCAAGAGTGCATCTTACCAGTTGACCTTCTTGAAAAGGATTGTAAACTGATTTCATTACTTACAAAGATTCCTTTGGCAGAACTTGAATCAATGCCAATGGCAGAGTTCAACGAGTATCGGAAGGCAATGTATGAATTTGTGGCCATAGAGTTAAAGGGTAGATTCATGGCCAAGTTTAAATTGGCACATCGCAAGTTTGTCTTTGATCCATCCAACAACAACATCAAAGTGAGCAACCTTACTGACCTTTCGCTGTTGAAGATTACAGGCGAGAATCTGGCAGAGCAGTTACCAACCATAGTGAGTATCTTCTGCAAAGAAAAGAAAGTGTGGTACATGCCATTCAGAAAGCCATTGGAGTTCCAACAACGCATGAAGTTGTTTAAGGAGCAACTTAATTTGGAGATAGGATTCGGTGTGGCTGTTTTTTTTTGCAAGGTATCGGAAGAATTACCCAATCTTATGCAGAGTTATTTGGAAGCAGAACTACTGAAAGTGGACAACCTGCTGAACGAAGCGAAAGAGATGATTCGACAGGTGGAGGAGGGATGACCTTATTTGAGCAGTGGGGATATATGTACACAGTCCACATTCTGTGTAAGTATGACAGGACAAAGTGGGACTATTTTATGGAGATGAACATAATCGATTTCTTTAACTACATGAGTTTAGAGCAGGACATCGAAAAGGAAAGAGAGTTACAACGCATGATGCAAAAGTAAGATAATGGAAGAGAAATCAATATATCAAACACTTGAAGACTTTGGCAACAAGGTGCAGGGTGACTTACGAAAGAGTTTGGTGGCAAAGAATTCCAACGCATCCAAGAACTTGTCGCAGTCGATTGCATTCAATGTGAAGTTTAAGAGTGACACCGAGATACAGTTCAAATTAGAACTTGACAGATACTACGAGGCGGTTGACAAGGGCAGAGGTAAGGCAAAGAAAAGTAGTGTGATACCATTGCGTGAAGCAATTTATCAATGGATAATTCAGAAGGGATTAGCAGTAACTAATTCAAAAAAAGAAAGTCTAACAGCAAAGGGTGCAGGGAAGAAGTTAGGAGTAGGGCAACCAAAGCTGCGTTCCATGATTGAAACGAACAGAAGGACAATGGCATACTTTATTGCAAGAAAGATAAACAGATTTGGAACAAAGGGCAACAACTTTTATAGTGCTGTTGTCAATGATTCATTGTTTGATGACTTGCGAATAGATTTAAGTGATTCATTCAAGAAGGATGTGTTAATTGATATAAATAAAATAGAAATAAAATAAATGGCTTATTCATTCGTAGCAGCTTATCAAAGTCCTGCACCAGTATTCAATCCGATGCCATTCGTTGTGACATCAACAGACAACACACAACCAAACTTCAAATATGTGTGCGATGTGTATGTTAGTGGTGTGACAGGGTACACACGACTTCTGCTCAATTCCGATCCAACGACAGGAGCAGCAGCATTCCTTGTCAATCAGATTTTAAGGAGCAGAGTTACATCTGACTTCGATGTTACCACAACAACGGTGACGAATCCATTTAAACAATGTAGCAATGGTCATGTCATCTATGAGTTAAAGTTCGGACAGCAGTACGGTGCATCTGGTAGCATTGTCACCTATCCAAACATACTTGTGACAGGCACACTATACGGATTCAATGGCTCACTTGATTCACAAGATTGGTTGAATTACATTGGCTCAACTTACAACATTCTGTTAAGCACACGCAAGTTCTTTCAGAAGGACAAGTCATTCGCTAACTTCCCCATCCGCATCACAGATCAAGCATGGCTCTACTACTTCTGCGACACAACAAATAAAGATGCGTTGTTGAAGATTGTCACTTACAATGGACTTTCAGCAACACCATTGCAGACTATCACCTTGACAAATCAATATACCAACAAATCAACATACAAACTATTCCAACGTGCATCAGTTGGTCCAGTTGACCTTAACCTTGTTGATCCTACATTGATAGTAACAGGCACACAGCCATTCATCACTTCATCGGTTGCATATTACACCATCAACTTGACAAATAACACAGGAACGCAGTCAAGTGAGATGATGACATATTACATCGACAAGACATGCACCAATTCAGAGGAGTTCCCAGTCTACTTCAAAAACAATTACGGTGGTTTCGATACTTATTCTTTTTACAAGAAGTCCAAACGCATTGCAGAGATTTCACGCAAGACATATCAAAAGAATGTGGGAAGTCTTATCGGTAGCAAGTGGAACTACTTGACAACAGATGCAGGAGAGGTGACGATGGACACACAGATAAGCGACAAGTATCTTCTGAATTCCGATTGGATAACTGACAACACAGCGAAGTGGCTCAAACAATTATTCACATCACCAGAGGTGTATCTGTACGATCCAATGTTGGCTATCCATGTGCGAGTGAATGTGAAGGCAACAGCATACGAATCAAAGAAGGTAGATAACGAAAAGATGTTCAACTTAACCATTGAACTTGAAGCATCACAGCAGTCATATAGACAACAACAATAGATGATAAGGTCAGAACTTTATATTAACAACATTCGTGTTGAGCTGAATGCAGAGGTACAGGCATCTATCACTTATCAGATTGCCGACATCCGTATGCCTGACAAGAGACAGGGCAGTTTCTCAAAGACTGTGACCTTACCGGGAAGTCCAACAATCAACAACCTATTCACATCCATCTTTGACCTTAACACATCGGTGCAGACAAGTGGTGTGATTAACTTTGCTCCTGACTTCAATCCAAATCTAAAAGCATCATTCGTGCTGTTGGTAGAAGGCATTGAGCAGTTCAGAGGGTACATGAAGTTGCAGAACATCACACGCACACAAGACCAGTTACAGCAGGTGATGTATGAGGTGAATCTCTTTGGTGATGTGGCAAGTATCTTCGGAGTGATAGGGGATGCGAAGTTGAACGCACTTGACATGAGTGCGTATGACCATACCTACAACAAGGCAAATCAAAAGGCAACATGGACAGCAGCCATTGGTGGTGTTGGGTATGTATATCCAATGATAAATTATGGAGGCATAACAATAAATTCTTGGAATGTCACTAACTTCTATCCTGCAATATATTTGAAAACATACATCGATAAAATATTCAGTGCAGCAGGATATTCGTACACATCAACATTCTTTTCGTCATCTTACTTCAAACATTTAATTGTTCCATTCGCAAACGATAAGTTGACTTTAACTTCTACACAAGTTACTGCAAGATTGTTTGAAGCTAAAACAACAGCCAATACAACAGAGGTAGGTGTTAATACTTTTACTGTTGCCTATCCATCATTGTTATTTACTAATCAATTAATCTTTAACAATGAGATAAGTGATCCATCAAATCAGTACAATCCTGCAACAGGTGTATTTACATTTGCCAACAGTGGATTGTATGAATTTAGAATTTCAGGAGATGTTTCAGCAAAGACAACAACAGCAGGAACTATCACACAGGGCGGACTTGTTTTGCATAATATTTATTTAATAAAAAATTCAGCAACAGTACCAATTTGTAATGTTTACACACCAGTCATAAGTGGTGCTTATGCAATCAACGATCCATTATTTACAACTACAACAATAAGTGGAACATCAACAACTATCAATGCCACAGCAGGTGACACCGTTACTTTTTATTATGAGGCAACAAATTTATTGATTCGACAATCAGGAGGTGCGTTTGATATGTCATTTAATTCACTTGGCAAAGTAACAAATCAAATATCAAACACTTTTATTGTTGATGGCTCACTATTGACAATGAACAGCACACTACCTATCGACATCAAGCAATCTGACTTCTTAATGTCGGTAATTAGAATGTTTAATCTATTTGTTGAAACTGATAAGAACGATTCCAACAATTTAATAATTGACACTTACGATTCTTTCTATGGTGCAGGGACAACACAAGATTGGAGCAAGTTACTTGATGTGTCAAAGCCAGTAACCATAACACCGATGGGTGCATTGGATGCGAGAAGGTACACAGTAAAGTACACACAAGATTCTGACTATTGGAACAAAAGATATTTTGATGCGTATGGTAAAACGTATGGCGAATATAATCTTGACATCATAAACGACTTCTTAAAGAACGAGAATAAGAACGAGGTGATATTTGCACCAACACCATCGATAGGCACAACTGCTGTCGATAGAATCATTCCAGAGATTTACACAATGGATTCGACAGGACTGCAAACAAAATTGCGGAGTAAGTTAAGGGTGTTGTATTGGAATGGTGCAAAGGCAACTGTCAATTCATGGCAATACACAAGTTTTTCAGGCATAACAACGGAAACAACCTATCCTTATTCAGGACACATTGACGATCCCATCACACCGACAACAGACTTGTCATTCGGAGTGCCAAATGAAATCTACTATGTCAATCCATACGGACAAACATCATACACGAACAACAATATATTCAACCAATATCACAAACTATTTATTGATGAAATAACAGATGTCAATTCAAAGATAGTGACTGCATTCTTTCGCTTACAGCCATTGGACATCCTTGTGTTGTCATTCAGAAATAAGATATACATTGATGGACAATACTATCGATTGAATAAAGTCATCGACTACAATCCATTAGTCGAGGGAGTGACCAAGTGCGAGTTGTTAAAGATAAAGAATGGAGTGCCATTTGTACAGACAACATCAGGACTTACATTCACAAGTGGTGAGAAGTTAGGCATCGACAGAGCTCCATCTGCACCTGTCAATGTTGGTAGGGGTGATATAGCGGCATCGACAAACAATGTGACAGCAGGTAGGGATAATTACATCAGTCCATCGGCACGTTATTCTCTGGTGAATGGTAGCAACAATTTTGTAGGCAATGATGCTGCGAGTATCAACATTGCTGCAAGTAGCGGTGTTACTGTATTGGGTGGATTGACAAATGTTACTGTCATCAACACAAACGACATTGTTATTCGTGAATCAAATGTGACATACATCAATGGTGTGCGAATGAGTGGAAGCGACAACATATACACAGCGAGTGCAAGTCAAACTATTTCAGCACTTGGAACGTGGGAGTGTACATCACCAATGACATTGACATTAGATGTGACATTGTTTAACACAGGCGATTCAATACGAGTAAAGAATGTAGGTGGCGGTGCAACAGTTATCGTTGATGGCAATGGCATCTTGATAGATGGTAGTGCTACACAAGTGATGGCGATTGCTTACGACACATTAGAAATATATTACAACGGAACAGTTTATTTTATAAGATAAGAAAATGGCAGACAAGTCAGTATCGATAGATTTAATCATCAAGAGTTCAGAGGCAGCATCTTCACTTAAAGAGGTGAAGCAATCTTTGAAAGACATCAAAGATGAAATGATAAAGGCAGGCGAAGGCACACCTGCATTTAATAAGTTAGCAGCAGCAGCAGGTCAGTTGAAGGATAAAGTTGACGATGCAAACGAAGCAATCAAAGCAACCAATCCAAACAAGTTTCAGGCATTAGCATCATTCGCTTCAAGTGCAGCATCTGGCGTGGCTGCGGTTACAGGTGCGATGGGTTTATTCGGTGCTGAATCAGAGAATGTGGCTAAAACACTTGCAAAGGTGCAGAGTGCAATGGCATTAAGTCAGGGACTTGCAGGGTTGAGTGAGATGCCGAAAGCATGGGCGTCATTTAAGACATCTGCTGTAAGTGCATTGAATGCTGTTAAGGCAGGGATAGGTGCAACAGGAATAGGATTGCTTGTCATTGCACTTGGAACTATCTATGCTTATTGGGATGACATCAAAGAAGCGGTTAGTGGTGTGAGTGAGGAGCAGAAGAAGTTAAATAAATTAGCCAAAGAAAATTTAAAAGCAGAACAAGATAAATACGATTCACTTTTATTATCAGAAAACACTTTAAAGTTACAAGGCAAAACTGAAAAGGAAATATTGCAACTAAAAGTTGCAGCGACTAATGAAGAAATACTAAAAGCACAAATTGCTTTACAAAATTCTATTGATAATAAAAAAGCACAAGTTGAAGCATCTGAAAGAAATAAAGAAATATTAAAGGGAGCATTAGATTTTGTTTCTATCCCATTAACATTATTACTTGCAGGTATTGATGCGATAGGTACAGCATTTGGCAAAGACTTTGGATTGAGAGAAGGATTTAAAGAAAGCGTTGCCAATATGATTTTTGATCCAAAAGCAGTGGCAACAGAGGGTGATAAGGCAATTAAAGAATCACAATTAGTTTTAGATAAATTAGTAAGTCAAAGAGATGGATTAAAAAATTCAATTAATGCAATAGACAAAACTGCAAGTAGTAAAGCAAAGGCAGATGCAAAAACAGATGCAGATGAGAAAGCAAAGATTGACGAAGAATACAGAGTATCACAATTAACAGCACAAGAAAAGCAACTTGAAGATTTTGCTGCATTACAAAAAACGTATCTTGATAATGGCAACATAACGCAAGGGGAGTATAATAAAAGAATATTTGACAAGAGGAGAGAGTTAGAAGGTGACTTGCAAGTTATTGGTTTAGCAGCATCGGAAGAATTCAAGATGATGAAATCTGATGATGCGTTCACAGCAATTCAGATAAAACAATTTGAAGTTGATGAAATTACACGAATAGAAGCAGAGCAAAAAGTAAAAGATAGAGTTGAAAGGCAAACAGAAGCCAGTGCTAAATTAGTACAAGCACAGGAGTTCGTTAATAAATTACAAAGGATTTCAGACATGGCTTTCTCTGTGAAATTTGCGTACATGAAGAAGGGAGCAAAAGATGAAGAAGCTGTATTAAGAGCTCAATTCAAAATCAACAAAGCATTGCAATTATCAACTGCCATTATTAGTGCAGCACAAGCACAAATATCTATATTGGCACAATATCCAAAGTTCGATGGAGGATTCGCAATGGCAGCAGCAATGATTGGTGCAGCGTTAATGTCAGCAGGAACTATTGCAAAAATAGCAGCAACACAATTCGATACCACAAGTGTAAGTGGTGGAGTTGGTGGCGGTGGTGGTGGTGGTGGAGGAACTGACCTTAATACAGGTGCAGCAGCAGCGACAAGCAACTCACAACCATCTACATTGCTCAATCCTGATGGAACGGTAAACAATCAAAACACACCAACACCTGCACCGATACAAGTGTATGTGGTGGAATCAGATATTACATCGACACAGACACAGGTGGCGGTGGTACAGAATCAAATGAACTTTCACTAAACTAAAATAAAATAAGATGAAAAAATTAATGACCTACGAGTTAGACATCAACGAAGATGAAGCTGCTCAAAGCGGTATTCAATATGTATCGCTTGTTGACGATCCTGCCATCCAAGAGAATTGGATGAAATTTGAAACACAGAAATCTTTTGCATTCAAAGTGTCTGCACCAGAACGCAGAATAATAACAGGAGCAGCAATGATTGCTGACATGCCTATCTATCGCAAGGATGATGTGCGTGGCGAGTACAATGTAGTGTTTCGCAAACCTGTGATTGAAAAGATTGTCAAGAAGTGGGCGAAGCTCAACAAGTTCAACAATGTGAACATGATGCACGAAGAAGGCACACAAACAGAAGGCATCTATTGTATTGAATCATTCATCGTTGATTCGAGCAGAGGCATCACCACACCGAAGATATTTGACAAAGCACCGGATGGAAGTTGGTTTCTATCTTATTACATCGAAAATGACGTAGTTTGGAACGAGTTCATCAAGACTGGCATCTTCAAGGGATTCAGCGTTGAGGGTATGTTTGGCTTTGAGATCAAGGCACAGGCAGAGGTGGTTGAGGTCGATGCTGATGAACAACATCTAAAAACAATCTTTGATATTCTAAACTTTGCCGATTCATACACCGAGCAAGGTTTAAAAAGGATACCTTATGTTTTGGGATCAGTTGGTGGGAAAACAAAGTAATTCATAAAATGGTACACATATAAAATATGTACTTATTAATTTAAATAAACTTAATCATGGCAGACAAAGCAACATTCATTTCAGAATTAGCGACACTTGTAAAGAAACATTTGTCACCAACAAAATTGAATTTTAAAGACATCATGTTACCTGATGGAAGCACACTTCGCTACGAAGGTGATATGCCAATGGTACAGATGCCAGTGACAATACTTCAACCTGATGGAACAGAACTACCTGCACCTGATGCTATCTACGAAATGGAAGATGGCACAAGCATCGAAGTTATCGGAGGCATCATTGTAACAGTTACACCACCAGCAGCAGAAGTAGAATCACCAGAATCAGCAATGCCAACGACACCAACACAAATGGAAAACAACACAGCAACTGTTAAGACACTTATCGAAACGCATACCAAAGAACATCACTTTACAAAAGAAGAAGTGACATCATTGTTGGAGCAGTCAGTTGTTAACATGACAGAGAAATTTGCAACAGCAACAAAAGAACTTTCGGACAAGATAGAAGTAATGGAAGGATATAATTCAGATTTGAGTGCATTGGTATTAAAGTTCAGCGAACAACCTGCCGAAACATCTGTAAAGAAACTACCAGTAAACTTGAAGTCAGAGCCAACCAATAAACGTGAAAGTTTAGAGGAGTATCGCAAACGAATGAACACACAAAAATAATTTATAAAAACAAACTAAAAAAAAATAAACAATGGCAACATTTTCATTAAGCGGTCTATCCGCTTACACCGAAGAAAACAAAGCGGACATCGTGACCAAATCCATTCTTGGAGCAAAGACAATGGGTCTTGTTGATGTTCGTGCAGGAATCAAATCAGCAATGAAAATTCCTATTCTTGACACGACAGCTAACTTCCAAGTTGGAGGATCATGTGCGTTTAACACATCAGGAACAACAACAGTAACACAGACAACTATCACACCAGTGTCTTTAAAATTAAACATGTCATGGTGTCCTTCTGAACTTGAAGCATATTTCACACAGAAGTATCTTAAAGCAGGTGCGTTGTATTCTGGTACATACGATTCACAAGATGGTATCGACAATGCGTTCTTCACAGCAGTAACTGACCGAGTTCAGCAATACATCAACAAACAAGTTGAAGCAATGTTGTGGTTAGGTAACACAGCAACAACTGCTGATCCAAACTTGAAATTGATGAACGGATTCATCAAGACTATCGACACAGCAGCAACAGCAATAGCAGCAACACCAACAGCAGCTATCACAGCAGCAAATGCTCGTGCTATATTTGAAGAAATCATTTTCTTAAAGATTCCAAATCAAATTTTAGATGATAGTCCAGTTGTATTCTGTTCACAAGAAGATTACCGATTGTTATTGAATGCACTTTGGCAAGCTAACTTGTTTAACTACATTCCAACAACAGCAAATGGTAGTGCAGGTCTTGAATTAATTTATCCAGGTACTAACGTAAAAGTTATTGCAGTACCAGGACTAAATTCCGACAACGGAACAGGTCTTCCAACAGCAGCAAAGCATCGTATCTTCGCAGGAACAACAAGCAACTTCGTTGTAGGTGTTGACCTTGAAAATGACATACAGAACTTCGACCTTTGGTATTCAAAAGACAATCGTGAAGTTAGAATGGTAATGGACTTCAAACTTGGTGTTGCGAATCATTTCACAGACCAAATCGTTCAATACAAAAATATCTAATAATTAACCAAGAAATGGGAGTGGGGCAACCTGCTCCCAATTCTTAAATACGAAATAAGAAATGGCATGTACATTAGTAAGTAGTTTCCCTATCGGATGCAGAGCATCAGTAGGTGGAATTCAAGAAATCAAAATACACGCAATGCCAAGTGATGCAACACTTGCTGCACAATACACACTTACAAGTGGTGTTGTTGCAATAACAGGAGCATCGTTGTCAGGATGGTACACATTGTCTTGTGAGAAACAAACAGCTAATCTTAAAGATTCAGCAACTGTCAATGTTCAGAATGGCACAGTGTTCTATACAGAAACTTTGGTGTACATCTACAACCAACTACAAGCATCATTCCGTAACGAATTACAGAACTACGCACAAGCACGAGTTCAGATTGCAGTTAAAGATCGTAATGGTAATATCTGGTTGTTAGGTTATCTTCGTGGACTTGATTTGAGTGCAGGTGAATCTGATTCAGGCACAGCAGACGGTGATCGTAGCGGTTACTCATTAACATGGACAGGAATGGAAATTGCTCCAATAGCATCAATGTCATCAGCGAACTACGCATTGTTAATACAATAGAATTGTTTTCATAGTGAGGTAAGGTTGAGAGTTTGGTTAGCAATAGCCAAACTTTCTTTTTTGTACAAATGACAATTCTTTACTTATATTAATATGTTGAAGATTATCAGACTACAATCTAACAGTGTGCCAGTCACACTTACCGAAAAGACAACATTGACATCACCTTACTTTTTGGTCGTGTTCAATAACTTGGCAACAAATGAACTTGTCTATGCTATATGTCCAGATACATCCACACAGACAACGAGATACAACCTACTAACGATAATTGAATCGAACACATCCATTCCATTGTCAGGACAGGTGAAGTTAGTAGAGGGGACATATCAATATAAAATTTACGAGCAGACAAGTTCATCAAATCTTGATCCATCACTATCAACTTCGTTAGTTGAAACAGGACTGCTCAAAAGCACAACCACAGCAACAAGCTCATTCATTGACAACACATATACAGAAGAATTCGTATGGCAGAATTAAACAATATACCAACAGCATCACAAAGATTCTTGACCTTCGGCAATCAAGACCTTCCTGCATTCGTAGAAAAGAAAGACAAGCACTATGTATTGTTTGGGCAGTACAATGACTATCCCTACTATCTTATTGACCTATATACTCGGAGTGCATACCACAAGACTATCATTGACCAAAAGGTAAGGTATCTTGTTGGCAATGGATGGACTTACGATTCACGCACAGCAACGGTGCAGAAGCAGTCAATGGTAAATGATTTTTTGACAAAGAACTTCGGCAATGAAACTTTGAATCAGGCATCACAGAAGTGGGCGAATGATTTAGAGCTGTTCAATGGCATGGCAGCAGAGGTGATCTACAATAAGGGTGGTGCATTGTCATCTATCAATTACATTGACTTTGCGAATGTGCGTAGCAGTCCTGACAAGAAGAAGTATTATTACACATCACGTTGGTACACTTTGGATGGGGTTGGTAATCGCAAGATGAACAAGAATCCAGAGAACGAGCCAGACTACAAAGTGTTTGATGCGTATGATAAAGAAGCTACAAATAAGAAGTCACAACTTTATTACTTTTCTGTTTACCATCCTAATCAACAAGTCTATCCTTTACCATCGTATTCAGGTGCGGTTATTTGGATAAATGTTGACATTGCACTATCTGATTTTCATTATCACAATATCAAAAATGGTTTTGTTCCTGCACACATCATAAACTTCTACAATGGAGTTCCTGATGAAATCAAGCAAGAAGAAATTGAGAATCGAATACTTGAAAAGTGGACAGGCGAAAAAGGGCAGCGCATAGTGTTGAACTTTGCCATGAGCAAAGAAACAGGAACAGATGTGCAGACACTTGCAATGAGTGACATCGACAAGCAATACATTGAGGTAGCGAAGCAATCAGAAACGAAAATCTTTTCAGCACACTTTGCAAATCCAATTCTATTTGGCATAGCGAGAGAGGGTGCATTGGGTATGCGTTCCGAGATTGAGATTGCACACAATGAGTTCAATCAGATGTACATCATACCACGACAGAAGTTAATTGAAGACATGGTTAATATGTTCATCGGTGACTTTGAAATAGGTGTTGAACTAAGATTAAAAACTGTACAGCCATTAGGATTCACTTTGCCAAACGCATCACAGAAAACTATTGATACTATACAGGCACTCAATTCTTTACCACAAGCGGTGGCACAGAAGATTTTAGATTCTATGTCAGCATCACAGATATTGGGATTGATAGGCATTGAAACAGAAGCAACAGAAACAACAAACATTCAGGCACACTTTAATTCACAGGCGAACATTGAGATGTTTCTTAAATGTGGATCACCAAAGGCAGACTACGAGATATTGAAATCGCAGTCATTGAAATTCACAGAAGGGATGAACTTTGATGCGTATGAGAACGAGCTGAAAGAAAGTTACATGAACTTTGCAGAAGAAAAGATAAGCACGAAGGGTGGTATAGTGGGTGACATCATAATTAGCAATCCAACAAAATCAGAGATAGCAAAGGCAGATGTTCAGCAACCTGAATTGGTTGTGTTATATTCCTACGAGCTGTCACCTGAATCACCACCATTGGCAGTTGGAGGTGTGTCGAGAGAGTTCTGCGTGAAGTTGATGGATGCACAGAAACTATACACAAGAGCAGAGATAGACAACATGAGCAATGAGGTGGGTGGTAGTGTGTGGATGATGCGTGGTGGTTGGTACACAAAGCCAGACACGACTATTCATGTTCCACATTGCAGACACGAATGGCAAAGTAATTTAGTTAAGAAAGGATCAACAAGAAAATAGTATGGCAATTATAGATGGGTTATTTTTAAAGCCAACGGATGAAAGATTATTGGCATACATTGACAACAACTACGACCAACAGCAACTTGCTGCATTGATTTTTGATGTGCAGGAGTATCGAATCCTCCCATTGCTTGGAAGTGGTTTGTATGCTACGATTAAGGCAGAGATAGAAGCCAATACAGTAAGTGTGCTAAATGCAACGGTGTTAACAAAGTTAAGACCTGCACATCGGTTTGAGGTGTTGGCGAATGGACTGCATGTGTTTAACTACAAGATACGAGATAAGGGAGTGCAGACAATGAGTTCAGACAATTCAGCATCTGTTGACTTGTCAATACTTGACAGGATGCGTCAACAATTCTCTGACCAAGCACAGGAGTTCGCACAACGACTGACTAATTATTTAGCACAGAATCAACAGCTATATCCTACTTACTACAATCCACCAACACCTGGCATAGACACAATCTATCCAAAGGCATCAAGTTACGAAACAGGTTGGTACACAGGCAATCGTTATTCTAAATTAAGTCCAGATGAAAAAGAAAGATTCCCACCGACGAAAATTGTCCCATAACGGGAAGAAGTTAGAATTGTATTTTGAAAAGATAAAAGATGGCAACCACACCGACAACAACATTAAACCAGATAGTAAGCTCGTTGCAAAGCATTGCGACAAACCATAGACAAATACATGGGTTTCAGTTTGGGGAGTTGCCTGACCTTTACACAAGTGGTGTGAGCAATCCAGTCGAATTGTGGGTGCAGGTAGATTCCATCAAGCGGACCAGAAGCACATCAAAGTATTCATTCACCTTTTGGATTGTTGATTCAGTGCGTAGGGGTAGTGATGCGTTCACAGAGGTCTATTCAGATACAGCACAGATAGCAGAGGATGTGATTGCACAACTGCGACATCCTGACTACAACTGGACATTCATCAATGTGAGTGAGGATGATGACATTGATATTACGTTCTTTAACGAGATCACACCAGAGAGGTATTTTGGTGTGAGTTTCAAGGCAGCCATTCAGTTACGCAAGGCAGATGACAGGTGTGCTATACCATTCATAACCGAGCCAACAAAATACTAATGAGTTACATCACCAAGTCACCGTATGCGATTAGGAACGAAACAGCAGCCACATGGACTGCACTCAATCCTGTGTTGTTGGTGGCAGAGGTAGGTGTTGAGAATAATACTTACTTTACAAGTGGAACTATTCGTTTGTACAAGACAAAGATTGGTGATGGGGTTACAGCATGGACATCGTTACCATACGCACAGCTTGGCACATTTGGTGGTAGTGGTGGCGGTGGTGGGGGTGCAGGTAGTGGTGAGATAGTTGACATGGGTGATAGGACAACAGGCAATGAAATTTTAGACATAGGACAAAGAGTATAATTATGGGACAGATAAAAATACCAAGAGCAACGACAGCACAACGCACAGGCATAACACCTGATGTGGGTGAATTGATTTACGACACTACCAATGGCGGTGTGTATAAAGGCGATGGAGTAACAGCAGGTGGTGTGGCATTGGGTGGTGGTAGTGGAACTGTTACAAGTGTAGCAGCATCAGTTCCAACATTCTTATCTGTTTCAGGGAGTCCAATCACATCAAGTGGTACATTAGCGGTTACTTTAAGTGGAACAGCGTTGCCAGTAGCAAATGGTGGCACAGGAGTAACAACATCAACAGGAAGCGGAAATACTGTACTTTCAACTTCGCCAGTTCTGACAACACCAAATATCGGTAGTGCAACAGGAAGTATTTCGGGAAATGCTGCAACGGTAACAACCAACGCAAATCTAACTGGTCACATCACATCTGTTGGTAATGCTGCGGTACTTGGCTCATTCACATCGGCACAACTTGGAGCAGCGTTAACTGATGAAACTGGAACTGGTGTGAATGTATTTGCAACATCGCCAACATTAGTAACACCGATTCTTGGTAGTGCAAGTGCAACTGCATTGACATTCTCATCTACAACAGTAAGTGGATTGACAATAAACAAACTAACAACTGCACAAAGACAAGCATTGACACCGACAAGTGGTGATGTGGTGTATGATACAACAATAGGAACTACTTGCACCTACAATGGAACTTTTTGGGAATACACGAAAGAGTATTATGCGACTGTCAATTCAACGACAACAGCAACAACTGCATCAACAATTACGGGACTGACCACATTTACATTAGAAGCAAATTCAACATACAATATTGATGGTCAATTTTTAATAGCGTGTAGCAGTACGGGTGGTG
>Ga0209298_10000621_pt1 | contig 23623 bp, 25 predicted proteins | sample S_140806_EF_Meta_FD_187325 | JGI IMG/M metagenome (GOLD analysis project Ga0209298, IMG submission 187325) | Freshwater microbial communities from Lake Simoncouche, Canada to study carbon cycling - S_140806_EF_MetaG (SPAdes) (version 2) | ecosystem: Environmental > Aquatic > Freshwater > Lake ...
ACGCGCTCTGGCTTCGCTGGTGGACTACACCGTTAACCGGCACGGTTAACCGATAGGGAACTTGCGCACCGGCACGGTTAACCGATAGGGAACTTGCGCACCGGCACGGTTAACCGATAGGGAACTTGCGCACCGGCACGGTTAACCGATCGGGCTTGCGCACCGGCACGGTTAACCGATCTAGAACTTGCGCGTCGCTTCGAGGCGCTAGTCTCCGAGAGACCCGTCGTAGGAGGACTCACATGACCTGGCATCCCACCGCCAACCGGATGAAGACATTCGTGCTGCTCGTCGGAATGTCGGCATTGATCGTGTTCATTGGCTCGCTGTTCGGCCGAAACGTCATGTTCATGTCGGTGATCATGGCGATCGGCATGAACGCCTACGTCTATTTCAACAGCGCCAAGTTGGCCCTGAAGGCCATGAACGCCCAACCAGTCACCGAGGTACAGGCACCGCAGATCCACGCCATCGTCCGCGAGTTGTCCACCGCCGCGCACCAGCCCATGCCGCAGCTCTACATCAGCGATACCGCTAGCCCCAACGCCTTTGCCACCGGTCGCAATCCGCGTAACGCCGCGGTGTGTTGCACGACTGGCATCCTGCAGATCCTCGACGAACGTGAGCTTCGCGCCGTGCTCGGCCACGAGCTGTCCCATGTCTACAACCGCGACATCCTGATCTCGTGCGTGGCCGGCGCGTTGGCCTCGGTGGTCACCGGCATGGCTCAGATGGCGATGTTCTCCGGTATGCGCGGCGGAAACGGCCGCGGCGGAAACCCGCTGGCGATGCTGCTTGTTGCGATGCTCGCGCCGATGGCGGCCACCGTGATCCGAATGGCGGTCTCGCGTTCGCGGGAGTACCAGGCTGATCAGTCCGGAGCCGAGTTGTCCGGCGATCCGCTGGCATTGGCCTCGGCCCTGCGCAAGATCAGCGGCGGCGTGGAGCAGGCTCCGTTGCCCCCGACCCCGAAGTTGGCCGACCAGGCGCACCTGATGATCGCCAACCCGTTCCGCGCCGGGGATCGGATGGGCAAGATGTTCGCGACGCATCCGCCGATGGCCGACCGGATCGCCCGGCTGGAGAAGATGGCCGGGGGTTAACTACTGAGCGCCCTCGCCTGAGGAATTCTGGTCCGCGTCGCCGCTGGTGTCGGGCGTGGTCTCCGGTGCCGGATCTGACGGTGCAGGCGGCTGGACTGGTTTCTTGATCTGAGAGCCGCTGTGGCCGGTCAAGGCGTTCACGACGGAATTGAACACGTCCCTGACCACGTCTGTCGGCCTGGTGGGTTTGACTGCGGGAAGCGTGATGTTGCCGGGCACCGACGGTGAGCCGCTGTTTCCGTTGGTCGGATTCTGCGCGCGGGGGCTTCCGCCGCGCGGCCGGACCGTGCTCGCACTGATGTCCGGGGCCGGAACCCGGTCAACGGTGGGTGCGGCCGTCTGCGTCGCCGTCGCTTCGACAACCGAGGGCGCCGCCGCGGGTTGGGGAGCGGCGTTGGACCCCGCGCCCGGGAACTTTACGCCCGGCAGAATCGATTCCACGCCGTCCTGGAGCGTTTCGGCGAGCGTCTTGTATGCAACGACTGTCATGTCGTTGATCTGCTGGACCAGCGCTACCGCACCATCGGGGTAGGTCACCGTGGTTACCTGGGTATTCGGATCGGTCTTGCAGCTCACCGCGCCTGTACAGTCCACCCGGCCCATCGCGTCAACGACAGGCTTGGGCGGCAATCCAAGCGACTGCTTGACCGTTGGCGCGCCGGCCGCGGGGTCAGCGGCCGGGACGGCGCCGACAGCAAGCGGTCCAGCGCCTGCCTCGTAGGCCTCACGGTAGGGCGACGCCGGACTGGCCTGCGGAAGGGGACCGTTCAAGATGGCGGACAGTTCACCGGTATCGGCAGTACCGGCACCGATGGCCACGTCAGACTGGGGCGACTTGTCGCTGAAGATGTTGAGCGGTCCGCCGAAGCTGGCCTGGGTGAATCCGTCCGGCGACTGCGCGGTGGACGCCAAAGCCATCAGCATGGCGGCGACACCCACGGCCGATACGCCAGCGCGCACCGTGTGGTTGGTGAGCCGACTCATCGCTGGACAGCCTTTCTGATTCTCAGGTTCTCCGAAGGTACCTCTCATGTTAGGGCATGCGTGGCCGTTTGAAACACCTGGGTGTTACTAATCGGAGTTCGGTACGGTGTTGTGATGTTGGGCAGGATCGTTCTTGGTGCGTGTGGGGCTGCGGTGGCTGCGGTGGCTGCGGTGGCTGCAGCGGTACCGGCAGCGGCTGATCCCGATCCGGCGCCCGCCCCGCCGCCGCTGCCAAACGTGAACGCCTATGCCCCGATCAGTCCGGTTGACTACTCGGTGGTGGGTGGAAATTGGTATGCGTTCGCCGGACCCACTGGCGTCACCTGTGTGATTAATAAGATCAGTGTCGGGTACGGATGCAGTGGCGCATTGCCCGGCGCGCCGGACGGGGCGGACCTGGTCAGCGGCGGACCATTCGGGCCGCCATCGTTCACCATTGCCGGCCCAACCATCTTCGCCGCGGCCGGTCCGGTCAAGCCGTTGCCGCCGAACACCCGCTTGAGCTTCCGTGAGATCAGTTGCGGGGTCGACGCCGCGGGTGCGGTGGCCTGTGTCAACGGCCACGATCAGGTGGGATTCGTGGTGAGCCCGGCCGGCACTTTCATCGACGACTTCAATCCGATGCTGGACCGGCCGGAAGGCACGAACCCCTACCTGCCAGGTCTGCCGCCCGGTTAGAAGCGCGTCCCGTCCACTTCGTGACCGGGCTTCTCGGCCATCAGTCCCTGGTAGGCGTCCTCGACGGTGGAGCCATGGTTAATGACCGCGTCGACCTCTCGGGCGATCGGCATGCTGATGCCGTACTTCTCGGCGAACTCCATGATCACGCTGACGGCCTTGACGCCCTCGGCGACCTGGCTCATACCGGCGAGGATCTCGGCGATGGGTTTGCCCGAGCCCAGTGCCTCGCCGACGGTGCGATTGCGACTGCGTTGCGAGGTGCAGGTGACGATCAGGTCGCCCATGCCGGCTAGACCGGAGAAGGTGTCGCGTTGGCCGCCGATGGCCTCGCCAAGTTTGCTCATCTCGCGCACCGCGCGGGTCATCACCATGGCGCGGGTGTTCTCGCCGATGCCCATCGCATAGCCCATGCCGACGGCGATCGCGTAGACGTTCTTGAGCGCACCGGCGATCTCCACGCCGACGACGTCGTCAGTGGTGTAGGTCCGAAATCGCTTGGTGCGGAACATACTTGCCAGATTGGCCGCCAGATTGCGGTCCGGCATGGCCAGCACCGCCGCTGCTGCGTAGCCTTCTGCAACCTCCTTGGCGATATTGGGTCCGGCCAGGATGCCGGCCGGGTGGCCGGGTAGCACCTCTTCGACGATCTGACTCATTCGCATGTTGGTGCCCTGTTCGAGGCCCTTGACGAGGCTGACGACCGGCACCCACGGACGCAGTTCCTTGCTGAGTTCGCCAAGCACGCCCCGGAACCCGTGTGAGGGGACGCCCATCACGATCACGTCGGCGCAGTGGGCCGCCTCCGCGAAATCGTTTGTGGCGCGCAGAGTTTCCGGAAGTTCGACCTCCTCACCGAGGTACTGGGAGTTGCGGTGGTTCTTATTGATGTCTTCGGCGGTGTCCGCCGATCGCACCCACTGCACCGTCGGGCCGCGCCTGGCGCAGATGGACGCGACAGTGGTGCCCCACGACCCTCCGCCCAGAACGACTACCTGTGGTTCGCGGCGATCAGCTGTCATGGATTTAACGTAATGCCGGGCCGTCGGGTTCGCCGGGAGTTCTTCAAAACCACTCCGGTCGCGGTCGAGCCCGGTCTACCGGTACGCGTCCGCGCGGTGAAACACACCAAAGACTGTCACCGTTCGACGCTCGTCATCAATTCGGTAGATGACGCGATAGGTGCCGCGGCGCGCGCTGTGCCGATCCTCGAGCGGTGCCCTCAGTCGTTTGCCCACACGATGAGGATTTTCCAGCAGCGGACCTGTGATGAACTCATAGGCTGCGAAGGCCACCGATTCGGAGAGTTCCTCAGCTAGCTGCCGTCTCGCCGTCGGAGCAACTGCCAACTCGTAGGGGAGATCGTTCAATCGCGCGATCTTCGGGTATGCATCGCCTCGTCCAGCTCTTGGCGCCCGACGCCTTCGCCACGGGCCAGTTCGGCATCAGCGGCAGCGAGTTTCCGCACGATCGCCACATCGGAGAGGATGGCGATGGTTTCCTCAAGGGATTCCAAATCTTCGACGGCGACCAATACCGCCGTAGGTCGACCATGAACAGTGACTGTGATCCGGTCGTGTTGAGCACCGACGCGGGCAACCAACTCAGAGAGATGGGCCTTCACCTCGGCCAGCGAGCTTGTTTCTGGCATAGTCATAAGTATGACCACTCAGCCGCCCTGCGTCCACCGCCGGCGGCTCTCCGACTACCCGACCAGGGCCCGCGTCGACGCCCGCCCGAACACCATGTCCTCGTCGATCTTGTCTAGGAAACGGTGGTCGATGGAGTCGGCCAGGAAGTCCTGACGCACCACCCACGGACGCTTGGTGCTCGATTTCGGCAGTGCGTGCGGGTTGCGCAGCACATAGCCGGCCTGCAGGTTCCACAGTGGCGCCTCGGCGATCGGCCCGCCACCCAGATGCGGATAGGCGTGGGTGTAGCCATTGGCGTTCATATGTGCCAGCAATCGGGCGGCACTGCGTGCGGTCATGTCCGCGCGCAACGTCCATGAGGCATTGGTGTAGCCGATGCACCAGATCAGGTTGGGCACGTCCTCGAGCATGTGCGCCTTATAGGAGAACCGGTCCTGCGGCTTGATCTCGGCGCCGTCCACGGTGATCCGCACGCCGCCGAGGGCCTGCAGTTGCAGGCCGGTGGCGGTGACGATGATGTCGGCGTCAAGGTGCCTGCCGGACTTGAGCACGATGCCCGTCGCGTCGACGTGGTCGACGTGGTCGGTAACCACCTCGAGTGTGCCCTTGCTGATCTCTTCGAACACATCGCCGTCGGCCACCAGGCACATCCGCTCGTCCCACGGGTTGTAGCGCGGCTTGAAGTTCACGTCCACCGGGTAGTTCGTCGGCAGCAGGCTGGCGTTCTGGGCTCGGATGATCTTCTTGGCCAGGCCCGGTGCGCCGCGGGCGACCACCCACATCAGCTTCTCGAACGTCAGCGCGACCGACCGGATGATCGAGTAGGAAGCCTTGCGCGGCAAGAACTTTCGGATCGGCGATAAAGCCGGATTCACCCGCGGCATGGACAGCATGTACCCGGGGGAGCGCTGCAACATGGTCACGTGCGAGGCCTTGCGCGCCAGTGCGGGCACCATCGAGACCGCGGTGGCGCCGCTGCCGATGACCACCATCTTCTTGCCGGTGTATTCGAGGTCGTCGGGCCAGAACTGCGGGTGTACCACCGTGCCGGTGAAGTCGGCCATGCCGGGGAACTCCGGGGTGTAGGGCTCGGCGTAGTTGTAGTAGCCGGAGCCGAAGAACACCAGGCGGCTGCGGTAGGTCTTGCGCTCGCCGTTCTCGCTGACGTGCACCGTCCAGGTGTCGGTGGCCGAGTCCCAGTCCGCGGAGGTCACCCGGGTGTGGAAGCGGATGTGCGGGGAGATGCCGTGCTTGCGTGCGGTGCTTTCCATGTAGTCGCGGATCTGATCGCCGTCGGCCACGTACTCGTCGCCACTCCACGGCTCCCACGACCAGCACAGCGTGAAGATCGAGGAGTCCGAGCGCACACCCGGATAGCGGAATAGGTCCCAGGTGCCGCCGATGCGGTCGCGTTGCTCGAGGATGACGTAGCGGGTGGCCGGGTCGGACTCGGTCAGGCGGTAGGCCGCCCCGATCCCGGAGATGCCGGCGCCGATGATGACGAAGTCGTAGGTGCCCGCGTCGGACTCGGCGGGACGGGTGTCTTCATGGGGGGTGACGGTCATCGCGGTCCTCGCTGTAGTGCCGGGGTGATCCACACCACTGTAGGCACTGACCGGTTGGTCGGGCCAGGGGCCTTTAGGTCAACCGGTGTGGTCAGCGGTAGTTGACGAATTGCAGCGCGACCTCGAGGTCGGCACCCTTGAGCAGGGCGATGACTTCCTGGAGGTCGTCGCGCTTCTTGGAGCTGACCCGGATCTCCTCACCCTGGATCTGGGCTTTGACGCCCTTGGGGCCCTCATCGCGGATCAGCTTGGTGACCTTCTTGGCGTTCTCACTGCTGATGCCTTGCTTGAGGGTGCCGCTGACGCGGTAGGTCTTGCCTGACGGCTGTGGGTCGCCGGCGTCGAAGGCCTTCATGGAAATGTCGCGTCGGACCAACTTCTCCCTGAACACATCGACGGCGGCCTTGGCCCGCTCCTCGGTGGAGGAGACGATCTCGATGGCCTCCTCGCCCTTCCACTCGATTGTGGTGTCAGTGCCGCGGAAGTCGAACCGGGTGCTCAGTTCCTTGGCTGCCTGATTCAGTGCGTTGTCGACCTCCTGGCGGTCGACCTTGCTGACGATGTCGAACGACGAATCCGCCACTTTCGGTATCCCTCCTCGGTTATCGGCTGGTTTATGTCTTGGGTACATCCTCGTTGTACCCTGCTAGACGCATCATGCCGGGTCACTTCGGTGAGGTGTTCCAGGCAGGTTGCCCGAGCGGCCAATGGGAGCGGACTGTAAATCCGTCGGCTAACGCCTACACAGGTTCGAATCCTGTACCTGCCACACGCTGTCGCACGTCGGTCCCGGCGCACCAGAATTTTGCTGAGGGGTGAATCCCGGCGGCCGTCGCACACCGCCATCACAGCTCAGGGCCATTGTGCCGGGAGCAGATCCTTGCGCGTGGGCGTCACGATCCGGGCGATTGCGGTAAGCTAATAAAAACCTGAGAAATTTGCTGCCGAGATTTGGAGTGCGTCATGGGACAGGGTCAAACGGATCGTCGTCGCGGAAATATCGGCGGTCGCCATCGATTGGCTGCCGGCTCAATGCGGTTGGTTTCCGACGCTTCGGGCCAGTGGTCGCTGACACCGGTTGCCCGCCCGAGCCAGTACGTCGGCCGGGTTGGCGCATTAGCGATACTCCTCGGCGTCGGCGCCGCGATCACCGGTCTGCCGGCCGTCGCTGCGGCGGATACCGGGGCGGGCTCGGACTCGACTGTCGCGACGGACGCAACGGACTCGTCTCCGGCGCCGGCGCCGCGACGGCCATCCCGCGGTGCCCGCACAGGCTCGACCGATTCCACGGCGACGCCATCGACGGATCCCTCGGACAACAACGGCCGGCCCGGACGGGTGGCGGCAAACCCCGCGAGTACCGCACCCGCACGGCACGCCAATTCGCATCAGACTGCGACGCCGGCCCCGGCCATCAGCGGGCCGGTCACCTCGGCGCCGCGCGCGTCCACCGATTCGGCTGTGGTGAGCCAGGTTTCGGCCGCGGCTGATACCGCGCCGGCCGCATCGGACACTGTCGAGGCCGCCCAGCAGATCGCACCCGCAGCCGCGACGTCCACGTCGACGCCGGCGGCACCGGTGATGACGACGGCCGCCGCTCGCGGCGCACTGTCGGACGCGGGCCTGAATCCGTTCGCGTGGCTGGGCGGGGGCAGCGATCCGCTGGCCCCCCTCGCCGCGCCGTTCGCCTGGGCAACGCTGGCCGTGAGTCGGCGTGACCTGTCGGGCGCCCGCACCACGGCCGCCCCGGCGGCCGCGGTGAGCTCCGGAGAGCCGGCCGCTGCTGCAGTGGTGACGAATTCGCCGCTGACCGACCTGCTGAGCCAAGCCGATGCCCAGGCGGCGATCTTCGCGGCGGCCAAGCAGTTCGTCCTGACGGTGGTTGCCGGCGGGAATGAGGCCGCGGCGCTGCAGACCGGGCTTGCGGCTCTGGATGCCAACCCGCTATTCCAGAACTTCTCGTGGAATATCGTGTTGGCCGATCCCGGTCTGGCGCAGGCCGTCGGTGGCGCGGTGACATCGGTGATCACCGGGTTGGCTGCCGATGCGCAGGTGCAGGCGGCAATCGGCGAGCGGCTCACCGGATACCTCACCTCAACGATGGGCAATAACCCGGCCGCGGCCGGGATCGCCGCGACGGTCAGTGACGCTGTTGTCGGCCTGCTGGCCAACCCCGCAGCCGGTGCCGGACTCGGAGTTGTGGGCGGCACAGCCGTCACCGTTCTGCTGAGCCAGCCCGGCGTGGTCGCAGCAGTGGGTGACGCGGCCGGTCAGTACGTCGCGGTGGCAGCAGGGAGCAATCCCTCCGCCGCAGCCGACGCCGCGTGGCAGTCGTTACAAGCCGACTCAGCGTTCCAGGACGCGGTAGGTGTCGCCGTCACCGCCGCGGTGAATGTGGCGTTGACCGACTCCGGTCTGGTGAAGGCACTGGGCACAGCCGTCACAGACGTGGTCTCCGGCGTGGCAAGCGACCCGGCGCTGCAGGCGATTGTCGCCCAGCAGGTTTCCGGCTATGTGAACGCCGCGCTCGCGGGTACTCCCGCGGCGGGGATCGCCCCGGCCCTCGGTGATGTCATCGTCGGTGTGATGTCCAACCCGGCTGTCACCGGTGCACTCGCCGACGTCGCCGGTTCGATTTTGGTCGACTTCCTGGGTCAGCCCGGTATCGCCGCAGGCGTGGCAGGCATCGCCGGCCAAGCCGCCACCGCTCTGGTGGCAGGCGCTGATCCCGAGGTGGTTCTCGCGGCCGCTTGGCAAGGGCTGCAAGCTGATTCGGCATTCAACCCGGCGGTGGTAGCCACCGTCACCAATGCGGTGAATGCACTACTGACCAACCCCGACTTGGTCTCGGCGCTGGGGGCCACCACCGCGGTGCTGGTCTCCGCGGCGACGGCCGACCCGGCGGTCTGGTCGTTCATCACCGATCTGGTCGGTTCCACCTATGGCGACATGATCGTCGCGACCCTGACTGACCTCGCGGCGTCCGGCGGGTTGGCTGACCTGGCGAGCTCGGCCGTGACCGGGTTCCTCGGTGCGTCCGGTGTCGCTGCGGCACTGTCGGAGACCGCGGGCCAAGTCACTGCCGCGGCTCTGGCCGGTGCGTCGCTGTCCGACGCACTGCAGAGCGCCTTGGCGTCGCTGCAGGCCGATCCGGCCATTGCGGCCGCCGTGGATGCGCTCGCCTCCGATGCATTGCGGGCGATCCTGGGCGAGTCGGCCGTGCAGAACGCGGTCAGTGCCGTGGCGCGGGATGCGGTCACCAGCCTCATCAGCGGAACGGCCGAAACCCTCGGCTTGGACGCGGTGGCGGGCGACGTGACGGAGGCCGTCGTGGATTCGCTACTGGGTAATGCCGCCGTGCAGAACCTGATCAGCGAACTTGCGCTCGCTATCGCCGACGGCACGCCGGTCGACGCCATCGCCAACACGGTGATTCAGGCCGTCATCAACCAACCGGCACTGCAGGCGGCCGTCGGTGCCGCAGTGGGCCAGGCGGTAGGTGCGATCTTCGGAGACAATCCGATCGGCTTCGTCGTGGGCCAGGTGGTGGGGGCGGCGGCGACGTTCGTGATCGGCGTCGCCGCGGGCATCGCGAACCTGTTCAACCTGTTCGGCGGGGTCACTCCCGCCGCATCGGTGGGCGGCAGCAGCTATCTGATCGAGCAGGGACGGGTTCTGGCACTGCTGGGGTGATAACCCGGCGGGCCGGTCCCGGCCCCGAGGTGCCGGTTACTGGGCCGTCAGTCGACGCGGTCACGCATGCGTGAACCGGGTTCGCCCGTGTCGACCGCCTCAACCAGCATCAGCCACACCAGCGTCGAGAGACCGACCGCCAGTGCCTGTGTGCTGACCGCGAAGGCGATGTATTCGTGCCACGTCGCGGCCAGTCCACAGTGTGTCCCGAGGTCAGCCTTCACCAACATGGTGAACGACAATCCCAAGCCGATGCATAACAGGATCACGGTGAGCACCGGGGCGACTCGCTGACCCACGTCACGCGCGGCTGCACTGCGGCGCACGAAGTTCATCTCGACTCCGAGGGTCAGCAGCACGACGGCGAGGATATTCGCCATTTCGGAGTAGTAACTCGGGGAAACGTCACCGCCGCAAGCTCTTTCGAGATCGATCACCGGGTACCACAGCGCCGTCGCGATCTGAACAACAGCAGTCCCGATGACCAGCGGCACGATCCAGCCGCGCGACGCCGTCCCCTCGCCGAGAGCCGACAGCAGCAGCAGCGTCATCGCCACCACGAACACCATGGAGGCCAGCAGATTGATCCACGCCGACGCGGCGTCACCGAGACCCGCACGCCAGTCGGCGGTGACGATCAGAACCGGGTGCGCTATCACGGCCAGTGCCGCACCTGCAGCCCACCAGCCGGTGAACAGCCGCCGCAGGAATGTCCTGCGATCGGTGGTGCCGCCGTTGATCCGCCACTTCAACGCTGCGGTGCCCAGCACCAACAGCATGTCGAATGCGAAGATCAGCCACGGTGCGTTGGCGGCGTGGCCGTTGCCGGTGATGTCGCAGAGAAACTCGACGACGTCGTCGCTGAAGGTGAAACCGACCACCAGCAGTGCCACCACCACCAGAGCGGTCAAATCCAGGGAATTCCCGCGTGCAACGGCTTCCGGTTCCTGGGTCACACCAGCAGATTAGCGGTGGGCGGCCACCAGCAGCCCGTCCGTGGTGGAGGCGTCCTCAGGTGTCGCCGCTGTCATCATGGTGTCGTGCGCCTGCTCGGCGTCGGTGCCGGCGGGCACGACCAGCAGGACAACGCCGGCTCCGCCCAGGCCGAGAACCTCGATGGTATTGCCGGGTTGGCGACGGTAGCCGGCCAGTCGGACCACGCGACCGCCGATCACCGTCTTGACCGGTGCCGTCGCCCACTCACCGAATTTGTAGGTCACATGGCTGATCGGGCCTAGGCGCACCGAGAGCACGGCGAGCAGATCCGGCAGTTCGGTGAGTAGGTCGTTACTCGCCGGCCACCAGGCGCCGTCGACGAAACCGGTGGGGGAAGCTTTGGGCTTGAGACGCAGTCGTGGTGTGTGCTCGGGCGTGGGCTGGGTCCAGTCGGCGACTGCGCGGGTAGGTGTTGGCGTCGAATGTGTTGGCGTCATCGGTGTTGGCGTCATCAGACGCTCCCATCTGCGGCCGGGAACCGACCGGAATCATTCGGGGTAACGCCAGCCGAGAGGCCGTGCGTGGAATTCCCCGATCTCACCAACCTACTCGCAATACCTCTGGCCGCGAAAAACCAATCATTTCAACCAATTTCGCGACCCGGGACATAAAAAGTGGGCCGGCAGGTTTCCCTGCCGACCCACTAGTTGCTGGCTTTTGCTACTCGGGGCGAACCGCGAGAGCCTGGGGGCCCTTGGCACCCTGGCCGATGTCGAAGGTGACCCGCTGGTTCTCCTCCAGCGACCGGTAGCCGCTTCCGGAGATTTCGGAGAAGTGGACGAAGACGTCCTCGGCTCCACCGTCGGGTGCGATAAAGCCGAAGCCCTTTTCGCTGTTGAACCACTTCACAGTTCCCTGTGCCATTCTTTGCTTCTCTCATTCAATCGAAAGAACGCCTAAATCGGGCGCCCCGTCCCACCCTAGCACGGGAAACGGGGCCCTGATCACGCGCGATTGAAGATCGTTGGAGCGCAACGTCGGCGACTATTTGTCCCTGTCGGCGAACCGGCTATTTGTCCTTGTCAGAGAACACCGGATTCTGCACCGGCTCCGACGAGTGCTCGACGGTGTGCTCCTTTTTCTGCGCTGCGTTCTCGGCTTCCACAGGGTGGGAGAAGAGGCTGTTTTCCACGGGTTTCCTTTGTCTTCAGGCCCAGCCGCGAACTGTTGCGGTGGCTGGGGTGGGGAATCGCTCGAGCAAATCCATCTGCGGATCAGGGCTCGGTGTCGCACTGAGGGCGAAGCGACTCGTAGAACCCACTCTACAGGCTCGGAGCGGCTTTACGATTCACCGATGGCCATCACGGTGCCCGATGACCCTCGCCTGGCCAATGACACTGAGCGGCGGGTCTGGAAGGCTCTGAAAGAGCAACTCGGCGAGGGTGACCTGGTAATCGCCGGCCAGCGGGTCACCGATCATCTCAAGGACCACGAGATCGACTTCGTCGTCGCCATCGAGGGTGCAGGAATCGTCTGCGTCGAAGTCAAGGGCGGCGAAGTCACCCACAACGGCCAAGTCTGGCTGCAGCGGCTGCACAGCGGCAAGATCAAAACCATCGAACCGGTCCGCCAGGTCCGCCAAGCTCGCTACGCACTGCGCAAATTCATCGAGAAGGATCCTCGCTGGACACAGGGCCGGGTGCGTTGGAACCACGTCGTCGTTCTGCCGAATAGTCAATTCTCCCAAGACTTTGCACTCACCGACTGCCCGCGGTGGATGGTCATCGATCGTGACGACTTCCCGACCATGATGGCGCGTATCCGCGCTATCGCGCTCCAGCACGAAGAGGACCTATCGCTACTGGGGGCAACGGGAATCAAGCAACTCCAGACCACTTTGAGCGGTCGCGGGCTCCCGCAGCGCGACGTCGTCGCCCGGGCTTTGGAGAACGAGGATGCCGCCAACGTCCTCACTGACCGTCAGGCCGTGATCCTCGACGCCATCCAACTGCTCACTCGTGTCGAAGTTCGCGGCGGCGCCGGCAGCGGCAAGACCTTCATGGCCCTCGAACAGGCTCGTCGGCTGGCCAACTCCGGCCAGCGCGTTGCGCTGCTGTGCTACTCCCACGGCCTGGCTTCCTACCTCAAACGCATCACCTCACGATGGAGCCGACGTCAGCAGCCCGGTTACGTCGGAGAGTTCCACGACCTCGGTATCGCGTGGGGCGCCGACAAAGGACCCGACGAGTCCGAGCGCAGTGCCGAGACCGCACAGTTCTTCGAGCATGATCTGCCCGCCCAGATGTTGGAGTTGGCCAATAACCTGGCCGACGGCCACCGGTTCGACTCGATCATCATCGACGAGGCCCAAGACTTCGCCGACAGTTGGTGGGAGCCACTGCTGGCCGCACTTCACGATCCGGAGACCGGCGGAATCTACGTCTTCAGTGACGAGGGCCAGCGCGTCTTCGACCGCAAGGGCACTCCGCCGGTGCCACTGGTGCCGCTGATCCTCGAACAGAACATCCGAAACACCCGCCAGATCGCCAGGGCTTTCGAGCCGTTGGTCGACCATCCGATGCGGCTTCTCGGCGCCGATGGCCCCGAGGTCCGCTTCGTGCCCTGCACGCGTGACGATGCCTTCGATGCGGGCGACGACCAGGTTGAGGCCCTACTCGAGGAGGGCTGGCGCCCCGAGGACGTCACCCTGCTGACTACCGGCAGCCGCCATGAAGAACAAAAGGCCCGCCAGGCTGAGGGCACCCACTCCTACTGGGAAAGTTTCTGGGATGCCGAGCAGGTGTTCTACGGGCACGTACTTGGCTTCAAGGGCCTGGAGCGACGGGCCGTGGTTCTGGTGGTCAACGACAGTAAAGACATGGAACGCGCCTCTGAGCGGTTGTACGTCGGGTTGTCGCGCGCCCGCGATGAACTTGTGGTGTGCGGGGACCCCGCACTGATCGTCGAGATCGGTGGCGCCGACCTGGCACGCCGCCTCGGCATCAGCGACTAACGCAGCTTCACCAACCGCGTCGTCGAGGTCTCGTCAAGTTCCACCACATCGGTGCGCGACCGTAGGAAATCGCTGAAAGACCGGAATCCCAAAAACTTTTCGGAGAACGACGGATCCATCCTCTTCATCTGCGCCTTGACCGTCGAGTTGTGCAACCACTCGTCGTCATCCTTGTCCTGGCCGATCTGCAGCGCGCGCCGAAGTAGGGCGGTTGCGGCGGCCTGAGGATCAGGTGTCTCCGACTCGTCGGGTTCGGCCGCTTTGGTCTGACGGGCACGCATCGTGGGCGCCGCGTCCTCCGCCGGGGCCGCCGCGATGGCCGGAACGCCGGGCAGGGCGTCGTAGATGACGAAGTCGTCGCACGCCGCGGCCAGCGACTTACTCGACGATCCCGCCACCCCGATACCCACCACGTAGCGGCCCAGCCGTTTGCAGCGCTGTGCCAGCGGGATGTAGTCGGAGTCGCCGGCCACAATCACCACATGCGTCAGATCCGGCAGCCGGAACATGTCTTCCACGGCATCCACCGCCAGTCGGATGTCGGCGGCGTTCTTGCCATAGGCCGCCGCGGGGAAAAGCTGGACCAGATCCACCGCGCGGCCCACCAACTGGCCGCGGTAACCGGCATTGATATCAGCCGACCAGTCCGCGTAGGCGCGGGTGAGCACCAGGGTGCCGAATGACGACGCGAAATCCAGTACCGCTCCGACGTCGACGATCGCCCGGGTCAGCTTGGCGGCGTCGAGGCCCTTGGGTTTGTCGCGCTGGAACGAGTTGCGTCCGTGCACCTGGTCGTAGCGCGACAGCACAATGTTGTCGAAGTCGAGATACACCGCGACGCGGGCCGCACCGGGTTCGGTCATGGGCCATCAGTCTGGCACCCGCCGGGTGTGGGGGAGGCCGGTTCTATGTCTATGATTTGGACGTCAACGGTGACGTCTGACCCTTCGACAAGCCTTGGAGTGATTCGGTGAGCTTTCCCCGCCGCGCCCGCGCCGCGAGCCTCGTCTTCGTGACGTTGCTGGCGGCTGTGCTGGTCAGCGACGTCGCGGGGCTTCCGGGCTGCCAGGAAGGCTGCAAAACGGTCACGGCCACCGCCCAGGCACAGTTGCCGGCGCCGGTTCCGCAGCCTCCACTGCTGGGCCTGGCGCCATTCGACGGCGCCGAGGACATCAACCCCCTGACCAAGCCCGCGGTCGACGTCATCGACGGCAAAATCACCGCGGTCTCGCTGACTGATGACTGGGGCAACACCGTGGCGGGTGCACTTTCCCCCGACCGCACGTCCTGGCAGCCCACGGAGCGTCTGAACTTCGCGCGCAGCTACTCGATGACGGTCGACAGCGTGGGCAACAGCGGGGTGCCGCTTTCGCGAACCACCACCTTCGACACGTTGTCGCCCTATAACTACGCCCATCCCTACCTGGAGGTGCAGGGCGGTTTCGCCATCCAGGAGGGCCAGAAGTACGGCATCGGCACCGTGATCGCCGCTCACTTCGACGAGCCGATCACCGACAAGGTGCTGGCTGAGAAGAACATGATCGTCACCACCAGTCCATCGGTGCCGGGTTCCTGGTTCTGGACCGACGACTATGTGGCGCACTGGCGCCCCGAGCACTACTACGCGCCGGGCACCACGGTGTCGGTGGCGCTCAACATGTTCGGGCTCAAACTCGGCGAGGGCCTCTACGGCCAGGCCGATGCGAAGAACACCTTCACCATCGGCGACTCACACATCGCCGTCGCCAACGACATCACCAAGCAGGTCAGCGTCTACGACAACGGCAAGCTCGTCCGAACCATGCCCACCTCGATGGGCCGCGGCGGCACGTCGGTGATCGCGGGCAAGACGTTCCACTGGTGGACACCGCCCGGCGTTTACACCGTGATCGATAAGGCCGAGGTCGTCACGATGGACTCGACCACCTATGGGATTCCCCCCGGCACCGCGGACAGCTATAAGCGCAAGATCGGTTTCGCCACCAGGATCAGCTTGGACGGTGTCTATCTGCATCAGCTCGATGACACCGTGTGGGCGCAGGGCAATACCAACCTCTCCCATGGCTGCCTGAACCTCAGCGGCGAGAACGCCAGGTGGTTCTTCAATTTCGTGCAACCTGGCGACATCGTCGAGGTCCGGTTCACCGGCGGCCCGCCGCTGGCGCTGAATCAGAACGGTGACTGGTCTGTGCCGTGGTCGGAATGGGTTGGGGGCAGTGCGCTGACGCCCAAGGCCGCGCCGCCGCCCCCACCGCCGGCGGCCACTGCTGCCACGCTGCCTGCGCCCGGACCCTAGTTTTCCGCTCGCGCGCGATTGCCCTGCGCCCTCGCCGATGAGGTGCGAGGATTCGCACGTCGTTGTCGGAGGTGCATATGGGCTTTGTTCAGGCCAATCTGATCGGACCGGTCAGCAACGTGCTCTACACCTACATCCTGGTGTATCTGCTGGTGGCGGCGGGCATCTACTTCACGGTCCGGACCCGGTTCGTGCAGGTTCGCTACTTCAAGCGGATGCTGGGCCAGTTGGTGCATTCCCGCTCCGGTGACGGCGGCATCTCGTCGTTCCAAGCCTTCTGTGTCGGCCTGGCATCGCGGGTCGGCACCGGCAATATCGCCGGCGTCGCGATCGCGCTGACCGTCGGCGGTCCGGGTGCGATCTTCTGGATGTGGATGGTGGCACTGTTGGGCATGGCCACCGCGTTCGTTGAGGCGACGCTGGGCCAGATCTTCAAGGTCCGCGCCGAGGACGGCACCTTCCGCGGTGGGCCGGCCTTCTACATTCAGCGCGGGCTGGGTTCGCGTCCCGGTGGCGTGGTGTTCGCGGTGCTGCTGGTCTTCACCTTCGGCTTCGCGTTCAACATGGTGCAGGCCAACGCAATTGCCGATGTGCTCAACACCTCATACAACATTGAAATCAATTACACGACAATCGGTTTGGTGTTGCTGGCCGCACCGGTGCTGTTCGGCGGCGTGCGGCGGGTGGCCAAGGTGGCCGAGGTCGTGCTGCCGTTGATGGCACTTGCTTACGTAGTGCTCGCATTGGTCATCATCGCGCTCAACATCAGCAACCTGCCGCACGCCTTCGCCCAAATCATCGGCGGCGCATTCGGGTTGGAGCAGATGGCGGGTGGTTTCACCGGCGGTATCGCGGCGGCGATGCTCAACGGCGTCAAGCGCGGACTGTTCTCCAACGAGGCCGGCATGGGCAGCGCGCCCAACGTCGCCGCCACCGCGACGGTGTCGCACCCGGTCAAGCAGGGGTTGATCCAGTCCCTCGGTGTCTTCGTCGACACCATCATCATCTGCACGGCGACGGCGTTGATCATCCTGGTCTCCGGTCCGGGTATCTACGACCCGCACACGCCGACCAAGATGGCCGGTGCCTCGCTGACCGCCTCGGCGGTCGCGGCCGGCCTCGGATCCTGGACCACCTGGCTGATGACCGTGCTGGTGTTCGTCTTCGCTTTCTCCTCGGTGCTCGGCAACTACGTCTACGCCGAGATCAACCTGTTCTTCCTGGGCGCGCGCCAGCGTGGCATCAACATCTTCCGGATCGCGGTGCTGGCCGCCATCGCATTCGGGGCGACCGCCAAGCTGTCCACGGTGTGGGATCTGGCGGATATCGCGATGGGTCTGATGGCGTTAGTCAACCTCGTTGCCATCGTGCTGTTGGGCCGGTGGGCGTTCGCCGCACTACGTGATTACCAGCGTCAGGCCGACGCCGGCGTCGATCCGGTGTTCGTGGCCGCCGACGCCGGATTGCCGGGCCGCCTCGAGGGCGACATCTGGAACCGGCAGCGGGTCGTTGCCGCTGAGTGACCTTGGCCTCTGGTCGCGCCACGGCGGCGCGGCCAGGATCGAGACCATGATCGATTACCACCTCGACACCGCTACATCCATCCTCACGCTCCGGCCGGAATCCGCTCTGCAGAAAAACGATTTCACCTGGATCCTCGCGGACTCCTGAATTTCAGGTCGGCAGTATCTTTCACAACTTGATATCACCGGCGATATCAAGTTTCGAAAGATATTGCCGCTTGTCCGGAGGCACGACCGCGGCCAGGTCTAGGGGCGCGGCCAGGTCTCCGGCAGGCTATGCCCGCCGTCGGCCACGAGCACCGCACCGGTGACGAAGGATGCCGACTCATGAGCCAAAAACGTTACGCACGAAGCGATTTCGGCCGGGGTGCCACTGCGGCCGATCGGCCCCGCCGCCGCAGCCGCCGCCTCGAACTCCAATTGCGACCCGGTCGCGACATAGCCCGGCGCGACCACGTTGACGGTGACGCCGCTGCCGATCACCTCCAGCGCCAGCGCGCGACTCAGGCCCACCAGGCCCGCCTTGGCGGCGGTGTAGGTCGCCTGTCCGGGCATCGCGTTCACCGGCCCGGTCGTCGACCCGACCGAGACGATCCGGCCGTAGCCGGCCGCGGTCATCACCGAAACCGCGGCCCGGCACATGAGAAATGCGGTCGTCATGTTCCGGGCGATCGCGGAGTCCCAGTCCGCCAACGACAGCGATGCGACGTCGGCGTCGGAATCCCAGCCCGACGCCACCGACGTCATTCCGGCGTTGTTGACTAGGATGTCCAACCGGCCCCAGCGTTCGACGGCCGTAGAAACCAACGCCTCGGCGCAACCCTCGACGGTCAGATCGCCCACCACGCCCACGGCAGCGTCGCCGAGTTCGGCGGCGCGGTCATGGATCCGATCCGAGGTGGCGCCCAGCACCACGCGCGCGCCGGAGTCAACGAGTTGACGGGCCACCGCGGCGCCGATCCCATCGGCCGCCCCGGCGCCGGTGACAATCGCCACCCGGCCGGCGAAACGCGCCGTCAGTGCCGGTCCGGCAGTCAGAGTGTGAACTCGTCGGCCATGTTGTCGATGCCGGCCTGGATGGCGTCCAACGACTCCTTGCGGGCCCGCATCTTGCAGGCGTGATGGGCGCCGGCGTTGAGGGTGGTCGCGAACTCGTTGGCCGCCTGCTCGGCACGTTCCAGAACCACCTCCGGCATCACGATCTCGTCGACCCAGCCGGCCGCCAGCGCGGCCTCCCCGAAATATGTGCGGGCCAGACCGACGGCCTGCTGGTAGGCCGAGCGGGTCAGCCGCAGCTTCATCACCTCGAGTGCCGCATACGGCAGCACCATCCCGATCGCGACCTCGTTGGCCTGAAAGTTGTAGCCCGGAGCGGCAATTCGATGATCGGTGCTGCAGGCCAGGAACGATCCCATCGCAATCGCGTGCCCGGTGATGGCCGCCACGACCGGCTTGCGGAACGACAGCAACCGGTGGGACAGTTCGAAGCCGCTCTTCAGCATGCCGATGGAAGCGTCGAGGTCCCCGGACTGGAAAATCTTGAGTTGGAACCCGGCGCTGAACACCCGGTTGTTACCGGCGATCACCACCGCACCGGCGCCGTCGGCCTCGGCCTGGTCGAGCGCCTTATTGAGCTCGGCCAGCATGTCCGGTCCGAGTGCGTTGACCTTGCCGTCGTCCATCGTGATCACCGCGATCGACTCGTCCCGGCGATAGCTGACACCCATGTTTTCTCCTTTAGCCCGGCGTGTGAGCGATCACGTTACCGAGGCTTACCCGCCCATCAACGAGCGCCACTGCTCGAGGTTGGACGCCCGGTAGACGTAGTTGGTGTTCTTGACCTCCGACAGGCTGGCGCTGGGTTCGGTGGAATACCAGTGACCCGGGAACACCGTCGGATCGCCGGAGAGCTTGGCCAACTGCTGCAGACTGCGGAACATCTCGTCGACATCGCCGCCGGGAAAGTCGGTGCGGCCGCATCCGTCGAGGAACAGGGTGTCGCCGGCCACAAGGCGGCCGTCGAGCAGAAAGCACTGGCTGCCCGGGGTGTGACCCGGTGTGTGCAGTAACTCGATATCGATAGCGCCGATGCTGACCTTGTCACCGTGCTGATGGGAGGTGAGATCACTCATCGGAATCCCGGTCACCCGTGAAACCCATTGCGCCTCATGGGTATTGACATGGATGGGTACGGAGACACGTTCCAACAGTTCTGCCAGGCCCTTGAGTTCGAAGCCCATCATCGAACCACCGATATGGTCGGGGTGGTGATGGGTGACCAGCACTCCGGACAGGTGCATACCGTCGGACTCGAGGGTGTCGAGCAGATCGCCGGCCGCATACGCCGGGTCGACCATTACCGCGTCGCCGGTCTCCCGGTCGCCGATGAGATAGGCGAAGTTGCGCATCTGCGCCGCGATGGGGTCGGTGGCGGCGAAGTCGCGGCCGGAGAGTAACTGCCGGAAGTAGAGGCGGTCGGTCGATGTCATGGGCCACACCTTAAAGCCTTGCTGCCGATGAATCCTGTTTCCCACCAACGACTTTGCTATAAAAATCAAGGCCGGTTCCCGACCTGCAACAAAGGCGTGATCGTACGGTGATCTTCTTTGCCATCGGGTCGAACCGATGCCATCATGGGTGCACTGCCGAAGATCTTCAGGAGGTAATGGTGAGTATTTCGATTCGTACACTGCTGGTTCCCGGTGTTGCATTTGCGACGGCCGGCGCCGTGGCTCTGGGCCCGGCAATGGTGGCACCGCCGGCTGTGACGCTGGCCCAACCGGTAGTGCAACTACCGGTTGTCGCCATTCCAGACGTCCAACTTGCCGGTTTCACTGCAGACCTCTACGGCGCTCTCAACGGCTGGGTACAGTTCGGAGTTCAAGTGGCACAGGACTTTTTCTTCTGGAACCCGAGCTTCGCTGCCCAGATCGGAAACTCCTACACGTTTCTCGAGCCCATCGTCACGGCGGTCGTGGCATTCATCGACACCCTCATCTCAGGACCGGCGGACATCATCGGCGCTTTGACGTCCTTGGTCAGTTCAGTGTTCGGGATCGGGCTGCCGTCGCTGACGGCGGCATCGGTAGCCAATCAGTCGGTCGTGCGGGCGGCTGCCGCCCGCAAGTCGGCCGGCCCGCGCGCGTCCGCTTCGGTGCCGATGCCGGCGTCGGCGCTGCCGGCCTCGGCCGAGGTGGCCGCTGACGCGGCCTCTGACGCAGCGCCTGACATAGCCCCTGACGTCGCCTCTGCCGTCCCGGCCAGGACCGGCCGTGGCGAAGTTCGCCGCGCCGCCGGATCCGCCGCCGCCGGCGCCCGTCGGACCGCCCGTGCGGCCGCCGCCGAAGTTGAGCAGGCTGTCGCCGACGTTGAGCAGGTTGTTGCGGAGGCGAGCACTGCCGCTCCGGAAACACAGGTGCGCAAGACCGCCAGGTCAGCCCGTGGTGCGGTGGCCAGGGCCTGTAGTGAGGCGCGCGCCGCGGTAACGGCCGGGGCCGTCGCAGCGAGTTAACCGATGACGGGCGCGTGGATGCAGAGCCCGGGACCGGTTGAGGGATGTCGAGGGAGCCAGGGTGAGCGTTTCGATTCGTGCGGTGCTGATGCCGGGCGGGGCACTGGCGGCCGTCGCCGCCGTCGCCCTCGCCCCGACACTGGTCGCACCGACCGCGGCTCCGGAGCAGCCACACGTGGCGGTACCTGCCGTCTACATCGCTGACGTCCAACTGGCTGGAATCGGCCGCGACATCTACAACTCGGCGAGCGCCGTGGTGCAGGGCCTGGCGCAGTGGGCACAGTGGGCCGTCGGGATCATCCCGTTCCTCGGATCGGGCATCGCGGCCCAGATCAACCTCATCTACGCGGAACTGATCCAGCCGCTCATCGGAAATACCGTGTACGCGCTGTCGGACATCATCGCCAACCCACTCGGACTTCTGACGACGGCCGGTTCCTACATCAGCAATCAGGTCTACATCGGCTACACCTTCGTGGCCAGCCAGATCCGGTTCTTCGGCCTGCCGCCGATTCTTGGCCCGCTGCCCAAGCCGCCTCCGCTGGCGTCGGTCGGCGGTTCCCGCGCGCGACCCGTCGCCGCCCGCAGTGCGGGTCCTCGCGCGGCCGCGGTAGCGCCGGCATCGGCCGAAGCGCCCGCGGACCTGACGGTAGCGGTTCCGAGTCCGGCCACGGTCGGCCGAGGTGAGCTTCGTCGCGCGGCCAGGACTGCGGTCGCCGGCGCCCCGGAGGCGGCTCGCGGCGCTGCTGCCCGGCCCGCCCGGCCCACCGCAGCCAGGTCTCATTCCACCGCGAAGGCCGTTGCCAGCGCTGCCAGCTTGCGTCGCGCCACGATCCGTTAAACTCGCCCGAGTACCCGTCAACTGACTGAGGAGACATGGTGAGCGTTTCGGTTCGTTCTTTGCTGATTCCGGCCGTGGCCGCGGTGGCCGCTGGCGCGGTGGCCCTGGGCCCGGCGCTGGTCGCGCCGCCCTCGGTGACGCTGGCCCAGCCAGCGGTCGCGGTGCCGTCGGTTCACATCGAGGACATTCAACTTGCCGGCATCGGCGTAGATGTCTACCAGGCTATTCAGCCGTGGGTCCAGTACGGGGTCGACCTGGCGATCTGGGGCACCCTCTGGATCCCGCCGGTGTCCTCGCAGATCGACATCCTGTACTACGCCGGTAGCCTCCCCCTCGTCTCGACGACGGTGTACGCCCTGGCCGACATAGTTTCGAACCCGCTCAACTTCTTCGGGATCCTCGGCGCCTACGGCGCCGCACTGGGTGTCATTGGCTACAACTTCGTCGCCGCGGAACTGAGTTGGCTCGGGATCCCGGTTCCGCCACTGCCGCCGCTCCCGCCGATTGCTGCGACCAAGGACTCATCGGCCCCGCTGGCTGCCGCCCGCACCGCGCGCGCGCCGCGTGCGGTTGCCGCGACCGTTTTCGACCCGTCGGTTGAGACGGACGCGGCAGCCGACGTACCGGCTCCGACAGAGGTGGCGGCCGACGTCGCCGCTGAGGTCCGCGTTCCGGCCCGGGCCGTCCGTGGCCAGGCCCGATCCGCCGTTGCCGGAGCCGCCCGGGCGGCGCGCTCGGCGGCCGCCGAGGTGCCCGCCGCGGTGCAGCAGGCCGGCGAAGAGGTCAGCGCTGCCGCGCAGACCGCGGTCGCCGAGATTCGCAGCACCGCCCGGGCACCCCGCGTGGCCAAGGCCGTTCGGGAAGCGCGCGGCGCGGTGAGGGCTGCCGCGGACGCGGCGAACTGACAACACCGGTATTTCGGACAGCGTGCGATGTGGCTAGGCTCAAGACGCGCGCTGTTCGGTACCGCGCACAGCGATAGGGGGCGATTGTGACCGGGTCCACTCGCCCGCTGCTGATGTCCGGCGTGGCGCTGGCGCTGACCGGCACCGTGGCGCTGAGCCCGGCGATCATCGCCCCGCCCGCGATGACGCCCCACCCCATCCCGGCCGTCCACGTCGACGACGTCCAACTGGCTGGCATCGGTCAGGACATCTACGCCGCCATCACCCCGACCGTGCAGTACGTCGTCGGCGGTGGCTCCTACATCGTCAACTTCATCCCGCTCATCGGCGGCCCCATCGCGGCCCAGATCAACATCAACTACTTCCAGGGCATCCAGCCTGTCATCGAAGCCACTGTCGACGCCCTGGCCGGTGTCGTCCAGGACCCGTTCAACATCGTCGCGACGCTGTCCATCTACGGCAGCGCGCTCTACGACATCGGCTACAACTGGGTGTCCGCGCAGTTGCGATTCCTCGGACTGGCCCCGCTGCCAGTGCTGCCGTCGGTGGCCTCGGTCCGCGGAGCGACGGCTCCGTCGGCCGCTGCCCGCACGCAGGGCCGCGCGCGGGCAGTCGCGGTCGATACGCCCCCGCCAACAGGCGAACTTCCCGCGCCGGCACCCGTGGTTCCGGTCATCATGTGCTGCACGCCGCAGCCCGCACCGCCCCCGACGGCCGAGGGACCCCGACCGGTCGAGACGGCCCGCCGTGCGCCGCGAGCGGCGGCTGCCAGAGCAATCCCACGCGCGCTACTGAGGGCTGCGCACGCCGTCGAGGTCCGCGGTACCGCCGAGCAGACCCGGGGCTCGGTGGCCGAAGCGTCGCCGAGACGCTGAACCAGTCTCAGGCCTCCGTGAAATCTCCAATCACCGGATCGGGTTCCG
>Ga0209298_10000623_pt1 | contig 23560 bp, 24 predicted proteins | sample S_140806_EF_Meta_FD_187325 | JGI IMG/M metagenome (GOLD analysis project Ga0209298, IMG submission 187325) | Freshwater microbial communities from Lake Simoncouche, Canada to study carbon cycling - S_140806_EF_MetaG (SPAdes) (version 2) | ecosystem: Environmental > Aquatic > Freshwater > Lake ...
AGGATCTATAACTTGTCCAGTCATAGTACCAGTATAAGTAGGGTTCTCTAAACGCGGTGCATTCTTATAGGGATTATCGGCTCCACGCCCTGCACTGTTGTCGTGTGAGGATCTAGGTTTATTCCTATTAGCCTTGTTTATATCATTGTAATGAGCCAAAACAGAATTCTTCTTACTAGTAATCAAACTAAAGTTTAAACTTTACTAACTTGATACCATAAGAAACCATAAGAAACGCTATACATGGGAAAAAGAACTACGTGAGGGGGAAAGGGTCATAGGCTTAGGGCAAAAGGCCTTTATATATATTTTTATATATTTATATATATTTTTTATAGAAAAGAGTGAAAGGCCAAGTATTAAGGTATAGGTACAGCCTCTATTTATATATATATTTTTTTTTCGGAAAAGAGCGGGTACTTATACTCCTGGGCCCCTATACTTACCCATACCCTATTCGTTTTTAGCCCACCCCCTTTTAAGACTATGTACTAAGGGATGAGGGTCTTTCCAACTCTCACCAACTGCTAGCGATTCCGCTAGCTTTGGACATCGCCCCCACAAGGGCAGTAAGGAACGCCATGTGCACGCTCGCACAAACCCCTACCACCATCACCAACACCATCATCAATAACAAGACTATGAATAATAACACTCATAGCAACAACAAGGTGACTGTCATGACTAGCCTGATCAACGTTCTTTTCAATAGCAATAACCCCAGCTACCAGGCTGATAACGAGGTGGACGCCATGTCGAATAAGATTCAGTATACGAATGAGTATGAGGTTGACCTCAATAATAATCACCCGGTGTACAGTGATGTTACCGAAGATGCGCAGTTTGAGGCTGAGATTGAGGCCCTGTACGAGGATGACAGCGAGATGCCTGTGATGAGCACTGCTAGCATGGAGGCTATCATGGCCTTTGCTGCACAGCAGGCTTGGGTTAAGAAGGATGTCAATAACAACGTCAATTCCGACGTTAATGAAGAGGATGTCATGAAGAACGAGGAGAATAAGATGTTTAGTATTGTACCTGTGTTGGCCATTGCTAGTGCAAACATGACTCAGGATAGGATCATGATTGTTATCGCGTTGATTGCCATGGTTGTCGCAATGATTGCTGCAGTTGTTGCTATGTTCTGGTATGAGAACAAGCAGAAGACTGATAAGCTTGCTAAGCAAGTGCGCAAGATGGCTGCTGAGAGTGAGCAGCAGCGCATGCATGACGCCTTCTACATGATGGAGCGTCGTGAGCGTAACATTGCATATGCGCGTCAGCAGGCGTTGGATCAGGCAGAGCGCATTGCTCGTCTTGAGCGTGAAGCTGCTGAGCATGAGGCGTGGTGCCGCCAGGAGGAAGAGCGCGAAGCTCAGCGAATTGCACGCAATGCCCGGCTTTCCCTTGAAATCGCAGAAAGACAGCGCAAAAATCTTGAGATGCAAGCAGAACTTGGCTGTAAGCAGAGCGCAGAGACGATGAAGTACCAGGACTTTATCAAATCGATCGAAAACGCTACCGATATTAATGCCCTCTGGACTATGTTTGATACGCAACTCAAGGAAGAGATTACTTTTGAGTCCTTTATCAAGGCTGAAAAGAATCTTCAAGAGTCTGCGGACTACAGTTTCTTCTACAAGAATGCTAGTATTCAAGGCATCCGTTCGTACTGGCTAATGCTGGCTAACGTTGACGAAAGCAATCGTAATGCTGCGGCCTATAACAATTTGGCCATCAAGTTCTCAGAATTTGCTCGCGCTCTCGAAAAAGCCATGAGAAATAGCGAAAATGAATACTACCACTTTATCTGCCAAACAAATTGGCAGCATGGTTACAACTGGCAGGCCTATCGTATTCTCACGAAGGCTGAGTGGCAAGCGGCAAAGTTGCTCATTGAGAAGAAGACCATTCAATTCTTTAGCCGCTGGTGCTTGCCGCTTAATGACGCGGCAACAGGTGGTTTGCTCGTTGCTATGAGCAAAGACGCTGCTTTTGCTGACGAAATGCATGCAATGAAGACTGAGGAAAACTTCTGGTGCAGCAAAGAAATGAATGCTGAGAAAAACCTCTGGAAGGCTAATCAGTGGAAGACTTATGCTCAGCGCTATAACAAGGTCAAGCAGCTCAAGGAAGACTTGATGCCTATCTTTGCTCTTGAGGAAGTTGCAATCTGCAAGCTTACGACTGACGTTGTTGTTGGCTTCAAGTTTGGTAGCAAAGAATTCAAGAGCTGTGACGTAGCTGACACTGAGCAGGTTGAGAAGATTCTTGCTGCTGGCTACGATCAGGTTCTTCGTATTCGTCGTACGGATGCCGCTGGTATGTGGAATGAGTCTCAGCAGATCAACAGCAAGTACACGGGTAAGTTCTGCACCGGTCATGGCACTCAGCAGAGCCATGGTTACTACCAGGAGAAGTTCCTCAATGGTACGAATATCCCCTGGATTGCAGACATCCAGATCAACGGCGAATGGGATAACTTTGGCGTTATCCTTACGAACAGTGCTGGTGTTGTTGACTTCGGTATGGGCGATAACAACCGCAGTAGCAAGCACCGTCCTATTCTGATTGGTATGTTTGGTGACGGCGAAAGCTCGGAGACCAAGAAGACCCCGGGTCAGATTGAGGCCATGAAAATCTCTAACACCTGGTTTATCCAGCGTGAATTCAATATCAACCATGTTGTGGCGCAGATCAAGGCTAAGCTTGCTGCCGATAGCTACAACGATGTCTGGTAATACAATGAAAATCAACACCCTCAACACCAACAAGGTGAACGTCATGAATAAGATTACTGAAGAAATCGCCGTTTCGGCTAAGATGGAGGAAACCATGAAGACTATGCGTGTTATTCACTGGACTGCGCCTAACTTTGGCGACATCATTGCTAAGGATGGCGTTCCCGCAATGGAAGTCACCAATCACCTTCACCCGGAAGGAAAGAAAGTGATGGGCACTTGGGCTGTTCCGGCAAATGCCAATCTGGATGCTTTCTGGGCTGCATACATTACCAAGAAGCACTCTTCGAGTGCTGTACAGGTAATCGCGGACGTTCCGATCTCCACTATCAAAGTCATGAAGGAAGGATTCCCGATTAAGTTCAATCTTGATCGTTGCAATGACCCTGTTATCTTTCGTGAGCTTGCTGAGCTTATGATGGACAACGACAACGGCCTGATCTGCTCTGAAGGTATCAAGCATGAGTGGATTGTTGAGGTCAACTATGCAGTTGAAATCTACAAGCCTGAAATTATGCTTGCACGAGAAATCAGAAAGTCTCCTCCTTTTCGCGACTGGAAGCCGACTGGACTTGACTGGGAAGGCGGTTGTCCTGCTTGTTCTCGCGTCGGTGACTACCTGTTCGAAGGGTACGCTCAGCGCTTTGGTCTTTGCGACGACTATAGCCTCGCTCGCAACCGTTCCATTGGCACAAAGGATGACAACTTTGACTTTATCGACCTTTTCGCCTGCGAAATCGTAAAGGTGTACTAATGAACACCATCGACAATTCTGTCGTCAACAAGGAGTCTGCTATGTCAATTGCATTCGTCATTTTTGCCATCCTGGCTATCATCACCGCTGTCTGGAAGGGGTCTGTCATGAACAAGTTTGTTGCCAACAAGGAGTCCGTCATGCTTGTCGTTAGCAAGAGGTCCATTGGGCTTGCGTTCAGCATTGTCTGCACTGCAGCTCTCTTCATTCCCTACGCCCTTGTGGCTACGTTCCAGGATATGGTCGTGTGCACTCTCGCACTTGCCCCCTTGGCATTTACTGCCATTGATATCCTCATCCACGTTGAGTACCATGACGATGTGCGCAGCATTGCACTTGCAACCAACGCCTTCCATAATCTGAAGGTTAACGAGGCTCTTGTGAAAGCTAACTATGCGGAAATGATGGCAAAGATTGCAACCTTCCTTCTCCTCGTAATCACTACGGCTTGCGGTACCGATGCTAAGCCTGAGATTGAAAATGCGCAGTCGACCGCTAATGCTGTTACTAATTATGAGCAGGTTGATAATACTGCTAAGGCCTATGGCAAAATTGAGTCTCCTGTATACAAGGACGGTGAAGTTCTGTACGGCACCTGCAGCGCATGGAAATGGAACGGTAAGACCTACACCATCCAGCACTGCAATGACTACCTGGAAAAGCACGGCAACACAGACCGCGTCCAGCAGTCAACAGCCGATAACACTATCTCTGGTGACTTCTACAAGGAAGGTACAGAGTGCAGCCCTGATATCCGCTGGTGGGGCACAACCACCAATAAGTGGGTAACTATTCCTATGGAGCAGATCTTCAAGAAGACAAGAAACTATCTTGGTGCTCCTTACGAAATGCAACAAGAGCTTATTGACTCTAAGTATAAGGCTATTGCCGCTCTTAACGATTACAAGTACACAATCGAAGAGAACAGCATGAAGACTAATAGCGATAATACGAAGAAAGCAAAAGAAAAAGCACATGCAGCGTTCAACAAATTCTACAACCAGTTGAAGTACATCAAAGAGCACTACACAAGCCAAGAGTATCTCTGTGCTTCTTCTGTGGCGGAAGATAGCATCAAGAAGGGTGACTCTGGTGGCCCCATCATGCTTGGTGACGAAGTCATTGGTAGTGTCTCGTTTTTCGTTCGGACCGACAACCAGATGTTTGATGACTTCTATCCGGAAGCTCATAGCAACTATCAGGTCTCTTGCTTTGCTATGGTTGACAATAAGCCGGTTGCATCGCCGTTCATTGATGAAATGGCGTCAAGCTACTCGGATATCTTTAGCGATTACACGAATGTCTTTGACATCATTGAAATGCTGGGGTGGACTCATGAATAACGTTACTGTTCTAGACATTGCTGCTAACTCAACAAACAAGGAGAAGGTCATGGACAACTGGGAAGAAATGCAACAGGCCGAGCTTAAGGCGTACCGTGAGAGGGAGGACAAGATGAAGAAGGCAGACCGCCGCGAGAACATCCTCTTTGTGCTGGCAATGGTTGCAATCTTTGCAGCCTTTGCTGGTATCTTTGTGACCATGACGGGTAATAACACCCGCCTTCGCCAGGAAGAAGCTGCTGCGGCACGGAAGGAGGAAATCCGTCAGGCAGAGTGGGTTGCTAACAGCGACTATTACGAGGTTGTTCAGGAAGTGGAAGAATTCCTGGAAGAGAAGTACCGGGCAGAGAACAACATCCACCCTGGAATTGGTCCTGTCAACACCAGGGAAAATGAAGGCCCCCTTGATGAGAGCGGGAACTGCACTGCATGGAAGTGGAAAGGTAAGATCTACACGGCAGAGCACTGCACACGTAACGGTTACCGTGAAAACGCTGGCGATATCGTTGTGCCGGCTGACCATTATCCTAACGAAATCAAGGAAGATCTCTATGAGATTGGTCTTGAGTGCAGCACTGACTTCCGTTGGTGGGGTAAGACCACAGACATGTGGGGTTATGTGCCTTTTGAGCAGGTCTTTGACCACATGAAGAAGGGTACGCCTAGCATGAAAGAGCAGAATGACATGAGATGGGCATTCATTGATGCCAGAAAAGCACTTGAGGATGTAAGTCTGAAAAGCCCCGAGGTTATCTTCAAGAATCTTGTTGATACCTACAAGAGGTACATTGCAGGCGCTAGCAACCAACGCTTTATCTGTGCTGCCAGCCTCAGCCTTGAAGTTTCTCCTGACCATGGTGACTCTGGTGGGCCTTTGATGGCCGGCGATGAAGTGATTGGCTTCGTATCTTATGCGGAAAGCCCTCAGCGCCAAGCCCTTGGCACAGGTGATGCTGAAGACTTTCAAGTCAAGTACAATGATGCCTTGTACATTGGCCAAACTGACTGCTGGGGTAGCTTGGACCGCAGCAAGGATACGGTAAACCTGGCTTACGCCAAGGAAAACATGGAATGGTACAAGGACCTTTATCAACAGTTCCTGCTTAAATACGGGCAGGAGACTATCAGCAACTGGGAGAAGTAACATGATTGTCGTCCTGTTTGTCCTAATTTTCCTCCTTATTAAGGGGGAGATGACCGCCAAGGTTGCAGCTAACGCTGAGGCCAAGGCTATTGAAAAGGCTGCTGTCAAGAAGGCAGTGGCTCGCCGTTTCCGTCACTCCCGCATCGGCCGCATTGGCCGGCGTATCCACTAGTGCCTAGGGAGAACGTCATGGATAAGCAAATGAATGTATCTATTTGTACTATTACAAAGGTTGTTCCAATGAATGATATGAAGATTGATAGGCCTACCAAGGAGATTAAAATGGAAAAGGTTTTCGTTGGCGATATTCACGCACGTCCCTCTCTCGTCACTTCTGCCATTGAGATGGCAAACGGCAGAGACATTATCTTCCTCGGAGATATCTTCGATGGGGAAGGTGGCGCACAGGGTGCCAAGGATTGCCTTGACATCATTCGTGCCTCTGGCTCGGAGCTCATCTTGGGCAACCATGAGCTGTATCCTCTCTTCTTTGGCAATAGCCAGGAAGAATTGACAAAGGCTTGGAGCCTGCACTATAACCTGGCAGACGAAGACTATGTACGCATCTGGAATGAGTGGTGCAAGCTTCGTGCTCTACTTACGGAGGACGATATGGTCTGGTTGCGCTCTCGGCCTCTATGGGTCAAGGACACAACCTGGACGGCTGTCCATGCCAAACTTCCAGCTGGTAAATTGCCTCCTAGGTTTGTCAAAGGTAAGCCGACTGCAGCCCAGATCGAGCTTGTTGATAACACTGACCCTGATAACTTCTGGGCCAAAGATTACAAGGGTAAGCACGGGCTTGCTATTGTTGGTCATACTCGTCGTTCAAAGATTCCTCAGGGGCAATGCTCTTGGGATCATGTGCGCCTTATTGACTGGGATGCCAAAAAAGGTGGTCCTGGTTGTGTCTATGTGCTAGAGGAGGACAAGATGAGTGAGATTGTGAACCAACCTGAACCAACACCCCCACCGCCACTGGAGACTACAATGGCAATGAAGATCGCGCTCGACGCACTCATCCGCATGCTTACCCACGATGTCAAGATTGCCGCAATGTGTGGCATCAGCGACACCGGAAACCCGCACTACACGGAGCGCCCCATGAAGAACAAGAAGTCCCGTCCACCCAAGGATATCGTCATGCGTAACAAGTCCAAATCCCCCCGTCCTCCAAAGGATCTCGTCATGCGTCAGTCTCGTATGTCCCGCCGGTCTCGCCGTCGCCTCCTTCACCTCTGGCGCAAGCGTGCCGGCATCCGCTTCCACGGCGTGTCGGTCCCCCGCCCCGAGGTCCAATACATCTACACCGAGAGCTACAAGGTTGGGGGTGGCCGCAAGAGCGGTCACGTCGGCGGCTGGTCGATTGGCCTCATTGGTCAGCGCCAGAAAGAGAAAGCAACGGGGCCGGCGAACAATCGACCTGGCACTGCCCTTCGGAAGCTGCTCGCCAAGAAGGCAAACCGCGCCAACCGCTACACTCGCCCCGAGACTGCGGTGAAGATCGAGGTTGCTCAGCGCAAGGCTAAGGCCAAGCGCAACGAGCTTCCCATCCTTCGTGCACAGGCCAAGCCGTTCGTGGCAAAGCCTGTGGTCAAGAGCGCCGCAAAGGTCAAGGTCGTCCGTAACAACGACTACTTGGATGCCACCCGCCTCGTCAAGGCAGCATTCGGGCCTCGTTCGGCGAACACGGGGGTCAAGACCCTCGACAAGACCGTTCGCACCGCTCGTCGTGCTGCTGCCGCACGGCTCAGCTCCTTCTGCCGTTTTTGGAACGTCAATGAGGTCGGGGTGCGCTGGGCTGATCAGAACCCTGCCCAGATCGCCAACCAGAGTGCCACTGCCAAGGCTGCGCGTCTTGCTGTCGAAGCCGAGGTAAAGGCTGCACAGGCTGCAGTCCTCGCCAAGGTGGACGCCGAGAAGAAGGCCGTCAAGGCCAAGGTCACGGCAATCCGCGCTGCAATCGCTGCACGCAAGGCACAGGAGCTCTCGGAGGCTCGCGCTGCCAAGAGCGCCAAGGCGGCAACTCGCAAGGCCAAGGCTGCGAAGGCAAAGGCAAAGGTCAAGGCCGTGATCAAGGCCAAGGCTGGCATCACGACGGTCACCACGGTTGCGCCGACTGCTAAGCCTGCTGCTGCCAAGGTTATGGTCGTCATGACCAAGCCTGAGGCCGCTCCCAAGGCTGAGGTCAAGCCTGCCGTCAACGCACCCGCCAACGCACCCGCCAAGCCCCGTCTGGGCACCGGCTGTTCGTTCGTCTCGCTTCCTCACAACCTCCGGAAGGAGATCGCTGTGGTGAAGTTCGGTCGACCTGCTGCGCCTGCACGTGAGCATGCCCAGGTGACCATGTCTGACCTCAAGGCTGTGGCCAAGTTCCGCAAGCCTGTGGTTGCAACTGTGCCTATGGCCGACGCAGAGCCGCGTCCTTCCTTGCTTCTGCGACTGTTCGAGTTGCTTCCTGCGGTCAATCCTGCGCCTACAGCGCTCACGATTGAACAGGCTGCTGACTTGTTCATTGACGTAGTGATCGGTAAGAAGACCGAACTGCGCAATGACATCCAAGTTAGCCGGAAGATTAATCATGGAATTGTTAACTGTGCCAAAGTGGCAAAGGGGGTAAATCAATGAGTAAGATGACCAAAAACATGACCACCGAACAGAAGGAGGCCCTTATGAAGGCCAAGCAAATGCGTCTCGAACAGCGGCAATATATTGCCAATGAGATCCAGCCTGAAATGCCTGGGTTCTCGCTGTCAAACCTGATGAGTGTGCGTAAGCGCATCATTGCTCTAAAGGAGCAGGGAGTTGACATGTACCGCATTCGGTGCTTTGGCTCTGAGCGTCAGGTTAAGTGGTCGCCGCCGACGGGCCGGACCAAGGTGATCAAGGTAAAGGTCATGAATGTTGCGGCATTCAACAAGTTTGCCAGTATCCTCCTTGCCAATAAGGAAATGATGGCCTGGTTCAAGGAGGTTACTCATGAGCCTACCTGGGAGACCTTCTTCCAGGACATTGCCAAGCTGGCCAAGAAGAAGAATTGTATTGAAACATGGTCAGCTGCCGAATGGCACGTTGTTCGCAATCGGTACACTAGCACAGTTGAGCTTGTGAATAGCTTGTCTGTCAAGTTCCTGGGCGCGGTCATCGGCGAGGCATCCCTCAAGACCTGTGAAGTAACGGCTCTCTTCAACAAGGAGACGTATTACTTCCGCTGGGTTGATCCCCAGCAGGCGTGGGATGAATGCAAGAGCATCAATTCACGCTACAAGGGGCACTTCTGCGTTGGTGGTGGCACCTATCAACAGCAGATGAAGTCTGGACAATACCACGGCTATATTGTTGATAAAACAGTAGATGCCAAGACGGGCACCGATGGCAACGGGAATAAGTTCTCGTTTGGCTTTGTCCTGACTGCTGGCGGTGGTGTCTCTGACTGGGGCTTTGGCAATGAAAACCGCTGGGATGGCCAAGAAGAGCAACTTGCCAAGCAGGTGTTTGGAGAGGCCAAACTCAACCCCAATGGCCCTGAAGAGAAGTGGATCAGAATGATCCTTACGTCCTGGTACAAGATGCGGAAGATGACCTATAACGAATGGGTATCGGAAATCGAACGCATTACAGAGTTTGCAAAAACCACTGACGTGTACGAAAGTGGCGAGATTGCTCACTTTGGCAAAAGAGAGGAAGTTCTTACTTGGTCAAAAACTGGTAAGACTTGCATTCAAAACCTTGCCTGTGGAAGAGCAGTTCGGAATACATACCTGTGCGACAAGGGTGTATTTAGAGTCGAACTCGTTAATCGTGTTGTGGTAACCGCAACTGGCTTTGTAGAACAGGCTGTACCTCAGAACAAAAGGTACCAAAGGTTCTATCTGACCAATGTGGACAGCACGAGCCAAGCATATTATCATATGCTACGGTATCTGCAGCTTTTCAAAGCTAGTGAATGTAATGGTATGTATGCTTATGACTTGCATAATCTTGCGAATGAGCAGAGTGGTACCCTTTGGACTGACTGCAACCGTCCGGACTTGGATTGGGGGTACTTCGAAGACGAGTATCGTCAAAAGTGGGAAACAACAGAATATGGGATGCTTCCGCACCTTGCTGGTCTGTCTTTCCCGGAATTCAAGGCTCGGTACCATGCAGAGCTTCAAGAAAGCAAAGCCTCGCGTGCTGTCTACTCGCTGAAGACAAAACTACCAATGGCAAACTCTGAGTTGCGAGCTCAGGTTCACATGTTCGATAAAATCGACATGAATCTTCGTTTGTCCATGGTGCAGACGGATGTATCGGACAACAAGAAGGGTTCGTCTAGGAAGCAATTAGCCGGACTAGATCTGGCGATAAAGCTCTTTTTCGACTTCGGTTACGACTGGATGAAGACCAAGTGCGGCTTTATGTTGGTTCATCCTGAGATTGCAAAAGCTAATCCTCATCGGATGATGACTGCCGAAGAACGTGCAATGCTTAACTACACAGACTGCAACTCAAAGCATACATCAACTCGTGAGGGTTGGGACTCTGGCTTCAAGATGGAGACAGTATCAGTAGTTGCTCCGACTCTTCCTGTTGTTACAATGGATATGGGCGAATGGTAGAAAACATGAAACAGAACGTAACCATTTTGGTTACTGACAAGGAGGGTACTATGTACCGTAGCTATCGAGAGCATCTCGAGTATTCCGGGGTTAAGAGCCCCTATTCCGATCTTCCGGGCTTTGAAAGCCTCCTCGACCACCCTGTGGTTGAGAAAGGGCAGAAATGCCCGGACGGTCACGTTGCCCTCTTTGCTGTTAGCAGCATGGAGACGCTGATGGTGCCTAAGGCGCTGAAGGCAAAGCTTGTGGGTTCTGTTGGGTATACCAGCAAGACCGCTCAGAAGGGCCGCAAGTATGCGCGTTCCATGATGACGGCCACCTACAGCGCCATCGTATCTGCAACTGGCAAGGTTGTAGACATGGCTGACTTGGATCCTGCCTACAAGGCAATCCAGGACGGTGTCCACTACATGGGCACTGCAGAGCTCACCCCTGGCCCCATGACGCAGGGCATGCAGGTTCGCCGTGTGGTTAAGCTCGAAGCGTACTATAAGGGCGCAATGGGTGCGGTCAAGCTTTGGCTTCCGCCCCATGTCTTCCTGCTGAGCTCCGAAGGCAAGCAGGATCTCAAGCCTGATCTCTCTCCCGATGTTGCGCTTATGGTGCAGCCGACCGTTGGTGAGATGAAGTCTGAGCCTGGTGTCCTTCTCGGCGTCCAGAACTTGAGCGCCCTGTTTGGTCAGGTGCTCAACGACCCGAAGTTCCATGCGATCCTCAACGAGATGATTGACTGGAACATCTCGCACTGGGATGACTACGTCAAGAATGCCCTTAAGGGTCTCGATGGCGACGTCCTTGAGGCAACGGAAACGTCCTCAACATTCAAGGCAAAGATCACCAAGATGCTTCTTAGCCTTGGTGTTCACCCTGGCGCAATTCCTGCTACTGTGACTACTCTAGTCAACAGTGTCAGCGAAGACGTTACGCAGAGCAAGCTTCGCATCAACGCGGTTACAAAGGACGGCCCTTGTGGCTTTACCTCGTATCCCCGCGCTCTTGTCTGGCGTATGTTCCGTGACCTGTGGCTCCATGAGGAGAAGCAGGGTGCCTTTGCAAACGAAACCGCTGGCCTGAAGAAGCGTCGTCTTCTCATCATGGCTGAGCTTGACCGCAAGGCAAAGATCGAGGAAGCGTTCAACGCCAAGTCGGAACAGATCCTTGCCAAGACGGGATTTGCGGCAATTGCTATCACGGCAGAAGCTGCGAAGAACCTCAACGTTCCTGCTCTTAACATCCATGATGTGAAGGGTGAGAACGAGAAGGAGCTTGCCGTCAACCATCGGGATAGCCTTGGCGCTGCGGCTCGTTGGCCTACTTCGGCTAAGGTCGATGTGCGGGTTATCTATGTTGTCCTTAAGGACGACATGTTCCTGCACGCTACTGCATACTTCGGCAGCACGGAGATCATGCAGAAGGCTGTCCTTGTTAGCATGGACGGCGGTGACGCTGACGACAAGGCGTTCTTCCTGTGCGGTAAGCTTGGCTTGCTTGCGCTGCGTTCTATGAACCTGCGTAACTACAAGCTGAGCCAGTTCACCGTTCAGCAGGTCCAGGATACTTACGAGAAGGCACACACCTTCCTTGCTAAGCTTCCTGAAAAGCTTGATCTTGTGAACACCATTCCGAATGGTCACAAGCTGCTGTCGTCGTACTTTGATGTCAAGACGGTCGAGACTGTCTCGCCTTCTGGCTTGATCAAGTACAACATTACGGCCCTTGCTGAGAAGGCTCAGCCTGCAGATCCTTCGGTTGCCGACAAGACTGCTGAAGAGAAGTGGGACATGATTCACCTTCCTGGTGATAACGAGTTCATGCCCATCGTTGGCGCAATGGCAAATGCTCAGATGTTCGGCAGCTATCTGCTTGCTGACCTGATCATTCTGCCGTCGGTAGTCAAGACTCCATCCGCCCTTCTTGCAGCTTGCATGATGGAAGGTGAGATCTCGCTGGTGGTCGATGCTGCTCAGAGCGGCACTGACTTCCCCGGCGCTTGGCGTGCATGGCACAACATCGACGCTATCATGACGATGATTGCTGTCAGCTGGGTACTCAACGACCGCAATGCGATGCGTGAGAATCCCGATGCTAAGCCTAGCAAGATGACGGCCCTTAAGCCTGTGCGCAAGCGGCTTGGTGTCAGCCTTCTTTCGCTTGTAACTGCACCTGTTGCTGTGCGTTACACGGGAGAAATCTCCGAGATCACGGGCGAGAACATCATTGCTCCTGCCTTGTTCAAGGACGAAGAGGGCAAGATCCCGATGACCGCTAAGATCTGCCAGAGCCTTCGTCAGACGGTTGTCACGGCAGATGGTCGGTCTGTCAAGGTTGAGCATCCCATCATCCGCAGCTTCACACGCTACTGGAAGACGATGACCTCGAACCTCAAGTCGTTCATCGATGAGGGTCACAGCACTCAGACTGCTACTCTCCTGACCTCCAATCTTCAGGCGTTCCTTGAAGAGCACTCGCATGAGCTTGATGAGCTGATCAGCAAGCACTACCGGGATGAGCAGGAGCAATACGAGGGTGAGTTCAATCTCACGACCTTCGGCTCCTTCATGTTCCGTAAGTATCATGCGGTCAATCGCTACAGCCAGGACAATGGTCACATGATGACTGTGCCTGAGGCAATGAAGCATCGTTACGAGGAAATCGACAAGGTTCGCTACATGATGAACGCTGAAGAGCTCAAGACCCTTCGTCGGGTTTACGCTCAGAAGCCCATCCATGCAGCCTTCGCAGCACGTCACGAGGATCTCTGGCCTCTCTTCGAAGAGGTCTACGAGGATAAGGCTGAGTACAAGTACGAAATGTTCGTGCTTTCTGAGCTGATGTCCGCTCTCGGTACGTCTGCGGAAAAGCCTATTACTCTGTCCATGGGCAAGGGTAAGGTCGAGTTCCTTGATGACGAAGAAGGCAACAAGACAAAGATCATCGACTCTGACGCCATCGACGCGCAGGGTGAGCTTACCTCCAGCGGTGGTTACAGCCGCAAGATGTACTTTGCCTCGACCGGTAACTACAAGGGCTACGCAGAAGTTCTCTGCAAGTTCCTTGAGGATGCTGCCGTGAAGAAGACTCAGGATAAGCTTCTTGCTGCCGACGTTCGCGCCGCCTTCCTCATTCGTGAGAGCAAGGATGGCAAGACTGTTGATCCTCAGTCGCTTGTTGGCCTCAACATCCAGCAGCTCCTCAGCGACAACCGCATTCAGCTTGCATACGGTGGACAGCGCGGTAACCCTGACCAGGACCATCGCGCCGCCGCAGTTGCTTACTTGGTCTTCCGCAAGACCAGCGAGACGCGCAAGGCATTCGAGAACAACGGTGCCTTCAAGGGCAAGACTCAGTGGCAGATTGCCGGCATGATGGGCTACCACGGTACTCTCAACAACTTCTTCAGCGGTGCTACCGTTGAGGCAAGCGAAGTGGAGAAGCGTGACGGTCATGGTGCCAACGGCAAGACCTACACTCGTAACTTCGTCTGGCTGACCTTCAAGGGTCAAGAGCCGGTCAAGCCCGAGCCTCCTCCCGAGAAGGAGTTCTTCGATATCTCTGTCTCTGAGAATATCGACTACGACAAGATGCTGGAGAGCGCAGGCATGGCAGACTTCAACTTTGAAGATGCCTTTGGTTCTGAGAATCCAGTCAGCGCTGAAGAGCTGGAGCAGTATGCTAGCGAGTACGACAGTGACGAGGAAGAGTCTGAGACTCAAATCTTCAGTGAAGTACTTGAAGGCACGTACACTGCGGCACAGCCTGTACAACTTGTAATGGTCAACGGCAAGTGGCAGCCTAAGAACATGGCAGATGTCAATTGGGTCCCGGTTGACGCTCCTGCTGTTGAAGCCAAGCCTGCTCCTGCTGTGCCTGTTGTTGCCGTGGAAGCAAAGCCCTACAGGATTGCATTCACTGGTCATCGCCCCGAAAAGATTGGCGGCTATGACGAGAATCATCCTCTGCGTGTTGCTGTAAAGAATGCAATCGCAGATGCATTAAAGCGTGCCATTGCCAAGTACAGTGCAACTCGTGAGATCATCGTCGTTACTGGTGGTGCTCTTGGCGTTGACACTGATGCCGCACGTGAGGCTCACAAGCTTGGCCTCAAGTTCATCGTGGCTCGTCCTTGCAGCGACCATGGTGATTACTTCAAGGGTGACGAAGCTAAGATGCGTTACAAGAAGATGCTTGCTCTTGCTCATCAAGTTGTGCTTGTCAATAAGAAAGGCTACGACCTTGCAGGCAAAGAGAAGTGTCTCCACGCACGGAACTACTGGATGGTTGATAACTGCGAGGCGGTTGTCGCAATCTGGGATGGTTCTCCGAGTGGCACATCCAACTGTGTCAACTACGCCAAGAAGGTCAATCGTCCGATGATTATCATCAACCCGAACGACCTTGCAAAGAAGTAGCAGAACATAACACTGCACGTAAGGAATAGGCAACAATGAAAAAGTCATTTAATGGCCACATCATTGAAACAAACCGCAAACCAAAGCCAACCGGCACTATTAGGGCATGGGACGGGACGTTGGTTGGAGCAGGAGAAGTTGTGATCTGTGTTGATTTACGTATCAACAAAGGTTACTATGTACTTCGCCATGAAATTCAAATCTTCTTTGACATCAAAGATCCTCCTCCAAAATGGGTTACCCAAAAGGAGAATGAGCACAATGCAAAGATGGCTCGCGGTCTTCTGGAAATGCTAGAAGCAAACAGAAAGAAGAACGGCAATAACTAGAGAATAGCCTGCCCATCATGGGTGGGCTATTTTTTTCTTTCATCCAAAAAAGGTCCAATTACTCCGCTGCCGCTCGCTTCGCTCGCGCCGTCCGTTTGTTCCTTAGTTCTTCGCTTGTAGAGCTCGCTTCGCTCGGGGGCTATCGCCCCTTCTTTCTGCGGAGTCCAGATGTCCTGGCTCCCGTTGATCCAACGAGATGGATCGCCAGAGGGCCTAACGGCCCTTGTTTGTGCGGAGAGAGGGATGGTCCTTCTCTCCACACTGGAGCGCACCCATGAGCATGGGCTTTGAGCGTACTCAGGTCGTCGGCAACCTTGGAGCCGACCCTATTCTCCTGACGGGCCAGTCGGGAACTTCCATCTGCGCCATGCGCGTCGCTGTCAACCGCAAGGTCAAGGGCGTCGCTGTCGTGAAGTGGCGGGACGTCGTGTGCTTCGGCGCACTCGCGGAGAACATGGCGAAGATCCTCAAGAAGGGCGACACCGTGTTCGTGGACGGAACCCCCGAAGACGAAGAGTTCCTCCGCAAGGATGGCTCCAAGGGCTTCGCCGTCAAGATCCTCGCCAACGTCGTCGTCAAGACTGGCTCCCCCGCTGGCGCTTCGGCTCCCGCGGCCTCATCCGCTGGTGCAGATGCCGCTGCGGAGGCCCTTGCGGCGCTTCGCGAGACGGCCACTGCGGACGACGGCACCTTCTAGGTCGCAGGTCCAGCTCAACCCCCCTTCGCCCTAACGGGCGTCGGGGGGTTTCGGCTCCTGGGCCAGCTGAGTGAAAATAGGCCCAAATAATTATGGGTCCCACTCCGCTACAGTACAAATCCTGAGGGGCTATCGCCCCTTCTTTCGGTGAGAATTGGTAATGTCTACCAATGCAAAGAGGTATATCATGTTGTTTAGTGCTGCTACGATCTTGACTGATAGTTTCGAAGAGGTTCAGAAGGAGACTCTGAGCCTGGATGACGTGAACCATGAGTCTTATGACCCGTGGGATGCCATCAATGAGCGTCTCGATGAGAAGAAGTACGAGAGCGACGCCAACACTGGCTCTGATTCTCTTATCGAGGCAGTGCATACGGCCCGTCGCTTCTTCGTATAATCCTCAGACCTGAGTAGGTCTCTAAAATGCTCACAAGTTTACGGCGTCACGCAGGTTACATTGCGAATAATAGGGGATGTAAACCCTATTGTTCGTACTGCAAGACGTCATCCTTTGAGAGTTTACTAGTACAATCATAAGTGCGCCTGCCGCTTATGGGAACCTAGTGAGAGTTAGGGTTGTAACCCTGGCTATATAAAAAGGCTGGTTACTAGTTGGAGCCCTGCCGCTAGTAACGAGATAAACATGGGCTTCAAATCCTCTAGAAAAACCATAGGTGAGCCTGCCACTTATTGGGAACCTAGAGGTAGTCAGGGTTGCAAACCTGGTTATAGCGATGGGCTGGCTGTTAGTGGACCCCTGCCACTAATGGAGAAGATGAACATGAGGTGGTTACTAGTAGAGCCCTGCTACTAGTGACGAGATAGACATGGGCTTTGTCGCTAGTGGAGCCCTGCCACTAGTGCCGAGGTAAAGACATGGGTGGTCTGCTGCAGCGGGCCTTTGATCAGTCTGGTGACGCTATGTATGCCGCAGTTGCGGTTCTAGTACATAGTTATAGGTTCGATTCCCATATGATTGAATTACCACCGTCCTAAAGGAGGACAAGATGTATCATGTAAGCCTTGACTTTCACGTCTATCTTCATACAACCCCTAACTTAGCTGCAGCGCGTCGGATCCAAAAGCGCATTCGGAAGTGCGGGTTCTGGTTCAGAAAAGAGCCAGGTTACATGGTGTGCTCCTACAAGAAGTTCCACGGAGCAAGACACTTTGCCGAGTTCTTCCAAGAGGACATTATCATCCAAAATTCGGAGAACTCATGAGGAACCAGTATCCCGGAACCTGCTATCGGTGTGGCAAAACCGTTCCTGCTAAAGAAGGACACTTTGAGCGTCACATCGGAACTTGGAGAGTTCAACACAAAGACTGTGCAATCAAGCACAGAGGCACTACCCACACCCACCAACAGGTGACAAGATGAAAAAACAGATGATCTTTGACTTTGAAGCCGTTATCCTTTTCGCGACCGAGGTCGCCAAGAGGATGAACCATCTCGGGTACGACACCACCTACTCTGTGTCTCTCACGGAGTTCAGCGGCCCCACGATCAGCGCTGCCGTCAGGGGCAACAATGCTGAGGGGGAAGGGTACTACATTGTGGAGCACGGGATGTTCCATGATGCGCACAAGGGGTTCGAGGTCAATTTCACGATTGGCCTCCCCAATCCCGAAAACGGATATGTCTCGGAGTGGGTCAGCGCGAAGATCAATAGGATCCGCCTCCGTGACTCTCTGGAGATCAACGAGACCCTGTACCACATCCCGACAATGGAAGTGTACTCGGAGCGGTTTGGAGGGACGTATGCTTTCTACGCCGCAATCCCCACCTTGACGAAGCACTTTGACTTCACGGTCAAGAACGTCAAGGCTGACATGGACGGCCTCATCAATCTTTTCTGGGGACACAAGAGCCTCCTGACAAAGATTGAGGACGCCGACTGCCCCATCGAGGAGTTCAACAATCTCCTGGTGGAACTGGGCAACTCTGTCTCGTCCTAGTAGTCCAATAGGTCAACAGTCTGCAACCTGCCTGTCGGTAGGCTAACCTATCAGATGTCATGTCTGGTAGCCACAAAGGCTGCATCACTTCCTTATGGTAATAGATGGGTTCGAATCCTGTCAGGAAGACTTTTACCCCCTTATATAGAGGTTTGTCATGGAAAAGCAGTTTGCAATGGAAACGGTTCAGGACATGGATAAGGTGCTTGCTATCCTCAATCCCAAACTTGAGGAGAACAAGGTCAACTACGACTTGCGAGAAGAGAAAGATACGGCTGGATGGCATTACAAAGACCAACAGGAGTATTGGAGAGTCTACAAAGTGGTCGTGGACAACTACTTCAACTGCATGCAGATGTGGGAGTGGGCCACAGGTCACCGTAGATTCCTGGAAACAGGTCTTGGTGAATGGACCTCTAGGGACCTGTCAAAGGTCGGCAAAGAGATCCTGAACAGATACCTCAACAAAGTAGTTGAGGAAACCTGGTGGGATGCCAATGAGGATCGCCTTATGGGAGAATTCGAAAGTTCCCGCCAAGGACTCGGCGATGATGACCGCAACTTTGAGTGGTACATCAATCAACAGTATGAGACTTACCTCCACAAACTGTAACGAGAAAACTAATGAAGCATATCAATCTTAGAGTGTTTGTCGTAAACAAGGGTATTGTTATCAATGAGAAGTATAACAATATTGATACGGCAATGGACCGTGGAGTAGTTCTCGCAAACAACCTTGGTGGTCGTTGGACCATCAGTATCGGTAAGTAGGATATAATGAGCAAGAGCTTCAGATTCGACAAGAAAGAAGTCAAGAGTTATCAGCTCCAGAATATGCATAACGCCAACCATGGCGATAAGCGTAAGCAGAACGAGATCGAGGAAACTCGGAAGTTCGACTGGAGAGAAGAAATTGGGAAAAACGCGTTAGACCCCCAATAAGAGACCAGCCACTCTTCAAATAGGCTGGGGGTGGGCTCCCATAACAGTCCTGCCAGATCTGGTTCACTGGATCATGGGCAACTGTCCTAGTTCAAAAAATAACTAGGTGGTACGTCTAGGTTAACCTGGAACGCAAAGGCCCCTCTCCTCTAGAGATAGAACGGGAGGGGCCCCAACCTTTATAAAACCAGAGGGGGCTATCGCCCCTTCTTTGTTTGGAACCAATTCCAAGGAGGAAAAGTGGCCGACAAAAATACGTTTATCTTTGTGATGCTGCTTCTACTTACAACAAAACTTCTAATGCTTGACTTTAGCAAGATGCTAACAGTATTAGATATGTTTCTGTGGTAGAAGTACGATTCCTATTGTTCCTATTAGGTTTGATGTTTAAGTTAGTCTGGTTGATCAAATTCCTCAATTAGGAGATCCTGTGTATAACCCTGACCCGAATCTGTTCAATGTTGACTATAGAGACGCAGACAACATCAGTTATCTAGTTGCAAGACTTGAACTGACATGGGGTTCTGAGCGTATCAATACACTTATGAAAGCAGCCAGAACTATTCTGGATAACCAAGAGAAGGAGAACCAATGCGAAACATTCTGATGAGTAGTGTGTCTTTTAGTATGAGCCATGCCAATGGAACTGCAAGCATTGTAGTTCCTGTCTGGTATACAATCCTGTATTTCTGTGCCAGCATGTTTTGGCCAGTAGTTGCAGCATGGGCCCTGTGTAGCCGCTAGAGGGGCTATCGCCCCTTTCTTGTGTGAAATTTACTAATATTAGTAACCAATTGTCCGTAGAAAAACGGAAAGGAGATAGATATGCAAGATCTTAATGAGTCTAGAGTCCGTGGTCGTCTTACCAAGAATCCCGAGCTTACGAGCTCCGAATCGTCGCAGTCGCGCGCGGTTCTCAACGTCTGTACCAACTATCGGTACACAAATGCCAAGGGTGAGAAGGTCTCCAAGCCTTCATACCATCGCGTCGTTGTCTTTGGCACCAATGCCGAGAATGCTGCAAAGTATCTCGGTAAAGGTCATCAGGTAGAAATCGATGGTCGCAGTGAAACTCGTGAGTACAAGACCGAAGCAGGTGAGCGTCGGTGGATCACGGAGATCATCGCTGATGTAGTTCGGTACGGTGAGGCCCCTAAGAAGGCAGAGTCGTCAGAGCCTGTCATCGAAACTGTAACGGACATTGATCCGTTCTAACCAACTACTAGGGTAAAACCTAGGCTGCGTGCCCGTAGCACAGTTGGATAGTTGCAACGGCCTTCTAAGCCGTAGGTCACTGGTTCAAGTCCAGTCGGGCACACTGTTAAAAACATTAACGCTCTATTTCAGAGCCAACAAAAAGAGGTGTGAGAATGAAGATTCCGTTTACGTGTAGTGGGACAATCAAGATCGGCAACACCGCTGGACCTGTCACGGCTCGAGTTACTACTGAGCGTGGAAGTTTTGTGGTTACCCGATGCAAGATCATGAATGGATCCGAAGCAGGTGCAGACGCAGAGGTCTGGGCCCCAGGAGAGATTGGTGCCGATGGCTTTAGCCTGAGCTTCCAGAATCTTCCTGTATTTCTCAAGCGCCACAACAAGGGTGCTGACGGCAAGCCAATTCATCCTGGTTACCGCTCAATTCAGATTCACGCGCCCAATGCGGGTGCCTTTCGTCGTGTGGAGGGTTAATCATGGCTGATCTTGGTGGAGAACAAGCAGTAACACTTGGTGCTAAGGCTGCAAGTGCAGGTATGGCTGGAGCCCTCTGGGGTCTCTTCGCTACTGCATTCCTTTTGATTCCTGCCCTTATCGGCGGCATCCTGTTCCCCTTCGCAAAGAAGGCACAGGCTTCGCTGAACAATAAGGTTGATCAGGTCAACTCAAAAGCAAAGCAAGAGCCAAACAAGATGTCTAAGTCTCAGCGAGAGTACCAGCGCAAGTTGGATGCTATCAATGCAGAACGAGAAGAGATGGAGCTTCAGGCAAGGCTAGAGGCACTTAGCCAGAAGAAGCGCAAGGCAAAGGGCAATAGCTCCAGGACCAGCGCTACCGTCTAATCTTCGTGGGGGCCAACACCTGAGAGACTTTAGGGTCTCAAGGGTGTTGAGCTCCTGCGGGATTCCTGCAACACGGATACTGACAAAAAAGAGGCCGGAGATTACTTTGGCAGGTTTTGCCCTATAGGGGTATATAACGAGTAAAAAGAGTTTAAACTTAAAAGGGTCAAAAGAGGCCGGAGTTACCCGCGAGCCTATATAGGGATATATAAAAGATATATACTTATTGGAGAAGCGGGGTAGGTATTATGCAGTGTTTGCAGGGTATCATGCAGGTACGATGCAGAGTATGACATGCCTTTTGATTTTTTTAAGTCTTCTCTCTCCTATTAAGATCTTCTCTTTAATCATGTAGAGGTTTACTAGATGTATGACTTTAATGCGTTTGTTGAGGATAAGCACTACTTGTGGACTAATATGATTGAGCGTCTTGATATCAAGATAAGGAATATGCCGCGGCACTACAGTAGAAAAAGTAAGAGTGGGGCTTTTAAGACAAGTAGTAAGTGGCACTATATTAAGCCTATGATGTCTCGGCACAAGACTATTATTAACTTGGTTGCCGGCCTTGCTTACTGGCATAAGGATATGCAAGATAAGCTTGATGCTGCTATCAGTACTATCTCTGCTTGTCATCAGACTACTGAGATGATTGATGGTAACAGAACATGGTCTGGCCAGTCTAATGATCTTGTTGATCTTACTTGGGCTCTTAAGGATCTTTATAATGCCCGTACCCCTTGGGAAAAGTTTACTGTAAAGCAGGCTTTTAATGTTGGATACTCGTCTTTGAAGTATACTGATAGGCGGGCGGTTCTTAATAAGATTCCTCAGTCTATTAGAACTTTGAAGGCTTGGCATTCTCTTAAAGTCTGGCCTGTTGGGTCTGATAATTCTAAGGATATTTTGTCCTTGATTCAGAACCATCCTATTAATGCAGAATTTGTTCAAGCTTACAAGTACCGTACCTTTAGTAATCGGCGGCTTAGTTGGTTCCATTCTGGTCTTGCTGCAGAGTATATCCAGTTGATTCCTATTAATCGGACTGAGAGTATGAGTGGCGATACTATTCCTAAGTTGATTGCTGATATTGATAAGAATCAAGCTACTCTTTATACAAAGATGAGCAAAGTTAACGATGTTAAGATTCTTGATGGCTGGGTAAAGGCTATGAAGGATCTTCATCCTGTTAATGTTGGTACTGGTCTCCCAGAGGCTGTAGACAAGTTTATCAAGGATGGTTATCGTATGGGCCTTCCTGGTCTTCGAGCTAGAGATGAGCGTCTTAGTGCTATTGATTACGAGAATATGAGTATTCTTGAAATGATCAATGCAAGTGTTAATAATCATAGAATTGCGGCGGAACAGAATCGTCTTGCACTGCTTAAGTATGATGTTAATGTTCCTGACCGTGATATGCCTACTCTTACTTTGCCGGAACATCTTGAGACGATCCGGATCAAGACCTCTAATGAGATGAGAATTGCGGGCCAAGAATGTGCACACTGTATTGGTAGCTACTATGATGATAGAAGCCATATGTTTTTCCGTAAGGGAAATCTCTGTGCTATGGTCAGCATGACTAATGGTCAAATTGTTCAGTGCTTTGACCGGAACAATAAGAAAACTCCAGCTAGTAAGAGCTTCTTTTCTTATCTCAACGCTGAGATTAAGAAGGCTAAGTTGGAATATCCTGCTCCTGCCCCAAAGAAAGTTAAATTTGCTATTCCTGCATATGGTTACGAAATGATTGATGCACCCTACTAAATAGGAGAACTAAATGTCCTACATTGGAGCTACTGTTACTGGTAATAAGAATATTCGTGAGTATCTTAAGAGTGAACGCGCCGAATTGAACTTTGATGAAATTGCACTTCAGAAAGCTGAAACATTTCATCTAGTTCATAGTTCTTTTAGTGATCCTGGAGATGATTGGAGCGCTTGGCGTCTTTATGATAAAGATCATTACGAAATTGCAAGCGTAACTCGTGCTGGATACTAAATGGAAATTGAAGCACCTTTCATCTTCTTTATAATCGTTGCTTTTATTTTAATTTGTTTGCCAATTTAGGCTAAAAAGAAAGAAAACCTTAGGTTTTATGCTAATTTTAAGTATTTTTATTTTGCCCTTAAGTGGTGAAATAGAGATCTTAAAATACCGCGTAGAACCTAGGGTTTTTTAATTCTGAAAAATACATCAAAGTATAAGATACTGTAAAGTCTAGTATAATTACACTATGATTTAGGGGTAGACATAACTATCTAGTTCCCTCTATACAGGTGGTGAAAATGTTCTAACAATACTATTTATTTATAGAGGATTCTCCGATGTCAAACTCAACCGATTGCCCTAATTCTTTACTTGACTCCATCAACACTAAGCTTGATGATTTAAAGAAAAGTCATGAGAAACATGATAAAGCAATCGATGATCTAAAGACAATAGTCCTTGGATCTTATGACGGAAATCCTGGAATAAATATGCGTCTCAGGGACGTAGAAAAAGACTTAGATTCGCTTGCTGACCTTCAGCGTCAACAGATAGAAGCGATTAATAAGACTATAGAACTAAATAGAAGTGA
>Ga0209298_10000627_pt1 | contig 23463 bp, 40 predicted proteins | sample S_140806_EF_Meta_FD_187325 | JGI IMG/M metagenome (GOLD analysis project Ga0209298, IMG submission 187325) | Freshwater microbial communities from Lake Simoncouche, Canada to study carbon cycling - S_140806_EF_MetaG (SPAdes) (version 2) | ecosystem: Environmental > Aquatic > Freshwater > Lake ...
TTCATAGAACCAAACTTATTTTCTACTAATGGAATAATGCTAATATCAGAATCTGCATATGCGCCCATATATTTGCTTATCTCTGCATAGTCATAGATAGTTGGATTTAGCTTTAATCCGTTTGTAAATACTCCAATCATCCTATCCCACAAATGCTTCTCCCCTAGATTATATCCTGCAATGACTGTTCGTACAGGAAAATTAATCTTTTTCATTGGATTCCTAAGTATATCTAAATCAGGAACGTGAGTGCCTGAACCTGACCAAAACAACCTAACTAAATCTGATTCTATTTTATTGTCTTGAAATTGCTCCTCACCATATGGCAACCCATTAGGTAAGATTTCTACATTATGATTAAACTTATATATTTCTTCAGCTAACCTTTCGTGTGTACAGGTGCAAAGGTCTGCAACTTTCATATACTCTGTAATGATTTCTGTAATGTTGCTATCCCTATATCTTTGTGCTAAAATGTGCGAAGGTGGTAAAATCCAATAGTCATCATTATCTACTATCAGTTTGAAGTTATATTTTATCTTCATCTCAACTAATAGCTTTGCATCTGTTGTACCTAAGAACCTATTAAATATTACAATGTCATAGTTATTATCAAATACTGCTTCATTAATTGTATCTGTTATCATACAATAATCTTTGCGCATATTGACTAACGGCATCATTATTCTATGATATCCTACCCCACTAAACTTAGTTGTAATTGCTAGTATTCTCATAATGGCAAATAAATATTTTTATCCTCGTGATAAATCTTTTGATATTTATTCCATATGTTTTGTGCATTTCTTAAACTTTCATCTTTTGCTCTACGGTAATCGCTATTCTCTCCTATATCGTGTCCTATGTGTTCACTTCTTAAATTAGGTAAATAATAATTAGTAAATCCTGCTATGATAGACCTTTCTCCAAAGTCGCTATCTTGCATTCCATAAGGGTCATATTCTGTATTATAGCCACCAATTTTATCTATTACACTTCTCATAATTAAATTATTACCAAATGGTGTATGTGTTCTATGTATTCCATCTTGTAATGGTGGCAATGATTCAACACAATGTATTCCAATAATACCTGTGTTTTCTATTTTACTTGAATATTCAACCATAGTTTTTAACCAATCATTCGGCATTAATATATCATTAGCCATTAAACAAACTGCATCATATTGCTTTGTTAAATGTAATCCAATATTAACTCCCTTTGCTATACCTCTTTTTTCTAAAGACCAATCAGAATAATGCCATTTGTATGAATCAAAAACTAAATTAAAATCTTTTATATTACTTCCGTTATCAATTAAAATACAATCAGCAGGATACCCACCATTGTAAAAATTTTGTTGTATAGTTCTGATAGATAAATCTGTTCTACCTAATGTTAAAAAAATTACTGCTATTTTCATCGTGGTTTATTTACTCCTAATTTTCTAGCAGGAACACCTGCGTATTTTGTATATGGTTCTGTATTCCCTTTTATAAATGCACTAGCTCCAATCATACAACCTTCCTCTATATGTGTGTACTGATGCAATACTGCGTTTAATCCTATGTTTGAATTTTCTTCTATAATAGAATGTCCACCAATCTTTGCACCGCAACTTATTGTAACATTATTAAAAATTGAACAATCGTGTCCTATATGTGCGTGTTTCATTATAAAACAATTATCCTGAATATAAGTAATATCTTCAGTACCTGCATCTATTGTAACCAATCCTGTAATAATATTATTATCCCCTATAATTACATTACCTTTTTGCTTACCCCAATACTTTTTATGTTCTGCAGGGTCGCCTATAATACAATATGCACCTATGTAATTGTTATCTCCTATTATAACATTATGTCCTAAGATTGCAGTTGGGTGTATGAAATTAGCCATTTGTCTTTGGTTTGCGACCACGCTTTTTTGGTTCTAAAAGGTTTTCTATTGGTAAACTATTATAGTATTGATACAATCTAACTACCATATCCATTCGGCAATTACCACACCATATAGTCAAAATAAAATTAGGGTCTATGTATTTTCTATAAATGCTTTCATATGTTTTCATTACAGATAAATCTAAGTTTCTAAGATAGCCACTTTGTGATGTCTCGTAATTATTGTAATGCTCTTTTAGGTATAATCTATCTACTAATTCCATATCTTATAAATTAAAGTTTCAACAATAGCAGCAACAAAGCCTGATATAAATAAAACACTTGCAATGTTTAAAATCAGTTCAGGTGCGAAATACAATAGGATTCCAATCCACGAAGCCAAGCAACTTCCACAACTGAAAGGTTTGAAATTGATTCCCCATTTACGATGCAGGTTGTGGATAGTAGTAAAAAATAGTGATGCACAAATACTAGTTAATATTATTTGAATCATTTTCGTATGTGTTTTTTTAGTTCAGTTTTAGTTTGTTTCAATGTTCTTATAATTGACATATAAGGTATTCCTGTTTGTCTGCTTAATTCCTTTGCGTTCTTGTTAAAGTCAAAAGTATAAAGCCTTAATATTTCTTTTTGATACCAATGTAATTTCTCAATCCCTTGTTCCATTATATCAATTACACTTTCATTTTCTACCTCTGCAACTTCCTTCCCATTATATTCAGAATAGTTCCTATATTTTTTCCAAAATTGGCTTCTATCTGACTTTATCATATTTAGCATAGTTCGTACTATGTAAAACCTAATTTCATTCCTTTCATACAAACCAATTAACTTTGCATCATCCATTTCTAATAAAACCATAAACACTTCAACTTTTAAATCATATTGCAATTCTTCAGGCTGCATCTTTGCAAATGCTTGATTGACTTCATCATTAAGCCAATATTGCTCTATAATTTTATTTTTGACCATTCAATTAGTACAGGTTGATTTTCTTTTTCTGTACAAATATATACTAATCCCTGACAATTATAGATATCTTGCAATCTTTCTTTTTGTTCAGCACTTAATTTGTCTCCTAATTTTTTCACTTCTACTGCTACATATCTGCCTTCGGATGTATAACCTTGCAGGTCTGCCCATCCTTTTTGAATAGTTCCTTTACGTTTTCCGTATGGTATATTGTTTACTCTGTTTAGCCTGTAACCAATATATTCTAAATTTTTCTTTGCCCATTTAGTTAGGTCGTTTGCCGATATGTCCATAGTAATTCGTAAAATTGTTTTTTAAATTTAAGCCTATTTATTCCTTCAATAGCATCTTGCCTCGTTGGGTAGCAGTCAAAAAAGTTAATAGTATAACAATATTTAACTGTGCTATAATGCGTATATCTAACTTGATAAACCTTCAAAGTATTTGACAAGTGCTAATTTTTTACATTGTGTATCTACAAAATCATTATCCTTTATGGATTGTCTAAAATTCTTTGCATCTATTCCGTATAATTTATTCATTTTTTGTAGGTTATCTTCCCTAACAATCTTAATAATTTCTAACATTTCGTGTTCCTCAAATTTTAATTTACCCTGTTTTAATAAAATTCCGAATACTTTATCTGCATTAAATACCCTATTAAAATCAATTCTAGGCGATTCTAGCCACTCTTTCTGCGTAAATGATACTATCTCATTATCTGTTAATTTTGGAACCTCTAACTCCTGTGTAATCGGTTTTATCATTTTTCTTACATCATTGGCTTTTTTAGTATATGCAGCCATTACCTGTCCAATAAACTTAGGGCTAAATTTTTCATAGTGTTCTGTACTGCATTCTAGCTTACCCTGAACAGCCATTTTAAAAGCTATTCTAAATTCCTGAATAGTGTATAATGGATAGCTTGTTCGTATAAAATCCTCAATGACAATCATTTCATCTTTATCAGGATACTTAGTCAATCCTATCAAAGTAAAAATATATGCTAGGTTTTCCCTTAAAGTTACAGGGCTTACTAGGTTTAATTTATTTCCTTTAAATGCTTCGGTTATTTCATTATCGACTATGTATCCACTCTTTAAGGTTGTCCATTCTTTGCTTACTTGCATCGGTTGGTTTATTTGTAGTTCCATATTTATTTTTGTTTTTAACCCAAGTATTTATTCTGCGTTTAATATCAAAAAACTTTTCTAACTCATAGCGCAACTTACCATTTTTATTCGGTTCGCACCAATAGTCTAAAAATTCATTATACGAATCTCCTAATAAATCTTTATATTCTTCTATATTATTTATTAATAATTCTTTATAATTTATTTTATTTTCTTTTCCTTTTATTTCCTTTCTTTTGTTATATTCTGTTATATCAGTGTTATCTTCTGTTATAGAATCGTTATAACTTGTTGATGACCAACGCTTTTCCATTCCCTTTTTTCCTGCAAAAGACTTAGATTTTCGTTTTTCTTCCTGTACTTCTTTGTTTTCTAGAACTCTTTGGCTCCAATAAAATTCGCCATCTGTAACAAATAATTCGGTATCTATACAACTGTTATAGAACTGTAATAACTTATCTATATCAATGTTAAGTTGATATGAAATTCCGTTAATTAGTTTGCATTTTAATTTTGAATCCTGACTTTGGTGCATTAATTCTATAAAGTACCAATATAAACCGTAGCCTTCCATTCCATAGATAGACCTTAGATAAAGGATTTTTTCATCGTAAGCAGCATTAAAATCGTGCTGAAAATAATAGGATTTGTTATTCATAAAAAAATGGGGTTCGGAATCCCTGCTTGTCGCATAAGCAGTTCATCTTCCCCCCAATATTGTTCTAAATACTATATGCGACATAGTAGTTTTTATTTAGACAAATATAAAGCATACTTATCTATTTCCTCGCAAAGTTGCTCTATTTTTTCCTTAAACCAATATTCAGTATCCATAATGTCTCTACATTTATTTATTGAGTAGAGAACTGTTGTATGGTCTTTAACACCGATATATGATGTAATTTCTGATAGACTTAACCTTGTGTACATTCTTAACATATAAGCTGCTGCCTGTCTTGCAAATACTGTTTTTTGTTTTCTATTATTTGCTTTTATGTCTGTACTAAATACATCTGCAACTAATTGTACAATTTTTTCAGGTTTGATAGATTTATCAGTTACGGGTAATCTAATGTCATCTAAGATAATACCTTCTTTGATTAATAGATTTTGCAAATAACTGAAGCTATCTTTTTGCATTACATATGCAGCGTATATTTCTTCTTTGTGTGTCATATTTAAAATTCTAAATCATCATTTACTATTGGTTGTGCCACATCAGGCTTTAAATAATTGTTTTCATAAATTTGAAAATCAGGTTCAGTATCCTTTTTTTTGTAAGTGTTAACCCACATATTATACTTTTGACCTTCAATTGTAAAATTAATTACTTCTCCTTTAGGTGTTTGCTTTTTCCAAGCACCATACTTTTTTTTATCTTCCATTACTTTTTGTTTTTGATTAATGTATATTGTGCTACAAACTTAGGCTTATTCTTAGTTCCTACATTTACCCTGTCAGTAACTATTTTATGCCCTTCATCTTTAAGATTAAATACTAATGCTGCTAATCTTAATGTACCATACTTTCTTAATGCCACTAATGGTGTAAGCGGTTCTTTTTTTAGGTGATTAAGCACCTGTGTTTGTTGACTCATTTGTTTTGTTTTTAATTTTTGAAAAATTATAATTGATGTTTAAAGAATGATTAAAATTACTATTATCTATATAATTAGAAGATACATTTAACATCCTAACCCATTGATTAAAAGATGGCTTTTCTTCAGGTATTGATATCCTACTAATTTTAATTCCCCATTGATTTTCCATAACTAATCTATTTTATTTAATTGTTCTTGTTCTATTGCTCGTTCTGTTTCTCTATCTTGTTCTAATTCCTCCTGTGTTGTTTCTTCTTCTTCTTCTTCCCAATCACAATGTTCTAAACAATCAGGACATATATCTATTTCAGAAAAATTAGTATGTGCGCCGCAGCAGGTTGAATATGGCATTATTTTTGGTTTTGGTTAATACTTCTTAATGCCTTATCATATTGCTCATTTGTAGTTATAGCACTAATCTTAATAGCTACTTTTTGTTTCATAACTTCATCCCAAGTAGTTGTTTCAAGTTTAGCAATTAACTCCATTCTTTTAACTTCACCAACTTCATCTTTATGTTCATTTGTAGAATCGCTATCTTTTGTATCATCTATGGCAAATAAACCATTTAATGCATATTTACGAGCATAACTGCTAGATGAACCCGAAATTTGACTTGCATCCATTCCCTTTTTTGATTCTTCTTCTCTTGCCCAACCTGATACACTTATACTGTTTTCTGTACCATCTAATAAAGTTGCAGTAGCTTTAAAATAAATCCTATCACCTACTTGTACTACTTCATCACTTATTACTAATGCAGTTCCGTACTTGTTTAAAATAGGTTTTACTGCCTCAATAATGTCTTCTGCATTTCGGTATTTGTATTTACCAAATGCGTTAAATTGTCCTTTGGGTGCTTTTAATTCAGCTTGAATTTTTACTAAGTTCATAGTGTTTGTTTTTGTTTTTTAAAAATTATAGTTTTCAAATTCTTCACACCAAGTATCCATTGGTATAAATGGTATTGGTTTTAAATTTTGTTTAGGTTGTTCTAATAATTCAGGGCAATGTTTTAACTTGTATTCTTTTAAATCTTCCCAAGACTTTTGCATATTATTATAATGCCTGTCTCTGCTAAATTCATTACTCTTATCAAAATACCATTTATGAGTATTGTATTCTAGTTGTAGTTTTTCTAATTGTGTCATATTAATTAAAGTTTGCCCAAGCATCTTTTGGTAAATGATTAAATACTGATAAGTAATATCCACTTAAATGAACGAATGTACCATATCTCATATCACTTACATAATATTGACTTTCTAATTCATCTTTTAATTCTTTTGCAAGAGATGGATATTGTTCAGCAGATTCTTCAATTGCCTTTAAGATTTCAGGCTTTAATTGCTCTAGTAGGTTTTTCATATTTTTTAGTTTGTTTATACAAATATAGGGGATATAAACATACTATCCTAATAATATATACTGAATTTCCAACAATTATTATGAACGGTAAATGGGAATGATGGACGGTATTTGTTCAATATTTTGTCCGATATTTTGTCCGAACAAAAAACAGGACATACTAATATTTTTAGTATTTACCGTTTATCCTTAAATATTACCGTTTGTGTAATAAATTTGGATATGTTGTTTATAAGTTGTATATTGTATTATAATTAGTTCTTTCACATAAACCAAATCAATCTATGAAAACAATCATTAGAAAATCTGTGCGTAATGAGATTACAAAAGCAATTCCTGAACTATTAGATAGTTCGCTTTGTTGGATGAAATCAAAATACGCAAATGTAAATTTTGAGAATATAGAATATATATTTTCAAATAGTTTTAATCGTTCAAGGTATTTTAGAAATGCTAATAATGTTAAATATCAAACACCTACTATTTGTATTCACACAACGAAAGTAATAGGGGTATATGATATTAAAACATTAAAGATTAAAAAAAGATTTATTATTGGTGATACTAAAACACAAATAATGTGTGCTTTAATTCACGAATTAACTCATCATATGCAATATGAGTTAGGATTAGCAAAAGGTGAATTAGAAACAACTAGGAATGAATTAGATTATCTTAAACAATATCATCCTAGTTATTATAACAAAATGATGGGCATTAAAACACCACCACTAATTTAAGTGGTGGTTTTATTTTGTACCATCCTGAAGGGGTAAATGTTTGCTATTGTCTACCTGTCTGTAGCCTAAAGCCCATAGCATTTTAGTCATTGTAATACTCTTTTCAACTATTTGTTCTTCTGTATCTTCAGGATTTGTCAAATGATATAACTCATGGATTAAAATTTCCATTTTCTTTCTACCCTTTAGTCTAGGGTCAATATATATAATACCATCACTTTCGGCAATGCCGTGTGCTTGTTCTCTGCCTAATTTTTTATATATAATTTTAATCTTCATCTTTCATTAAAGCTAAATCAGGTCTGTCTATTTCTTTAAATATTAATACTTCGCCACCTCTTATCTTTCCTAGTGTTAATTTAATTTCACTTTCTAATTGGTGTACTTCTTGTAGTTTATTTACCAACCATTGTTCTTGTTGTAGTGTTGTCAATTTTGCAAAGTTTTTAGGGTATCTCATTTTAATATACTTTATTGTTTTGTATTGATTCAAGTTTCTTTAAGTACAATATGGCATCCATTAATTCTTCTTTTAAATGTGTTATCCATTGTGAAGTAGATAAATCTTCTCTATCCATACTTGTTCCATATGTTTCTAATCCTTTTGCTTCCCTGTTTCGCATATCGTTTATAACCTCTGCTAATATTTTGCTATCCATTATTTATCAGTTTTAGAATGTAGTTTACCACAATTTTTACATTTCATTTGAATCTTAACTAACCCTGAAGCCATAACTCTTCTATTGTTTTTTATAATTTCATCACTTCCACATTCAGGACAACTACCTCTATCACCACCAAAGATAACTCCATAATGGGTCTTTGCAGGTATATGGTTATTTAATGCCTTATGTACTTTCTCTAATAGAACTACATCCTGAATGCAATAGTCAATCATTATGTTCATAGACTTAGTACAATTCTTTAGCATTATGTCTTTCCATAAATCAAAGTTAGTATGATTTTTTTGTCCTAAACCTAAAAACTTTCCAATATAATCAAGCCTGTTTGAATTGAACCTAAATTTAGAACGTGCTATTTTTAAAGTATCTATTGTATTATATGTTGGAAACATATCTATTTTATGCAGTAAACATCTTGTGCGAATCCAAGATAGGTCAAACTTATCGCCATTGTGTCCAACCAATTCATCAGCTTCATTTGCTACACTTATAAACTCTTGTAGTAACTTTTTATCACATTGGTTTTTATCCCATTGCAGATAATAGACATCTTTGTCATCTTCCCATTTATAACAGATACAAATAATTGCACGTTCTTTAATTATGTTCTCTGTTCCAATTTGTAATTTAAACCCTGACTGCCAAAATAAACCCACGTTTGCTGATACTTCAATATCAAAGTATAGCCTTTTGCGTTTTGTTTTTAACATTATATTTGTTTGTAGTTAGTAATTCCATTAGTTTTAGTTGCTTTTAAAATTTGTCTTCTATGTCTATCTGAATAAGAAACGTGAACCCACGCAGGATTCAAAGGATTACCAAACTCCCATATCAATTGGTCAAATGGTAGCTTGTCTTTTATAAAGTTAAATATGTCTGCATTGATTACATCATAGGTAGTGCCATCCATATCAATATCAATAGCCTGACCTAAGCAATGTTGTGATACATTAGTGCCACTAACACCCCCAATTTTGGCATTTAATTCCTTAGACCTATATCCACTAGATATTAAAATAGGGCATCTAAAATTGGCTCTAATAGGCTCAAATATATGTTCTGCTAATAGTTTAAGATTAGCTATGTGTTCAGGTGGTGGCATATTTGTAATGCCACTACGTTTAGCTGATTCACTACGAGTTAACTCTGCTAAAGATAAGTGTTCAGAAATGACCATACGAATCTTTTAATTAATATGAATCCAATTAAAATACCTAATAAACCCCAAAATCTGCCTTTCCATTTTTTGCTAGTATCTTTACTTTGTTGCAAAGATTCTTTATAATAACGTACAGAATCCAAAGTTATTGTTAATCTTCTAGTATCTACGATATATCCTGTGCGAATTTGATTAACCTTAACAGTCTTTACGATTGTTTTAGCCTTTTCTTTTATGGTAATGTATTGGATGCCGTTAATTGTAATTGTATCTGTTTTGTAGTCAGTAACGGTATCAATAAGTAATGTAGTATCATTCTTTGTAATTATAGTTGTATCGTTTGCGCAAGGTCTAGTTTTCTCTAATTCTCTAAAAACTCTTTCGCTGCTTTCTATATTATTTAATACTTTGCGTTCTGCCTTCCTGATAGGATTGCAACCAAATGCAATAACTAAAAATAAACATATTAAATAAATTGCAAATACTTTAGTTTTATTTCCCATATCTAGTATCGTTTGGATTTAAGTAGTTTATAACAATAGGCAAAATTGATATAACTCCTGCACTAATGCATTCTTCTAATGTTACTAAATAAATATTTCCTTTAGCAATAATCATAGTAAGGATTGCAGAGACAAACACTTTTATCCAACTACCATAAATAGTATTTAAGAATTTCATTTGTCATATTTTTTTGTGGCTTTGTAATAATAACGAATGGCAAATATGCCTGAAATAATAGCAACCAAACCTGCACACAAAGTAACAAAGGGTTGAACTTGTGTTAAAGTTAATGAAGCTGCGGTTAAGCTAACACCTGTACTAACTAAGGCTTGGCTGCTATCCTGTGTCATACTAATCTTCTTTTAAATCTACCACCTTAGCCTCTTTAGGCTTTTGGTCTTCTGCTAACTTACCAAAGAAGTTTAACAATGGCAACCCAAATTCAGTTGGGATTTTGTTGATGTACGCTTGAAGTTCGTTCAAGTCTTTTTCGCTTAATTGTAACATAAATTTAAATTTGTAACAAATATACTAATTTTCTACTATTTCTACATAATCTCCAACAATAGTAACATCTATTTTAGAAGCCACCCAATTATAGGCATAATCGTTTGTTACCCAATCGGCATAGTCTTGACCTTCCATAGTCAAATTACCTTGAGAAAATTGACTTTTAGTATCACTTAAAAGTGCATAGTAAAAAGTAGCTGAATCGCTTAGATTGTCATTAATACAATAAGCGTTTAAAATTGTTGCCGTTCCTAAGTTTAGTGGGAATACCACAGGAGAAATTTGTTTCATTTTATTTTATTTTTATACTGATGTTATTGTTTGCCAAGTTGTTGCGAATACGCATAGTTTACCTAATGTTGTGTCAAATACTACCAAGCCTGTTGCAGGAGAAGATATAGCATTTTTTTCCGATGTTGTCATTCTAGGAGGTAAGAAACCTTGAGTAGTTGAATTAATTGTTAATTTAGAACTTGCTACGTCTGTCGTTGTATTTATAAGAATATTACCTGTTGAACCAACAAGTCTTATAAATTCAGTTCCCGCCAAATTAAAATAACTAAATATTCCATCTGTTCTTATTGCAATTCTTTCGGTTGCATTACCAACTACATTATTTAGATTATTGTTATCTGCACTACCTACAAAAAATGATAATTTATCAGTAGTAGGATTTGCATTATTTGTAACATTAATCATTTGCAAATAACCCATAGAAGGTCTACTTCCTTGAACCGAATTCCAAGCATTACCTTTTAAAACTAATCTGTTACTACTAATTGCACCACCTGAAGTTGCAGCAGCAGTTTGTATTAATGTTACATCATTAAGATATGAACCCGTACCTCCTGAAAAATTAGCACCACCATTTGTTCCAAATAACCCCGCTGAAGTAATAAACATTTGTTCGGTTGCGGCAGCGTTATCAGTACCAACAAGAAATGATAATTTGCTAATAGTAGGATTAGTATTTCTTTGATAAGATGTTACTTGTAAACTTGCGGTTGCACGAACTGCACCTAATGAACTATTCCAAAAACTTGAACTTAATTGAAATAATGGATTTAGTTTTGGGTCTACATCGCCTGTTGAATTTAAAGTATTAATTAATCTTAAACCAATATTATTAACTCCTGTAAATGCTCCATTTGTAAATGTAGGAGCAATATCTAAAGCTATTAAGTTATCACTATTTGCAGCAGCAACTAATGTAGCACTATTTAATTCTCCTCTTGCTATACCACTTGCAGCAGTTGTAGAACCTGTTATTGTAGTACTTCCGTTTAAACGAGTAGTACCATTTACATCTAATTTATAACCTGATAATGTAGTACTACCTATATTTAATACACCTGCAAGATAGTTAGCAGCAGTACCTGTCATATATAAATTCCATCTATTTGTTCCGCTTGCTATACCACCATAAAATCCGTAATTGTTTGTAGCACCTGTCATTGAACTATCTGCAAAATATCCATATTGATTAGTTACTATACTACCTGCACCTATTGTGCCTTGCATTGAACGATGGTGTACATAATCAACTAATGTAAATGATGCAGCAGCAGTATTTAATAAACTACCATAATTTGAAACTAAAGTAGTAACATCACTTTGCACTACTCCTTGACTTCTAATTCCATAAGAAGTTGTTGCTCCTGTAATGTTTTTACTAACATTAAAACTATAACCTGTTAAAGAACTTGTACCAATTCCTAAACTACCACTTGAAATTGTAGTATCAGAACCTAATGTTATTAAAGTACCACTATCACTTACATTAGAATTACCTATTGTAGAAGCACCTGTGAATTTAGGCAATGTGTTTGTTGTACCTGTACCTGTTATACCTGCATCACTATCGTTTATCCATTGTGTTCCGTTGTATTTTAATACCTGACCATTAGCAGGACTTGTTATAGTTACACCTGCTAATTGTGTTAAGGTGTAATCTCCTTCAGTAGCTACAATATTACCTACCCTACCAAATACAGAATTGATTGTATTAGGCAAAGGATAACCACCTGAAGGTGCTATAATATTTACAACTTCTTCAGTTACGTTTATATCTATAATTTCCTCTGTTACGTTAATATCTGCCATTAGATTTTAGTTATATCTTCTTGAACAAAAAAAGTACCCCAAACATATGTTTTCACTTCGCCACTAGGAAAAGCTACATTCATATCATATAAATAGCTTCCTGCAGCAATAGTTACTTGCTTGTTTAAAGTAATTTGATTGTTACTAGCACCGCCAATAGTTATTGAACTATCAGCAGTTGATAGGGTCAAATCAATAGTTGAAGCATTAGCAGTCTTTCTTACCTGAATAGTAATCGTACTACCTGATAGATTTACCGCTACATTATTTGCAGTAATAGCAAATACCTGCGCCCAAGTATCGTTTCTCCATATTTGGACATTATATTGTGCAGGTCTTAAATCTGCAGTTGTTGTTGAACAAGACATATTTTTTAATTTTTATTTTTTAATTATGGACAAGTTCCATCACCCATTTCTATTATTATACTTGGATAATACCCATTAGTTATTTGACCTGCAAAAGTCCTACTTGAACCTGCAACATTAGCACAATTTATATTTAATTTTGTATCAGTTACACTTACATAATCTCCACTTGCAGTGTTATATGAAACAACAATAGTATAAGTTCCTAATTGGTTTGTTAATCCATTCGCACTATTACCTGCCGTTACAGGAAAAGTTACATCACTAATTGTAACACCATTCACAGTTACATTAGTAATGTTAGCAGTAGTTGTGTAGTTGTTTATATCAACTCCTGTTGTTGTTCTGCCTTGAGCAGACATCATTATTCCTTGTTTTACTAATTTCATTATACTACTATATTACCAATTATATACCATTCATTAGTTCCTCTCTTTATTAAAGTTAATCCTGTATACCTATTAGCTATTGTATATGCACTATCCTTGCTCACTATTGTAACACCACTTGCAACAGCTATTGATGTAACACCTGCTCCATATTGCATAACAGTTATTTCAGTTCCAATAGGGAAAGCCACACTTGCATTGGTGGGTATTGTAACTGTGTTTGCACTACCTACGTTCATTTCTACAATCTTACTTGCATCAGCTAATACTAAGGTATAACTTGCAGTCTGTGTATTATATACATTATAATTAGTTACTAACCCACTAAATGTAGATGCGCCTGAAGAATCAAATCTTAAAAAATTAGTATTGCCATAAGCAATAGAAAATCCTGTATTATCTACGTTTGGATTTCCTGCAACTAAATTTACTGCTTGACCACCTGAACCTGTATTAGAAATTACTAATCTTGCACCTGATTGGTCTGCATTTGTAATTGATGAAACATTGCTAAATAAACCTTGTGTTGCCGTTACAGATGAACTAAAAGTAGCTGCGCCTGTTGATGCAATAGTTAATGCCGTTATAGTTCCACTATTTACATAAAATCTATGGCTTGTATTTGTAACATAAAAAGCTGAAGTAGCATCATTTCCAATATTTAAAATTGATGAACCTCTTGTTACGTTTAAATAAACATCAGATACTGAAGTTAATTGTAATGATTGACCTGATGCACTAAATGTAGCACTTGTTCCACCTAAAGCACCTGTTAATGTTCCCCCTGCCAATGGAAGGTAAGTGCTTGATGCATTACTAATAGTCAAATAAGTTGAAGCAGCATTACCTGTTGTTAAGTATGTTGAATTATCATATGTAATTGAAGTACCTGATGCCTTCACAAATCCTGTACCATTTAGTGCTTGTTGCTTACCATTAAAAGTATTCCAATCAGTAGAGCTTAAAAATCCACTAATTGTAGAACTTGATTGAGCAATGCTTATAACATTACTTGAAATACTTAAAGGTAATGATGCACCTGTGATTCTATTTGTATAAGCCGTATCTGCATTTGTGCCTTGAGCAGCAGTTGCAAAATCGCCTGTGTTATTATTAGCTGCAGAACCAAATGTTCTATACGCTAAAACATCCGTTCCAATAACTAATCCTAAAGAAGTTCTTGCAGTTGGCGCACTTAATCCACTAGCACCACCATCCCATTTTAATCTATCAGCAAATCCTGCATCCCATTCTGTTTGTTTAGCCGTTGTTGGGATAGAATACCCTGCAGTTAATGTTACTGCTAATGTGCCACTTGTTGTAATAGGAGAACCTGTTACAGTTAATCCTGTTGGTACAGTCATAGCAACACTAGATACAGAACCTGTTGAACCAAATAAACTTGATATCTGACTTAATGTAATCTTCTTTAATTGCCCTGTTGCTGCATCCCCTACCACCGTTAAGTCATTAACTGAAGGTGCAACATTAGTTCCTAATTCGTTTATCTTTTTACTTTGCATATTATGGTATTTGACAGGTATCGTTTAATGAAGATAATGTTAATGAAAAGTCTATTTTCACACCTGCTAAATAATCAGGGTCTGATTCCGTATAAAAAGAAACAGTCATATTATCACTAGCAATCCAATTATAAATAGGGTCTCTTAATTCAGCAACCATATCCTGACCTATTAAAGTCATATCACTTAGTACCTCTGTTTCGTTTGTTTCTTCCATTAACATTCTATCCATAACATAGATAGAAAAATTATATTGTATTTGTTTAGCTAAAATCTGCGCATCCGTTAAACTAAAAAACATAGCAGGATAAGTAACTTCGCCATTACTTAAACGTTCCCAAACATCACCGAAATACACGAACTTAATTTGCTCGTGATTGCTTCCGAATGTAGTTATTTGTTTTACTATTTGATTTAGTGTTAATGCCATTTTTTTTTGTTTTTTCTAAATAAACTTTTAGCTTATTTTGATTTTTAATATTTGCTTCTTTGCTCATATTAGCATCCTATTTTACCTTGATATTTTTGTGCTAGGTTTTTATTCTCATAACAACTATCATCCTCTAAAAACAAAGATGAAGTATAACCTTCTAAATCAGGAACTATTGTATCTATACCACTTGTAAAGTTTAAATATTCAGGGAACATTGTATTGTTCTGTCTAAGATATTTAATGATTCTTTGCTTATAAAATTCTGCTCTAGTTCTATATCTGTTTGCCACATCAATCATATCCTGCATTGATGGATTCTCTTGATTGTCTCCACCTTTGCGAAGCAATCCTTTGTTATAAAACTGATATGATAACCCCATTGGCAATTCACTCATAACATAATAAATAAGGCAATCAGTAACATAGTTATCTAATAAACCTTGTTCATCCATATTTAAGGTGCAGTTATTAACTCCATCTTGTAATCTGTTATATAATGTACTACCCAAAGTTGGTAGTATGTACATATCTTGAGCAGTCTTAATTTCAGGCAATACTAATTTTTCATCCACATTAGCGTGTAATCCTGTTCTATCTTTAATACTCTGTACCGATATGAATAATGTATTTAATGACATCTTATTATTTTTTTCTTGTTACTATGTTTGTGCGCCACTCGTGTCTGCAAGATTCACTAATTGTTCCGTTATCATTCCACCAACCACCTCTCCTATCCCAAACAGAATATCCTAATCTTGCACTCATAGATTCTATATCACTTCTACTATATAGCTTTTTTGCATCTAATAAAGCAACACAAAATGGTCTGCTTGTACTTTTATCTGCATTGCTAAATCCTGAAATCCAATCGTAAGAATAACGAACTAAAATTTCAGTAGTTTGTGGTTTTACATTGCCAACTGTTTTACTCAATGGCTGAACCAACTGTCTAGAAATAATAATATTACTATTTATTCCCTTGCCTATTTTTTCTTCGCTTACCTTTAATATCTTTCTATCTTCTAGGTCTTTTAAAATAGTATTAATTGTATCTACGCTTTCATCTAAAACCTCTGCTAATACTTCAGATGTAATATCCTTTTGTTTAGCAATTTGGTCTAGGATATCAGATTCTAATTGGTTCACATCTGCAAACATATGAAAGTCTGATTCTTCGCTAAAACGCTTTTTAGATTTCCAAATATTGTACGCATCTTGACTTTCTCCAAACTCGTAAAATACGCTAAAGTCTTGCGCTGCAAATTCAGCATCTAGTTCTGCTCCTAACCATAGATTGACTTCTTCATCACTTAAAGCATATCCTGTTTTAAGCATTGCAGTAGCTTGTTCTCTATTTATTTTACCTTTAGAAAATTCACGAATGATACGCTGCATATTCTGCCATTCCCTACCTTTTAAACCTTTGATATGTTCATTAACTGACAATTCCTGTACAGGTGCGTTAACATCTGCAGCAGGTGCGTATTTAGTCATATCAATACCAATCTTTTCTAATATCCATTCTTTAGGCGCAACCGATACTATTGTAGCCTCACTAAATTCAATACCTATTGGTTCAGTAGGGATAATTTTAATCTCACTTGTAACGCCTTTGTATTTAGCTAACATATTAAATACACTTTCTAAATGCATCTGTTTAGCATTTACATAAGTGTTCTTAAATATTTCATAGCCATCACGCATCTCTGTTCTTGTTCCTAACTTACCTGCCTCTGCAATACCCATAATAGAAGGAGTAGTTACCTGATGCCCACTAAATATATTAGTTTGAATTAATTCATCAATCTTACCAAAGTCCTCTTTTGTTAAATCACTTGTACCTAAATCATCAATAACAGGCTTTCTTGATATGTCATTAACAAAGGCAATCATATACTTTTTGCCATCTGCACCACTATATGTCTTTCTAATTCTATTGTCTACATTGCGCTTTTCCTCATCATTAGGTTCGCCATTTGGCAACGTAATAAGTTTACTAGCAGAAAATCCTGTTTGTGCATTTCCTAAGATATGCTTAGATACTTCAATGTCAGATTCAATATAGTTTAAAGCAGCAAAGTATGAAGGCAATCCATAGATACCAATGTTAGGTCTGTACTCTTTAACGTATAAAATCTGCTTACCTGTTGGTTGTTTAGGATTAAATGCAGCTACCACTTCAGGCTTTACTTTATTATCTTTCCAATCTTCTTTATACCAATACTGCGTATTATCTTTATTCGTGCGCATCTTTGTATAATCACAATGCCAAATCTCTGCAAGGTTACCTGATAAATCCCAAATAATTTCTAAAAATGCACCACCAAATATTTCAATATCTAAGGATACCTTTCTAGTTAAATCATCCAAAGATTCTACTCTATTTGCCTTTTCTATAAATGACTGCGCATCTGTATCACCTGCCCAACCATTGCCTGTAATGTAGTGTACCTTACTTTTAATAATGGCACTATGCTTAGAAGATTTGTTATATAAATCTACTATGTATTCAGGGTAGTCATTGTTTTCGCCATATTTAATGTAGCCACCATCAATACCCTTCTTCTCTTTAAATTCAGGTTGTCTAGCTTCTGCGAATGTTAATACTCTTAAATCTATCATTGTCTAATTGTATAAGTGTCTGTTGTTGTATATTGGTTATATGTCAAGGTAGAACCTGAAAGCCACATAATCCCTGTTTCTAGCTTATTTAAGCCTGTAATATCTAAATTGGTAGTACTTGCCTGTTCGTATATTTCATAGGTGTACTGACCCTCTAATGCGTTTTTAAACTTAGTATTTGTAACGATACTAAATTGATTAAATCTGTCTTTGTATATACTCGTATCAGATGCGTTTAAAACCACAAATGATATGACATTATTGCTGCTTCTATTCGTAAACACAAAAAGATAGTTAGGGTTAGTCAGTAACTGCTTTTCAGTTAATGTCATAACAATAATATTAGTTTCGCCTTTAGTTAAATGTATCATCAATTATAAATAGCATTTATATGAATATTTACAAAATAAAAACCCCCACCTAGAAAACTAAGCAGGGGAACTAAACTATGAAAAACTACAAACTTTTATCCTGCAGTTGTAAGTGCAGCAGCGACTGCGCTATTTACTTCAGGTGCTAATTGAGGCTCTGCGCCTGTAAAAGTCAAAGTGTAACCACTTCTGTCTCCTTCAGCAGTTCCTGATGTTGCGTTTCCTGCAGTCAAATCTAATGCTCTTGTTTTACCTAAGTAAAAAAACTTACCATTATTATCTTTTGCAACTGCTACAAGTCTGTTCTGTGCCAATAACAAGATTTCATTTCTTGTATTTGCTTGTAGCTTATTTAAAATTATTGTTAATTCAGGTGTATAAAACAAAGTACCATTTTGAACATTTGATGCTACATTCTCTGTAAACATAGATGTTCCTTTTGTTAATTCGTATTTATAGAATCTTTTACCCGTAGCCTTTACTAATGCAGTAATTACACCACTAGCTTCGGTTGTAGAAGTTACATCTGAACTTGCAATAAAATAAACTTCCGTAATACCACCTAGTGAATCACGGCAATCTAAGGTATATCCTTGTGTTAATGCGCACGGCATATTGTATTATTTTATTGTTTTAAAAAATGGGGAGTATATTTCAACTCCCCTTTATAATTAGATAATTACTTTTACGATTTCATCAGGGAATGCGATATTCACACCCATTTTGAATTCAGCAGCAAATCTTACTTCATCAGCTTCTTTAGCAAAGAAGATTTCAAACTTTTCTTCTTCATTTAATAAGTCTGTACCTAAGAACAAGTTGCTTAAACGCATTGCGTAAACATCATTAGTTCCGTTAAGACCTTGTAAAGCTACAACTCTAATTGAAGTCCCAGGCAATACAAATTCAGAATCAGCCTTACCATCAAAAGAATAGTTAAATAAGTTAGAATTCTTTAATGCAATAGCATAAGTTCTGAAAGTATCCATACCACAAACAATAACCATATCTTCTGCAGATACTACTTTAGCAGGAATTGCTCTGTAAACACCATCCATTAAAGATACTACGTTTGCAGTAGTAATAGAAGTCAAAGGTGCACCTGAAATAAATCCTGATACGTTAGCATCAACAACACCTGAAGCAGCACCAATCAATTTGATTAAACCATCAAACTTGTTTAAGTTACCATTTGCAGATGCAGTATCACCCTGCCAAATTGCAGTCTCTAATTGAGCAGCAATAGTCTTTGCTTTTCTATCTGTGAAGTCTTGCTCAAAAGGAATTGAATCATAAGTAGAACCTGTTGGTAAAGCCTTTTGTAAATACTTAGATTCTAATGTCTTAGGACATAAAGCCTCTTGTACTTTGATTTTACCTACTGTTACAGTTCTTTGTGTGAAAGAAGTTGTACCTGATGCGTTCCAACCGCAAGTACCACCTGCTTGGAAAAATGCATCTGTATCCATAATGTTGATTGTCTCTGCAGACTTTACACCAACCATTACATTACCTGCGCTTTTAATTAAAGCTGCAGTTTTTGCGCCTAATACTGAAGAAGTAACCAATAATGCTTCGTTCTCTTTAGTATAGTTTGTTAATGAACCTACTGAAAATGCCATTGTTTATTAATTTATTTGTTTAAAATTGCGTTTCTATATTTCTCAATTCTTTCGTACTTACTATCATTAGTAGTTACATAAGATTGAAATGCGTTTGCTGCTTTTTGAGTAGGCTCTGCAGTTGGTGTGTTTGAAAGTGCCTCTACTAATTCAGCTACTTGTGCAAAACCACTTTTTACTTTGCTTTCTAATTCAGCAATCTTCGCATCTAATTCCATTTTTTTCTTCATGTAATCATTCTTCAACTCTTGAATCATTGCATTTGTATCTTGTGCAGGTGGAACAGGTGCAGCAGGTGCAACAGGTTCTTCTTCAATAACATCCTCTTTAGGTGATGCAATTTCTATGATTGTACCTAATTCATCAACTTGGATAGAAGTACCATCCATTAATTGATGTTCTCCCATTGGAGCAGGTGTACCATCAGCCATTTCTACCATACCACCGATTTCTAAAGCAGATATCATAACCTTCGTTCCATCTACTAAAGAATATTCAGCCATTTCTACCTTAGTTACTTCAGGTGCTACTTCAGCAACAGGAGCAACAGGCTCAACAACTTGTGGCATATTTTCAAATAAGGCTCTTATTTGCATCAATGCTTCTTTTGTGTTCATTTTTCTTTTTATTTAAATGTTTATAATTATTAATATTTATCACTTAAAAATCAACCTGACATAATATGTCTTTGATTCTTTGCATTTTAACTTCTTCTTCAGTTACTTTTGGCGCATAGTTAAATATGCCTTCAATAGAAAATCCATTAACCATACCTTGCTTTACTTTATCCCATACCTCATCATTTTCAACTAGCATAGATACAAACCAACTACCATCAGGTGCATCTTCAAATCCTTTCATTGGCTCAATGCCTCTAGACTTATCACTAATAAAACTTTCAAACATTGTAACCCCTGTCTCAATTTGATTAGGGTCATGCATTAGGTTTACATTGTTCTGATAGCCTTTTTTAAAATATTTCTGTACAATCTTTGTAATTGTATCTTTAGAAAAAGCCACATAATAATCGCCAAAATTAGCATCACTCCTAAAGATAGGAGTATTAGCCAACATAGCGCAACCACTAATAATACGCTTATCTTCACTAATGATTTGAAACTTTTGTTCATTTTTAAATGCATTCCAATTCTTTTGAATCGCAGGTCTATCTACTAATGAAACGAACTGCACCTCTGCATCATCGTTTAAATCATCAGATATTTCCAACATATATAAAGGTAATTCCATACTCATAAATAGTATTTTTTTAAATATTAACTAAATCTTGCTCTTTGTCTAATTGCAGTTATTCTTTCTTGACTGCTAGTAACATCACTTTCAACTACATATGCTCTTACTGCCTGATTCCCAATATCATTAATTGTTTGTTGATTTAACTGAGTTATTTGTGCAGTTGGTAATTGTGGCATTATAGGTGCTATATTTGCCATTGATGGCATTGCTGCACCACCACCTCCATTAGGTAATTGAACTGAAGCTATTGATTTAACAGTTTTAATACCTGTCGCAATAATTGTAGCAACATTAGCTACTTTTGCAATAACATCAAATGGGGAAGGTAAAGTTGATTTTTGTTTTAATGCTTCACTTGCTCCTTGATATGTATTTATAGTTGCAGTTGCAATACCTAAAGCCTTTCCTGCTACTGTATCTTTACCAACAAAATCTGTTAGCTGACCCATTAATTTGATGGTTTCTTTTACCTGTGCTTCTTTTTGTGCTTTTTTACTTGTTGTTATTGCCTTATCAATATCCTGTTCTTGCTTTGCGTATTTAGCAATAATATCTATTCTTTCTTTTTCAGATAGATTTAAGTTAGATAATTCAATTATTTTTTGTTCAGCAATAAGTGCTTCTTTATTAGCAAGTCTTTGTTGGTCATCTTCAAAGTCATCATCTTTTAATTGATTAAGATAATCATAATCATTAATTTGATTTTGTATATTTTGGAAATCTAATTCTCTTTTTTTAGTAGCCTTTTCTTCTTCAAGTTGTAATAAACGTTGTTGAAGTTGAGTGTCAAAATCTTCATTAGCTTTAATACTAGCTAAATTTCTTTCTTGCTCTTTTATTCTTGCAGCTTCATTTTCTTTAGCAATATCTTCATTCTTCTTTTTAATTCTATTTGCTTCTTGAATATCTAATACTTGCAACTCTGTATTTAAATCAGCCCTAGATTGTAATTCCTCTTGTGATGTACCTTTAATTAATTTAATTTGATTATTAATTCTTTGTTTCTTTTGCTCATATATTTCAGCTTCTTTATTTCCTTGTGCTTCTAAAATCTTTATTTGATTATCTATTGCCTTATTAGAAGTTTCCAAAGCTAATTTTAAAGCATCTTGCGCCCTTGACGCTTCACTTGTTAATCCAACAAAATCTGTAATAGCATTTACTATTCTCATTACCTCATCACCAAAGCCTTTTAAATCAGGAAATAATTTTAATAAAGTTTCTTTAACTTCTTTAAAATTTGCTATTAGTAAACCTAATCCAACTGCTAATGCGCCTACACCTGTTGCTATAATTGCACCTCTTAATGTACTAAATGCAGTTACAACTTGCGTTCTAATAACTGTTCCTAAATTCTTAAATGAATCAATGCTATTTCCAACTGCTTCTAATCCCTGAGACAATGCCATTGCAGATTGTACCTTAACTAAAGTCTTTTGCAAATTTTCTGATTCAGAACCAAATAAACCCATAGCACCTTGTACTGCTGCAAATCCACCTGCCACACCTGCTAAAGATGAAGTTAATGCTCTAAACTTTTGGTCAGGATTAAATGCATCAGTTAATGCTTTAGCATCTCCAACTCTGTCTCTAAGTTCTGCTGCCTTCTTTGCTGCGTTTACTGCTTCTTTAGATGTAGCACCAAACTTGTCTGACAATGCGACCACTTCATTCTGTGCTTCTCTAAGTTGCTTTTTAAGTGAACCTATTGAGCCTTCAGCACCTGAAGTTTTGACATTTACGTTTAAATCTAAATTTTCTTGTGCCATTAGTATGATATTTCAATTACTTTTAATAAACTTATTTTCGTTGTGTTGTATTCCATAGGATTATATCCTTCTACTGTATTTAATCTAAATAGTACACCATCTATCCAAATATATTTGCTAAAATCTAGGGTATTAATATCAACAGTATTTAACAAAGCATTACAGGTTAATAGCTTACTATCTTTATTTGTTATTTCAGCTATGTACTCACTATGATACACATTAAATAGATTAGCAGTTGGATAAGATGTTGTACTTATATATACTTCTTTTGGCGCACCAAAGTTTATATCTTCTATTGGTATTCCGCTACCATTAAAAAACAAATGTCCTGCATAGCCATAATATGTACCTGTATGTAAATTACCATTATTATTTTGATTTCGTATATGCCAACTATGTACCCCTGTTATTTTTTGAACCTGCATTATTCTAA
>Ga0209298_10000628_pt1 | contig 23430 bp, 23 predicted proteins | sample S_140806_EF_Meta_FD_187325 | JGI IMG/M metagenome (GOLD analysis project Ga0209298, IMG submission 187325) | Freshwater microbial communities from Lake Simoncouche, Canada to study carbon cycling - S_140806_EF_MetaG (SPAdes) (version 2) | ecosystem: Environmental > Aquatic > Freshwater > Lake ...
CTCTGATTTGGTTGAAATTCTTAACTCCATCGGTGGAGTTGAAGTTCTCTCGATTGAGCCAGCTGCCAACTAAAGTTAGTTAACTAGAGTTGCGCTAGCTCCAGCACTGGGAAGTGATGTAAAAAAGCGGGGCTTCTTAAATCCTCTTTTATCAAAGGCAGCAAGGACAGCATCCTTAGTTTTCTGTGTATCACTTGCCTTAATCAGCGCGATTGCACTTCCACCAAAGCCACCACCGACCATACGTGATCCCATTGCACCTGCAGAAAGTGATGCATCAACTGCAACATCGAGTTCAGGGCATGAGACTGCGTAGTCATCACGTAGTGATGCGTGAGATGCGTTAATCAGAGTTCCAAGGGTTGCAAAATCAGAGACACGAAGTGCTGTGACGGCTTCAAGAACACGAGCAATTTCAGTGACTGCATGGCGCGCGCGGATGAATTCAACCTCAGTCACCTTCTCGCGGTTAGCTTGCAAAACTTCCAGAGTCAGATGGCGCATTGATGGAATACCTAATTTGCTTGCTACAGATTCACAGGCTGCGCGTCGCTGCGCATACCCACCATCGACGAGTGCATGGTGAGCCTGCGTATCAATGATGAGGAGTTCTAAGCCAGCCGATGCAACATCAAAAGGAATACTTTCTGTGGTGAGGTCGCGGCAATCAAGTAAGAGCGCAGCACCTGCTTGTCCCATGAGTGATACTGATTGATCCATGATGCCGCAGGGCATCCCCACGTAATCATTTTCTGCCCTTTGTGTGGCGCGGGCTAAATCTTCTTTGCTTCTATTGAGTGCAAAGAGAGTATTGAGACCTACAGCGACAGAACATTCCAGAGCTGCAGATGATGAGAGCCCAGCACCTGATGGAACACTGCCATCAACCAAGATATCTACACCGGATGTAATACCAAGGCTCCAGAGAACGCCGAGAACATATTTCTCCCAGTCACCTTTGCTTCCAGGCTTCACATCCTTGATATCAATGGAGAAAATCTTCTCTTTGCGTTGATGCGATGCGATCCGCACAAGACCATCGGTGCGAGCTGCGATTGCTGCGTGGGCGCGATCTGCAATGGCGAAGGGGAGTACGAAACCTTCGCTGTAATCGATATGTTCACCGATGAGGTTGACACGACCTGGGGCTTCTGCGATTACTTCCGGTTTACGACCATAGAGCTCTTCAAAACTACGTGCAATTGATGCCATTGCTTAGAGCTTTACATCTTTTAACTGCTGCGCAGATTGTTCAGGCTTCATATCCATAATGAATGCGCCCATCGCAGACTCCGAACCCGCTAGATACTTAAGTTTTCCTGGAGCGCGGCGCACGCTGGTGATCTGCCAATGAAGACGAAGTAGATCGCGACCATCACGCACAGGTGCTTGATGCCATGCTGCGATATAGGCCATCTCGATGCCAAATACTCCATCAAGGCGTTGCATCACTTCGATGGCAATCGATGGGAATGAATCACATGCAGCAGGTGCTAATTCGGTCAGATCTGCAACCGGTTGGAGTGGAACCACGTGAATTTCAAATGGATAGCGGGATGCATAAGGTGTGTAGGCAACCCAATGCTCGTTGCGAGCGATGATGCGCACGCCATCGCGAAGTTCGCGGGCTAGGACATCATCGAATAAGACGCGACCTGTCTTTGTGTGGTGCGCGCGAGCAACATCAAGCATCTTGCCCACGCGTGGTGGAATGTATGAATAGGCATAAATCTGGCCGTGTGGGTGAGCAAGCGTCACACCAATCTCTTCGCCACGGTTTTCAAAGGGTGCGATATGAGAAATAAATGGAAGCTTTGAGAGTTCTGCTGTGCGATCACGCCATGCTTCAAGAAGTGTGCGCACGCGTTGTGGGGAGAGTGATTTAAATGCACCACCGTGATCTGCTGTAAAGCAGATTACTTCACACTTACCAGCAGCTGCGCCTTCATCAGTATCTGAGCCGACCATATCGGGAAGGGCGAAATCTCCCTCAGGTGGGCGAAGTGAAGGGGAGCGGTTATCAAAGACAACTACTTCAAAATCATTTTCAGGAATTTCAGTCAGCAGATCACCAGTTGTTGGACATAGTGGGCAGAGCTCTTTCGGCGGCAAGAAGATGCGTCCTTGGCGATGAGCTGCCATGGCAACCCATTCATTGACTAGTGGATCAAGGCGGAGTTCACCGATTCCTGGTTGTTCTTCTTCTGGACGTTGATCTGCAACGGTGCGAGTTTGTCCGGCAGTGTCGTAGTAGCGAATTGTTCGGCCATCGTTCATGGTGCGGCTTGTGCGCACAACGCCAGCGGAAAGTTCGACTATCTCATCCATGATGAACGTACTCTACCGTGCGCCTAGCAATATCTCGCTAGGCCCAGTTGAGTGTGCGTTCAATTGCTTTCTTCCATCCGGCATAACCCGATGCGCGATCTTCAACGCTAGTCGTTGCGCTCCAGCGACGCGATTGTTGCCACTGCTTCTTCAATTCATCTGTGTTCTTCCAGAATCCAACTGCTAATCCGGCTGCATATGCAGCACCCAGTGCGGTGGTCTCAGTAATCAAAGGGCGAGTGATATCGATACCCATAATGTCTGCCTGCATCTGCATGCAGAGTGAATTTGCAGTAATGCCACCATCCACGCGCATCTCAGTCATGGGAACACCGCTATCGGCAACCATCGCATCCATGACATCACGGGTTTGATAGCAGATTGCTTCAAGGGCAGCGCGTGCAAGGTGGGCTTTCGTTGCAGCACGTGTAAGACCGACAATCACACCGCGCGCATCGGTGCGCCAGTAGGGTGCAAAGAGACCAGAGAATGCCGGAACAAAGTAAACCCCTGCAGTATCTGTCACAGAGGATGCAAGCGCTTCAGTCTCGGCAGCGTTTGAAATGATTCCTAGTTGATCGCGCAGCCATTGGATGGCAGAGCCAGTTACGGCCACAGAACCTTCGAGTGCATACATCGCAGGTTGGTCACCAAATTTGTAACAGACAGTGGAGAGAAGACCATTACTTGATCGCACTATCTCTGTTCCAGTATTCAAAAGTGCGAAGTTACCTGTTCCATATGTGGTTTTAGATTCACCGCGCTCAAAACAAACCTGTCCAACCATGGCTGCATGCTGATCACCCAGAATTCCTGCAATGGGAACTGCAGAACCTAAAGGCCCATGAGGGTTAGTTGTTGCATAAATTTCTGAGGAAGATTTGATTTCAGGAAGGAGATTGCGAGGAATGCCGAAGTAGCCGAGTAGCTCGTCATCCCATTGCAGAGTCTCTAAGTTCATGAGCAGCGTGCGACTTGCATTGGTGACATCGGTGAAGTGGACACCACCTTGCACACCGCCAGATAAGTTCCAGAGAAGCCACGAGTCCACAGTTCCAAAGCGTGCTGTGCCAGCTTTTATTGCACCCTGTACTTCTGCAGAATTCTCAATGAGCCAATGCATCTTGCTACCAGAAAAGTAAGGTGCGATGGGTAGACCTGATTTATAGGTAATCGCCTTGGAGATTTCGGGGGAGAAGCTATTTAGATAATCAGCTGTGCGGGTGTCCTGCCAGACGATGGCGTTATGAAGAGGGTGACCTGTGGTGACATCCCATGCAACCGTTGTTTCGCGCTGATTGGTGATACCAATTGCAGCCAAGTCTGAACCCAAGATATCTGCCTGCTTGAGAGCTGCTGCAATCACCTCTTTGGTGCGATCCCAAATCTCTGCGGCATCATGTTCGACCCACCCTGCGTGCGGAAGTATTTGGCGGTGCTCAAGTTGATGCTGTCCCACTACTTTTCCATCGGCATCAAAAATCATGAAACGAGTGCTGCTTGTTCCCTGGTCCAAACTTCCGATGAATGCCATATGCTTAAGACTACTAAAGACCGTTAAAACTACTCAAGCACATAGGAATTGGTACCTCTTCAAAGATGTTTACTTCGCAGCTCAATCCACAGCAACGCCAGAAGGCTCTTACTTCCCTAGCCAGTGAAGAGTTCGACATCCTCATTATTGGTGGGGGAGTCAATGGAGTAGGTGCAGCCCTGGATGCTGTCTCTCGTGGATTAAAAGTTGCTCTCGTTGAAGCCCACGATTATGCAGCTGGTACTTCAAGTCGATCCAGCAAGCTTATTCATGGCGGACTTCGATACCTTGAACAATATGACTTCAGATTAGTGCGCGAAGCTCTTCATGAGCGCGAACTCATGGTCTCAACCCAATGTCCGCATCTTGTTAAGCCAGTAAGTTTTCTCTATCCACTGACAGAAAAAGTTAAAGAGCGCACTTATGTGGGCGCAGGTCTTGCTCTCTATGACGCTCTTCGCGGATTTAAGCGCGCACTTCCTTCTCATAAGCACTTAACAGGTAAGACAATTGCAACAATCTCACCATCACTACGACAAGACATTATTACTGGTGCTATTCGTTACTTTGATGCACAGGTTGACGATGCTCGTCACACGATGATGATTGCCCGCACAGCTGCTCGCCATGGTGCAGTTATGGCAACAGGAGTTCGCGTTGAGGATCTGACTCGCTCTGGCAAGAAGGTAACGGGCGTTGTAGCAATTGATACTGCCACAAATAAGAAGTTCACTATCTCTGCAAAGGCAACGATTATGTGTGCTGGAGTGTGGAGTGATGAGCTCCACGAGAAATTTGGTCTCACAGCTGGGTATTCGGTCGCAATGTCTAAGGGCGTTCATATCGTTGTTCCAGGAGATGCTATTCGTTCTAAAGATGGAATCATTCTTAAAACTCCAGTCTCTGTCCTCTTTCTTATTCCCTGGGGCGATAAGTGGATTGTTGGAACTACTGATACTCCTTATGAAGGAGATCGCTCTAAGCCACTTGCTACACAAGAAGATGTTCAATACATCTTGGATCAAGCAAACCGAGTACTCGACCCACAACTTAAAGCAGAAGACATCATCGGTGTATTTGCAGGTCTTAGACCATTGGTGGCAAATAAGACTGACTCTGCAACAACAAAACTTTCACGTGAACATACTGTCGATAGACCAGCACCTGGCTTTGTCAGCATAGCTGGCGGCAAATACACCACATATCGCGTCATGGCCAAAGATGCTGTTGATCTTGCTGTGCTTGATCTTCGTCGCCTTGTCAATGATTCAGTCACAGAGAAACTTCCTCTGATTGGTGCAGATGGCTACTTTGCACTCAAACAACAGGTGGCAAAGATTGCAGAGGAGAATGCAATCTCTGAAGCAACAGTGACGCACCTGCTTGATCGCTATGGCTCACTGATTGAAGAGATACTTGCACTTATTGCCGAAGATGCATCACTGTCCGAACGCATCATCCCTGAACTTCCCTATTTAAAGGCTGAGATTCTTCATGCTGTCACCCATGAGGGTGCACTCTCCGTTGAAGATGTTCTCCTTCGCCGCACGCGCATCTCTTTTGAAGCCTTCGATGGTGGTGCAGATGCGGCTAAGGAAGTGGCGAAGATTATTGGTGAAGCCCTTAGATGGAGTGCGAAGGAACGTAACGATTCAGTGAGCGCATTTCTTGCAGTAATTGAGAAAGAAGAAGAAGCTCTCGTCGAGCTAATTAATTCTTAATCTGATTCTTACATCCATCGCTAACAGGCTTGATGGCTGGCTTCTTAGAAGGTTTCGCTGGGGGAGTTGGTCCCTGTTCAATTGTGAGAGTCAACGGTTGCTTAATTTCAGCATGAGTACCTGAGCCATCTTTAAATCCCACGTTGCCAACCCATGTTCCTGCAGGTAGCCCTGCGATAGATAACTTCCATGACCCACTTGTCTCTCGAGCAATAGTTTGCGTGACCTTAGGAACTACTTGATTCGTTGAGTTGAAGTAGTACTTGACCGCACCCGTGACTACTGGGGTGCCATCTGGTCGTTTTACCTCAACTGAGATAACAGCATTCTTATTTGTGGTGGAGGCAAAGACGGATGTAATAGTCATTGTCGTGGTCTCTCCTTGAGGCATTTGATCTGCGAGCTCAGGTAGCCAGGTTCCAGTGAGAAGACTCTGGAATTTCTCTGGTGTACCACCAAAGACATTGAGATCCAGGCGAGTGCCAGGGACTCCGTACTTAGGTGCGATTCCACACGATGTGTACTGCCATACAGTCCAATTGGCCGAGCATTGCGCTGTTGTCCATGAGTGCACGAAGCAGCCTGCAGCCTTTACATTGGGCTTAGCACCTTCCTTGGCAGGATCAATTGCATATTGTGCGATCCACAATGGGTAGCTGCTTAACTCTTTATCACGCACAAGTGAGTTTTCCAGGAAATGAGGGGAGGAATAGATAAATGGTGTTCGACCGGTCTTGTCTTTAATTACCTTGAGAAATGTCTTTGACCAGAGAGTTGCTGCGCTTCTTGTTGCATACTTCTTACAGACCTTTGTTGAACTCAGCTGCACACAGTTATTCTCAAGGTCGAGTGCTATGGGCAAATCTTTCTCGTTATATCCACCAAAGGACGCGATTCTCCAGACAACCTTCTGCGCCTGCACACGAGCATCGCGAGCTATGGCAGAAGGTGAAGTGACATTGGGAAGGATTGCATAGTGATAAAAGCCTGTATAGATACCGGCATCTTGTGCTCCTGAGCGATCCATCTTCAGATACTTCACAGAAAGTAGATCTGCATCATCGCGAGTATCTGATGCTTTGATCATGACGAATGCAATACCTGCAGTGTGCATCTTCTGAAAATCAATCGCCTTGTCATTGGGATGTTGCCAGCGACTGATATCGGCACCATGGATTCGCCCCCCTGGACCAATCAGGTTGAGGTCAGTTGCCTGCGCTGGTGAAACAGATTGAATGGAAAGAGAGAGGAAGGTAAGACAGGAGAGAAGCGAAAGAAATTTCTTCACTTTTCGACCACTACAACGCTGTGGCCAAAGACATCAAAGATTGCACTCTGCAGAAGTGAACGATGGCGCAGGCGTGCTTCTTGGTAATCATGGCCAGTAGCAAGCTTGTTGCTATCTCTGAAATCGAGAGCTAAACGTCCATTTTCAAATGAATCAAGTCGTGCATCAAAGTAGGCAATCCACACAACACGGTCGCGACTTTCAACAAGATCAAGAACCTCATTCCAGCGCTGGCGTAGGTCAGCAAGGGTGAGTTCTGCGGGCATGCGGTGACTTTACCGCACAGGACTTAATGTCTTGGCGCACCGAGCCATTTGAAGTATTCGCCAGCCAAAATCACACGAAGATTGCGACTCCTATCTGGAGATATTGCAAGATGCTGTGCGATGCGGGCCACAATTTGTTCTACAGACTTTTCTGAAACAAAACGAACACGGGCTATCTCAGAGTTACTCAGGCCCTGTGCAACAAGGCGAAGAGTCTCAATTTGAATATCGGTAAGGTCACTTAAAATGCTGATGAATGAATTCTCATGAATATCAGCGTGGATACTGATCCATTTCATAGCGGATCCATCATGTGCCGATTCCATACTTTCAGTCAGAGCAAAGGTGATGATGGACAGATCAGAGACAGAGCGCTTGAGAATGATTTTGGCCCCATGTGGGATGTTCTTCTCAAGAAGTCCAAAGAGCCTTAAATCTGGACATGAAGTAATGATGACGATTCCCAAATCAGGATCTACTTTTCTAAATCGCTGCAGTAATCCAACTGCTTCCTCACCTGAGAATTGCAGATCAATCATGACAATTTCTGGTTGAAGTGAGTGAAAGAGGTTCTCCGCTACAAAGATATTGGAAGCTTCTCCGACGACATTGGTGCTGTGCAATCGAAGGGATGCAGACATTGTGGCGAGTTCAAATGCATCATCGTTAATGAGCAAGACTCGCGCTGGATTCGCCAGAGTTTTAACCATAGATAAGGGTAGTTCCCTCGCAACGATTTATACGAGAAGGGATATCCCTAGATTCAATCTATGCTTCGAATTTATAACCCAGTCCACGGATTGTTTGAATAAGTAGTGGATTGGCTGGATCTGACTCAATCTTTGAGCGCAAACGCTTAATGTGCACATCGAGAGTCTTGGTATCACCGTAGTAATCGCCACCCCATACGCGATCGATGAGTTGACCACGAGTCAGGACGCGACCTTCATTGCGAAGTAAAAATTCGAGAAGTTCGAATTCTTTCAGTGGCAAAGGAATTAAATTGCCGTTGACAGTTACTTGATGGCGCTCGATATCCATACGGATACCAGCTGCTGTGTGAATTCCAGAGGATTCTGATGTTGATGAATCTTCAGGAGTTCCACGACGTAACACAGCTTTAATTCGCGCTACAAGTTCGCGAGCAGAGTATGGCTTTGTTACATAATCATCAGCGCCAAGCTCTAATCCAACAACCTTATCTACCTCTGAATCCTTGGCAGTGAGCATGATGATAGGAATCTGTGACGTTGTGCGAATTGTGCGGCAGACATCGATACCTGAAATTTCTGGAATCATGAGATCAAGCAGGACCAAGTCAAAAGTGCTCTTATTAAAAGATGCAATACCTGCCTTGCCAGTCTCGGCAACTTCAGTCTGGAAACCTTCCTTTTCTAAAAGGAAGCTGAGCGCCTCAGAGAAGGAGATTTCATCTTCAATAATCAGAATTCTTGTCATTCTCGAGTCTCTCCATTGATGTTGTTATACACGGGTAAGCGAAGGGCAAATGTTGATCCAACGTTTTGTGAGCTCCACACTTTGATTTCGCCACCGTGTTTTGCAGCGACGTGTTTAACGATTGAAAGACCTAGGCCAGTTCCACCTGTCTCACGTGAGCGTGCCGGATCTACTCGGTAGAAGCGTTCAAAGATTCGCTCTAGATCTGCTTCAGGAATACCAATTCCTTGGTCAGCAACCGAAATAGTCACAATCGCATCCTCGAGACTTGTTGAGATGGAAACTTTTGTATTTTCAGGGGAGTAGTTAATGGCATTTTCAATGAGGTTGTGAATCGCCATTGAGAGTTGATCGCGGTCACCAAAAACGGTGACGTGGACTTGATCAGAGACTGCTAAGCCAATATTGCGAGCCGCAGAGGTTGTCTGGCACTGATCAACTGCTTCGGCAATTAAGTCACTGAGCAAGAGTGGTTCAGCAACCTGAAGTGGATCCGAATCTTGAAGCCGTGAGAGGTTGATGATTTCTTGAACGAGATCAGTTAAGCGCTTGGCCTCCTGTTGCATGCGAGAGGCAAATTTTTCAACAGCGTCAGGTTCATGCTTTGCTGAGAGAACTGCTTCGCTCAAGAGTGAAAGTGCACCAATGGGAGTCTTGAGTTCATGCGAAATATTTGCAACGAAATCGCGACGGACTTCATGAACGCGCTCTGCTTCACTTTCATCGCTAAGTAAGACAAGGATTTGTAACTCTTTTTTAAGCGAAATGACTTTCACGGTTAATTCACGGAGTCCTTCACCGATAGGACCACGAGGTACTTCAATTTTTCCACTTTGTGTAAATCCGGTTCTGCGTACAACACGGATGATGGCAAGGAGTTCAGGGCTTAGAAGCCGCCCATCTTTCATAATGTTGAGATTTTCGATACCTGATGTTGAAAAGATTGGAACATCACCCGGGGCTAGAAGAAGTGCATCTTGTTCCAACTGTTCAAGGACTTCAAAGAGAATCGTGGGGTCTTCGTTGAGGGTAGTTTCCTCATTTCTCCGAAGCCACATGTCGTAAGAGTAATGGCTGAAAAGGCCTGTTTACCGTCCGTTCATTCCCATGACTTTCATTATTCACCGAATCCCCCTACCGTCAGCACATGGCTCTTATCCGTTCAGTCTTCCAAGATGAGTTAGATGGGGTCTCCCAATCACTCGTTGACCTCTCCAAGATGGCTTCGGACTCAATGAAGAAGGCGACGGAAGCTCTACTAGCTGCTGACCTTCGCATTGCAGAAGATGTGATCTCCGCAGATGAGAAGATTGACAATTTTCAACATGAATTAGATAGCCGCATCATCGACATCATTGCGCGCCAGCAACCCGTTGCATCTGATCTTCGAGCACTTATCACAGCACTTCGGATGAGTGCAGATCTTGAGCGAATGGGCGATCTTTCACACCACATCGCAAAGATTGCACGTCTTCGCCATCCAGAGGTTGCTGTTCCACAAGAGCTTCATGACATTGTTCGCCACATGGGTGATGCTGCGACAAAGATTGCTGAAAAAGTAGGAACAGTTATTGAAACTCGCAACACCTCTATGGCTCTAGAACTTGAGAAAGATGATGATGTCATCGATACCTTGCACCGTGAACTTATTGGAAAAATAACGTCAGGTTCATGGGATAAAGGCGTTGCCTCAGCCGTTGATATGACTTTGCTTGGTCGCTACTACGAGCGTTTTGCAGACCACGCCGTCTCTGTTTCACGTCGTGTCTACTTCCTCGTCACCGGCGAATTCGCACCCGCTTAAACCTTTCAATCTTCACCGCGCTCAAGTAGAGTCGCGGCCATGACGTATACGCCCACACCTGCAGATAAATTCACTTTCGGTCTTTGGACCGTCGGCTGGCAAGCACGCGATCCATTCGGTGATCCCACTCGTGAAGCTCTCGATCCAGTGCGCACAGTCAATGAGCTCGCAGCCCGTGGTGCATATGGTGTGACATTCCATGATGATGATCTTTTTCCCTTTGGCTCTGATGATTCAACTCGCCAGGGACACATTGATCGCTTTAAGAAAGCACTTGCTGAAACAGGAATGAAAGTTCCGATGGCAACGACTAACCTCTTTAGCCATCCAGTCTTCAAAGATGGCGCACTAACAAGTAACGATCGCGATATTCGCCGCTTTGCCATTCGCAAAGCGATGCGCAATATCGATCTGGCTGTTGATTTGGGTGCAAAGATTTATGTCTGTTGGGGAGGACGCGAAGGAGCTGAATCTGAGAGCTCTAAGGATGCATACGTAGCACTTGAGCGTTACGCAGAAGGTTTTAACATCCTTGGTCAGTACGTGATTGATAAGGGTTATGACATCAAGTTTGCGATTGAACCTAAGCCAAATGAGCCACGTGGAGATATCTTCCTTCCAACAATTGGACATGCACTCGGATTTATCCAGATGCTCGATCATCCAGAGATGGTGGGGCTAAACCCAGAAGTAGGACATGAACAGATGGCTAACCTGAACTTTGTTCACGGAATCGCACAAGCGCTCTGGCAGAAGAAGTTATTCCATATCGACCTCAACGGTCAGCGTGGTCCAAAGTATGACCAGGACTTTGTCTTTGGCCATGGAGATGTGAAGAGTGCCTTCTTCCTTGTCGATCTCCTTGAGCGCTATGGATATGCAGGACCGAAGCACTTTGATTACAAGCCTGTGCGCACAGATGGCGATTCAGGAGTCTGGGCATCTGCAACATCGAATATGCGAATGTATCTCGTGCTTAAGGAGCGCGCAGCTGCATTCCGCAAGGATCCACGGGTCATTGCTGCTATGAAGGAATCAAATATTCCAGGGCTTTCAGAGCCAACACTTGCAAAGGGTGAAACATGGAAGGATCTTGCAAAAGATTCATTCGATGCAGATGTAGCTGGCAAGAGAGGTTACGGATATGAAATCCTCGACCAACTCGCTATGGAGCATTTGATGGGCGTGACTGCTTAATCTCGTTACACTTCGAAAATGCGATTAGGTGTGCTCGATGTTGGTTCTAATACCATTCATCTGCAGGTTGTTGATGGCCACTTAGGTGGGCCTCCAATTCCTAACTCATCTCATAAATCTGTCATTCGACTAACTGAATATCTTGATGAGGCTGGCGCAATTACAGAAGTCGGTATTGATCGAATCACCGATGCCATTGCAACAAATATAAAGAGTTCTGAGCATTTAGAAATTGATGAATTATTGGCCTTTGCAACTTCGGCAATCCGTGAAGCAAATAATTCAGATGACGTAATTGCGCATGTGAATAAGACATGCAATATCGATCTACAAGTTTTGAGCGGTGAAGAAGAGGCGCGCTTCACATTCCTTGCTGCACGGCGCTGGCTTGGATGGTCTTCAGGAGATTTGCTCGTGCTCGATATTGGTGGCGGCTCACTTGAAATAGCACGAGGTGAAGAAGAGAACCCCATCTTCAAGTCATCCATGCAACTCGGAGCTGGACGACTGACTCGAAAATTCCTTAAAGGCGATCCATTCACATCTAAATCATTGAAATTGCTAGAAGATTATCTTAAGGAAGAGATTGCACCCCTTGCAGATTCCTTATCCACGTATGAGAAAGATATTGCCACTGGCACCAGTAAGACATTTCGCACGCTCGCAAAAATTTCGCAGAATATGTTTCCAAAACTTGGACCACACCTCACGTTGGAGGCACTTAACGAGTTTCTTCCACGTCTACAGAAGTTAGATACTGGCCAGAGAATGGAACTACCTTCCATCTCAGCAGAGCGTGCACCGCAGATAGTTGCTGGTGCGATGGTGGCACGAGAACTCATGCAGACCCTTAATCTAAAGGAAATTCGCATCTGCCCTTGGGCGCTGCGTGAAGGAATTGTTCTCCACAGACTGGACTGGATCGAGCGCTAGTTGGTAATGCTTAAGTAATCCAAACCAACGATTTCACCGCGCACGCGATGCACAATCCACGCATCCCCTGGCTCAAGCTTGATGAGATCCTTATTCTTTAGCTTTGTATTCAAGATTCCACGCAGCATTGTCGGAATGACTGGATTATGGCTGCAAATCAATATGTTCTTCTCATCTTGCTTGAGAGCGTTAGCGAAAGCGACAGCTCTCTGAGGATCAACTTCAAAAGTCCCCTCGTTAAGACTTGGTACCTGAGTAATTGTGAGTCCTCGCGAGTGGGAGAGAGGAGTGACGGTCTGAACACATCTGGTGTAGTTGGATGTGTAGACCTCATCAATGGCAAATGGTTCCAGGTGCTTGATCAGAAGTTGTGCTTGATCAAATCCAACTTCGTCGAGAGTTCTTTCAGAATCAATTTCATCCCAGTCTCCTCTTTCAAGTGCTTTGGTATGGCGCAAAATAATGAGCGTATCGGTGCGTGGCTCTTGAGCTTGAAAATTTTCAATTATCTGGCGATCAGAATCATGCGTGGCTTTGGCTAGCGCTTCCTCTGGAGTGAACCAGGCAAGCTCATCTACTTCTTCATTAACAATGAAGGCACTTGTATTGATGGCGCACTGAGCTGTCCAGAAGATGACTCTCTTCTTCTGTCCACTCTCTTCATACTCAACTGATCCCAGTTGGCGCGTGAAGGTGGCCTTGATTCCAGTCTCTTCAAATACTTCACGGTAAGCACATTGAAGCGCTGTCTCGCCATCTTCAATCTTGCCTTTAGGAAGAGACCAGTCGTCATAACGTGGACGGTGGATGAGGGCAATCTCTAGATTGCGAGAATCAATTTCTCGCCACAGGAGTGCACCAGCTGCTCTAATCACGCGCGGTTATGCTTATCGATAAAGTGGTCTTGGAAGTTCACTAAGTATTTTCCATCAGCGTCATTGATATGGCGGACCCATTGATTATTTTCAGCTAGCTTCCACGTTGAATACTTATCAGAGAGTGAGTCATCTAAAATTCCTTTAAGGCGTTCTTTATGTTTGTCCGATTCAATTCGTACCAGTGACTCAACGCGACGATCAAGATTTCGATGCATCATGTCTGCGCTACCGATGTAATAATCCTCGGCACCATCATTGCGGAAGTAGTAGATGCGGGAATGCTCTAGGAATCGACCTAGGATTGAGCGAACCTTGATATTCTCACGTCGTGGCTGATTGTTGAGTTGGAGAGAACAAATTCCGCGCACAACGATTTCTACCTTGACGCCAGCATCAGCTGCCTCATAAATAGCAGCAACAATCTCCTCATCAAGAAGAGAGTTAAGTTTAAATCGGATCCATGCAGGCTTACCATCGAGGTGGTTTTTGGTTTCGCGTTTAATGCGCATCAGTAAGCCTTGTCGCATACTGTGAGGAGCTACGAGCAATCGTGAGTAGTCATGCTTTGTTGAGTGACCTGAAAGTTCATTGAAAAGTCGGGAGAGATCTTCACCTAGGACTGGATCTGCGCTGAGTAAGCCAAGGTCGTCATAGAAGCGAGCAGTCTTCGGGTTGTAGTTTCCTGTGCCGACATGGCAATAACGACGCAGCGTCTCGCCCTCGTCGCGAACAACTAGAGAGAGTTTTGCGTGGGTTTTAAGTCCCATTAAGCCATACACAACGTGGACGCCAACTTCTTCAAGTTTGCGAGCCCATCGCACATTTGCCATCTCATCAAATCGTGCACGAATTTCGATGACGGCAAGTACTTGCTTACCTGCTTCAGCAGCCTCAATGAGCGCCTCAACAATCGGTGAATCACCAGAAGTTCTATAGAGAGTTTGCTTGATTGCAAGTACTTGGGGATCGCGCGCTGCGTTTTCAAGGAACTTCACGACCGATGTTGTAAAGGATTGGTAAGGGTGGTGAAGCAAGATTTCACCCTTACGCAGCGCTGTGAAGTATGAATCAGTTGAGTCAGGGTCAATATCGCGAAGCTCTGGCGCCGTCTCACTTCTAAATGGTTTGTACTTGAGATGCGGAAAATCCAGATCAGCAATTTGGTTTAGGCTTCGCAAATCAAGCGGGCTGTCATACTTCATGACATCTTGGGGATCAATCTGTAATTCATCCATAAGTTCGTTAAGAACTTGAGTATTAATGACCTTATCCACCTCAAGGCGCACAGGTGGACCAAAGCGACGCCTTGTTAATTCCTTCTCCATCGTTTCCAGGATGTCATCAGTCTCATCTTCATCGAGGTCTAAATCTTGATTTCGCGTGACACGGAAGAAGAAGTGATCTTTGAGAGTAACTCCAGGAAAGAGTTCGGAGAGATGTTCTGCAATGAGCTCATCAATGAGGACGAATCTGAATTTAGAAGTATCGGATGTGCGAATAAATCGTGGCAGATTAGATGGAACCTTAACTCGCGCAAAGCTGATGTCAAAGTCATCGCTTGATTCGATATTGATTCCAATGCTGAGAGATAAGCCTGAGATATATGGAAAAGGATGTGATGGGTCAACAACGAGTGGTGTCAGAACAGGAAAGATGCGCTTGTTGTAATAATCCTTGAGATGATCACGTTCATCCTGAGAGAGCTCATCAATTTTAAGGAATTCAATACCGTGTTGTGCCAATTCAGGAACTATCACATCTTTAAATCGCTCGGCCTGAATCCTGACTAACTCTTGAGTGCGCTGCAGAACAATTTTCAATAACTCTTGTGGGGTGTATCCGGCGCTATTGGCAGTTGTGACTCCGCGCTCAATCTTTGCCTTAAGGGATGCCACACGAACCATAAAGAACTCATCAAGATTTGAAGAGAAGATTGCAAGAAATCGCACGCGCTCAAGGAGAGGAATTGTGGGATCTTCAGTGAGTTCGAGGACTCGCGTATCAAAGTCGAGCCAGGTGAGCTCTCGATCTTGGTAGGTGACTTGCATATCTTTCACTGGTTAAGGATGGCGCAAAAGGGTGAATAAGAGGTAATCGGGCCATGAACGCAAATCTTTACAAGTGAGGCGGGTCGGGCTCGAACCGACGACGACCGAATTATGAGTTCGGGGCTCTAACCAACTGAGCTACCGCCTCGTCGAGAGCAATCTTAAGGGGTGGCTCATTAAGATAACGCCATGATTCATCTCAGTCAGGCGCGTTCCTCAATCATCTTCGAGCATGATGGCGATTCACTTGCAGTTCTGTACTGGGGCAAGAAGCTAGGTGCCATCACTGAGAAGTCAGCAGAATCGATTATGTCTGCCCTCACAAAGCCAGCATTTCATGGCGGCTTAGATGTGTCATCAAGCAATCTTATTCTTCGCGAACATTCTCGTGGATGGATAGGACACCCTGCACTTCGCGGACATCGCGGGGGAGTAGGTGCATCTAATTCATTTACCGTAAAGAGTGCCGTCCAGAAAGATCAATCAATGGTTGCAATTTTTGTTGATGCAATCGCAGGACTTGAAATTGAGATTACTTACACGCTCACACCATCAGATATTTTATTAATGGATGCAAAGGTCACCAATACCGCACAGGGCGATTACTTCCTGGACCATTTCCTTTACTGGCTTCCACTCGCTGAACAAGCTAATGAAGTTCTAGATTTCTATGGTCATTGGACGAAAGAACGCCAGCCGCAACGTCGTTCGATTGATTACGGTCTCATTACTCGCGAAGGATTTGAAGGACGCTCGGGCCACGACTACACAATTACTCAAGTCGCACTCAATCACGCAACAGGCTTCCGTCACGGTGAAGCTTGGTCACTTGCGATGGCATGGTCAGGAAATAATATTCATCATGTCGAACGACTCATTGATGGACATAAATCAATTGGGGCAGGTGAGTATTTACTCCCTGGTGAAGTAATTCTTAAGAAGGGTGAGAGCTATACCGCACCTCGCGCCATTGCTACCTTTAGTGATCGCGGTCTTGATGGTGTAACGAATAATCATTACTCCTGGATTCGCTCACGCCCAAATCACATTACAAAGGTGCGCCCTCGTCCATTAACCCTGAATGTGTGGGAAGCGGTTTACTTCGATCACAATGAACAAGGCATTAAAAAGATGGTGGATAAGGCTGCCGAAATCGGAGTCGAAAGAGTTGTTCTCGATGATGGTTGGTTTGGTTCACGTCGCAATGACCGTGCGGGTCTTGGTGATTGGGTTGTATCAAAGGATGCATGGCCAAATGGTTTAGATCCCATCATTAAGTACATCAACGATAAAGGCATTGAATTTGGTCTCTGGTTTGAGGGAGAGATGGTTAACCGCGATTCAGATCTCTACCGAGCACACCCTGATTGGATTCTGCAGGAGCCAGGGCGCTTGCCGATCGAAGGACGTTGGCAGCAAGTATTGGACCTTACAAAAGAGGGCGCATATAACCATGTACTCAACCAAGTTGATGCCGTGCTCTCTGCGCACAATATTGCCTACATTAAGTGGGATCACAACCGTCACTTAACTGATCCAATCTCTGATGGTCGCCCTGTCGTTCGCAAACAGACGCAAGCGATTTATCGCATGTTCGATGAGCTGAAGAAACGCCATCCTGGTCTTGAAATCGAATCCTGTTCATCAGGTGGTGGGCGTATTGACCTGGGCATGATTGAACATGCAGATCGCTTCTGGACATCAGATCAAAATGATCCGCTAGAGCGTCAACAGATTCAGCGCTGGACTGGACTTGTTATTCCACCAGAATTCCTCGGTACTCATGTGGGGCCAACTGTGGGACATCAGATGCATCGCACGCATTCAGTTTCATTCCGTGCACTCAACGCCCTCTTTGGACATGCTGGTATCGAGTGGAATATCAATGAAGCAGATGAGAAAGAGACGCGCGTTCTTAAGGCATATATCGCTTTCTACAAGAAGCACCGTGACTTACTTCATTCTGGAACAGTTGTTCGCAGCGATGAAATTGTTGGAAACGCTCAGCTTTATGGCACTGTTGCACTGGATAAGAAAACGGCAATCTTTACCTATATGCAGCTGACTTCTCTCGATAACTTTGGACCACTACTTACAACTTTTGATGGACTTGATAAGGAGACCACCTATCAGCTCACAGTTGTTGAAGATTTGAGCGCAGATGATTTCATTCAAAAGCGAGCACCTCGATGGTGGCCAGCACTCACAATGACTGGAGATCAACTTGCCCACGTTGGATTGCAACTTCCAGTCTTAAAGCCTGAGAGTGGTTTGTTGTTCTACATACAAGCTCTTTAGGAGTAGCATCACTTAAGTCCCACTCAGTCAACGTCGACTATAGGAGTTAATTGTGCTTGTCGGTATCCCAAAAGAAGTTAAGAACAATGAATTTAGAGTCTCAACTACACCGGCAGGAGTTCACTCTCTCGTCATTGCAGGCCACAGCGTATTTGTCGAAAAGAGCGCAGGACTTGGCTCATCCATAACAGATGCTGAATATGTAAAAGCTGGAGCAACCATCCTGGATACCGCCGATGAAGTATGGGCGAAGTCCGAGATGATCATTAAGGTCAAAGAGCCTGTTGCTGAGGAATACCACCGCATGCGCAAAGGTCAGATTCTCTTTACCTATCTCCACCTTGCAGCCTCCCGTGAGTGCACAGATGCGCTCGTTCAATCTGGCGTCACAGCAATTGCCTATGAAACTGTTGAAGTAAATCGCTTCCTTCCACTTCTTGCACCGATGTCAGAAGTTGCAGGTCGCATGTCTATTCAAGTGGGTGCTGCTGCGCTGCAACGTCCCAATGGAGGGCGAGGAATATTGCTCGGGGGAGTACCCGGAGTCGCACCTGGCAAGGTAGTTATCTTGGGTGGTGGAAGTGTTGGCGTTTCAGCTGCTGCAATGGCAATTGGGCTACGTGCAGATGTCACACTGCTTGATATCAATCTCAAGCGCCTTGTTGAAATTGATGAGATGTTCCACGGTCAGGTAAAAACTGTTGCATCCTCAGCTTTTGCTATTGAGGAGTATTGCACCCAAGCTGATCTTGTAATTGGCGGAGTATTGATTCCGGGCGCTGCAGCCCCCAAGCTAGTTACCGATGCAATGGTTGCCAAGATGAAGCCGGGATCAGTTCTAGTCGATGTTGCAATCGATCAAGGCGGTTGCTTTGAAGGCTCTCATGCAACCACACACGCAGATCCCACATTTAAGGTCCATAACTCGCTCTATTACTGCGTGGCAAATATGCCGGGCGCAGTTCCTGCAACATCGACTGCAGCACTTTCAAATGCAACGCTGAAGTATTCACTTGCTCTTGCGAACAAGGGCTGGGAGCAAGCGATGGCAGATGATGCAGGTCTTGCTGCGGGACTCAATGTCAACGCTGGAAAGATTACCTATGCTGCAGTTGCTGCAGCACATGCCAAGTAATTAGTGGCGCTGCATCCCTCTACGGCCCCAGAACTCCCACATCCCCATCACGCTTAAGACGAGGGCGAAACCGAAGAGAAGATCTTCAACAGGTGCGGAGCAGATGCGCACGCCGATAATCGCATCTGGGTTATACATCACGATATTGCGCGATGTCAGCCACCAATTGGTCAGCAATTGAAATGGCAAGATAATTGCATACGATGTCCAGAACGCAGCACGCGTAAGCATGGAGTTCTTAAAGATAAAGAGATCAATCATGACCGAAATACCAAAGGCTGCGATAGCGATATCTGAGTAGATCATTCGCCGAACTCGCCTTTGCGCCAATGGGGTTTGACTGTCGTGACACCTTCGATAGTTAAAATAGCTGCCAATGGAACAATGATGAAGAATAGATATTCTTCAAGTGGAATGCTCAGCGGTCCGATAATTCCCAGCATCTGCTCGCGGTCGAAGAACCAATGTCCCTTAGATATTGCATAGGCATCCCACAATAGGAAGAGCGTGCTGATGGGAAGAATGCTCAGTGCTGCTCGCTTGATGCGGCGCAAGACTCCAGTTTTTAACACTACTTCAAGCCAACCTGATCCACAGAGGGTGAAGATGAGCATCCCCATGTATGACCAATGTTTCATGAGTGCATTTTTGCATAGTTAGCGATGAATCTTGCTACTGTGACGGTTATGGAGATGGCCAAGTTAAAGACTTTCTCACGGGTGCGAACCTTCTCAAGCGCCATCGTTGCTATCGCAATAGCGGCCTCCATCACTTTCTCCTCCTGGCTCGGTGCTGATTCACTGAACTGGCAAGTGGTGATGGCTGTTATCGCTCTAGCTCTTGGAATTCCACATGGAGCTGTGGATCATCTTGTGACTCTTCCTAAAGCTCAACCTCTTAAGATGGCAGTCTTTGTCATCATCTATGTAGCGATTGCACTTGCTGCGATATGGGCAATCTTGCAGTGGAATGTCTGGGGATTCATTGCAGTAGTCATCATGAGTGCAACTCACTTTGGTATTGGAGATAGCGCATTTATCTCTGAACTCAATCATCTTGAAGAGAAAACAACATCAAAGCTTCCTGTGTGGGCATATGCACCAGCTGCAGGCCTGCTTCCTGTTGTGATTCCACTAGTCAATAGTCGAAGCACTGAGGCGTTGACCAAAGTCAATGCAGAGTTAATCAATTGGCACTATGGCTATACCTCTGAAATTCAGATTGCAGTTGCTGCGATTGCAACGCTTTCAGCAATGGCGCTCATATCTCGCAAGCGCTATCGCGATCTGCTGGACCTATCACTTCTTGCAACCCTTGCCTCTATTGCGCCGCCTCTTGTGGCATTTGCTGTCTACTTCGGATGTTGGCATGCAATGCGCCACACAGCGCGCCTGACATCTCTTCTTCCTCGCTGCCTCGATGCATATGAACGAGGTAACTCTCCTCGCGCATTTGTCCTTGCAGTAATTCCTGGGCTACCAGCACTTGCTGGAACTCTGATATTTGTCGCACTCCTTGCTGGTTTTTCACATAACAATGTCAGTGACACATTCTTATGGTTGACGTTGGTCACTATCTGGGCTCTCACGGTTCCTCACATGATTGTCACAGCCAAGTTAGACCGCGCCGCACTGAAGAATTAATCGCTAGTTCGTTAGGCTTAGCGTCATGTTGAGAAAACTTGTTGCCCTTACTCTTCTTCTCACCGCGATACCAAGTGCGCAAGCAGCTCCCGTCTACACATTCCCTGTTTCAAATTGTGAAGTCAATTATGCGCGAGCACATCATGACTATGCCGCCACCGATATCTTGGCGAAAGCAGGTTGCCGATTTGTGGCCCCCATTGATGGTGTAGTCGATGAGGTCAATCGCACCGATATGTGGAGTGGAAAGACAAACCTTGGAATTGATCGTGGTGGGCTCTATGTCTCAATTATTGGTATCGATGGTGTTCGTTACTACGGCTCACACCTGCGCTCGATTCCTGCAAGCATTCAACCTGGAGTAGAAGTTAAGGGTGGTCAGTTATTGGGCGCAATTGGATCTACCGGAAGTGCGCGTGGAACCGCACCTCACCTTCACTTTGGAATTTCTTGGCCCACACCTGCCGATACGTGGTGGGTTAGACGCGGTGAAGTTCTGCCGTGGAAATATCTAGATGCATGGAAGAACGGTAAAGATTTATCACCAGTGAAAGCCGTTGCTGCGCTCAAAGCTAAAGTGGGAGAGATTCCACCACTACCTAAGAAGTAGTTCTAAATATTTTGGCAAAAAAGTAAGGCCCACTGATTTCTCAGGGGGCCTTACTTATAAGTGAAATTAGTTAGCGTTCACTGCGTCTGCCTGAGGACCCTTAGGACCCTGGACAACCTCGAATGAAACTGCCTGACCCTCTTCAAGGCTCTTGTAACCGTTTCCCTGAATTGCTGAGTAGTGAACGAATACATCTTGTCCGCCACCATCAACTGCAATGAAACCGAATCCCTTTTCAGAGTTGAACCACTTAACTGTACCTGTTGCCATATTTTTTACTATTCCTTCGATATGTGTAGGAGTTCGAGAATTCCTCGAGCTTCCAGTCTTCGTCTTGCGTTCAGCCATACCGAGTAAAGAAGTAAATCTAACAACGGGTACTGATAAAGCGTCCGACTAGGGAAAATCGTACCTGCTACCTACCCGTATGCCTATTCCCAATATCTGCCATCCACGCTCAAATAGCCTCTCAAAGCAGGCAGATATTCACAAAGTCAGTAGAAAGTTGTATAAATAGAGCACTCACTAGCAATTGGTAGTCGTTGTGGATCGGGGAAGGTCGCACAAAGCGAGCCTTGCTAGGAGCAGCAAATGCATGAAAAAAACCTCGCCGGTGTGGTTGTTATCCATTCCGCACCTACCGCCCTGCGCCAACATATTGAGTGGGGGCTGAACTCACTCCTTGGTGCGCCACAGAATATTTTCTGGCGCGATCAACCACTGGCTGCAGGCACTGTGCGCACAACACTGGAATTTCGTGCACCGCTTGGCACTGCATCCAAGATTGCAACAGCGCTAAAGAATTGGCATTACCTTCGCTTTGAGGTGAGTGAACTAGCAAACCATGGCGGTGAGATCTTCCGCTGCACACCGGAGCTTGGAATTCACCGTGCAGCACTTGATGAAGTCGGCACAATCCTTGTGAGTGAAGATGTGATCCGTAAAGCTCTATCTCACTTCGATGATTTAGAAATTCGTGAGAATTTAGGGCTAGCACTAGGAAGTGCGTGGGATGAAGCGCTCGAACCGTATCGAGGTGTAGACCTACAGGAAGTTCAAAGACTTCGCGCGATATGATGCACTCATGACATCACAAGCTCCCATGACTTCAACAGAACGACGCCAATCCATTCTCTATATTGGAATCGCTCTTATTCTTGCCGTAGCACTTGGTGGCGGACTTGTGAAAGTCGGTGCAGGATTTGCCGCTCGTAATGCCAATGGAATTACAGTCACAGGGTCTGCAAAGACTTCTGCAACTGCCGATAACGTTGTCTGGACACTTAATGTCTCACTTACTCGCCCCACAGTTGCAGAAGCTGTGACAAAAGTTGGTAACGATGTGGCATCTGTAAGCAAATACCTCACTGATGGTGGAATTCCTGCTGATGCACTGACATTAGGTTCTGTTTCCACCTATGCCAATGAGCAGTGGGTCAATGGCAATAACACTGGAAAGATTCTTAACTACCGCGCTTCCCGTGATGTTGTAGTCCGCTCAAAAGATGTGAAGCTTGTGTCTAAGCTATCTCAAGGAATCGGCACCATCTTGCAGCAAGGTGTGACTGTCAATAACTACGGTCCTCAGTACTACCTTTCTACCCTTCCCAAGCTTCGCCCGCAATTACTTGAAGAGGCGATGATGGATGCCAAGATTCGCGCAGAGGCAATCACTAAGGCAGTTGGCGGAAAGGTTGGCTCTGTGCAATCTGTGAAGTCAGGTGTATTCCAAGTAACAACACCGGATTCCACAATGACGCAAGATACTGGCGCATATGACACATCCAGTATTGAAAAGACTGTCACATCGACAGTCTCAGTAACCTTCGCCGTTAAATAGTTGTAACGACAAACCCCGGCTGAGCATCAGCTGCTCAGCCGGGGTTTGTCGTTGCAAAGAAGTTAGCGAACTGCTCCAGCTGTGGTCGCAGCCGGAACTTCGACTAGAAGCCCTGTGGTTACATCATAGATATAGCCATAGATCGAAATATTCTTGGGAACGAGTGCATTGCTGCGAATTCTCTCTACATCTTCTGTAACAGAATCTGCCTGGTCTTTAATAGTTAACCAATTGATGAATTTTCCTTCATCTGATCCTGGTCCTTTTCCAATATCAGAGAAGCCATCTGCTCCAAGGGCTGCAGTTTCTAGACTCTTGCTTAGTAGCCCTGACATCACGTCATTATTGAAGAACTCCATTCCGCAATTGGAGTGGTGAATAACAAACCATTCCTTAGTGCCGAGAAGCTTGTATGAAATAACAAGTGAGCGAATCGCATCATCGCTTGC